>ENA-UOUJ01001746-UOUJ01001746.1-activated-sludge-metagenome-genome-assembly--contig:-NODE-1746-length-10893-cov-3.515409_pt1 | contig 10893 bp, 8 predicted proteins | sample MGYA00249839_ERZ747224 | MGnify/ENA primary metagenome ERZ747224 (study PRJEB28782, sample SAMN03220277) | activated sludge metagenome | biome: wastewater; feature: sewage sludge; material... | reverse complement strand
TGGGAGATCTGTTGCCGTAGCAATGCGCTGCACATGTAACCCAGCCAGGGATTGTACGTGTATGCCCGGCTGAACAACACCGTGGTGAACTGCGATGCCTCCCCCACCTTCGCGCACCAGGCCGTGCCGCTGGCCTGCGTGGGACAGCCCTTCAACTATGATCCCGGTGCGACCGATGCGGATGGTCATCACCTGCGTTTTCGGCTGGTGGACGCGCTGCTGTACAACCCCGAGGTGGCCTCCGTGGCCTACACCGATGGCTTCAGCGGCGCACAACCCTACACCGGCGTAAGCATCGACAGCCTCACCGGTCGCATCAGCTTCACGCCCAATGTGCAGGGCTATGTGGTGGTATCGATGCTGGTGGATGAGTACAACGCCCAAGGCATCCGCTTCGGTGAGGTGATCCGGGACTTCCCCATCATCGTGCAGCCCTGCAGCAACAACGTCCCTGCGGTCGAAGCGGGCGCGTTCCAGAACGTGGAAGGCGCAACGGTAAATGGGCCGTACAGCCTCACGCTGTGCGCAGGCTCCACGCTTTGCACCACCCTGAGCTTCACCGACCCGGACCCCGGTTCCGTGCTCAGCCAGATCAACACGATCGCCGCCGCCTTGCCGGGGGTGGAACTGGACACGCTCGCCGGTGATCCGCTTTCCCTGTCGCTCTGCTGGAGCGCCCCGCTCGAAGGCGACACCCTGCGGCGCTTCACCGTGCTCGTGCTGGATGATGCCTGCCCGTTCCGCGGGCTGCAGACCTACAGCTATGTGATCAAGGTGGTCCACCCCCCGGATGCCGGCGAGGATGGCCAGGCACGCTACTGCGACCTGAGCGCACCCTTCCTGCTGGTGGACAGCCTGGGCGGCTCTCCCGCCCCCCTCGGCATCTGGACCGGACCGACCGGTGTGACCAGTGGCATTTTCTTCCCTGGCATGGATCCGCCGGGTATCTATGCCTACTCGGTGGGATCCGCACCGGGCTGCAGCGATACCGCGAGCGTGCTGGTGGAACCTCTGCCGGACACCGACCCGCAATGCATCCTGCTCGGAGCGGGCTCCTTGGAAATGCCATCGATCTCCTTGCATCCCAACCCGACGCGTGGTCCCATCACCATCGTCGCTCAGGGCATCGACCATGTGGACCTGTTCGACCTGCACGGCCGCCGCGTGCGATCCGTTCCGGGCACGGGGCAGCACACACTCGCCCTCGACCTTTCGCCAGAGGCGATGCACGGCACACTGGTGATGGCGATCCACCTGCGTAACGGTGCAGTGGTGCGGCAGCGGGCGACCCTTCTGCCCTGAACACCCGGGGCTGTGATGTGTTGATCTTTTGTCAACGTTCCATCCAACAGGGTGTGAACGCTCTTGCTTCGCACCATGTCCACGGTCCTCATCACTGGCGGTACAGGCCTCATCGGCACCGCCCTCACACGTGCCCTGCTGCAGGCGGGACATCGCGTCCATCTCCTGAGCCGGTCCTCCGCGCCGGAACGCGACGGTGTGCGGACCTTCCGCTGGTCGCCTGCTTCGGGTGAAGTGGACCAGCAGGCGTGGAACGGGGTGGAACACATGGTCCACTTGGCTGGCGCCGGCATTGCGGACAAGCGATGGACCCAAGCACGCGTAGATGAGCTCATCGCCAGCCGGGCCGATACCGCGCGGCTGCTTCGGCGCTCAGCGGAACAAGCCGGTGCGCGGATCTCCAGCCTGGTGAGCGCGGCCGGGATCAACTACTACGGGGCCTTCACCAGCGACCACATCCTCACCGAACAGGACCCGCCGGGCAACGATACCATCGGACGCATCAGCAAGGCGTGGGAGGATGCTGTGGATGAATGGGGAACGTATTGCCGTGTGGTGAAGCTGCGCACACCCGTGGTGCTGTCGCGTAGCGGTGGCGCCTTGGCGAAGCTGGTGGCACCCGTCCGGTTCGGACTGGGCTCGCCGCTTGGTTCCGGACGCCAGTGGATGCCTTGGGTGCATCTGGACGACCTGGTGGCCATCTACGTGCAAGCGCTGTTCGATCCGCGCTTCCTAGGGGCCTACCATGTGAACAGCGGGCACGATGTGACGAACGCCGAGCTCATGCGCACGCTGTCACGCGTTCTCGGCAAGCCGTTCTTCGCGCCGGCCGTTCCCGCCTTCGCCTTGCGCCTGGCCTTGGGAGAACTGTCCGCGATCCTGCTGGAAGGCACACGCGCTTCCAATGCGCGGCTGCTCGGCACGGGGTTCCGCTTCGCGCATCCGCGCTTGGAGGACGCCTTGCGTGATCTCCTGACCGGAAAGTACTAGTGTGTGCGTGCCATGAGCAGGGCCGAAAGCTCCTGCATGGGTCGCTTGCGTTCCACGGGCACCTGAATGGCCTCGAGCGCCGCGAGCGCGGTGGCATCGTGCATGGCCACCTCGGCCTCGGCCTCGGCGCGCACGCCCAGCTCATTGAGCACGCGGATCATGCGCGGCACATCACGGTCCGCTGGTGACTTGGCCAGCTCCTCCAGCAGTTCGGCACGCCCTTGTTCGCGGGAACGCTCTAGACCCCGGATGAGGAGCCAGGTCTTCTTCCCCGCGCGCAGGTCGCCGCCCACCTGCTTGCCCACCTTGTCCGGGTCGCCGAACGCATCGAGCAGGTCATCGCGCAGCTGGAAGGCCAAGCCCAAATGTTCACCGACCTGTCCGATGCGTTGCACATCGTCCTCAGTGGCCTGGGCCCGTACCGCCCCCACCTGCATGGCACAGGCGAGCAGCACGGCGGTCTTCAGGCGGATCATCTCGCGATAGGCCTCCAGCCCTATGTCATCGCGCTGTTCGAAGGCCATGTCCTGCTGCTGGCCCTCGCACACGCCCAGGGCATGCTCGTTGAACAAGGCCATCACCCGCGCATCCGCCGCCATCTGCATGTAGGTACGCACCAGCATGGCATCCCCGCTCAGGATGGCGGTGTTCACGTTCCATTTCGCATGCACGGTGGGCCGGCCGCGGCGCAGCGGCGCCTCGTCCATGATGTCGTCGTGCATCAGGGTGAAGTTGTGGAAGAGCTCAATGCCGAGCGCCTCCTCCATGGCCCCATCGGATGCTCCGCCGAATAGTTCGTGGGCCATGAGCACGGCCACGGGACGCACCCGCTTGGCCGGCAGTTGCATCAGGTACACCATGGGCGCATGCAGCTCGTTGGGCGGCATTTCCGCACACCAGCGCGCGATGCGCGCCTCCACGGCTGCGCGGTGCTCCTCAAAGGAACGCATGGACATCAGGGCTCAACGAGCTTCAACAGGTACTCGCCGTATCCGCTCTTCAGGAGGGGACGCGCAAGGGCCTTCAATTGTTCGGCATCGATGAAGCCTTTCTTCCAGGCCACTTCCTCGATGCAGCCGATGCGCAGCCCTTGCCGCTCCTCGATCACCTGCACGAACTGGCCGGCCTGCATCAATGAGCGGAAGGTGCCCGTGTCCAGCCAGGCAGTGCCGCGGTCCATGATCTCCACCTTCAGGCGGCCCTGGCGCAGGTACTCCTTGTTCACATCGGTGATCTCGTACTCACCGCGGGCGCTCGGTTTGAGCGAGGCGGCGATGTCGAGCACGTCATTATCGTAGAAGTAGAGGCCCGGCACGGCGTAGTTGCTCTTGGGTTTCGCAGGCTTCTCCTCGATGCTGAGGACCCGGTTGTCCGCATCGAACTCCACCACCCCGTAACGCTCGGGATCGCTCACGTGGTAGGCGAAGACCAATCCGCCCTGGGGCTCGGTGTGTGCGCTCAGCATCCGCCCGAAACCCCGGCCGTAGAAGATGTTGTCGCCCAGGATCAGCGCCACGGGGTCGCGGCCCACGTGCTCGCGACCGATGACGAAGGCCTGTGCGAGACCATTGGGCTCGGGCTGTTCGGCATAGGTGAACGAGCACCCCAGCTGGGCACCGTCGCCGAGCAGCTTGCGGAAGCTGGGCAGGTCGTGCGGGGTGCTGATGATGAGGATCTCCCGGATGCCCGCCGCCATCAGCGTGCTCAGCGGGTAGTAGATCATCGGCTTGTCATACACCGGCATCAATTGCTTGCTCACGGCAAGGGTCAGCGGGTGCAGGCGTGTGCCGGATCCCCCGGCCAGGATGATGCCTTTCATTCGTCGTCCTTCTTGCTTTGGTCGGCAATGGCCTCGGCGTTGTCGCGGCCGGGTTCCACCTTGAGCTCGAGCAGATCGATGTCCTCCTCCTCATCCAGGATCTCCAGCAACGGCTCCTCGAAGGTCTTCGTCATCAACGACTTGTTGAAGGAGATGAGCAGCGAGGGCAGCACCAGCAGGTTGGTGAGCATGGCGATGAGCAGGGTGAGGCTGGTGAGCACACCGAGGGCGCGGATGCCGCCGAAGTGCGAGAAGGCGAACATCGAGAAGCCGGCCAGCAGCACCACGCTGGTGTAGATGATGCCCACGCTCACTTCGCGGGTGGCCAGGTCAACACTGCGCTTCAGGTCGTGGCCGGTGAGGCGCAGTTCGAGGCGGTAGCGGGCCAGGAAGTGGATGGCATTGTCCACCGCGATGCCCAGGGCGATGCCGAAGATGAGGATGGTGCTGGGCTTGATCGGGATGTGCAGGTAGCCCATGAGACCGGCGGTCACCACCAGGGGGATGAGGTTGGGGATGAGCGAGACCACCAGGATCCGCAGGGAGTTGAAGAGCAGCGCCATCATACCCACGATGAGTACCACGGCCCAGAAGAGGCTGATGATCAGGTTGTTCACCAGATAGCCGCTGCCCTTCAGGAAGACCACGCTGGTACCGGTGAGCGTCACATCGTAGCGGTCGGGCTTGAACAGGCTGTCCACCTGGTTGCGCAGTTTGGCCAGCACGGTGTCCATCCGCATGGTGCCCACATCGGCCATCTGCACGGTGATGCGCGTGATGCTGCGCGAGCTGTCCATGAACGCCTTCGCCATGCCCTGCCGTGAACCGACGTTCTCCAGGTAGGGGGCGATGAAGGTCTTGTCGGTGGAGGTGAGCAGTCCGTAGCGCTCGGGGTCGCCGCCGTAGAAGGCCTGTCGGGTGAACTTCACCGCATCGGCGATGCTGAGCGGCCGGCTGAACTCGGGGTGGGTGGCCAGGGTATCGGCCAACCGGTCGATGCGCTTCAGCGTGGCATCCTGGAACACCCCGTTCTTCTTGCCCGTGTTCACCACGATCTCCAGCGGCATCACGCCTTTGAAGTTCGACTCAAAGAAGCGCAGGTCGGTGAGCACCGGGTTGTCCTCGGGCAGGTCATCCACGATGCGGCTCTCATCGCGCAGGCGCAGCAGCCCGAAGAGGGCGAAGACGAACATGAAGGCGGTGATCCCGTAGATCAGCGGACGGCGGTCGCGCACGGTGCGTACGATCCACTCCACCACCGCATCCAGCCAGCGGCGCTCGAGGTGCTTCAGGTGGCGCGGCTTCGGCGGCGGCATGTAGCTGAAGAGCACGGGGATCAGCAGCATGCTCAATGCCCAGAGCACCATGATGCCGATGGTGGCGATCCAGCCGAACTCGATCAGCGCATCGCTGTAGGTGAAGCAGAAGGTGGTGAAGCCCACCGCCGTGGTGGCGTTGGTGAGGAAGGCCGCCGCACCGATGCGGCTGATGACCCGCTGCAGGGCCTTCATCTTGTTGCCATGCCGCACGTACTCGTAGTGGTAGGCATTGATCAGGAAGACGCAATTGGGCACACCGGTGACGATCACCAACGGGGCGATCACGCTCATGAGCAGGGTGACCTTGTACCCCAGCAGGCCCATGGCCCCGAAGCTCCACACCACGCTCACGCCCACCACGCCCAGGCAGATCCACATCACCCGCCAGCTGCGGAAGAACAGCAGCAGGAGGGCTCCGCACAGGAACATGCTCAGGCCCATGAACATGGGCATCTCGGCCTTCACCATGCCCGTGCTCTTCACACGGATGAAGGGCAGCCCGCTCAGGTACACCGGCAGGCCCTGCTCGCTCTCGAAACGCCGTGCCCGGGCCTCGATCCGCTCCACCACATCACCACGCCGCGCACTGTTGAACCGCTCGGCGTCCACGAACACCATCATGAGGCTGGCCTTCGTGCTGTCGTTGTAGAGCAGGTCCTTGTAGAACGGCAGGGAGCGCACGCGCACCAGCAGGGAGTCCATCGCCGCCTGATCGGCCGGCGGCCCCTGCCACACGGCACCGAGCTGGAAGCGCTTCAAGCTGTCGTCGCGGACCAGTTCGAACAGGTGGGCCTCGCTGAACACGGAATCCACCCCGTCCTCCTGTTTGAGGTCATCGCCGAGCTTCCGCCAAGCGCTGAAGGCCTTCGGAGTGTAGAGGCCTTCCCCCTGGGTGCCGATCACCAGCACGTTGCCGTCCTCGCTGAACTGCGCCAGGAAACGCTCATACTCCACGTAAGCGCTGTCCGTCTTGGGCAACAGCCCGCCATGCTTGTATTGCATGGCGACGTTCTTGGTCTGGTAGCCCAGCCAGCCGGTGAGCAGGGCCACCATCACAAGGACGGCGATGCGGTTGCGGAGGATCCTACTTGCGAGCCAGGCCCACATGGTACGGGACTAAAAGGCCCCGACCTCAGCCGGAGCCCCGGACAAAGGAACGAGATCCGGCCGGAAGGCCTCCTGAGCGCCTGTTGGGCACCCCGAACAGGCTCTTTAGAAGCTCAGGCTCATGGTGGCCTTCAGCACCAGGTTGTCCGCCGCCTCGGGGAAGGCATAGGAGCCCATGCGGTAGAACGCCCCCACCCCGAAGCCACTGGTGTTGAGCTTCAGCAGGTCGTCGAGCTGCAGGCCGGCTTCGTAGAAGCCATCCTCGGCGGAGCGCAGGGCATATCCGCGGTGCAGGCCGGGCTCCGAAAGGGCGCCCCACGCGGCACTGGCCACCACCACGGGCACCGGGGCGAAATGCTTCCACTCGAAGAGGAGATGGCCGAAGCTGTGCCTCAGGTGCAGGGCCACGAAGCGGTCGGCCGCGAACTCGTTGGGCAGCATGGTCTCGAAGGTGAACTGGGTGGCCACGGGCACCTGATCACCATGGGAACCCCGCAGGTTGAACAGGAAGGGGTACGGTGCCGTTTCGAGCGCCATGCCCCCCATCGCGCGGAGGGTGAGGTCGCCCACCATGCGGATGCGGAAGGTCTTCTCCAATTGGCCGCTTACCCGCCACAGGTCGTACTCGCCCCCCCACAGGCCTTCCACCGCCCGGTAGGCCACCACCTGCAGTACCGGCCAGCGGGTGCCCAAGGCCACCTGCCGGTCCGGGAAACGGGCCACGCGCTCACGGAAGGCGAACCGTGCACCCAACGATACACCGCCCGTGCGGAAGCGGTCGTGCAGGAGCACCACGCCCTCCGCCGCAGGCTCGGCGTACTGATAGCCCAGGTTGTTCACCCGGTCCGTGAGGTCGGTGCCCAGCCAGACCTTCAACGAGCCGCCCACGCGCGCGGCCAGTTCCACGCCGATGCGCTCGATGCGGTCCATGCGGTCCACGTAAAGCCAGCGGTAGTTCTCGCTGGTGAAGCTGCGCCGCGTGCCCGGGAAGGCGAGGCTACCGCTCTCCTCCACGTCCTGCATGTAGTACCCCTTCAGCTCCAGCTCGCGGCCTGGACGCGGCTTGATGGTGAGGTCGCCCCCGTACTTCCACGCTTGATCGCCGAAGCCGTAGGCGACATAGCCTCCGAGCGAACCGTAGCGGGTCACCTTGTCGTTAGTGGCCAAACCCAGGCCCAGGCGCAGGTTCTCGTACTTGTTGTAACGCCCAAGCTGGTCCAGCCGCAGGTCCACCGGACCAATGGGCAGGCGGCCCGTGGCGAGGGCACCCAGCCATTTCACCTTGGCATCGAGCTTCTCCGCCTCGCCGATGCTGTCGATCACGTGGTAGGTGCGCAGGTCCTTGTGGTCCAGTGAATCGGAACGGAGCGGCGCCCAGAAATCATCCTCGCGGCGCACGGCCATGCGGTCCATCACCAGCTCGGGACCACGCACCTCCTTGCGGGCGATCTCCGCATCCAGCTCGATGTCGCGCAGGTAGGTGCGGCTCACGCCCATGAGCCTCCAGTTGTTCACGTTCACCTGGTCGAAGTACATGAACGTGTTGAGCTGCACCGGGAACCAGGCCCGGCCCTGCACCTTCTCGAACTGCTGCTGCAGCTTGATGTTCACCCCACCGGCGCGGTCCACCGGCTCGGCAATGAGGTGCTGTAAGGCATAACCGTCGGTGTTCACGTACAGGACCCCTTGCAGCGCATCGAACTTCTTCCTTCGCCGCGGACGGTAGCTGATCACATACACGGTATCCACGCCTTGGTACAGCGTGTCCTGCAGGATGAACAGGTACTGCGCCGTACTGGACGGACCGATCGGGCTGACGTATGTCTTCTCGTTGAGCACGATCTGGGGCGCATAGATGCTGAAGGTCTTCGTGGAGGCCAGCAGGGCCAGCAACGAGGGGTCCTTCAGGCCGCTCACGCGCATGGCGAGCACCTCCTCCTTCTCGGCCGCCGGTGGGATGAAGCTCTTGCGCGTGGCGCTCTCCATCAGCAGGATGTGCTGCCGTTGCATGAAGTCGATCGCCTCGCGGTCGTTGGAGTCCAGTGCGGCCAGGCGGTCGGGGTCGCGCATCAGGGCACTGTCCACATCACCGGTGAAGACCGCCTTGCTATAGCTCGTGTAGCGGTGGGGCCGGTTGCGGAGACCATCGTTCTCCTTCCGGTTGGCATGCACACGCCGGATGATGCGATGGGCGGGGTTCTCACCGGGCAGCACCTCCACCGTGCGCAGCTCCACCGCGGTGCGCTGCATGCGCACGATCACAGGCGCCCCGGCCGCCAGGTGCTCGGTGTGCAACGCATAGCCCACATAGCTGAAACGCACCGTGGCCGATGCCCCCGCCACCCGCAATTGGAAGCGTCCGTCGATGTCGGTGGTGGTCCCTTCGCGGGCGCCCTCATCCATCACGTGCACGAAGGCCACCGGTTCCGCGGTGACGGCGTCCACCACGCGGCCCTGGATGAGCTGCTGGGCCGAGACGTGGGCGACGAGCACGCACAGGAGCAGGACCGCAGCAAGGCGCAACATGGAGGCTGGAATGAGGGGTTCCGTTCCTAGGGCGGGGCAGGCCTCCGAAAGTAACAGCACGGCCGCCAGTAACTTGCGGACCCATGCTCGCCCCCCTCCGCGATGGCCTCGAATGGTCGCGCAAGGCCACGCCCCGGCGCCTGCGCAACGCCGCCGTATTGTGGAGCAGCTTCCAGCGGGCCAAGCGCACCAAGAACCCGCGCATCGGTGGATTGCCCTTCAGCATCAGCTTCGAGCCCACCACCGCCTGCAACCTGCGCTGCCCCGAGTGCCCCAGCGGCCTTCGCAGCTTCACGCGTCCCACCGGCAACCTCAAACAGGACCTCTTCACCCGCGTGATGGACGAGCTGGGCGACGACCTGTGGGCACTGACCTTCTACTTCCAGGGCGAACCCTACATCAACCCGGACTTCCTGGACATGGTGGCGCTGGCGAGCCGCAAGGGCCTTTACACCAACACCAGCACCAACGCGCACTTCCTCACCGAGGAGAAGGCCGAGGCCACCGTGCGTAGCGGCCTTTCGCGCCTCATCATCTCGCTGGATGGCACCGACCAGGACACCTACTCTGCCTACCGGCGCGAAGGCGACCTGGCCAAGGTGATGGAAGGCGCCGAACGCATCGTGAAGTGGAAACGGAAGCTGAAGAGCCTCACGCCCCATGTGGTGTTCCAGTTCCTGGTGGTGAAGCCCAACGAGCACCAGATCCCCGAGGCACACGCCCTGGCGAAGAAGATCGGTGTGGACGACCTGTGGCTGAAGACCGCCCAGGTGTACGACCCCAAGGACGACCACCCGCTGATCCCCACGCAGGACAAGTACGCCCGCTACCGCCGCAACGCCTCAGGGGTGTGGGAGGTGAAGAACAAGCTGGCCGACAACTGCTGGAAAATGTGGCACAGCTGCGTGATCACGTGGGATGGCCGCGTGGTGCCCTGCTGCTTCGACAAGGACGCCCACCACGTGCTCGGCGACCTGCGCACGCACAGCTTCCACGAGCTGTGGCACAGCGATGCGTACAATGATTTTCGCCGCCAACTGCTTACCGCGCGCAGTAGCATCGAGATGTGCAGGAATTGTAGTGAGGGTTCGCCTGTTTGGGCGTAGGCCTCCGCTGTGCTTGACCCATCAGCCGTTTCCCTTCTGCGAAGGGCTCAGCATGGAATAGAGGAAGAACCAGATGATCAGCAAGATCGCGACGAGGTAGCTGTATGCGAGCACTTCATACCCTCCGTAGCCGATCGCAAAGAATGGGACCAGTGGAAGGAAGAGCCCTTCGGCCATGATCCCGCTGGGGAACTGCAACCAGCAGAAGACATACAGGGCACAGAGCACCGTGGCAATGACCGCAGGTCGTCGATGGACCCGCAGCGCCATCGTCAGACCTTCATGATGTCCTTCTCCTTCAGGTCGATCAGCGTGTCGACCTTCTTGTTGTAGATGCCGGTGAGCTTCTCCACCTCGGCCTCCAGGCCCTTGGCGGTGTCCTCGGGCAGGCCATCCTTCTTGGCAGCCTTGATGGCCTCCATGGCCTTCTGGCGGCTGCTGCGGATGCCCACCTTGGCGTGCTCGCCCTCGGCATGGGCGGCCTTCACCAGGCCCTTGCGGCGTTCCTCGGTGAGCATGGGCACGTGGATGATCACGCTCTCACCGTTGTTGCTGGGGTTGAAGCCCAGGTTGGCACCGATGATGGCCTTCTCGATGGCGTCGATCATCTTCTTCTCCCAAGGCTTCACGAAGAGCGTGCGGGCATCGCCGGTGTTGATGGCAGCCACCTGCGAAAGGGGCACCATGCTGCCGTAGTAGTCCACGCGCACCGTCTCCAGCATGC
>ENA-UOUJ01001745-UOUJ01001745.1-activated-sludge-metagenome-genome-assembly--contig:-NODE-1745-length-10894-cov-4.737430_pt1 | contig 10894 bp, 10 predicted proteins | sample MGYA00249839_ERZ747224 | MGnify/ENA primary metagenome ERZ747224 (study PRJEB28782, sample SAMN03220277) | activated sludge metagenome | biome: wastewater; feature: sewage sludge; material... | reverse complement strand
TGTCTCGATCACCCAGTCCTTCAACACCACCACATCGATGGGACGGTTGACGCTGAACATTCTTCTGTCCTTCGCTCAGTTCGAGCGCGAGGTGATCGGCGAGCGCATCCGCGACAAGTTCGCCGCCTCGCGGAAGAAGGGCATGTGGATGGGCGGGTTCGTGCCGCTCGGCTATCGCGTCGAAAACCGCAAGCTCGTCATCGAGGAAACGGAAGCTGCCACGGTCAGAATGATCTTCGAGCGGTTCGTCGCGCTCGGCTCCGCCACCATGTTGGCGAAAGCGCTGGCGGCCGAGGGTGTTCTCAACAAGCGTGGCAAGCTGATCGACAAGGGCTTCCTCTACAAGCTCATCAACAACCGGGTCTATATCGGCGAGGCTGTGCACAAGGGCACATCCTATCCCGGCGAGCATGAGGCGATTATCGACCGCGATCTCTGGAACGCGGTGCATGCCATCCTGCAGATCAGCCCGCGCCTGCGAGCGGCCGGCACGCGCAACCAGACACCGGCAATGCTCAAAGGTCTGATCTTCACCGACACCGGCACGGCGATGACGCCGACGGCAACGAAGAAGGGTAGCAGGCTCTATCGCTATTACACCTCGATGGATCTGATCCGAAACCGGGCAACAGATGTCGCAGGGCCGCAGCGTCTTGCCGCCGGCATGGTCGAGGATGCCGTCATCGGCGAAATCCGCCGCATGATTGCGACGCCGGAAGTCCGCGCTCAGGTGCTTGCCGCCCTCAAATCCGACATGCCGGGCATTGACGACAAGGCGGTCATTGCTTCGCTCGGTGAGTTCGACAAGCTGTGGGCGTCGCTGTTTCCAGCCGAGCAGGCGCGAATCGTCCAGCTTCTGGTAGCTCGCGTCACGGTCGGCGTGGGCGGTATCGCCATCGATCTGCGTAATGAGGGCATCGGCTCGCTGGCACGACAGATGATGGCACCGCAGATGAAAAAGGACGCAGCATGACGGACAACACCATCCGCGTGGTCATCCCACTCACCATTCGCAAGAAGAATGGTCGCCCGAAAATCCTGCCGCCTGCCGATATACAGTCTGCCGGCGCACGAGCACAGGATCCGCATGTGTTGCGCGCCATCGCCCGCGCCTGGAACTGGCGGCGCAAGCTCGAGCGTGGCGAGGTATCGACCATCCATGATATCGCTATGGCCGAAAGGGTAACCGACCAGCATGTTGGACGGATGATGCGGCTTGCGTATCTATCGCCTAACGTCCTGGAAAGGCTGGTCATTCATCGCCAGCCACCGGCGCTGGCGCTCAACGATCTGATGGCCGTTCCCGACCTGCCGTGGACACAGCAGATGGAGAGGGTGTTCGGCTCTGATTCGGAATCGTCTGCCACCCATTGACCGATAAGGCGCTTCCGGCAACTCTCACGAAACCACAACAGCGGCTTGATTGCTGTATGGGAGCTGAAAGATAGAGGGGACGCCGTGGCTCCGAAGCCGAAGTTGTCAGTAGCGGACGAAGATCACATTCGGCAATTGCTCGAGAAATACGTCTGCCCCGTGCCATACCATGAGGTGCGCACCCGCTTCCTGGGCAACATCGCCACGCCAGCGCTATCCACCTCGCCATTGCAAATTGTCAAAGACCTGTGGGGCGGCGAGCTGCCCGAATTTGAGCGTATGGACGACGTCAATGAGTTGATCGGCACCCTGGTCAACGGGTTGTGGAATTCGCTGACACGACATCAGAAGCGCAACGATCCGTTCCGTCTGACCCGCATGGCGCCGGGATCAACGCGCCAGGACATTGCTGACCTCGCACTGCTGCGTCGTCAGGAACTTGATGGCTTCGTTGAGGGCTTGTTCGACGGTCAGGACAGAATCGATCTGCCTGAGAAAGCCAATGCGGCACTCGGAAACCTTGGTGAAATCCGCGCGATGATGGCTGGCATTTATGAACTGACCAAGAATAAGGCCAAGCCCGCCGACAGAAGTAACCTTGACCAGACGATCAGACATATCCGTGAGCTGACATTGATCATGGAAAAAGAGATCAATATCGTCGTTCTTGATTGCGCCCGCGCGCGTCGGCGGATGATGAAGAACGCAGATCGATTCCCGCCGACGACATTACATTGACGCTGTTCCGCGGCGACCGCATTAATTTCGTGCCCGGCGCCACCCCGCCGCCTGCGCCTCGTCCTCGCTACAGAACCAGCGCTCGCCCTTGCTCTCGGTGATCCGGGTTCTGTCGTAATCGTGCTGGCCCGGCATGTGATAGATGCGAGTGCCGTTACGGCTGATGTTGCCCTTGATCCGGCAGCCGGTTATTGGACTCACGGACGCTAGTGGTTTCGGCAAGAGACGCTGCTGTGCATCGATCGGGACCGATAACGCACCGAGTATCTCTGTCTGCGGACCGCGATGACGCCAGTCCCATGGCGCAATGAATGCACCAGACCACAGTCCAGCCTGCCGGGAACGAGCGGTCTGTTCCTGGGTGGCATAGATGTTCGAGTAGCGCCTGAAAGCGAGCGCCCAGCCGCTGGCCACCATTGCGGCGTTGATGTCCATCTGGCCGGCAGAGCAGGTCATGATGTGTCGGCCATAGAGGTCGATCTCGTCGCCGCTGCAGATAACAGCGCGGCCCTGGATCAACCCGGTCAGCGCATCACGCGCGGCAATGCCGCAGGCGTAATTTTCGCCAGTCTTGTTGATACAAGTCTGGTCCGTCTCCGGCGCGTCGATACCATTCAGCCGGATCCTCGCGCCCTCCACCGTAATCGTATCTCCATCGGAAATCCTCGCCATGCCTGTTATTGTCGTTGCTGCCGGCGCGGTCGTCGGGCCTGCAAGCAGCGTTGTAATGACACTCAGGGAAGCAAGGGCGGAGCGAATAACCATGGGCGTATTGTCCGCTGTTTCAGGATGGATTGAAAGACGGCGGCAATTGAGACGTTTATTCCAGGATAATGCACGTCAATTGATCGAGCGCGACCCCGCTACAGCCTATTACGATGCACAGAGGGCCGCTACCCGAGCCCGCTTTTCCGGCGATCGCCAGGCTTTCCTTCATTGGGGCAAAGGTGGCGGCGGAGATTGCGCGGATCGGCGGCGCCCCGATGGACTACGAAGTTGTCAAAGCCATTGTTGCCGAGGAGGAACATCAGGTGAAACTGCAAGGAGCCTTCGAGCATGTCGATGACCGACCCTCATGATCGTATTGGCATGGCTGCTCTGATCTGAAGCCGACATGAACCAGGCACACCAGGATCAGGGACGAGAGCTTCTCGCAGGTCTTGTCGAGCGGGTCACGTTCCACAATTCCGAGAACGGCTTCTGCGTCTTGCGCGTCAAGGCGCGGGGGCTGCGTGATCTCGTAACGACGGTCGGTCACGCGGCAACGATCTCGGCGGGTGAATGGATCACTGCTTCGGGCGTCTGGATCAACGACCGCACCCACGGACTGCAGTTCAAGGCTCATTTTCTCAAGACCTCGGCGCCCTCCAGCATCGAAGGCATCGAGAAGTATCTGGGCTCCGGCATGATCCGCGGCATCGGAGCGGTCTATGCGAAACGCCTCGTCAAGCAGTTCGGCAAAGACGTGTTCGACATTATCGAAGAAACCCCGGAACGCCTGCGAGAGGTGGAAGGGATCGGGCCGATCCGGGCAGCCCGGATCATCTCGGGCTGGGCTGACCAGAAGGTCATTCGGGAGATCATGGTCTTCCTGCACCAGCATGGTGTGGGCACGGCGCGCGCGGTGCGGATCTTCAAGACCTACGGCACCGACGCCGTGCAGGTGATGAGCGAGAACCCCTATCGGCTGGCCAGGGATATCCGGGGCATTGGCTTTCGCACCGCTGATCTCATTGCGGAAAAGCTTGGCATCGAGAAGACCGCCATGATCCGTGTGCGTGCCGGGATTTCTTTTGCGCTAACCGAGGCGATGAATGACGGCCATTGCGGATTGCCACGAGGCGACCTGACCGGGCTTGCCGGGAAACTGCTGGAAGCCCCGATCGATCTCATCGATGCCGCCATACGGCTCGAGCTCGAAGAAGGGACCGTCACAGCGGACCGTGTTGGCGATACCGAATGCCTGTTCCTGACCGGCCTCTACCTGGCGGAACGCGCCATCGCGGAGCATCTGGCGCGGCTGGGTGGCGGGGCGCGGCCATGGCCCGAGATCGATGCCGATCGTGCCCTGCCGTGGATCGAGCAGAAGACCGGCCTCACACTTGCCGCCAGCCAAGCCGAAGCGATCCGGCTGGCGCTGCGCTCGAAGGTTCTGGTCATCACCGGCGGCCCCGGTGTCGGCAAGACTACCATCGTCAATTCGATCCTGCGCATCCTGGCAGCGAAGGACACAAAGCTTCTGCTCTGCGCGCCGACCGGCCGCGCCGCCAAGCGCATGACCGAGGCGACCGGTCGGGAAGCCCGGACCATCCACCGCCTGCTCGAGTTCGGTCCCAAGACCTTCGGATTCAAACGCACCGACGATAATCCGCTCGACTGCGATTTGCTCGTCATCGACGAAAGCTCGATGGTCGACGTCTCGTTGATGCAGTCGCTCCTGAAGGCGGTGCCCAGTTCAGCAGCCCTGCTGATCGTGGGTGATATCGATCAATTGCCGTCGGTCGGACCGGGACAGGTTCTCGCCGACATCATCGGCTCTGGCGTCATTCCGGTCGTACGGCTGACGGAGGTGTTCCGCCAAGCCGCGCAAAGCCGGATTATCACCACCGCCCACCAGATCAACGAGGGGCGCTTGCCTGACCTTCTGCCTCCTGACGGAGAATCAGACTTCTATTTCGTGCCGGCTGCGGACCCCGAACAGGCCGTGCCGCGCATCGTCGAGCTGGTGCGCCATCGGATCCCGCGCCGCTTCGGCTTCGATCCAATCAGGGACATTCAGGTCCTGTGTCCGATGAACCGCGGCGGTGTTGGTGCCCGTTCGCTCAATATGGAACTCCAGGCTGCTCTCAACCCGGCGGGCGAAAACAAGGTCGAGCGGTTCGGCTGGACCTTTGCACCGGGCGACAAGGTGATGCAGATTGAGAACGACTACGATAAGGAAGTCTACAACGGCGACATCGGCATGATCACGGCCGTCGATCCGGATGAGGGCGAAGTCGCCATCGATTTCGACGGCCGCACCGTCAGCTTCGACTTCGGCGAGCTCGACACCGTCGTGCCGGCCTACGCGGCGACGATCCACAAGGCGCAGGGCTCGGAATATCCGGCCGTCGTCATTCCGATCATGACGCAGCACTACGCCATGCTTCAGCGCAATCTCCTCTACACCGGCGTCACGCGCGGCAAGAAGCTGGTGGTGCTGGTCGGGCAGAAGAAGGCCGTCGCCATCGCGGTGAAGAACGTCTCAGGTCGGCGGCGCTGGTCGAAGTTGGGCGAGTGGTTGATGGCAGGCCAACATCATGAAGATCGTCGACCTTCATCGAATACTTCGCAGTGATCTTGTCCGTGGGCTTTTCGCTGCACCACGCGCCAAAACACCCACCTCGGGTGTCTCTGTTTAGGCTGGCTGGTGGCGGCTCCCATTACAACTCGGGCGCAGTCTGAAAACTGCAAGTTATTGAAACAACGCCATCTTTTTTAACCAAACAAATCGGTCGAGGTTTGGTCGATCTGAGACGAAAGCCATTCTGAGACCGGAAAACGGCATTCCGGCAGTCTCCGAAGTTTGTTCGCTCCTGATAAACTCCTTTGAAACCAAAAGGAATTTGGACGCTCAGAGCAGCATGTAGGGGGTTCGCAATTTGATAGTGGCGGAAGGGGTGGGATTCGAACCCACGGTGGGCTTGCACCCACGCCGGTTTTCAAGACCGGTGCCTTAAACCACTCGGCCACCCTTCCAAGATATTGATATTCTTTAGCTATCGTCGCGAGGCGGATTGTCGAAAAAGGCCATTTGCTACCGCTTTGCTACCCAATGTCCTTGGTGCGCTTGTTTATGGCGGCACGTAGCGCATCGTCAACCTGCGCCACGGCGTCGGCCTGCATATTCGGCAGGACGTGAGAATACAAATCCAGTGTGATGCCGACCTTGCTGTGGCCAAGCCGCTCGCTGGCGATCTTTGGATGAACACCGCTGGCGAGCATGTGTGTCGCGTGGGCGTGGCGCAAGTCATGGAACCGGATACGGGGCAGGGTAGTCTGGCCAAGGAGGCGCACCCATTCATGCGTGATGCTGGTTGGTTTCAATGGGCTGGCGTCAGCCTGCGCCACCACAAACGAATCCCCGGACAGGCGAACGCCGAGCTTTAGAAGCTCCTGGGCTTGTCTTGCGCGGTGTGCCTTCAATTCATCGGTCATTGTGGACGACAACGCCACGGTGCGCGCGCGGCCGCTCTTTGGCTCTTTGTAGCGGACGCCATCCTTGGTTTCTTCCGCACTCTCGACGACAGCAATCTGGCCTGCTTCAAGATCTACGTTGTGCCACCGCAGAGCGGCGAGTTCTCCGCGCCGCAGCCCGCACAGCACCGCCAACAGGGCAGGGATCAACATCCGCGTGCCGCGCAAGGCGTCGATAAGTTCGGCCGTCTGCGGCAAGTCAAAGGTGTGCATCGCGGTGCGCTCGACCTTGGGCGGGTCAACAGCATCGCAGGGATTCCGGTTGAGCAATTCCCATTTCACGGCCTGCGCAAGGGCCTGTTTGAGGATGCGGTGCATGTGGTGGACGGTGCGCGGTGATAAGCCACCCTTGCCGTCGCGCCGGCCGCTCGCGAGCGCGGTGGCGTAGGCTTCCGCAATCTGTGCCGGCCGCAGCTTGTTGAGCGTGACGCCACCGAGCAGCGGGACGATGTTCTTCCGTGCGAGGTCGGCATAGCGTTCGTGCGATCGCGGCGAAACGTGTGCCTTGATGTGATCGACCCACTTATCAAGGAAGGTTGCGAGCGTGGTCTTATCGGGCTCGATGTAGGTACCGCCCTTCATAGCGGATATGAGCCTCGCACATTCGACCTGTGCTTGCCGCTTGGTGCCGTTGAAGCTGTGCCACTTGCGTTTGCGCTTACCGGTGGCGGCGTCACGTTGCTCGAGGATGATGGCCCAATGGCCGGGGGAGCGCTCGCGGATTGACCCCTTCATTTGCTGCGCCGCTTCTTTTGCTCGTCAATTTTCTCTTGTTCGGCTTGCACCATCTGCCAGAGTTCGTCCTTCTCCTCCTCGGTCAGCGGCCCGCCTTTGCCCTTAGCGGTGAGTTGCACTCGTGCCTTCCCGTGTTCACGGGATAGCGTCAGCGACAGATCCATTTCTGGATCTTGGGCGAAGAATGCGAAAAGGCGCATATCATTGCTGGATAATGTCTCTCGCAGCAGCCGCGCAGCCTGGTCGCCGAAGGCGAGCGTCAGGGCATCCGTGAGCAAGTCTTGGCGATCGAACGACTGCTCGAGGCGAAACTCCGCTTCTTGGCTCTGCGACCTGCCAGAGTGCGCCGCTGCCTGATCGAGCCTGCGCTTTAACTCTGCCGTAACCCGCAATCCAAGTGATGTCCGCGCACCTTCAACCGGCGCCTTCGTCGGTCGGCCGCGCCGCTTGTCGGGATTTTTCATGCCGCATTCTCCCTGCTTATCCACACTATTTCTATACGTGTACAGAAAAGACTTGGCAAGCAGTCGAAGGTCCGTCTATTTCTATACCGGCACAGAAAATGATTTGCCACTGGAGAAGAAGGACATGGACGAAGAAATCCGCCGCGAAATCATGACGAAGTTGACGGTCCCGCTATGGCCGACTGCAGGGCGTGCTCTGGGGCTCGGCCGAAATGCGACCTACGAAGCCGCGCGCCTGAAGAAGATCCCGACCATCGATGTTGGGCGGAAGAAACCAGTAGCAACCGCGGCGCTGCGGAAGATGCTCGGTATCGAGCCAGACGCTGCTACCTAAGCTCGAGTGATTGATGGATATCCGCACCATCAGGCGTGGCGCCCTCGACGTTGTCGATCCCGGCACTCTCCGCGTGCTCTGCCAGATCAAGGCGATCGCCGATCACGTTGCCACAGCGTGCGCAGGCTTCACGCTGGACGACATGCGCGTCGTGGCGTGGGAGCTGCACAAAGCGCGTCTCCTCATTGAGCGCGCAATAGAGATGAGGATTGAACGATCGCGCTGGGATGACGTCACCGATGGAGGTGCGTCATGACGGCGGCCGTGAAAATCGATCTGTCGCCCGGCGCTCCTATCGTGGATTTTGCTTTGGGTTATGCGCGGCGCGGTTGGCATGTCTTCCCGTGCTGGCCAGGCGATAAGTCGCCGTGTGTCGGCAATGACAGGGACACGACCGGTAAACCGATCCCCAAGACCGGCGGTCTCTACAAGGCGACCACGGACGAAAAGCAGATCAGGACATGGTGGTTACGCTGGCCGAATGCCATGATCGGCGTCCGCACGGGATCAACGTCGGGCGTATGGGCCATCGACCCCGATGCACCGAAGCGAGAGACCGACGCGGACGGCCGCGCCACCTGGGCACGGCTGACAGCGCAGCATGGTGCGGTCCATACTCACACACATCAGACTCCGGGCGGCGGTCAACACCTGCTTTTCAAGTGGGACGCGACACGGCCGATAACGAATAAGGAAGGCCAGCTAAAGCGATCCGGCATCAATATCCGGGGCGAGGGCGGTTACATCATCGCGCCGCCGTCTGTGAATGCTGACGGAAAATGCTACGCGATGGCCGACCCGATCGACTATTTCAATTTCGCGGCCGCGCCTGACTGGCTCTATGATCTGGTGCTGACGCCCTCGATATCGGAGCAGGCGCAGGCCAAAGCCGAGCGGCCACACCCTGACAGGGGGTCGTTTTCAGGAACGACACCCCGCAATCGTCGTCCCTATGTCGAGGCCGCCTTGCGAGCCGAAGTGCAAACGGTGGCGTCCTGCATCAACGGCAATCGCAACAATCAGCTAAACACGTCGGCATTCAACCTCGGAACGCTGGTCGGTGCCGGCGAGCTTTCCGAAGGTGAAGTGCTCGGCGCGCTGTACGACGCGGCGGTGGCCTGTGGCCTTGTTGCTGATAGCGGGCATCGCGCTGTCATGGCGACCATCAACAGTGGTCTGTCGGAAGGCGTCCGAAATCCGAGGGATATTCCCGAACGTGACGACCATGAAACCAAATTTGGTTCGACCTACCGAGATAATCCCAGAAATTCTGGGAATAGCCAACATCAGGAAGAACAGCCAAAGGCCGATCAGAACGTCATTGAAATCTTCTGGCATGGCAAAAACTATAACCGCGCCCCGCGCTCATGGCTCGCAAAGGACCTGATCCCCGAAACGGGCAGCGGGTTGCTTGCCGGCCAGTGGGGCACCGCCAAGACGTTTACCGCTCTGGACCTGTCAGCCGCCATCATGACGGGAACGCCATTTGCCGGCCGTCCTATCGTACGCAAGGGCGGTGTCCTCTTTGTGGCGGCAGAAGGGGCCAGCGAAATCCCGATTCGCCTTCAAGGCGTGGTTGATCATAAGCTCGCGCCGCTGAAAATGTCGGAAGGCGCGGCTGGCAACCCGATCGATGCTGATCTTGATCGACTGCCGTTCGCGTGGATTGAGGAATGCCCGTCGCTCAAGGAGGGGTTTGACCGGCTTGTCACCGCCAGCCAATCAGCGGCCAGCCACATCCGGGAGCAATTCAACCTCCCGCTCGCTCTTATCATCGTGGACACCCTCAACGCCGCCGCTAACTTCAAGGATGGCAATGACGCGGCAGAGGGTCAGTTCATCATGAACAGGCTCAACGAACTTAGCCGCAAGACCGGCGCGTTCGTGATCGCGGTCGATCACTTCGGCAAAGCCGTTGAAACTGGCACGCGCGGAACATCAGCAAAGGAAGCCGCTGCCGACATGGTGCTGGCGCTTTTGGCCGAACGAGACACTGCCGGGACGATCAGCAATACCCGCATGGCGGTCAGGAAGCTGCGCGGCGGCAGCACGGGCGCCGAGACGCCTTTTGATCTTCAGGTGGTCGATATCGGTGATGGCGAAACCACCTGCATCATTGAATGGAAGCAGGGTGCTCAGGAGAGTCGCAGGGCCACCGACCAGCGGGAGCGTTGGCCGAGGTCCACCAAGATACTGAAGGCCGCCTTACTCGAAGTTCTCAATGTCGAGGGCAAGGACTGCGATCCGCTCGGCGACGGCAAGATGAAAGTCAAGACGGTGCCCTGGTCGTCGGTGAGAGCGGAGTTCATGAAGCGCTACCCGGCAGGCACCATCGAGCCCGACAAGCGTGCAGACGCCAAGCGGCAGGCGTTCAATCGAGCAATGAAGCAGGCAACGGACCGCGACCTAATCGGGGTGCGCGAGATCGGCGGAGTGGATCACCTATGGATGGCCGTACAGGATTAATGAGCCATCCACTGAGCGGACGGACCGGACACTACTTAGTGTCCGCGTCCGGTTCGTCCGGTTGTGGACAGGGACAAAGTGGACGTTCGTCCGGTTCGTCCGGTTCGTCCGGTTGTGTGGCAACTGGATTGCCACACTTGCCGAACCGTTGCCGAACCTCTGGTGTGGCAGGTGTGGCAAATCACGCGCGCGTCACGAGGGTTATCCGAAAAATGTGTCATTACGCGTCACGCGTCACGGCTTTACCGGCAATGGGGCGGGGGGTGTGAAATCTCTAGAGGTTCCAGGCCGCGCACCGGCGGCCCTACACAACGCAATTGCAAATACAGTTTTTTCACGCGCGCGCGCGAGGGTGCAAGCTCATGACCCCTGCTGAACGGCAGCGGCTGTATCGGGCGCGCAGGCGTCGTGGCGACGTCGTGACGCGGGCCATCGCGGTCCCGGCCATCAGTGTCGAAACGCTGATCGACGCCGGCTTTTTGGCGGAATGGAACGCGGATGATCCGGCCGCGGTGGCGCGTGCCATCGAGGCGCTATTGCGCAGCCT
>ENA-UOUJ01001744-UOUJ01001744.1-activated-sludge-metagenome-genome-assembly--contig:-NODE-1744-length-10898-cov-6.578714_pt1 | contig 10898 bp, 8 predicted proteins | sample MGYA00249839_ERZ747224 | MGnify/ENA primary metagenome ERZ747224 (study PRJEB28782, sample SAMN03220277) | activated sludge metagenome | biome: wastewater; feature: sewage sludge; material... | reverse complement strand
AAGGACCCCGCCCTCGGGCCGCGGGTCGTGCCCATCGTCGCCGACGAGGCGCGCACCTTCGGCATGGCCAACCTGTTCCGGCAGGTCGGCATCTATTCGCCCGAGGGCCAGCGCTACGAACCCGAAGACGCCGGCTCGATGCTCTATTACCGCGAAGACGTCTGCGGCCAGATCCTCGAAGAAGGCATCACCGAGGCCGGCGCACTGTCGTCGTGGACTGCCGCCGCCACCGCGTACTCGACGCACGGGCTGGCGATGCTGCCGTTCTACATCTACTACTCGATGTTCGGCTTCCAGCGCGTCGGCGATCTGATCTGGGCCGCCGCCGACCAGCGCCCGCGCGGCTTCCTGATCGGCGCGACCTCGGGCCGCACGACGCTGGCCGGCGAAGGGCTGCAGCACCAGGACGGATCGAGCCACCTGCATGCGATGACGGTGCCGAACTGCCGCGCCTACGACCCCGCCTTCGCCGGCGAGCTGGCGGTGATCGTCGATGCGGGCATGCGCGAGATGCTCGTCGAACAGCGCGATGCGTTCTATTACCTGACGGTCGGCAACGAGAACTACGCGCAGCCGAGCTTGAGCGGATGGCGCGAGGATGCGCCGGTCGACCCGGCGACGCGCGAGGGGATCCTGCGGGGGCTGTATCGTTTTCGTGCGGCGGCTGATTCTTTGCCGGCGTCCGCGCCTCCCGAGTCGACCGCGTCGTCGGCATCCGGCGCGCTTGCCGCCGCCGAGGCGCCGCGCGTCCAATTGCTCGGGGCCGGCGCGATCCTGCGCGAAGCCCTCGGCGCGGCCGAGTTGTTGAAAGACGCCTTCGGCGTGCAGGCCGACGTCTGGAGCGTGACCAGCTTCTCCGAACTGGCGCGCGACGGCATGAGCGCCGAGCGCGCGCGCCGTGCGGAGCTGGTGCGCGGAGCGCAGTCGCCCGATGCCGACGCTCTCGCACGCGCCTCCGCCGCGACCACAACCTCAAGTGATGCCGACGCCAATCCGAATGAACGCGCCACGAGCTGGATCGAGCATTCGCTCGGCAACACCAGCGGCCCGATCGTCGCCGCCACCGACTACGTGCGCCTGGTCGCCGAAAGCGTGCGCGCCTGGATGCCGGCCGGCCGCCGCTACGTGACGCTGGGCACCGATGGCTTCGGCCGCAGCGACGCCCGCAAACAACTTCGAGCGTTCTTCGAAGTCGACGCGCGATCGATCGCATTCGCCGCGGTCACTGCGCTGTGCGAGGATGGCGCATTGCCCGCGCAGGCGGCCGCCGAGGCGGCGAGCCGCTGGGCGATCGACGTCGAGGCGCCCGACCCGTGGACCATCTGAAGCCGATCATCGAATTCGACGACATCGACGCCGCCGCGGCCCGGATCGCCGGGCAGGTGCAGGACACGCCCTTCCTCGAATCGCGCACGATCTCCGAGCTCACCGGCGCGCGCGTCTTTCTGAAGTTCGAAAATCTGCAGTTCACCGCGTCGTTCAAGGAGCGCGGCGCGCTGAACCGGCTGCTGCAACTGAGCGACGCGCAACGCAGCGCCGGCGTCATCGCCGTCTCGGCCGGCAACCACTCGCAAGGCGTCGCGTTCCATGCGAAGCGGCTCGGGATCCCGGCCACGATCGTGATGCCGGAGTTCACACCGGCGGTGAAGGTCGCTCGCACGCGCGCCTTCGGCGCCGTCGTCCTGCTGCACGGCGAACGCTTCGACGACGCCCACCGGCGCGGCCTGGAACTGGCCGACGAACGCGGCCTGACGATGATCGACCCCTTCGACGACGACGCGGTGATCGCCGGCCAGGGCACGATCGGTATCGAGATGCTGCGCGCGGAAATCGACCTCGACGAGCTGGTGATTCCGGTCGGCGGCGGCGGCCTGATATCGGGCATCGCGACCGCAGCCAAGCACCTGAAGCCCGGAATCGTCGTGACCGGCGTGCAGGTCGAACGTTTCGCGCTCGTCTACGACGCGCTGAAAGGCACCGAGCACCCGGTGGGCGCCGGCTCGATCGCCGAAGGCATCGCCGTCAACCGGCTCGGCGAACGCACGCTGCCGGTGATCCGCGAACGCGTCGACGAGATCATGCTGGTCGACGAAGGCGACATCGAACGCGCGATCCTGATGCTGCTCGAGATCGAGAAGACCGTCGTCGAAGGTGCCGGCGCCGCCGGAGTCGCCGCGCTGCTGCGCGATCCGGCACGCTTTCGCGACCGCCGCGTCGGCCTCGTATTGTGCGGCGGCAACATCGACCCGCTGCTGCTCGCGTCGATCATCGAACGCGGAATGGTGCGCACCGGCCGCCTCGCGCGCCTGTACGTCGACGTCCGCGACGCCCCGGGCGCACTGGCCCGCGTCGCCAAACTGCTCGGTGAAGAGCGCGCGAACATCGAGGAGATTCGCCACGAGCGCTCGTTCGGCAGCATCGGCGCGCAACGCGTCGAAATCGAGATCGTCGTGCAGACGCGCGGGCCCGAGCATGTGAAGGCGATTCTGGCGCGATTGGGGGCGGAGGGGTTCGAGGCGCGGACGGGGTGAGTCGAAGGAATGAAAGCCTCCGCTCGTTACGCAAAGATCGTCGAATGGTCGGACGAGGACCAGTGCTATGTCGGTAGCTCTCCGGGGCTGGTATACGGCGGATGTCACGGCGACGACGAAACTGCGGTCTTCGAGGAGCTGATCGAGATCGTGGAGGAAGCGATCGCTTTGTATGAGGCAGAGGGGCGCCCGTTGCCCCCGTCGACCTCAGGCAAGGACTACGCGAACAAGATGCAGCACGTGGCCTGACGGCTCGCTGCGCCCGCCGCTTGACTCGGCCGTTTGCAGGCCGGTGCGATTGAGAAGGCTTGCGATGAGCCAGCCCGTGCCGCGCACGTTCTCGAGCAGAACCTTCACTTCCCGGCGCGTGAGTGCCACCGGCAAACGGCGTGATCGCTGCGCCGAAACGACCTCACCGAGCCAGGGCAGGTCGACTCCGAGTACCTCCTTGTACAGAAAAAGCAGGGCAGCCTTGGCCTGATTCTGTGTGGATGCGGAAACCTTGCGTTCCGTTGCCAGATGGCTCAGGAACGACTCCGCTTCGGGCGCACCCATTTCGCGCGGATGGCGAAGCCCGTGGAATCGGACGAAGAACCTTGTCCAGTAGACGTAGGTGCACTCGGTGCTGAACGAGTAGTGCCTGACACGGATTTGCCTTCGGACTTCGTCGATGAGGCTCAGGCGTAACGGTGGATGCGGTGTGGTTTCCATCCGTGAATTTTTACGCCGTATAAGTTGGCTGATAATGGTACTTTCGGACTATGATCAAGGACTTACGGAGCCGCGCCAAACGACTTGAACGGCGCCGGCGCCGTTCAATCCAGACTGATAATTCAAGTTATGCCGCAAGGACTCTCGCGCTGTGAAAGTTACGAGATACTTTCAAGCAATTCGCTCTCGACCCGACCGGGTCGTAATTCAGGACGAATGGATTCAGCGCGTAGTTGAATCCCCAGAGCGTGAATATGTTCAGGTGGACGGTCGCATCCGCCGCTGGGCAAAAATTGAACAGATGGAAGGCCGATACCTTCGAGTTGTCCTATTATCGGATCGAGAGACTGTCCACAACGCATTTTTCGATCGAGGATATAAGCCGTGAAAGTTCAATACTTCGAGGATACAGACACTCTGTACATCGAGTTCCGCGCTCGCGATATTGCCGAGTCCAAAGATCTCGACGATAATACTATCCTGGATCTGGATGCCAATGGTAATGTGTGCGCAATCACGTTCGAGCATGCAAGTCAACGCACCGACGTGCATCGTTTGACAGTTGAAGGGATCGAGGCATAACAACGGCTTCAACTCGGACCGGCTTTTCCGCTGACGCTCCAAACCCGGCCGGTTAAGCTGAGCGTTAGGTGTCATGAGAAAACTCTCGGCGGTTGAGGCAGTTTGGCCACTACTTGATGACGTCGAGCATGCCGTCAAGGATCAAGTCGTTGCGGAATTTTCTGAGTGGCAAGCTGTCGTCCAAGCATGCGAGGAAGCCGGAATGCTTGCGCCCATGGTACCCGCCACAAACAGCGGAGCTCTGTCATTAATCGCGGCCGGGCCGTTTCTGAAGCGTACCCTGAATGATCTCCGCGCTGTCTGGCTCCTAATTGAGCGTGGTTACTCAACACAGGCTGCTAGCGTCGCAGCCTCTCTCTACGAGAATGCTCTTACAGCCGCCGCAATTGCTGGCGATGACAAGCTCGCACAAGTCGCAAAAAAGACAAAGTACGCCGAGATTCCATGGTCACCGAAACAACTGGCCCAATTGAACGCTCGGCGGGAAATGGTTATCCAGGAGAAATCCGGTCGCGAGTCCTCTGCCAAGGAATATGAGGACGCCTGGACAATCAGCTACTTCAACTACAAGTGGCTTTGTCAGCTTAAGCACCCTACTTGGCAAGCGGTATACCACGACGTTCAAGGCGCTTTGGTAAACGGCTCCGAATATGCAATACGTCCCGGGCCAAACAGCATCGCCGATGATGCACAACTCAAGGCAAGAATACTCGGCGTCTCCGTTTCTCAAACATTCATTGCTGCGCGCTCTTTCTTCTTGGCACTCGATGGCGAAGAGTCGAGCCCTGAATACGTAGCGTTCGAAGATAGGGCCAACTTCGTTCACTCGGAGATCAGACGGCTCATGAAGAAGGAATACGGAAAAACGTCACCCATATCTGTACTCGATAGAAGTTTCATCAAGACCGACTTTGAAACCCTTCGTAAGTACGACGAATGAAACGTAACATTTCGGTCAACACGGTCCGCCTGCAAGCTGCGCTTGCAGGTTTCCTCCGCGGCTTCGCCGCTTTGGCGGCCGGTTACCTCGAACGTTAGCCGTTTTGCATGACCGCCGAGAGCTGGCATTCTGAGTTCAATCCGTCCAAGTTCCTGAGCCGCGTGAACTTGGCGCAGCTTATCGAACGAAATGAGGCGTACAACGCAAGCTCCATCAGCGATGCGAAGTCTCCTTGCATACTGTGCGGAAAGACTTGCTCGCGCGGCATTCTGTTGAATGACAAGTCGTTCCTCTGCCAACAGTGCTATTCCGAGGTGGCACTGATTTCATACCCCGAGAGATATGAGGCTCTTCGCCGGCAGTTCGTTATGGCGACAGAAGCACGAAGACTTGCATGGGAGGGATTTCGGGAAAGGTTTGAATACAAATCAGAAGAAAGCGCTTTGGTATTCCTTGGCTGGGCCTCCCTCCTTCTCGCGTTTGCAAATCCCGCCTTCTTGATCTTGACTGCCATTCTCTTGGCCGTCGGTTACTCGAAGAACTCCGCAAACAAGCAGAAGACTAAGGAATGGCTAAACCGGAAAGCCCAGTGGGAGCAGAGTAACCCCGTGCCGACGGAACCAACGCTAAAACACTTTCACGATCCAACGGCCGAGCTGACGCAAAGGGATCGGCAGATTCTCAAGATATTCAATCACTGGCCGGGATACCCACCATTCTGGAAATACCTTCGCTCTGTAGTTATCAGCAGAGACTCCAATCGCTGCCAAGTGACGGGATGCCCCTCGCGATTGGAATTGCATGTTCACCATATGCGCCCCGTTGCAGAAGGTGGAACCCATTCCCCAGACAACCTCGTTTCGCTATGCGATTTTCACCATGCGCTTGAGCCAGAGAAGGGCCACGAACGGATTTGGGGCGACATCAAGACGAGATATTTCACGCTTGTTTGCGCTCACGAAAGAAGTAACCGGGCAAGCGACGGGAGCCATCGAGTCCGCGCACATCTTCGGCGGCTGCAACTTGTTACGCTGGACGAATTGCGCGAATTAACGAGGATATACCGCTTCTGCTGTCCTGGCTGCGGCGAGACCAAAATCAAGTTTCTACTGTATAGCGATAAGAACCTCATAAAGATCGAGTGCCCAACGTGCCAGAAGGCAACCGAAGGTCCGCAACAGCTTACGGAGGAAACCGGCCCGCTTCTCGCGGAGGTATTGGGCGTCACTCGGAACAAGGGCAGATGGAAAGCCAGATGGGATATGCTTTCGGAACGCAGAAATGCTACGTGGGGCACTTGGAGCGGCTACGCGGTAGCGACGAAACGCAAGCAGCGTAAGGAAAAGATTGAAACAACTAAGACCGCCCCTTCCTGTCCCAAGTGCGGTTCGCCAATGAAAGTGGTACGGCCGCGCCCCACGGACAAATGGAAAGCATTCTGGGGCTGCTCGCAGTATTCCGTTACGGGCTGTAAAGGGAGTGCGAGGTGTGTTCCACCAAACGGCTAACCCGGCAGTCGAGCGGACCTGCGCGAAAAACCGCGCAGACCGCTCACTTCCACGTGTGTGCCGGGCATGGCACGTAACTATGTCGGTGAAAGTCCGGCAGCCAGGTATTCGCAGAGCCGAAGGCTTGGGAAACGGCAAGGGCGTCGCCGCGAGGCGGGGTCTGAAGGAAGCCGAACCCAAAGCTGCGGGGCGATGAACAAAAACCGGATATGAGGCGTGATGCATCCGGGGCGAGCGGGCACGTGACCGCGAAGCCCTCCATCTGCGGCTGGGGTGCATTTTGTAAATCCGGCGCTCGCGCAGCGACAGTGACGTGTCTTACCCCGGGAGGTCTCCCCGGTGCGCCGGAACATCGGCGCTGGGCGTCGAGCAATCGGTGCTGAAGACCGTGGAGAAGTCAGCAAAGGGCATAGTAGGCCGGGCGGCCCCGGCCGAAGGCCCGAACGATGGAAGACGAAGGCCCTCAAGTGAAGAGTGACGGAACCGCATCTGACAATCGGCGCGAGCCGGCCGTGGCTGAGCCACGGGATGAATCCGCCGCTGGAGAGCGTGACGCGCCCGAGTCGATTGCGAACACCGCGCTGCTTGCGCGCGTATTGGAACGCGCCAACCTGCAACGCGCCCTCAAACAAGTACGCCAGAACAAAGGCGCGCCGGGCATCGACGGCATGACGGTCGATGAACTGCCAGGCTACCTGCGGGACCACTGGCTGGAGATCCGCGCACAACTGGAAGCGGGGCGCTATCGCCCGCAACCGGTCCGCCGCGTGGAGATTCCCGAGCCGGACGGGAAGAAGCGCCTCTTGGGCATTCCCACGGTCCTGGACCGCTTCATCCAGCAAGCCATTGCGCAGGTGGTCAGTGAGCAATGGGAACCGCACTTTCACCCCAGCAGCTACGGCTTTCGCCCGCAGCGCTCGGCCCAAGAGGCCGTGCGGCAGTTGCAGGCGGACGTGTGGGCAGGCAAGCGCTGGGTCGTCGATCTGGACCTGGAGAGTTTTTTCGACCGGGTCAATCACGACCGGCTGGTCGCCCGACTCAAGCACCACGTGCCGGATACGACCTTGCTTCGCCTGATCAATCGCTACCTGAAAGCCGGGGTGCGGGTCGGCGAGACCACTGAAGCCACGACGATGGGGGTGCCGCAAGGCGGACCACTCTCGCCCGTCCTGGCCAACGTGGTACTGGATGAACTGGATTGGGAACTGGAACGGCGCGGCCACCGTTTTGCCCGTTATGCCGATGACTGCAACATCGTGGTCGGCAGCCAACGTGCGGGCGAGCGGGTGATGGCAAGCGTAGCGCGCTTGATCGAAGAGTCACTGCGGCTCACAGTGAATGCGCGAAAGAGTGCGGTCGATCGGCCCTGGAAGCGCAAGTTCCTGGGCTTCACGCTCACGTGCAAAGGGACGCGGCTGAAGGTGGCGGACAAGGCCATCGACAAGCTCAAGGGCCGCGTGCGCGAGCTGACCCGTCGTACGCGAGGCCACCGTTTGCGCGACATCGTGGCAGAGCTGAGAGACCCTGCTTGGCTGGAAAGCCTATTTCGGCATCGCCGAGGTAGTGAGCCCTCTGCGCGAAATCGACAAATGGATACGACGCAAGCTACGCTGCTACCAATGGAAGCAATGGGGACGAGCCGGCAACCGGGAACTGCGCCGACGCGGGGTAAGCGTGCGAGAAGCATGGAACACCAGCAATCGGCGCATGGCCCGTGGCGGCTTTCCAAGACCCCGGCGCTCGCCCTGGCGCTGCCAGTGCGCTACTTCCGCAGTTTGGGGCTGCCGAGTCTGGCGGCGTGATTCGAAATTCTTTCCAGCGAACCGCCGTGTACGTGATCCGTACGCACGGTGGTGTGGGAGGGGGGAGCCGTGAGGCTTCTCCCTATCCCGATTATGCGGCCAACCCATCGTGCTGTGACTGTGAGGTAGCCCAATGAGCCAAGCCCTGTACTACCCGAGGATCGACGTGCGAGACGAGGCGTGGCTGAAGACCGCGCTCCTCTACTGGGACTCCGTGCGGACGATCGTTCCGGAGCCGATAGACGCTCCATACTCTACGGACACCGGTCGCGCTCTGCAGGATGCTGACTTTCTCGTACCGCTCCGCGTCCAGTCGGGGATGGATGAGATCGAGGAACTCGCGGGAGATGTCCTGACGTGGTTGGGGACCGGCGAGGGTGCAGAGCTCTTGATCGCTTCGCCCGGTGGCCGCAGGCGCGACATCCATGTGGAGAAGTTGCCGTACGAGCTTGGGAGGCTTGCCGACATCCATCCGGAGAAGCTGCCGTACGAGATACGCCACCTTCTGCGCGATTTCGCCTCACCATCCGGGCGTGGTCGGGACTGGCTCCGAGTGGATGAGAAGTTCGCCAACTTCTACATGACTCTGCTCGCAACCCGCCTAGCAGAACGAGTGGGAGCGCGGTTGCTCACCTCTCTCGCAGCGGCCGACAGACTCGCGGTAACCGCACGCCTCGACGCTCAGTTGAATGGAGTGATCCCGTGGGGCATGCACCCGCCTTGGCGGCGCCAGCGGGAGTACGAGGCATTCGGCCCACGTCACCGCATGCCTCGCCACCTCGCTCCCGGAATGCTCGCCAACCTCGCGATCGAACGAATCGGAATAGACCCAGATACCCCGATTGATCGATTGATCGAATTCCGCGAGAAGCATCGGGATGAACTCGCGCAGTTCCGAACCAAGGTCGAACAGCTCGCTTCCTCCGTCGAGACCGACCTCAGCGCGGAAGCCCTTCGCGAGCGCGTTGCCACGCTCTATACAGGCGAAGTCGCGCCCGCCATAGCAAACCTGAAGGCCGCGCTGAAGGGCCGGAGGATCAAGTGGCTCGGCGATGGGTTTCTGAAGGTCGCGTTCCTGTCGGCCGGTTCATCAACGATGCTCGTGGTCGCGGGTCTGGCCGTCCCTACGGCGCTGCTTGCTGGTGCGGGCATTTCGCTGATTGCCACAGGAACGATGTACAACGTGGACAAAAAGGAATCGCTTCGGGCAAACCCGTTCGCCTACCTCCTTTCGATGGAACGCGAACTTGCGTGAAGGAGAGCCGCATAACAACTGGTTGCAGCGGACGGTCCGCTGCGCGGCTCCGCCGCTGAACCGGAGCGTTAGGCGTCACATGGAAGCAATCGCAGACTGGAAGCTTAAAAGACTGGCTAGAGGCCGGCGCATATGCTGTGGCGATCCTCGGCGCAGTCGCTGGCGCGATCGTATTTTTCAGCAGTGCCAGATCGAACGCCATCCAGGACAATCGGGTCGCTCTCGCTCGCGCTTGGACAAACGAGGGAGACGTAACCTCCAGCGAGAGAAGGTTCGTTGACTTGATCTTGGAGAGTCATGACGGAGACCTAATAGGAACACTCAATAGTCCTCGCCTAGATCAGCCTTTGGACGTGTCCGCTGACGTGGGCTGGTTCTCTACCACACTTACGTTCACGGAATTGCGCGGTCGCGCTCCCGTTCGGGTCGCTAAGGTGAACGTCAAGGTCGGCGGCAACAACAATCGCCTCTCGTGGCGGGCAAAAAGCTTCAATTGGCCCGACTACCTACCAAGATCCGCAGAGCTGTGGCCTCACTCAGTACCTCCCGAGTGACGCCTAACAATTCATTCAAGCCGACGCCGCTTCGCGGCGCGCCCGAGTTCGACAGTTCGAGCCCCAAAACGCGCTTTTGAGATAAGCGCTCCAGCATCCATGCGGGTTTGCGGCCGATCAGGCGGGAATTCTTGTGGTGGCACGTTTGCACCGCATGGGAGGGTGTTTGACTTGGGCATTCCGACTGTTAGAGTGGCGGCATGTTCGTCAAGATCACCGCCTCCGGTAGCCGCCGCTACGTGCAGCTCGTCGAGTCGTATCGCGACGATGCCGGTCGGGTCAAGAAACGCACGGTCGCCACACTCGGGCGGCTCGATCAGCTGGGCGGCGAGCTCGATTCGGTGATCAACGGCCTGATGAAGGTGGCGGGCCGCGAGCTCTCGGCGACGGCTTCGGCACCACCACCGGCCGTTGCCTTCGAATCGGCGCGTGCCTTCGGCGACGTTTGGGCACTGACGGAGCTGTGGAACGCGCTGGGCTTCTCGCAACTGCGGCGCGTGTTTCGCCGAACACGCCATACGATCGATGTCGAGGCCTTGATCCGCGTGATGGTCTTGAACCGGCTGTGCGATCCGGACTCCAAGCTCGGCGTGCTGCGCTGGCTCGAAACGGTGGCCTTGCCGCAGATCGATGTCAAGGCCATCACCCATCAGCAGTTGCTGCGCGCGATGGATGCGCTCGTCGATCATGGCGAGGCGGTCGATGCGGTAGTGGCCGGCCTGCTGCGGCCGATGATCGATCAAGATCTGTCGGTGGTGTTCTACGACCTGACGACGATCCGTAGCGAGGGCCTGAGCTCGCAACTCGACGACGTACGCCAGTTCGGCATGGCCAAGGAAGGGCTCATTGCCCGCCAGCTCATGCTCGGCGTGGTGCAGACCGCCGAGGGCCTGCCGATCCATCACGAAGTGTTCGACGGCAACGCCGCCGAGACGAAGACGCTGCTGCCCACTTTGAAGACCGTAAGCGCCCGGCGAACTCATCTTGATCGCGAAGGAAGCGATCGCGACGATGG
>ENA-UOUJ01001743-UOUJ01001743.1-activated-sludge-metagenome-genome-assembly--contig:-NODE-1743-length-10900-cov-5.197695_pt1 | contig 10900 bp, 8 predicted proteins | sample MGYA00249839_ERZ747224 | MGnify/ENA primary metagenome ERZ747224 (study PRJEB28782, sample SAMN03220277) | activated sludge metagenome | biome: wastewater; feature: sewage sludge; material... | reverse complement strand
GCGGCCGATCAGGCGCTGGATCTCCAGCGTGCGCCCGCCCTGCTTGCCGCGCGCGGCCTCGCGGTCGGAGCGGGTGTGGGTGGCGCGCGGCAGCATGCCGTACTCGGCGGTCACCCAGCCCTCGCCCTTGCCGCGCAGGAACGCCGGCACCTTGTTGTCGACGCTGGCGGTGCACAGCACCCGGGTGTCGCCGAAGGACACCAGCACGGAACCTTCGGCATGGCGGGTGTAGCCGCGCTCGATGCGGACCTCGCGCAGCTGGTCGGGCGCGCGGCCGCTGGGGCGGGCAATGCTCATGCGGGGTTTTCCGGCAAAAATGGGGGGCGCCAGATTACCATTGCCTCCCCAGACGCACGGGACGCCCGATGTCGATCCGCAGCATGACCGCCTACGCCTCCGGCGAGCGCATCACCCCGTGGGGCACGCTCGGCTGCGAGCTGCGCGCGGTCAACCACCGCTTCCTCGAACTGGGCACGCGCCTGCCCGAGGAGCTGCGTGCGCTGGAGCCGGCGCTGCGCGAGAAGGTCGGTTCGCGCCTGTCCCGCGGCAAGGTCGACTTGGCCCTGCGCCTGCGCCCGGCCGAGGGCACGGTCTCGCTGCAGCTCGACGACGCCCTCGTCGACCGCCTCGGCGAACTGGCCGCGATGCTGCGCCACCGTTTCCCGGAGATGCGCATCGGCTTCGTCGAACTGCTGCAGTTCCCCGGCGTGATGCAGTCGCGGGCGGCCGATCCGGCCGAGCTGCAGGCCGAGGCACTGGCGCTACTCGACGCCGTGCTGGATGAGTTCGTCGCTGCGCGTGAGCGCGAGGGAGGCAAGCTGGTCGCGGCGATCCTCGAGCGTGTCGACGGCATCGAGCGCATCGCCGGCGAAGTGCGCACGCTGGTGCCGCTGATCCGCGAAGGCCAGCGCGCCAAGCTCGAAGCGCGCCTGGCCGACCTCGCCCAGTCCGCCGACCCGGCCCGCGTCGAGCAGGAGCTGGTGCTGTCGCTGCAGAAGCTCGACGTCGACGAGGAGCTCGACCGCCTCGCCAGCCACGTCGACGAGATCCGCCGCGTGTTCCGCCAGAAGCAGCCGGTAGGCCGCCGCCTCGACTTCCTGCTGCAGGAATTCAACCGAGAGGCCAACACCCTCGGCAGCAAGTCGGTCGATGCCCGCACCAGCAACGCCGCGGTCGAGTTGAAGGTGCTGATCGACCAGATCCGCGAGCAGGTGCAGAACATCGAGTAGTCGGGGTGTCCAGCGCGTACTACGAAACGGGCTTTGCGCGGGCGATGGCGGAGGGCCTGGACAACGCGACGGCCGCGGCGTCGATGGCGGATGCCTTGCTCGATGGAAAGCCGGCAGGCAGGGCAACGGGTATTGAACGACTGACCGCATTCTGGTCATCGGCATTCGTTCGCGAAGTCCCGACGCAGGCATGGGCGCAGGAATCGCTGCGACTGGCGTTGGCGCGCTATCTGGCGCAGGACGAGGTGGCCGTTCCCGGACTCGTGGCACATCTGGCCTCGCAAGCGCCCGAGGCTTTGCGCTGGGCTGCCCGGCATGCCGGGCTGGTCAGGCGCCCGGATTCGCCGCGCTGGCGCGAAGTGGAAGTGCTGGCGGCGTCGCAACCGCATGAGTTCGCCGAGTTCGTGCAGGTGTTCAACGTTTTCCGGCAAGCGCGCGAGGAACGCGTGGCCGAAGTCGAACGCGTCCGGGCGCCGCTGGCTGGGCTGACGCCATTGGAATTGCTGGCCTATGCCAGCCTGTATGCATTCGAGCACATCGTCCCCGCGCAACTCGAAGAAACCGCGGAGGGCATCGAGCGCGATACCTCACTGCAAGTCCGCTGGGACGCGATCGATGGGGTCCTGGCCTGGAAACTGGCGACGTGCGACGCGCGCGATTTCCAGCTCGACGACGCCATCATCGGTCGCTCGCTTCGCGCGCATCTGGCGCCGTTCCTGCTGCCTTCGTCGCAGGAGCCGCCGCGGCGCGACCTGTACGCCGTGTTCTCGGCGCTGGTGGGGGCGCAGGTCGAGCTGGATGAGTTCGATTCCCGCAGCGCCGATGCTTTCAGCTACGACGACAGCATCTGCTTCGTTCTGCGTGGATCTACGCTCGAGATCGAGGAAGTCGATGCGGAGGCGAACCGGCACTGGCGGCTAGGGGAAGAGAAGCGCCTGCGCCTGCATGGCTACTGGCTGTATCGCGGCATGCACGCATTGGTCGAGTCGCCCGAGCTGTTGGCGCGCGTCGCGCCGGCCAACCTCGAAGCCAATCTGCAAGCCCTGGCCAAGGCGATGGCCGCATGGCTCTGCCTGCAGGAGGTCTACGGCATCGAGGCACGAGTGGATACTGGCAGCGCCGCACAGGTGGACGTGTTCAATGCCTTGATGTCCATCGAATTGATGACGGCCTTCTATATCGAGGACTTCATCCGTCCGTTCCGCGATGCGCTGCAACACAGCGGTCATCCGTGGCTGGCGCTCGGGACGCTGGCGATGTCGGGATTCGCGCAGGGCGAGAACCGCCTGCCGCTGACCTGGTCGGAGAAGGCCGCGAAGATCGCCCGGATCATGCCGTGGACGGCCACCCGGGATCGGCCGCAAGGTCATCCGCGCGCGGCCGAGGCCATCCTCGATTTCTGGACCAGTGACTGGGAGGCGATGGCCGCCAGCTTGCGTGCGGGCGAGACAGACAAGTGCCCGCGCCTGCAGGAGCTGCCGATCCTGAAGCTGGGCCATCACCTGTTCCAGCTGCCGTGGATGCAGGCGATGCAGGACAACCGCGTGGCCGTGATCAACAACCTGCGCCGCCTCGGCGCGCGCCGGGCGCAGGCGCGGGAGGAAACCCGCCGCATCGAGCAGCGCCTGGGTGATCTTTTTGCCGGTCGCGGCTTCAAGGTGCTGGTGGGACATGCATTGCCGGTTGCGCCGGATCCCGACGCTCAGGTCGAGGAGATCGACCTGTTGTGCGCCCGCGACGGCTGCCTGCTGGTGCTGGAGCTGAAATCCACCTTCGTGCGTCGCTCGCAGAAGGAGGCGTGGTTTCACCGGACGAGCACATTGCGCAAGGCCGGGCTGCAGCTGCGGCGCAAGGTGGCGGCGGTGCGTCGCGCGCTCGTGTTCGATGACGCTTTGCGATCCGCCTTGGGGCTCGACGCGGATGACGGTCCGCCGGAGGTCACGGGCTGGATCGTGGATACCTCGATCGAATGCGACCACCAGCGTTTCAACGGATTCCTCAAGGTGTCGCTGGAAGAGGTCCTGATCGCGCTTCGCGACGAACGGCGCTGGTTGAATGACCCGGATGGGCTGTTCGGCCCGAGCGGAGGGAGGAAGGGTGCAGAAAGCCGGGACGGGGGGTGCACAGTCGTCGACTCGCTCTATCCCGAAGGGTTCTCCGCGGGCCGGTTCATCGGGGCGGTCGAATCAGGGGCGGTGTGGGCCGATTCCGCCGGAAGCAGCCGGTTGGCCTCCGCCCAGTAACGACACCGTTCGGCCGCAGGCGCATGCCACTCGGTACGGGCCGCCCGATGCCTGCGCGCCGGGGGCGGTAGGTCTGAACGGGTGCCTTCGGGGCGCTTGCGGTCCGGCCGCGGATCGGCAATGATTCCCACATACTAACAACGGGAGTCGACGAGAATGAGCGTCCCTGCCGCGGCCGTCGAGGACATCCTGGACGCCCTTCCCGAGAAGGAGCGCCTGCGCATCGCCGAGCGCGTGTTCGCCGAGGCCGGCTTCACCTCGATCCTGCCGAGCATCCACCCTGTCGATCCGGCTCTGCCCGCTGCTGAGGAGCAGGCCTTGGCAGCGGTCGGCCTGGGCGCTGGCGAGCAGACACGAGCGCTCGCCGAGACCGCGCGCGCACGCTACGTGTCCACGTTTCTCGATCTGTTCCATGACGCCGACACGCCGACGCAGCTGGCGCGCAAGCAGGGCTTGGACCCGAGCCGCATCCGCCAGCGCATCCGCGACCGGACACTGCTGGCGATCGAGCTCAACGGCGAGAAGCGCGTTCCGCGATTCCAGTTCGAGGGGACGATCGAAGTGCCCGGACTTCCCAGGGTGCTGGCCGGGGTGGATGATCGGGTAGCGCCGCTGGCGTTCGCCATGTGGTTCCTGACCCCGACGCCCGACCTGGCGTGGGGGGAAGACGGGACGTCCGTGTCGCCGCGTGACTGGCTGCTGCGCACCGGCGATGTCGATCCGGTGCTGGCGCTCGTCGAATCGCTGTAGTGGCGAAGCTGCCGGCGCCGCCGTCGGTCGCCCACCTGCGGACCCTGCCGCGTCCCGTGAAGACGCTGCAGGCCGGTGACGTCCTGGCCCGCGTCGGCTTCGCCGGTGGCGATCATCCGACGACGTGGAACGGGTTCCGGTACTGGGGGCCGACCGGGGCGCGCTTCGACCATCACCTGCGCGACACCCACGGCAGGCCGCAGCACCAGGACCGCGGCGTCCTCTATGCGGCCAAGTCCGCCCAGACCTGCCTTGCGGAAGTGTTCCAGCACGCGCGCGTGGTCGACGTGCATGCGCGACAGCCTTGGCTGGCGGTGTGGACGCTCGTTCATCGGCTGACGCTGCTGGACCTGACCGGGGAGTTCGTGACCCGCATGGGCGCGTCCACCGCGATCCATTCCGGCTCCCGCGCGTGCGCCCGCCTGTGGGCGGCGGCGCTGTACGAGGCCTGGCCGGACCTGGACGGCATCGCCTACTGCAGTTCGATGAACGGCAACGCAGGGGCCTACGCGCTCAATGAACGCGCGCTGCGGACAGACCCTTTTCCGGCCACGCCGGACTCGCACAGGATGCTGGCCGATCCGCTGACTGCCGACCGCATCGACGCGGCAGCGGCGAATCTGGGCTACATGGTCAAGCGCTAGGCGGACGATGATCGTGGCGCAGCGGCTGCGGAATCGCGCTCAAGGTGTGCGCCGAGCACGAGCCTGGTGTTCGACGCGACAGCGGAGGCCCGGCATGAAGCCGCAAGTCGCAAACGCGATAGACTTCCCGCAGCACGCGACGGCCGGATGACGGGCGCGATGCCGCCTTTCCGAATCCCGACTCCGACTCCCGACTCCTGATGCGCGGAACCCTCTTCATCGTCGCGGCCCCCTCCGGCGCCGGGAAATCCAGCATCGTCAACGCCTGCCTGGCGCGCGACCGCAACATCTGCCTGTCGATCTCGTTCACCTCGCGCGGGGCGCGGCCGGGCGAGCGCCATGCCGAGCACTACCACTTCATCAGCGCCGACGAGTTCAAGGCGATGATCCGCGCCGGCGATTTCTTCGAGTACGCGCAGGTGCACGGCGACTGGAAGGGCACCGCGAGGCAGTCGGTGGAGCCACAGCTTGCGGCCGGCCGCGACGTGCTGCTGGAGATCGACTGGCAGGGCGCGCAGCAGGTGAAGGCGCAGGTGCCCGATGCGGTGGGCGTGTTCATCCTGCCGCCCTCGCGCGCGGCGCTGGAGGAGCGCATGCGCAAGCGCGGGCAGGATAGTGAGGAGACCATCGCCCGGCGCACGGCCAACGCGCGCGGGGAGATGGCGCACCACGACGAGTTCGACTACCTGATCGTCAACGAGGTGTTCGAGACCGCGGTCGACGAGATGTGCGCGATTTTCACCGCCAGCCGCCTGCGCCGTGAACGGCAGGTGCAGCGGCATGCTGGACTGATAGCGGCGCTGCTGGCGGCGGATTGAACCGAGATTCTTGCGCAGAAGCGCCCCATGGGCGTGATCGGGCGAGGGACAGTGCCCGGGCTGCGTCGGTCGCGGGCATGGCCCGCTCCTACAACGCTGAATTTTGGCATAACTTGCTGATTCTACACGTGATCGCTTGATTTCTGGCGGGCGCCCCCCTAGAATCCGCGGTCCTTATCCGAATTGATCGACGGCCCGCCGGCCGCCGGGAGACTTATGGCCCGCATTACCGTTGAAGATTGCCTGGAAGTCGTCGACAACCGCTTCGAGCTCGTCATGATGGCCGCCAAGCGCGCCCGCCAGCTCGCCAACGGCGTCGAGCCGCAGATCGACAACAGCGAACTGCAGGACAAGCCGACCGTGCTGGCGCTGCGCGAGATCGCCGCGCGCCGCATCGACCAGCCGTACATCGACGCCGTCGACAAGATCGAGCGCGAGCGCAAGGAGCGTGAGGCGCTGGAATGGGCCGCCGCCGAGGTGGTTGCCGCCGATGACGACATGAAGGGCGACGATCTGTAGGGTCGGGAATGGGGAATAGGGAATGGGGAATCGGAAAAGCGGTTCCTGTCCCGGACATCCCCGCCAGCACATCTGCAAGGCCCCGCTTCGGCGGGGCCTTCGCATTTCGGGGGGCGGGGCGCCGGTGGCCTGGTCGCCGGCAGCCTGAACGCCCCCGGCCCGCTCCTCCGATTCCCCTTTCCCTATTCCCCATTCCCGGCCTTCCAATTAGGCTCAGGGGATGACCCCCGGCGATCCCGCCCTGATCCTGCCCGTTCCGACCTCCGAGGACGAGGCCGTCCCCGACTACGTCCGCGACCTGGAGCGCGCGGCCGCCTACCTGCCGGCGGACCAGCGTGCGCTGCTGCGTCGGGCCTGGGCGGTGGGCGCAGCCGCGCACGCCGGGCAGGTGCGCAAGTCCGGCGAACCCTACATCACCCATCCGGTGGCGGTGGCGCGGGTGCTGGCCGAGCAGAAGGTCGACGTCGAGACCCTGGTCGCGGCGATCCTGCACGACACCATCGAAGACACGCCGCTGACCGGCGAGCAGATCGCCGAGGAGTTCGGCGAGACCGTGGCCGAACTGGTCGACGGCGTCACCAAGCTCGACAAGCTGCAGTTCGGCAATCGCCAGGAGGCCGCGGCCGAGAGCTTCCGCAAGATGATGCTGGCGATGGCGCGCGACCTGCGCGTGATCTTGATCAAGCTCGGCGACCGCCTGCACAACATGCGCACCCTCGGTGCGCAGCCGGGGCCGGCACGCGAGCGCATCGCGCGCGAGACGCTGGAGATCTACGCGCCGATCGCGCAGCGCCTGGGCATGAACCTGATCAAGGCCGAACTGCAGGACCTCGGCTTCCATGCCCTGCATCCGCTGCGCCACATGGTGCTCGACAAGCACATCCGCGCCCAGCCGATGATCCGCCGCGAGGCGATGGCCAAGATCGAGGCGCAGCTGGCGCAGCGGCTGACCAGCGAGGGGCTGAAATACCGGCTGGTGAGCCGGGTCAAGTCGCCGTGGAGCATCTACAGCAAGATGCGCGCGGAAGGAAAGACCTTCGCCCAGCTGATGGACGTGTTCGGCTTCCGCATCGTGGTGACCTCGGTCGCGGACTGCTACCACGCGCTGGGCATCGCGCACTCTGTGTTCAAGCCGCTCGACGGTCGCTTCCGCGACTTCATCGCCATCCCCAAGGCCAACGGCTACCAGTCGCTGCACACGGTGCTGTTCGGGCCCTACGGCTCGCCGATCGAGGTGCAGATCCGCACCGAGGAAATGGACCTGATCGCCGAACGCGGCATCGCCGCGCACTGGGCCTACAAGCACGGCATGGCGTCCAGCGGCGCGCAGGCGCGCGCGCATTCGTGGATCGCCAACCTGCTCGAGTCGCAGCGCGCCACCGGCTCGTCGCTGGAGTTCCTGGAGAACGTCAAGGTCGACCTGTTCCCGGACGAGGTCTACCTGTTTTCGCCCAAGGGCGACATCCTCTCGCTGCCGCGCAACTCCACCGCGCTCGACTTCGCCTACGCGGTGCACACCGACGTCGGCAACACCGCGGTGGCCGCGCGCGTGGACAAGCGCCTGGTGCCGCTGCGCACCAAGCTGGTCAGCGGCCAGACGGTGGAGATCGTCACCGCGAAATCCTCGCTGCCCAAGCCGCAGTGGCTGGAGTTCGTGGTCACCGGCAAGGCGCGCACCGCGATCCGCGCCCAGCTCAAGCAGCTCGAACACGAGGACGCGGTGCAGCTGGGCCATCGCATGATCGACCGCGCGCTGGAGGACATGGGCACCTCGCTCGACCGCCTGCCGCAGGCGCGGGTCGACGCCTACCTCGCCGAGCTGCGCTATCCGCGGCTGGAGGAGCTGCTGGCCGACATCGCGCTGGGCAACCGCATGCCCTCCCAGGTCGCGCTGGCGCTGGCGCAGCAGGATCCGTCGTCGCCGGCATCCGGGCGCGAGGCAGCGCCGCGCGGCGGCGAGCGGATCCTGATCACCGGCCACGAGCGCGGCGTGATCACCTTCGCCAACTGCTGCATGCCCATTCCCGGCGACGAGATCATGGGCTACCACACCGCCGGCAAGGGCATCGTGGTGCATCGGCTGGACTGTCCGAACGTGGCCGAGTACCGCAAGTCGCCGGACCGCTGGGTGGCGATCGGCTGGGACCGCGAGGTCATCGGCGAGTACCCGGTGGCGCTGGTCATCGAAACCGAGAACCGGCCCGGCTCGCTGGCCGAGGTCGCCGCCGCGATCGCCAAGGCCGACTCCAACATCGAGGGCGTCGAGTATCTAGAGCGCGACGCCAACATCGCCGTGATCCGCTTCTCGATCGAAGTCCGCAACCGCCAGCACCTGGCCGACGTGATCCGTCGCACCCGCCGGCTGGCCGTCGTCCACGGCGTCCAGCGCCTGTAGAGCCTGCCCCGGACTTGATCCGGGGAGCGCCCCATGGGCGCGACCTGGGCCGCGCGCGCTGGTCGCGGCCATGGGCCGCTCCTACAATCGCGTTTTGCAACGGAGACGCACCATGCCCCGCAGCCCGATCCACACCGACGCCGCCCCCGCCGCGATCGGCCCCTATTCGCAGGCCACGCGCGCCGGCAACACCGTGTTCTTCTCCGGCCAGATCCCGCTCGATCCTGCCACCGGCGACGTCGTCGAAGGCGGCATCGACGCGCAGGCGCGGCGCGCGTTCGACAACCTCAAGGCAGTCGCCGACGCGGCGGGTGGTTCGATGGCCGACATCGCCCGCGTCGGCCTGTACCTGACCGACCTGTCGCAGTTCGCCGCGGTCAACGCGGTGATGGCCGAGTATTTCGAATCGCCGTATCCGGCGCGCTCGACCATCGAGGTGTCGGCGCTGCCCAGGGGCGTGCTGTTCGAGGTCGACGCGGTGATGGTGCTCTGACCGCGCCACGGAATGGCGAAACCCGCGCCCGCGCTCGCCGCCTCCGGTGACGTCCGCCTGACGACGCTGCCGGGCGTGGGCCCGGCCGTCGCCGAAAAGCTCGCCGCGCGCGGCCTGCTCACGCTGCAGGACCTGTGGCTGCACCTGCCGCGGCAGTACGAGGACCGCACCCGGATCACGCCGATCCGGCAGCTGCAGCCTGGCGTGGTGGCGCAGGTCGAGGGCCGCGTCGAGGCGGTCGAACGCGGCTTCCGCTACCGGCCGATGCTGCGCGTCGCCATCGGCGACGATTCGCAAGCCACCCTGGTGCTGCGCTTCTTCCACTTCCGCTCGCAGCAGGTCAACCAGTTCCGCGTCGGCGCGCGCGTGCGCGCCTACGGCAATCCGCGGCCGGGGCAGCAGGGGCTGGAGATCGTGCATCCGAGCTATCGCGTGCTGGGCGAGGACGAGGGCGGCGAACTCGGCGACGCACTCGATCCGGTGTATCCGGCGGTCGAGGGCATCGGCCCGGCCAGCCTGCGCAGGCTGGTGGCGCTGGCGCTGGACCGGCTGCCTGACGAGGCCACGCTGGAACTGCTGCCCGAACGCTTCCTCGCCCGTCGCGGCCTGCCTTCGCTGCGCGAGGCGCTGCTGACCCTGCACCGGCCGCCACGCGACGCCGATGTCGCCGCGTTGCTGGCCGGCACCCATCCGGCGCAGCGAAGGCTGGCGCTGGAGGAGCTGCTCGCCCACCACCTCAGCCTGCGCCGCCAGCGGATCGCGATGCAGGCGCACGCCGCGCCGGTGCTCGGCGACGACGGCGATCGCGTGGATGCGCTGCTGGCATCGCTGCCGTTCGCACTCACCGGCGCGCAGCGGCGCGTGTTCGAGGAGATCCGCGCCGACCTGGCCAAGCCCTCGCCGATGCTGCGCCTGGTGCAGGGCGATGTCGGCAGCGGCAAGACCGTGGTCGCGGCGATGGCGGCGCTGCTGGCGATCGGCAGCGGCCGCCAGGCGGCGCTGATGGCGCCGACCGAACTGCTGGCCGAGCAGCACCTGGCCAACCTGCGCGGCTGGCTGGAGCCGCTGGGCGTGCGCGTGGCCTGGCTGGCGGGCAAGGTATCGGGGCGCGCGCGCAGCGCGGTGCTGGCCGATGCCGCCAGCGGCGCGGCGCAGCTGGTGGTCGGCACCCACGCGCTGATGCAGGAGGGCGTGGTGTTCCGCGACCTCGCCCTGGCCATCGTCGACGAACAGCACCGCTTCGGCGTGCACCAGCGCCTGGCGCTGCGCGACAAGGGCGCCGCCGAGGGCACCGTCCCGCACCAGCTGGTGATGACCGCGACCCCGATCCCGCGCACGCTGGCGATGGCCGCCTATGCCGACCTCGACGTCTCCGCCATCGACGAACTCCCGCCCGGGCGCACGCCGGTGCAGACCGTGGTGCTCGGCGCGGTCCGCCGACCGGAGCTGATCGAGCGCATCCGTGCCGCCTGCGCCGAAGGCCGCCAGGCCTACTGGGTATGCACGATCATCGACGAGAGTGACGAAGTCGTCGCGCAGGCGGCGCAGACCACGTGGGAGCAGCTGACTGCATCGCTGCCCGAGCTGCGCGTGGGCTTCGTCCACGGCCGCATGAAGGCGGGCGAGAAGCAGTCGACGATGCTGGCGTTCAAGCGCGGCGAAGTCGACCTGCTCGTCGCGACCACGGTGATCGAAGTCGGCGTCGACGTGCCCAACGCCTCGCTGATGATCGTCGAGAACGCCGAGCGCCTCGGCCTGTCGCAGCTGCACCAGCTGCGCGGCCGGGTGGGGCGGGGCAGCGAGGCGTCC
>ENA-UOUJ01001742-UOUJ01001742.1-activated-sludge-metagenome-genome-assembly--contig:-NODE-1742-length-10903-cov-2.974189_pt1 | contig 10903 bp, 8 predicted proteins | sample MGYA00249839_ERZ747224 | MGnify/ENA primary metagenome ERZ747224 (study PRJEB28782, sample SAMN03220277) | activated sludge metagenome | biome: wastewater; feature: sewage sludge; material... | reverse complement strand
CGACCACGCCGGAAACGCATTCATGACGAAATATCATCCCATGGGATCCCTCGCGCCCCGGGACGTGGTTGCCCGTTCGATCGATGCCGAAATGAAAAAATCGGGCGCTCCTTGCGTCTTCCTCGACATGACCCATCTCGCTCCGGATTATCTGCGTTCGAGATTCCCGAGCATTCACGCGAAATGTCTCGAGTACGGAATCGACATGACGACGCAACCGATCCCCGTCGTTCCGGCCGCCCACTACCTGTGCGGAGGCGTGCTGTCGGACGAGAACGGAAAAACGGATATCGACGGCCTCTGGGCCCTCGGGGAAACGGCCTGCACCGGCTTGCACGGCGCGAACCGACTCGCTTCGAATTCATTGTTGGAAGCGATGGCCATGGCCCACAATGCCGCACGAGACATCAGAACCCGGTGGGGTGATCTCCAAAGACCCGAAAAAGATCCGGCGCCTTGGGTGTCTCCGGAACAACCCGATGCCGACGAGATGATCGTCATTCATCACATGTGGGACGAGATTCGCCGGTTGATGTGGAATTACGTCGGCATCGTCCGCTCCAACAAGCGTCTTCATCGGGCCCGGCATCGGCTGAAAAACATCCTGTCGGAAGTGAAGGAATATTATTCGAACTTTCAGGTCCACAGCGATATCGTCGAACTGCGCAACATCGCTCTCGTCGCGGATCTGACGGTCGAATGCGCGTTGAAACGGCAGGAGTCCCGCGGAATCCATTACAACCTGGATTATCCTTTCGCCGACATGGAGCAAGAGCCTCCCGGCTCGGCCCAAGACACGATTCTCGGCAAAGAACTCTGAGAGACTGGACCTAAGTCCAACTTTTCCGTGAATATTTCTTCGCGATTCCGTCAAACGGAAGGCTCCTCGCCGTGGTGAACTCAAGAGCGACTCACCTATGGGGAGGTGCTCATATGAAAACGGAAACTCAAGGTTCTGTCCGCATCGGTTCGGAATTCGCAAGCCTGGAAGTGTTCGGAAAACTCGTCGTGGTTCTCGTCGCCGCCGGCTTGGTTCTGTTCCTCATGATGAAAGTCGTCGGATACGCGCCCTTTCACTCCATCGAGAGAAGCTTCATGACGACGCCGAACACGGAAAGCGTCACTCCCGAGGGAACGACGAACTTCGGAACGCCGCCGCCTCCGCCCCAGCAGTAACCGATTCAAACATCAAGATGAAAGCCCTGGAAAGACCGGGGCTTTTCTTTCCCTTGAGCGCGCTGCCGACACGCCCTAAGATCTTCTCATGTATCGCAGACATGAAGGTTTTTTCGAAGGTCACGACGGGCTCAATCTTTTTTTTCAAGTTTGGGAAAATCCCAGGGCGCGCGGGACCATTCTCGTCACGCACGGACAAGGCGAGCACTCGGAATGTTATCACCGGGTCGTGGATTTTTTCAAAGACGGCGAATGGAGTTTTTTCGCCTGGGATCTGCGCGGTCACGGGCGCTCCGAAGGAAAACGCGGCTACGCCCCTTCCTTCGAAGACTATGTTTCGGACTATCGGATTTTCTTGGACTTGATGCTTCAGGACCCCCGCATGAGTGGAAAGCCCGTGATCTTGATGTCGCACTCCATGGGAGGACTGGTACAGCTGAAGACCCTGGCTCATCAATCCCTTCCGGTCGCGGCTCAAACCTGCTCCGCGCCCTTCTTGGGACTCGCCTTCACGCCGCCCGGATGGAAGGATGCGGGCGCGCGCCTGTTGAACCGAATCTATCCCGAAATGACTCTCTGGAACGAGATCAGTCCGTCCATGGTCACTCGCGATCCCGAAGTGATCCGCGAATTCGAGCAAGACGTCCTTCGTCACGATCGCATCTCGCCCGGCGTCTATCTCGGCTTTCAACCCGCTTTCGACGATGTGATGACTCACGCCTCTTCCATTAAAATTCCGACGCTGATGCAGTTGGCGGAAGAAGATCCCGTCGTGAGCACGCCGACCGCCAAGATTTTCTTTGAACGTCTCGGTGCCAAGGACAAAGAACTCCGCATTTACGGAAACGGCGCTCGTCACGAAATTTACAACGATCTCGAACGCAACCAAGCCCTGACCGACCTGAAGAACTTCGTCGATCCCTATCTGGAGGCCCGTCCATGAGATTTCTCTTCCTCTCACTCGCTTTCGCACTGATGTCTTGTTCCTTGCGACCGACGGCGCCGGAAGGTTTGAATCTGATTTCCGAGAGCGAGTATCACAACATCGTCGATCAATACACTCAGCGCAGCCAGAAATACTCCGGCCTCTACAACACGATGGACGTGACCGCGACCCTGGTGAACTCCGCCGTCGCCCGCGGTCAGGTCGATCAGAAAGCGCGGCTCCTGCAATGGTCTCCGGCTCAGTATTCGTCGGAGATGGAAAAGATCAAAAAAGATCTCAGAAACGAAACCGCCGTTTTCGTGAGCTTCTACACCCCCGACAAAAAGAACGACGATCTGCAAAAGATGACGACTCAGTGGAGGATTTATCTCGAGGCCGAAGGCCGCCGCTGGGAACCGAAAGTCATGCGCATCCGCCAACCCGTCGCCGAAACCCAAGGCCTCTATGCCTATCACACCCGTTTCTCGACGGCCTACATGATGACCTTCCCCGTCGCGACCACTTCGGTCGAGGGCGTGAACAGCAAGTTCATCATCACGGGCCCTCTGGGGATCAGTACGCTTGAGTACAAACCGGTCGATGCGACTTTGATCCGCCCATAAGGTACGGCGCACCCTATTGCGGAATCGTGTTGGCCCAATACTCCTTGGGGAGATCGCAGTGATTTGAAAAGTAGGCTTTGCAGCGGTTGTCGGCCTGGAGTCTGATAAAGATTGAAACTGTTCTTTTAGGGACACTGGTAAAACGCCCGGGGATAGGTGGATCTGGAGGCTCAGATCCTTCTTCCGAATGGTTGATCCCAACAATTCGGATCGTTTTCGCGCCCTCTATCATTTCTCTGTATTCTTTCTCTTCAGCCAGGCACTGGGCGACCCCACGGGGTCGTCTATAGATAAACTCCCAAGATTTTTCCGTATCGGCGGCATAGAAAGAAAGAAAAGCAATATCGGCCTTCCTATCAATGCTGGAGCAGCCGGCCCAAAAATCTTCGACGGGCGCTTCGATGTCGAGAAAATTGACCGTGCGTTTGTGGACAATCACTTTCCCCACAAACGGAGGGGATACCGGGGCCTGACTTTTCCGTGGAGAAGCCGCACAGCCTAGGGGAAGAAATGCAAGTAGCGCGATCATTGGAATAGTCACTGTTTTCTCTGATCCTTTAATCGTTTGTGGAGTTTTCTCAAATCTTTCATGATCTGATCGGATTTTTTTACTTTTCCCAACTGTGGAAAAATACCTTTGTACTCCGCTCCGGCCTCTTCCCATGTGATTGGGCGCTTGAGTCGGCGTTCGGCCAGACGTTTTTTGTGGTGCAACCAGCGAATCCCGGCGGCAATATTGGTCGTCGGCTCTCGACTCTCTTCCGGCGTCAGTTCAATATGATGATCCTGTAGCTCACCCTTCAAATTTTGAAGAATCTTTCGAGTGTTTTCCGTGACCTGGATCAGCCCTCTGGCGGCTCCATCCCGGCTGTGTTGGTCCCGTGGGAGCAAGAAGCTGGATTCCGTCGCGATCAACGCTTTCACGAAGTCAGGTGTCAATGGATCTTTAGGCTCCAGGATCTCATTCCAAAACTTCGTCCATCCGGCGATCAGCAGGTCATATTCATTTCCATTTGGAAAACCCAAGGTATCCGGAGTCGGCATCATTTGAGGGTCGCTTGCAAGCTCTCCAAAGTACCGCTCCGCGATTTCCGTTAACTCCTCTGCCATGTAAAATTCTGTTTTGGACTTATTGACACGACAGTGTCCTCGACGGGTTGTGACCCGTTCGGGACGTGTCTCACTCGCCGGAACCGTGAGCGGGTGCGCGCGGACCCAATGCTGACCGATCGGACAGAGTCTCCAAGGATGGCTTTTCCCAGCCGCTTCATCCGAAGTTTTGGGCGGGGACTTCTTTTCCTCTTTGGTCTCGCTCCGTTTCGGGCTGAAAATGAGATCAAAGGCTTTTTTCAAAACCCGTTTTAGAACAGCCATCAGGATTTTGTCAGAATCAGACGAAGGCATTCGAAAATTCTACGCCAAGAAAACAAGTAGTCTCAAGGCCAAGCAAAATTTTTTACTAAAAAGTAGGAAAATCCAGCAGAACTGACCTGCTTGAAAAAGACCACGAAAAACAGGTCCAGAGCGGTTTCGCTTTGCGTCTCCCACCTACACGAGCGAAAATAACTCTAAAGTTTTCAGGAGCGGCTATTTTTGAAATTCCGCTCTGATGAAAAAGCCGTCGGATTTATTCCGAGGCCCCACTTTGAGAGCGCCTTCAACGACCACGTTTTGAATTTCCAAACGATTTAAGAGAGTGCGGGAAAAGACGTCATAGTAAAACTTCGGATCTTTCGTTTTCCCGACGTAAGCGTGAAAGCGATACTCACGAGCATCCTTGGGGTTCCATTTTCTGACCCAAGTGGCGGGGATCACGGTCACTTCGGCCGCATCCCGATCGATTTTCGTTCGACAACTCATGAACTCGCCCGACTTCGGGTGGAGGCAATAAAATGCGTCATCTTCTCGCCCTCGAACATCATAGGAAGGGATCTTGACGTCTCCCTGGCAGATGTCTTCCTCAACCTGCTCACCGTCTTTCCAAACGAATCGACTGACCGTCATATGCACGTTCAAAAAACCGTCGGGTTTGAACGGCTTAACGGTCGAGCAATTCTTGGAAAAAGCGGAATCAAAAGAAAGCAAGGATAGAAAAATGATCAGAAACTTCACGAACTCATTTCATAGGAGAGCGGACGGAAGATCAACCGTCAAAGCCCTCAAGCAGGGAACATTGCGATTCGATGACCAAAAGGTCCGCAGCGGTTTCGCTCCGCGTCCATAAACAGGACCTGGCACCTTATTCGGTCACCTTGTCCGGGGAGACACCCCAGGTTTTCAGAATTTCCGATTCTTCGGCTTCGCTCATGGCTTTTTTGAAGCGGGCGCCGGAGCGGCCTTTGACTCTGCGTTCGCAGGAGGCCCAATCTTTGTGGCGGACGACTTGGCCGCCGAGTTCGCTCAAATAGGAATGAGCGACTTTCTTTTCGGCCTTCGGGCGCATTTCGGGAAGCTCTTGTTTTTCCGGGAGGCTCAGAACGTCGAAAGGATAGGTCGTCCAATCGCCTTGGTAGAGCTTGGCGTTTTTTCCTTTGGAAAAAATCACCGCGATTTCGTCGCAACGTTCGTTGCCGGGATTTCCCTGGTGACCGCGCACGTAATTCCATTCGATTTTTTTTCCGGAGATCACTCGGGAGAGGTCTTCCCAAAGATCGCGGTTTTGGACTTCATTGCCCTCGGCGGTTTTCCACTGCCTTTTCCGCCAGCCCCAGATCCACTGAGTGATTCCGCGGATCAGATAAGTCGAATCCGTATAGACGTGAATCGGAAGATCCGGTTCGCCGACGGAACGGATGGCTTCCAGAGCGGCGCGGACTTCCATTCGGTTGTTCGTCGTTTCCGGCGCGCCACCGCCCATTTCACGGATGTTCGCATCGGGATCGATGATGACCGCGCCCCAGCCGCCCGGCCCCGGATTTCCGGAGCAAGCTCCGTCCGTATAAATCACATGATAAGGCAGCTTGCGGCTCAAACGGGTCCCCTTGATGGAATCAATCGTGTCCAGTCCGCGTGCAAATCGGACACCTTGGAATAACTCTTTTCCCGAAGAGTTTTGTCCAAAGGATAGAGCGCAATCAAGCGAATCGGCTGATCCGCGCCGATCATTCCCAGATTTTGGAGCGCCCAGGCGTAAATCGCCATCTGATCCAAGGCTTTTGCGAAGGCCTTGGGCGATCCGGTTTTATAGTCGACGATCCAGACCGTCCCGTCGACGATCCCCCACAAATCCACTTGCCCTTGCAGAATGAAATCACCCTCGCGGGCCGCAAAACCCCACTCCACTTCCCCTTGTCGAATCAAATCCAGCAGAGGAAGCGATTTCTCCGCGAGCATCCAGCGAAGTCCTTCGAGGAGTTCCGCATCCTTGGTCATTTCCTCGACCTGCTCGGGAGGCGCGTACTTCAAAGATTCGAAAAGACGGTGCGCATCCGTTCCGCGCTGTGCGACCTTCAGTCCTTCCGTCGCAAAATCCGCTCGGCGCGGAGCCGAGATTTCCTCCAGCGCGGCTCGCTCCTCCAAAAGCTGAGTCGGTGACATCACCGCCCAATGCGTGGCACTCTCGCGCATCGGCCATTTTTCGATCAAGGCGGGAACGGATCGGCTTTCTTGGGAAAGAGACTTCACCCTCGGAGCTTCGGTCCGAACACGGTATCGGTAGGCTCCTCGGTCGTGCTCCCCGTCCGACAGATCGAACGGAACGGCCGCCGCCCAGGACGACGCGGAAGGATTTCCATTTTTTGTTCGCGGTTTTTCCCAAATGAGGCTCACCGTCTGCATGGCTCGAGTGAGAGCGACATAAAGAACGCGCAAACTTTCCTCGGACAAAAGCTGGTTCCGTTTTTCCAGAATCTCTTTCGCGAGCAAGGAACTTTTGAGCGAGCCCGATAAATCCTTCTCGCCGAGGGTCCAAAGTCCCGACTCCTCGTCGACCATCAACAAATTGGAGCGATCCGAACGAAGGGACTTTTCCAGCCCCAAGACGATGACATGATCGAACTCCAAGCCTTTCGACGCATGGATAGTCATCAGCTGAACGCGCTTCGGTTCGATGGCCGGGACCGCATCTCCGTCTTCGTTGCCTTCCTCCGTGGAAATTCTCTGGTCCAAGGAATCGACGAAAGCCAGAGCGTTGAATCCGGGACTTCGCTGAGCGTTTTCAAGCTGAACGAGAATTTTCCATAGATTCGCTTCACGCCGCCCCGTCGGGTCCACGAAATGCGCGGAATCGAGGATTCCTTCCTGGCGATAGAAAAGCTTCAGGGTTTCGGCAAGCCCCATGAAGGAGGAGTTCTTCAGGAAGCTTTTCAATCGACTGATCGGGTGATGCTCGTCGGCCGAGGTTTCCACTTTCATCGCTTCCTGCCAAAAAGAACTTCCCGGCCCTTTGCAGTACGGAAGGATCTTTACGTCTTCCAGGGAAAACCAAGGACTCCGGAGCAAGGTCAGGAAGGTCAGATTGTCCGATGGGTTCAAGAGAAATCTCAGGAAAGCCAAGACATCGCGGATCTCGCGACGAGCCGCAAAGCCGCCGGCGGTGTGAAGCTGAACCGGAAGTCCCAAAACTCGCGCTTCCGCTTGGAGGCTCTTCAAAGGCTCGTTGGCTCTGGAAAGAACGCAGATGGATTCCGGCTTGATCTCCGGATGCGCGAGCAGTTCTTGAATGCGCTCGATGGCGGCCGCGACGCAAACGTCACGGTCGTCTTCTCTTTCGACGATTCGAAGCTCCGCCGCCGGGTGCTCGGGCGGAAAAGCCGTGCGTTTCGGTTTCGACTCCATCGGCGAAAAAGCCGGTCGCGGACGGAAGAAATCGTTGAAAAATTCAAGGAGGGGCGTTCTCGACCGATGATTGACCACGACCGATTGAACGAGAGCGTTCTGTTTCTGGAACTGCTCCATCTTCTCGAAGAAGACCTGTGAACGCGCGCCCCTGAAGAAATAAATACTTTGCTGAGGATCGCCCACAACGAAGTGAGGACGGTCCCCGACCAGGTATTTCAAAAGTTCGACCTGCACCGGGCTCGTGTCCTGGTATTCGTCGATCATCCAATAGTCCCATTCTTTCGAAAAGGACAGGGCCGCTTCTTCGTCTTGGCGAATCAGCTGAAGACTCAAAGTTTCCAGATCGCTCATCGAAAGGAGGCCTTGATCGCGCCGGATCTTTTCGACCCGACCCACCCATTTTTCCGCGAGAGTCTCGAAAAGTTCCATCCGACGCTGATGGCGATTCCAATAAGAAGGACGAAGCATTTCCTGCGGAGCGGAATCGGCGCAAGGATCCCAAAGGTCTTTGAACGCTTTCTTTCTTTCGTTCATCGATTCGTCCGACAGAGAAGCGGAAGGTTTCGTTCCGAAAGCCTCGTCCAAAATCGTCAGACGATCCAAAAAGGCTTCGATCTCTTCGTCGGTTTTCGGCGCGGGGCCGAGACCGCCGAGGACTTCTCCCCATTCGATCAACCGGGCGTTCTTGGTTTGATTCGGAATGGCCGCGGACAGTTCCGCCGCTTCCGCGCAGAGCAGACGGATTTTTTGCAGAGTTTTTTCCCGGAACCAATCGACGGAGACGATCTTCGCATTCGCTTGAGGCATGACTTTCTCGCGCCAAGACTCGAGAGCCCGCCAAAGTTCCGCGAAATCGTAGACCTCCAACAGCTCCGTCAAGGAAGGCTCTTCGGACAGAACCCGTCGCAGTTCCCGACGGGAAATCCATTTCAGCTCCTCTTCGGAAACGAAACGGAAATCGGCCGGTAAGCCCAATCGCTCTCCGTAGCGGGAAAGGAAAAGGCTCAAGATCCCGTCAATGGTGGAAATATGAACCCGACTCTTTTCCCCAAGATAGTTAAAGATTTCGTTTTCGCCGGATTCCAGCGCCTTTTTCATCAGACGCTCTCGAACTTCCTGCGTGGCTTTGCGAGTGAAGGTCGTGACGACGATGCGCGGGAATTCCCCTTGGTGATCGGCGCGGAATTGCTTCACGAAAGCGATGAAGGTCGCGACCAAGGTGGTCGTTTTCCCCGCCCCGGCGCCGGCCTTCAGCAAGCGATGACCTAGTTCAGGTGGGACGACCGGCATAAACCATTCCAAGCGCATCTTTCACAGATGCCGTTTTTGTTGTTTTCATGAGGCTTCGGCGCCCAGTCGCCTTCGCTGGTCCGAGCGATGACGTCCCGGATGCGCTCCTCGAGTTCTTCAAAAAGAGCTTCTTTCTCTTCGACTTCGGCTTTCAGATTTTTTTTGCGACCGGAAACGGGGAACAATCGCCCGGCTTCCGCTTCGATCTGAAATCCCGTGTCGCGGGTGAAATTCTTGTAGACGTAATAAAAAGCCCCGATAACGTCGCCCTGAAGACCGGGCAAAGCGCCTTTTTCCAGAGCCCACATATAAAAAAGAAGCTGAATCTCGTTTTCGCCGAGCCATTTATCGTGATGGTGTAAATTCGTCTTGCTCGCTTTGTAATCCACGACGACATAACGACCCTGACCGTCCGTTTCGAGACGGTCGATGCGTCCTCGCAGTTCCACGGCCTCCTCGGACGGAGTCAGCGAAAACTCGCCCGACTCGAGCTCGAAATAAATTTTCCACTCCGTTTCCGACTTCAGAATTTGCAAAGCCGGATAGTTCCTTTTCCACTCGCGTTCGACTCTCAGGAATTCCTGCGCCACGCGGACCTGCCGCTTCAAAAACGGCAGCCATAAGTTCTCTTCGGCGAAAACGAAATTCAGTTTTCTCCGGACTTCTTCGATCAGCGTCTGAAGCTCTTCGTCCGAAACGGATTCCCTCTGAGTCCAGCCTTCGTCCGTCAGCGTTTGAAAAACGGCGTGGGTGAGATTTCCCACATCGGCGCGGCCCAGATCCACGTCGACTTCGTTCAGATCTTTCAGACGGAACAAGGCGCTGCTCGCAAGACGGAACGGGCAATCCAGATAGGTTTTGACCAAAGAGGGGGAAATTTTCCGCAGCCAATCGGTTTTGACCGGCTCGGGTTCGATTTCCCCGAGGTCTAAACTCAGTCTTTGCAGGATCCGGCGAGTCTGATTTTCGCTCCAGCGCCGTTCCGATTTCCATTCCGAGGCTTCCTGAAGTTGCAACAGATCCCAGCGCGGAGCCCGGGGCAATTGCACCGCCTCGGCCGAAGATTCCGGATGGGATTCTTGGAAGTATCTCATCCACAAAGCCGAAGGCGCTCGGACGGCGCCGTCGAACGAAGTCACTCCCACCATCAAAACATCGTCCGTGGCGGGAGTTTCGCAAAGCCATTTCAGTTCGAATTCAAGGAGGCTTTGATCCGGATGATCCAAGTGAAAGCCGAGTTTGGAAATTTCCCGAATGTCTTTCATCGGAAGCGGATTGCGTTCGGCCTTTCGCAAGCCCTCTTCGCTGAGCCCCAGGAAAATCCGGTGTGTTGCCGGATGAGCGTGGGCCGAGAGGAAATTTCCGATGAACAGGCCTCCCGGAAACGCGGGCGACAAAGTCGTTTCTTTGGAAGCCGCGATGGATTCCACGTACCGGATCCAATCCCCGAGGGACAGCTCCATCCCTCCTTGAGCGTTCTGCAGAACTTCCCGCGCGATCAGCAAAAAAGCGTCCGTGTTGTCGAGGTTTTCCCAATAACGGGAGGCGACTTCCAAAAAGACGTCCCTCGGTAAGATGCCGCCGGCACCCGACATTTTCTTTTCAAAAAACTGCCGAACGGCTTCGTGCCGATGCAGGTCTTCTTCGCCGTAGAGGTTCACGAAAAGAGAACGGAACTGTTCGTAACGAAGCGGGTTCGAAGATTCGAACCCGTAATAAGCCAATTCCAGATCCGCCGGGGTCAACTCCCCCCGTCGAGGGCGGAGACGCGCCAACCAGCGATTCACCACCGGCAAGGCATTGAGCTTCACCGAAACCGCTTTGTCCGCGGGAAGCCCTTCTTCATCGAGATAAGGTTTCAAAACCGGCCAGTAATCTTCGATTTCCGGAGCCAGAATGGCGATGCGATCGGAAGGGACGCCCGCTTCCATCCAGGCCCGAGCCTGAGCGACGGCTTCTTTCACTTCCGCCAGCTGCCCCGAGAAACGTTTGACCTGCCGATGCCCGCCGGGTTTCACCAGAGGTTCCAGCGTTTTCACTTCGGCGGCGAATCCTTCGAGATCTCGATAAGGACGAAGCAAGAATTCGTCTTTGTCCCTCCACACCGGCG
>ENA-UOUJ01001740-UOUJ01001740.1-activated-sludge-metagenome-genome-assembly--contig:-NODE-1740-length-10910-cov-3.650392_pt1 | contig 10910 bp, 7 predicted proteins | sample MGYA00249839_ERZ747224 | MGnify/ENA primary metagenome ERZ747224 (study PRJEB28782, sample SAMN03220277) | activated sludge metagenome | biome: wastewater; feature: sewage sludge; material... | reverse complement strand
CCGGCCACGATGACGCCGGGTGCCTACACCTACACGGTCCTTGGCATCGCCCCCTGCACGAACGCGATTGCCACGGTCACGGTGACGGAGAGCACCGGCGCGAACGCCGGCAGCGATGGTTCAGTGACCGTCTGCGAGAGCGGCTCTGCGATCGACCTGTTCGCGGAGTTGGGGGGCACGCCCCAAGCGGGTGGTACATGGAGCGGCCCGAGCGCCGTGGTTGGAGGCCAGTACGATCCGGCCACGATGACACCGGGCGCTTACACCTACACGGTGACCGGCGTTGCACCTTGCACGAACGCTTCGGCTACCGTGACCGTAACGGAGAGCACCGGCGCGAACGCTGGCAGCGATGGCTCTGTGACCGTCTGCGAGAGCGGTCCTGCGATCGACCTGTTCGCACAGTTGGGTGGCACGCCTCAGGCCGGTGGTGCGTGGAGCGGCCCGAGCGTGGTGGTGGGTGGTCAGTATGATCCGGCCACGATGACACCGGGTGCCTACACCTACACGGTAACGGGCGTTGCACCTTGCACGAACGCGAGCGCCACGGTCACGGTGATGGAGAGCACCGGCGCGAACGCCGGAAGCGATGGCTTTGTGACGGTGTGCGAGAGCGGTGCGGCGGTCGACATGTTCGCACAGCTGGGTGGCACACCCCAGGCCGGTGGTGCATGGAGCGGCCCAAGTGCCGTGGTGGGAGGGCAGTACGACCCATCGACGATGACACCGGGTGCCTACACCTACACCGTTACAGGCACGGCGCCTTGTGCGGATGCGAGCGCTGTGGTCACCGTGACCGGAACGACCGTACCGGATGCAGGCCAGGATGCGGCGGTCACGGTCTGCTCGACCTCAGGAGTGGTTGATCTGTTCGCGCAATTGGGCGGCACGCCCCAGACAGGTGGTACATGGACCGATGCGGCAGGCGTGACCGTGAGCGGCTTCTTCGACCCGGCCGCCAGCACCTCAGGACCGTTCACCTATTCGATCGACGGGGGCGCGTGCCCGACAGAGACCGCCGTTGTGGATGTTACGGTGGAGAGCGCTCCCGATGCTGGTGATGATGGCTCCATCACGCTGTGCAGTTCCGGGGGAACGTTCAGCCTCATCAGTGGGTTGGGTGGCACACCATCGGCTGTGGGTATCTGGACCGATGCCAGCGGTCTGCAGGTCGCGGACGTGTTCGATCCTGCGGTGCAGGCCGGCGGGCAGTTCACCTATACCGTGACCGGTGCCGCGATATGTCCTTCGGACGCCTCCACCCTCCAGATCACGGTGGTGCTGGCGCCGCTGGCAGGTAGCGATGGCTCCCTTACCCTGTGTGCCAGTTCGCCGATCACGTCCTTGTTCGATGGGCTCGGCGGGACCTTGGATGCGGGTGGGACCTGGACCGATCCTTCCGGTGCGCCGCACGGTACGGTCGTCGATCCTGCCGTGGATCCCGCAGGCCCGTATGTCTATACCGTGCTCGGCACCGCGCCCTGTCCCAATGCTACGGCCACTGTTGATGTACTGATCAATCCCGAACCGTTCGCGGGTGATGACGGGGAGGCGACCTATTGCTCGAACGATGCGGCGGTGGAACTGTTCCAGGTGTTGGGCGGTACGCCACAGCAGAACGGCACCTGGAGCGCCCCCTCGGGTGCCAACTTCAATGGGCTGTTCGACCCGACTAGCGGTCAGCCGGGCGTATATGTCTACACTGTGACAGGACCGGTACCGTGCGGCTCGGACCAAGCACAGGTAACGGTGATGGTGACCACGGCACCCGATGCGGGCAGCGATGGGGCCATCACCCTCTGCGCCCAGGATGCACCGGTGGACCTCTTTGCGCAATTGGGCGGAACCCCGCAGCCAACCGGGTCATGGACCGGTCCGGATGGCCAACAGGTCGATGCCGCGTTCGATCCTTCGGTGGATGCCCCGGGCATCTACGTGTACACCGTTCAGGGTGTCGCGCCCTGCGGACCGGTTACCGCCGAGGTGGTGGTCACGGTGGTGCCACCACCCGTGGCCGACATCCAGGTGCTCAGCAATGGGTCCTGCGCCCCGGCCACTGTGGTGCTGGCTCATGCATACACCGGCCCCGGGAACTGCACATGGATCCTGGGCAACGGGCAGGTGGTGGAGGACTGTGCCCCGGTCACGGCCGTCTATGAGCTGCCGGGCAGCTACGATGTGACCTTGATCGTGGATGCGGGCAATGGATGCGGTGCGGACACCCTCACGTTGGAGGACCTGGTGACGGTCTACGTCCAACCGACCGCGCAGTTCGATCCGCTGCCCGCGCAGATCAACACGCTCGATCCGGAGGTCTTCTTCCACAACACCTCCAGTGGGGCAGTGGGATACTCCTGGTCCGTGGATGGCGCAGAGGTCTCCACGGAGGGGGACCTGCGGTACATGTTCCCCGCCGAGCTCGGCAATAGCTACGTGGTCTGTCTGGCGGCCATCGCTTCACCGAACTGCGCTGACTCCCTGTGCCGCGTGATCGAGGTGGAGGACGGCCTGGGCGTCTTCGTCCCCAACAGCTTCACGCCCAATGACGACGACATCAACGAGACCTTCGGACCCGTGCTGTTGGGCATCGATCCACGCTTCTACAGCTTCATGATCTTCGACAGGTGGGGACTGGAGGTGTTCAGCACCACCGATCCCACAGCTCGCTGGAACGGCCAGTCACCGGATGGCACCGAGCTTCCGGTGGACGTGTACGTGTGGAAGCTGGTCACCAAGGATGCCTATTCGGGTGCGCGCATCGAGCGCCTCGGCCATGTGAGCCTGGTGCGCTGACCGGCTCCGGCTATCTTTGAGCCTCTCCATCCCTGCGCTGCGATCGTGCCAGAACGCCTTGTCATCATCCCCACGTACGATGAGCGGGAGAACATCCGCGAGATCCTCACGCATGTGTTCGGTCTGCGGCCGGATTTCCACGTGCTGGTGGTGGATGACAATTCCCCCGATGGTACCGCGGACATCGTGAAGGAGCTGCAGGCCCAATGGCCCGGTCGCTTGCACCTGTTGCAGCGGGCGGGCAAGCAGGGTCTCGGCACCGCGTACATAGCCGGCTTCAAATGGGCCCTGGCCAACGGCTACGAGTTCATCTTCGAGATGGACGCGGACTTCTCCCACGACCCCAAGGACCTCGTCAGATTGTATGAGGCCTGTGCGGTGGGTGGTGCCGACATGAGCGTGGGTTCGCGTTACGTGAAGGGGGGGCAGGTCAAGGATTGGTCGTGGGACCGGGTGCTGATGAGCTATTGCGCCTCGCTCTATGTGCGCACCGTGCTGTGGCTGGGTGTGCGCGATACCACGGCAGGCTTCGTCTGCTACCGGCGGCGCGTGCTCGAGGCCCTGCCCCTCGATGAGGTGCGTTTCGTGGGCTACGCCTTCCAGATCGAGATGAAGTACCGGGTGAAGCTGCTCGGCTTCAAGATCGCGGAGGTGCCCATCACCTTCGTGGACCGCATCAAGGGCCGCAGCAAGATGAGCATGGGCATCTTCCATGAGGCCTTTCTCGGTGTGCTCAACATGCGTTTCCGCATCAACAGGTCATGAACGCTCAATTGATCCGTGAGGCCCGCGTGGTGAACGAGGGCCGTGTCCAGGTGGCGGATGTGCTCCTCCGCGATGGCATCATCGAACAGGTCTCCACGCAGGGCATGGGTGAAGTGCGTGGTGCCAGCGAGCTTGATGCGAAGGGAAGGCTGTTGCTTCCCGGTGTGATCGATGATCAGGTGCATTTCCGGGAGCCCGGGCTCACGCATAAGGACGACATCGCCAGCGCCAGTGCCGCAGCAGTGGCCGGTGGCATCACCAGCTACATGGAGATGCCGAACACCGAGCCCCAAGCCCTCACGCAGCAGCTCTTGCAGGACAAGTATGACCGCGCGGCCGCCTGCAGTGTGGCCAACTACTCGTTCTACATGGGGGTGGGCAACACCAACCTCGATGAGGTGCTCCGGACCGATCCCCGCACCGTCTGCGGACTGAAGGCCTTCCTCGGCAGCAGCACGGGAGACATGGTGATCAACGATGAGCAGGTGCTCGACGAGGTCTTCAAGAAGGCCCACATGCTCCTGGCCATCCACGCGGAGGACGATCCCACGATCAAGGCGCAACTGGCGAAGGCGGTGGCGAAGTACGGGGAGGACATCCCCATGTCCGAGCATCCGCTCATCCGCAGCGCGGAGGCCTGCTACAGATCCAGCAGCGCCGCTGTGGAGCGCGCCCGGCATTACGGCACTCGTCTGCATGTGCTGCACATCAGCACCGCGCGTGAACTGGAGCTGTTCGAGCCTGGTCCGATGGAGGGCAAGCGCATCACGGCCGAGGCCTGCGTGCACCACCTTTGGTTCACCGATGCGGACTATGCCACCAAGGGTGCGCTGATCAAGTGGAACCCGGCCGTGAAGACCGTCCAGGACCGCGATGCCGTGCGCAGGGCCGTGCGTGAGGGCCGGATCGATGTGATCGCCACCGACCACGCTCCGCACACCTTGGAAGAGAAGGCCCGTCCGTACCGCCAATGCCCATCCGGCGGACCCTTGGTGCAGCACTCGCTCGTGGCCATGCTGGAGATGGTGCGCGAAGGGGTCTTCACCCTTGAGGAGGTGGTGGAGAAGATGTGCTACGCGCCGGCCCGGATGTTCAACATCGAGCGCCGCGGGTACGTGAAGGAGGGCTACCAGGCCGATCTGGTGCTCGTCGATCCCGATGCGCCGTGGACGGTGAGCAAGGACAACCTGCGGTACAAGTGCGGATGGTCGCCCTTTGAAGGACAGCGCTTCCATGCGCGTGTGCTGCGCACCTGGGTGAACGGGCACCTGGTGTTCGATGGGGAACGGGTGGATGCCGCCGTGCGTGGCGAACGACTGCTGTTCGCGCGATGAGCATGCGCGCGATCGTGTTCCTTCTGGTGGCGATGTTCTCGGCCTGTGACCGGCCGTCCACGGTCCCGGCGGATGTGCTGGACCGCACGAAGTTCACGGCCGTGCTCACCGACATGCAGCTGATCGAGGCGCGTATGAACCATGAGCTCGTGGTGCAGCCACGCGACCAGGTCCCCATGGCGGAGTACTACGAGGAGGCATTCCGGAACAACGGTGTGACGAAGGAGCAGTTCGTGGCCAGCTTCGAATACTATGCACAGGACCCCACCGTGCTGAAGGCCATCTACGAGGAGGTCATCACCGAGCTGGGCCGGCGGAAGGACCAGCGGATGGCCGCCCCTGCTGCGCCTTGACGTAGGCGGCCACGTTCGCCACCGCCTCTTCGGCCGTGCGGAACCGGATGCCGGGCACGGACAGCGCCTTGTGGTTGTCATAGCGTCGGTGCACCAGCGCCGAGCGCACGGTATGGCGCGTCACGAACGGTCGTCCACCGAAGAGCAGGGTGCGCAGCCGCTCCGCGCGCCAGGCCAGTTGCAGGGGCCAGGCGGGAAGCGCGATGGTGGGTGCCGGATGGCCGAACGCGTTCGCCAGCAGGGTGAACAGCCGCTTGTAGTCGAGGTTCTCACCCACCAGGATGTAGCGCTCGCCGGTGCCTCCGCGGTCCATCAGCACCACCATGGCCGAGGCCACGTCGCGGGCGTCGACCACCGCGTTGGAGCCGGGCGGGTGGAAGCGGGTGCCTTTGGCCAGGCGTTCCACCATGGTCATGGAACTGCGGCCGGGTGCTCCCGGTCCCAGCACCACGCAGGGGTTCACCAGCACTGCGTCCAGCCCCTCGGCGATGCCGCGCTGCACCTCCAGTTCGGCGGCGTACTTGCTGGCAGCGTAGGGCGAGGTGTGGCTGTCGGCCTCCCACATCAGCTCCTCATGTCGGGCTTCCCCGGGCCCAGCTTCCCCGATGGCCGCCACCGAGCTCACGTGGCACAGCCTCCGGACACCCCGGTCCAGTGCGGCGTTCACCACGTTCGCCGTGCCTTCCACGTTCACCTGGTGCATCGTGCGCGCATCGCGTGGGTCGAAGGAGACCATGGCCGCGGCGTGGTACACCTGATCGATGCCCTCCATGGCCGCTTCCAGCGCGGGCATGTCCAGCACATCGCCCTCCACCCATTCAATGCGGGCCAGCAGCGACGCGGCGTCCGGCGCATAGTGGCGGAAGATGCGCTCCACGATGGTGAGGTCGGTCCCCGGGCGGCGCAAGGCGCGCACCGCATGGCCGGCCGCCGCGAGTTCGTACAGGAGGTGCGCCCCCACGATGCCCGTGCCTCCTGTGACCAGTTCCATGCGGGCGCAAGTTAGCCCCCACCTCCCGGAAGGCCCGGTTATCTTTGACCGCGCCGCTCTTGCGGCATGCACGCGTACACATGGCTATCGGATTCATCGAGGAATTGCGTTGGCGGGGACTGCTGCAGGACAGCACGCCTGGTCTGGAGGAACACCTGGCCCAGGGACCGCAGCGCGGGTACATCGGCTTCGACCCCACGGCGGATTCGCTGCATGTGGGCCACCTGGTGCAGATCATGCTGCTCGTGCACTTCCAGCGTGCGGGACACCGGCCCGTGGCCCTGGTGGGCGGCGCCACCGGCATGGTGGGCGATCCCAGCGGGAAGAGCGCTGAGCGCAACCTGCTGGATGAGGCCGCCCTCCGCCACAACGAGGCCTGCATCAAGGCGCAGTTGGAGCGCTTCATCGACTTCTCCGACCCCGCCCGTTCCGCCGAACTGGTCAATAACTACGACTGGTTCAAGGACATGGGCTTCCTCCAGTTCATCCGCGATGTGGGCAAGCACATCACGGTGAACTACATGATGGCCAAGGATTCCGTGAAGAAGCGCCTGGAGACCGGCATCTCCTTCACCGAGTTCAGCTACCAGCTGGTTCAGGGCTACGATTTCTACTGGCTGTGGAAGCACAAGGGCTGCAGCGTGCAGATGGGCGGCAGCGACCAGTGGGGCAACATCACCACCGGCACGGAACTGATCCGGCGCATGGGCGGTGGCGAGGCCTTCGCCGTCACCAGTCCGCTGCTCACCAAGGCCGATGGCAGCAAGTTCGGCAAGAGTGAGGGGGGCAATGTGTGGCTCGATCCCAATCGCACCTCGCCCTACAAATTCTACCAGTTCTGGCTGAACAGCACGGACGAGGATGCACCACGCCTGCTGCGGACCTTCACCACGCGCGGCAAGGAGGAGATCGAGTCGTTGATGACCGAGCATGCCGCCGCCCCGCACAAGCGCCTGTTGCAGCGTGAACTGGCGGCGGATATCACACGGCGTGCGCATGGGCAGGAGGAACTGAACGGGGCCTGGGCGGCGACGGAGATCCTCTTCGGCAACGCGACCGCCGAGACCTTGGCCGGCCTCACCGAGCAGCAATGGCTCGATGTGTTCGATGGCGTACCGCAGGCCGAAGTGGGCCGGGATGCGCTCGCGGCGGGCATTCCCGTGGCCGACCTGCTCAGCGAGGTGGGCGGTTTCCTTCCCAGCAAGGGCGAGGCCCGTCGTGCCTTGAAGGAGAATAGTATCGCTGTGAACCGGGAGAAGGTGGGCGAGGACCGCGTGGTGACCACGGACGACCTTCTGGGCGGACGCTTCATCCTGCTGCAGCGCGGCAAGAAGAACTACTTCCTGGTGAAGGCGGTGGCTTAGGTCTCCACCAGCAGGTTGCAGCCGCGCACGTCGCTGTGGTCGAAGCGGCCCAGCACCTCGAAGGACCCGTCGCTGTGCACCTTGCCCAGGTCCTGCGTGGCGATGAAGGGACAACTGCCGATGTTGGCGAGGTCGAACACGTCGATGCCCCCGGTACGCCCGGTCCCCAGGTAGGAGAGGGGGTCGTTGGTGTCACGGATCCGCACCTGCATCCAGGGCGGGCACTGGTAAAGCCCCGCGCCGGTGCTCCACGCTTGGGAGAGCAGCTCGGTCATGCCATACTCGCTGTGGATGGCCGGGACCTGGAAGGCTGTCTTCAGGATGCGGTGCAGTTCCTCCCGCACGATCTCCGGGCGCCGGCCCTTCATGCCACCGGTCTCCATGATGGTGGTGTGTCGCAAAGGCATGGGGTGACGTTCGGCCAGGTCCAGCAGCGCGAAGGTGACGCCCAGCAGCAAGGTCTTCCGGCCCTCGGCCTCGGATCGGCGCAGCACATCGGCCAGTTCATCGTAGCGGTACAGGTAGGTGCCGCTCAGTGGATCGCCGCTGGCCCGGATCAGGTGTTCGGCCATGTACACCAGCGAGCTGCCCGTGCGCTCCAAGTAGGCCGGCAGCAGGGCCAGGATGCGCCAGTTCGATACGGGGCCGTAGACCTGGGTGAACGAGTCCATGAACGGCCGTTCGTACACCGCCGGCCAGGGCACATGGTGGGTGCTGGTGGTGGCGCCGGTCGTTCCGCTGCTGGTGAAGCGGAGCGCGGTTTCCACGCCCTCCAGCAGCACCTGATGGTTCCTGAACAGCCCGATGGGCAGGGCCGGGATCTGCTGGAAATGGGTCACGGCGGACACATTGGTCCCCAAGGCCTCCAGGAACCGACCGTACACCGGGTTCCGCCGGGCATGCAGCCGAAATAAGTCGATCGCCAGCGCGTTGAACGCCTCAGGACCTTCCACATGGAATGGCCGGTCGAGCAGGAGCTCCAGGTCGTGCGGCATGGTGGACGGTTCGATGGAGCTTACCTTTGGGACAATGGAACGGCGTGTGTCGCGATGGGCAAAAGTACCCCTGCTGCTGGGTGCAATGGGCCTGTTGCTTCCGGCCTGCCTGCGCACCGAGGAGTTCCCGCCCGAGCCACGCATCACCTTCAAGGCCTTCAACCTGGTCGGCGACTCGGCATCGATCGTGATCACGTTCACCGACGGCGATGGTGATGTGGGCCTGAACCCGGGTGACACCTTCCCACCCTATGCGCCCGGTACGCCGAACTACAGCAACCTGCGCATCGAGTACCAGGAGCTGCGCAACGGTGCATGGACGCCGGTCACCTTCCCTCAGCCGCTGGAGTACCGTGTACCCAACCTGACGCCCACCGGACAGAACAAGGCGCTGGAGGGCGAGATCGCCATTGCGCTCTCCCCGTTCTCGCTCTACCACTACGATACCTACGACACGGTCCGTTACAAGGTGCAGCTCCTGGACCGTGCGCTGAACATCAGCAATCAGGTGGAGACCGCGCCGATCGTCCTGCCCTGAGCGTGGGACCTCAGGCCTCCTGCTGCAGGGCTTCCGACACGTTGATCAGGTGGTCGCCCACCTTCTCACAACTGGAGAACAGGTCGTTGTAGACCAGTCCGCTCTTCACGTTGTAGTCGCCGCTCTCGATGCTCCGCAGGTGCGCGCGCCGCAGTTGGTCGCGCTTCTGGTTGATCCGCTGTTCAGCCTCCACGGCCTCGTCCAGGGAGACCGCCCCCGCTTCCACGTCCAGGTTCCGGTGCATCACCACGAAGGCCTGTTCGAGCAGGTCGAGCATCTCCAGCAGGTTGGTGCGCTGCTCGGGGGTGAACCAGAGCCGGTCGGTGAGCTTCCGCTCCATGGCCTTGCTCATCTGGAAGAAGATGTCCCCCACACGCTCCAGGTCGCCAATGATGCCCAGCATGCCCTGGATCTCGGCGGAGACCTCCTCGTTGCGCACCTCGGTGCTGGTCTTGGTGAGGTACTTGCCCACCTCCACCTCGATACGGTCGGTGATCTGCTCGTACTTGGCGATGCGGTCCATCAGGCCATCGCGGATCCGCTGGTCCTTGGCGGTGAGCAGCTCGCGCACCATGTGCAGCATCTCGTGGGTGAGCCGCCCGAACTTGGCGATCTCCTTGCGGGCCTCCAGCAGGGAGACCTCCGGTGTCAGCGGAATGTCGCCCTCCAGGTATTCCAGGCGATACTCCTCGTCCAGCTTGCTCCGCACCGGCACCATCCAGGTCACGATGCGCTCCAGCACGGGGATGAAGCCGATGAGCAACAACGTGTTCAACACGTTGAGGGAGATGTGCAGGAAGGTGAGCGCCCACTTCACCTGGGTCGGGCTCTCGTAGGGTGAGGCGCCGAACATGGCGGTCACCGTGCGGTCAAGCACATGGAGATAGGGGTGGAACAGGAGCAGCGCCCACGACACCGCGATCACCTTGATGAGGAAGTGTGCGCGTGCGGCCCGCTTGGCCCACACGTTGGCCACCCACGCCGCAATGTTGGCGGTGAGCGTGGTGCCGATGTTCTCGCCCAGCACCAGCGCGGCGGCCATCTCGTAGCCGATCGTCCCGTTCTCGCAGAGCATCATGGTCAGCGCGATGGAGGCGCTGGACCGTTGGATCACGATGGTGAGGGCGACACCCATCAGCACGAAGAGCAGCACGGAGAACATGCCCATGCCGCTGAGGTCACGCATGAAGGCGAGCGCCTCCGGCGATGGCGGAGGCACCGAGTGCTTCATGAACTCCAACCCGAGGAAGAGCAGCGCGAGGCCGATGAGGAACTCGGCCCATGCCTTGGCCTGGTCGGTGCGCAGGAAGAGCAAAGGGAACGCGAGCCCGATGATGGGGATCGCCAGGCGCGTGATGCTCAGGTCGGTGAACACCGCCCAGCTGAAGAGCAGCGCCTTGATCGTGGTGCCGATATTGGCGCCCATGATCACGCTGATGGCCTGCCGCAGCTTCAGCAGCCCTGCGTTCACGAAGCTCACCACCATCACCGTGATGGCCCCGGAGCTCTGCACGACCACCGTGCTGAAGAAGCCCGTGAGCACCCCCGTGAAGAGGTTGGAGGTCATGGCGCGCAGCAGGTTGCGCATCCGGCCACCGGCCACCTTCTGCAGCCCCTCGCTGGTCACCTTCATCCCGTAGATGAACAGGCCCAGGGAGCCGGCAAGGGTGAGGAATTCGAGCAGACCGAAGCGCATGATCGCGAAAGGGGCGCGAAGGTAGCCCGGCCGTGTTTCCGGAATGTTAAGGATGTGCTGAAGTGCTTGCCTGACGCGGCA
>ENA-UOUJ01001739-UOUJ01001739.1-activated-sludge-metagenome-genome-assembly--contig:-NODE-1739-length-10914-cov-16.848697_pt1 | contig 10914 bp, 10 predicted proteins | sample MGYA00249839_ERZ747224 | MGnify/ENA primary metagenome ERZ747224 (study PRJEB28782, sample SAMN03220277) | activated sludge metagenome | biome: wastewater; feature: sewage sludge; material... | reverse complement strand
TTCATCATTTTTGATTTGAAATTTTGGTTTTGGTAAATAAATATATTAAAAATTATTCTTCCTTTATTTGAGCCGACCTTATTGTAAACTGCATATTGGATGGAACAAGATAGGCTCTTTGAAATATAAGCTGTCCTTTTTCACTCTTCAAAAAGTTAGTAAATCCCCTGCCCAATCCGCTATAGTTCTCTTTTACAATATAATACAAACCGCGTACCATAGGGTATCTTTTAGTGGCAATATTAGCCTGGTAAGGTTTTATAAATTTGCCGGGGTCGTCTCTTGCCTCTATAGAAGCCACCCTTACTTTGGAAAGAAAAGCCAGTTGTTGCTTATCTTCCGGGTTTCCTATCCAGCTTACTCCCAGAAATCCTATCGCGTGTTCATTTTGCGCTACATAATCAATTACACCCTGGCTTGTTTTGGCAGCAGTTACTTCCGCCGACAGGGGCTGACCCTTAAGCACCGAATCAATCATAAAACGAACCGTGCTTGTTGCCGCATTGCCATCTAATACCGGATTGAGCTTGTATCCGCTGGTACCATTCATCAAAGACCTGATATCTCCCATGGTAAAAAGGGAATCTTCCGATTTATTGTTTACGATAACGGATATAGCATCAGTCGCTATTTTCCCCCACGGAGGTGCAAACCTTAAGGTATCTTTTAAAGATTTAACTTCCTGTTCACTTAATCCGCGGGTAACAATCACCAGCCGGATGCTGTCGTTGAGCAAATCTCTCAAGCAATCCGCTTCCGCTTTATAATGAGGAATAATAGTAGCTTCGGGAAACTGCGACATAAAAACCCTGATCTGCGCGTCCATAATGGGCTTAAAAGATTCATCCACGCTGATATGAATGGTACCTGATTTCAGGTCATCATTACCGGAAATCGTTCTTGTATTTGTTCCCCCGTTGCAGCTTACCAGCACCAACAACATCATAGCATAAATGCCTGCACGCAACATGGTATATATATAGTTAATGCTATTCATTTTTTATAATATTTCCGCTGGTATCCCCTGTACAGCCTGAATAACCCGTAAGCTATTCCCACCCCGCCAAAAACGGCATCTATCACCGGGTCGCTCTTCATCCAGTCAATATCCCATTTTTTATTAAACAGAAAAAAAAGCCCTAACCCCAGCCATAATATGCCCATTGCATAATCATATAGCGAATGAAAAAATGCATTTCTTTTCCGTTTCTGCTCTTCCCAGTTCTGTTGTACCGACATCAGGTAAAGTTTAAGGGAGTGGGCAAGTTAGCAAATCCTTTTATAAATGCCGCACCTGCACCTATTAAAAATTGATGAACCTTTAATCTTTTAGGACTTCAAAACTTACGGGCTGCACAAAATACATGGCTACATTTCTGCCATTTTTCCGCGCGGCTTTCCACCTGGGCATTTTTTGCAACACTTTTATAACCTGCAGATCCATCTTTTCCCCACCGGTTTGAATGACCGCAAAGTTACCTATTGTTCCATCTTCGTTTACCACAAAGCGGATGCTTATCCTCGAAGCTTCCGTGCGTTCTGCTATGGGATCGCGCAGGTTTCGCTGTAAGAAACGCATCATGGCTTTCAGCCCTCCCGGATATTCAGCGGCTTCATCTACATTACTGCTGGTATAGGCTTGCATATGCTCCGGCCCGGGAGCAACATTTCCTTCCCCGCCCAACTGCTCCACTGCAGGCTGCGTCACCACATCTCCCGAAAAAGGCCCGTCAACGGTAGTGAGCGCTATTTGCTTATCAGCCAAAGCGGATACATCGGGCAGCGGCTCTTCTATCGTTTCTGTTGGCGGAACTATTCGTATGGAAGCAAAATGCTGCGATGCCACCTGCTTTGGAGAAGGCTGCACCCTGGGTGGCGGCGGCTCAAACTTTGGAGGTTCCACCGGATGAAAAGGTGTAACGGGAGGTATATGCGGGATCGAAAAAACAGTTCCGGATCTTTCACTGTTTTGCCGGGTGAACAGGAATAAAATTCCGCCGGTTACTACAAGCATAGCCATCAATGCCTTTAAGAGATACGCATGGTAATGACGGCGTATATAATAGGCGCCATAGGCTTTGTTGCGGTGCTCAAAAAGAATATCCAGCACATCGCTTTGCAGTATGTATTCGGGTTTCATAAAAATAGTTTGTTGTGAGCAATGGAAGTTTCACAACAGGGCCCTGTAACAGCAATAAGATGCGGATAAAAAAAGATTCCACAAACAAGCGGAAGCAATTGCAGTGATTTCTATGCGTAATATTTTAATTTATATATTTACCCAATAATGGAAAATGGGCTCAAATACAAAATCGGGATACCTCTTATTTCCTCCTTTGTTTTAATTGCATGTGGTGCATATCATTTTACAACGGGGAATACTGTATTTGCCCACAGTTTATTTTTATGGGGAATGCTTAGTATGCTTGCAGGAATAATATGGATTTTAATTGCAAAGCGGCATCATAAGCGATAAACCAACAGCTACTGATTTTATAAAATAAAACCCCGGCTGTATTACGCAACAACCGGGGAACCACTCACTATTTGTCTGCTTATAAACCGCTCACTTTTACTTTTTAATCACTTTTCCGCTTCCACTGATATCATCATCTATTGTGACAGGATCGCCTTTATAATATACGCTGCCACTGCCTCTTATTTTGGCTTTTAGCTGCTGCACTACGGCTATCTCCACGTTGCCGCTACCTGCAATGGTAATATCGGCAGTTCCTGCCGTAAAGCCAAAGCTTTTAAAATCGCCGCTGCCGGAGCTATGCAGGGCAAAATGATCAGCAGATCCTTTTTCAACTACAATATCTGCCGAACCCGATATCGTTACATCAAAATTATCGCTACTGTTAAATGTACCGGCAACATATATATCGCCGCTTCCCTGCGATGACAAACCTGTTAATACCGGCATAGTAATGAACACTTCCGAGTTATCGTTCCGCACATTCCTGGTGTCTTCATACCGAACAGATAAAACCCCGTTGCTCACTGTTGTTTTGAGATAGGGCAACAGGTTGGCATAGCCTTTTGCCTTCACTTCAAAATCCGTTCCCTGCACAATATGAATGAGGGTAGAACCCTGTGTGGCCACTTTAGTAAATGCGCTTACATCCCTTTCCTGTGTTTGTATGCTGCCATTGCCTGTAAGCAAATCCTTTTTGCACGATGCGAATACCGCCGAGAAAGCGACAAGCAAAAAAATAAATCTCACTCCCATTTTTTAATTTTTAAGAAATAAATAAATTATAGCTGACCAGACAGGTGACCACATTCATTATAGAAGCGTTACAGCAGAACGCTTAAACTACATGAGCGGAAAAAGAAAGGGATGAATGTAAGAAACAGGACAGCACCGGATGCTTACGGGCACCGGCTGCTGCCCCGTAATAATAAACCCTGACTGCCGTAACTTTAAGGAACCTGCTCTCCGATAGTAATCTGCACATGGGTAGTGTTGGTGGTAATGGCAGTACCCGGCACTTTGGTTACATGCAGTTGCTTCTCCATGAATTTTTCAACAGCCTGCTGAACGCCCAGCAAATCTTTCGATCGGATATAGCTTCCCAATACATGATTGCCTGCATTGGGCATGGCCTGCTTTACTTTATTTTCTTTTGGCGTACCCAGCTCATCAAACATCTTCAGCATGGCAGGTACGCTTACCACGCTATCCTGGTGCACTTCGTCTTTATAATAATACAGCAGCAGCACAGGTTGCTTTACTTTTTCAAAGGTTTCAGGCGTCATGGTGGTTTCTAAGTATTCTTCCAGTTGCACCGCGGCTTCCAACGGGTATTGGGCATACCAGTATTGTTTATAAACAGGCCGCGTATCTTCCGAAACAACATAATCGTTCCCATTCACCCATCCGGCTACCTGTAAGCCCCAGGGCTTATTCAGCAACCATGCCTTATCGTTATGAATGGCGATATTAGGGCTCATTAATATCAATGCATACACATCACCCGGATAAGCGGCTGCCAATTGCAATGCATTGGTTCCCCCGGTTGACGTGCCCATCAGGATCACTTTTTTTCCCAGCTGCTTTCCAATAGCCAGTGCCTGCTTGGCACTTTCCCAGTATCTGGAAGGCGTGAGATTCTTCATGGGATCCGTGGTGTCTACACCATGTTCGGCAAGCCTCGATAGGTAAAGATTACATCCAAATTCCCTTGCAACATTGGTATGAATGGGAGCGCCTTCTTCCTGCGAAGCAGAAAACCCGTGTAGATATACGATAGCATAATCCGTTTTTTCCTTCAGCGTATCATTACACCACACGATCCTTGCCTCGTTATTGGGTTTAAGGGTATGCCCGGCTTCGTTACGGTTAATATATTCCTCCAGCTCAGTGGCCTGGTGAGGAACAGCAGGCATAGCCGGACTGTATACCGGCGTTGGCGGGCGGGGGCCCGAAAGATATATAGCAGCCAGCAATACGATAACAGAAAGGAATAACCGAAAAGATTTTCTTTTGAGCATATAAGCTACTTCAATAGTGTGATTAATAACATACCGGAAATGCTGCGCTAATCTACAACATTCACTACTGAAAAATAAATTGTGCTGAAGGTCATTTAAATGCAACTTGAAAAAGTGATATGTTAATGTTCTACCAACCAAATGTTAAGGCGGGCTTAAGTTCTGCCGGCATTGCAGCATAACCTTTCATCTGGCATCATTTTTTCGAATAGTCGTTTACCATTACGCAGTACTGTAAAACTTCAATCAAATTTTTTAATACCAAACCATAAAGAAAACAATCATGAAAAAATTATTTTCGACACAAAAAACAATACTGGCAGCCGGCGCTTTATGTGTGATGGCTGTTTTTGCTTCCTGCCTGAAAACAAATGATAATGATAATCCCGATACGCCTGTTGCGGGCCTGATGGCATTTAATCTTTCGCCCGATAAATCTGCCATTGGTATTGCCCTGTCCGGTAATAACCTCCCCAATACCGCTTTGGCCTATACCAATTACACGGGCGGATACCTGAGTATTTATCCGGGTACAAGGTCGGTAGAAGCTTATAATGCCGGTAGCGGAACATCTTTTACCGCATCGGATTTCACATTCAATGAAGGTCAATATTACTCCCTGTTTGTAGTGGGCGCCGACAGTGTTTACCGCAATGTAGTGGTAAACGATGCGTTAGATAGTCTTTCGCCGGCTTCAGGCAAAGCATACATCCGTTACATTAATGCTATTCCCGATTCAAGCCAGCCATTAGTAACCGTAAGCGACAATGCCAGTAGTGTGATCAGTGAAAATGCGGCTTTCGCCTCCGTTTCCGGCTTTGTTGCCATAAACCCGGGTAATGCAAATATTGCTATTAATGACAATAATAGTATACAGGCAACCCGTTCTGTTGCCTTAGAAGAAAGAAAAGTGTACACGATTCTTTTTGCAGGCATTCCGGGCGCAACAGATACCACGCAAAGCGTGCAGATCAGGTATATAGAAAATGGAACACTGAGTGCGGATTCTACAGCACAGCAGGGGGTATCTGTGACGGCGCCCCGTTCAGAAAAGATCAATTAAACATAATAGCTGTTGTGTCAAACGGGAGATGTGAGGGGGCTGTCTCAAAAGGGCCGGTATAGAAGATATGCCACTAAGACACAATGGCACAAAGCCCTGATTTTCAGGTTTTATTTTCTTTGTGTTTTCGTGACTGCTTCGTGGCAAAATATTACTTTTGAGACAGCCTCTTCACATTTGACGTCTCACAATAACATTACAGACATACTTGATTGACTTAACACTAACCTGTGGGAATTGCATGCCAATGCAATCTCCACGGGTTTTTTTATTGAAAAAAACAGGTATATACCTTTTTTTTGTAATCTTGGGGGAGAATCTGTACAGAAATGATTGAAAACCAGGAAAGATTTGATAAAGTTTTAGGGGCCGTATTTACTGCTACCGGCAGCTTCATACCCAGCCTGTGCGTTCCCAATGATGCATTTTTAACTGCCCGCTTTTTTAATACAGACGGCACTCCTGTTGAGAAGACCCCTCAAAAAATAATTGAAAAATTTAAGGAAATTACGGGTATTAGTGAACGCCGTTACGGAACCCAGCACCAAAAAGCTTCCGATATGGGGTTTTTGTCGGCCAGCGCTGCGCTCAGCAGTTCAGGAATGGATAAGGAAAAGCTGGACTACATTATAGTGGCGCATAATTTTGGCGATGTAGCATATGGCAGCAACCGCACCGATATGGTGCCTACGCTGGCTTCCCGTATTAAGCACAGGCTGCAGATACACAATCCCGACTGCGTTGCATACGATCTGCCTTTCGGATGCCCGGGGTGGTTAGAAGGCATTATACAGGCCAATTATTTTATCCGTTCGGGCGATGCCAGACATTGCCTTGTAATTGGCACAGAAATGTTATCAAGGGTTATAGATCCCCACGACAGGGATTCGATGTTATACAGCGATGGCAGCGGCGCCGCAATTATTTCCGCTTCCCATACAGGTAAGGGTATTATGGCGCATAAAACACAAACGCATGCGCTGGATCATGCGATGCTGCTAAAAATGGGACAATCCTATCATCCCACATCGGAAAATGAAGAAAACATCTTTCTTAAAATGAAAGGCCGGAAATTATATGAATTTGCTTTAACGCAGGTTCCGCTGGTCATTAAAGCCGCGCTGGACAAGGCGCATCTGCATATCCGTGATATTAACAAAGTATTGATTCACCAGGCCAATGAAAAAATGGATGTTGCCATACTGGAACGGTTATTTAAGCTGTATAATGAGACAAGCATACCCGATAACCTGATGCCGATGACCATTTCAAAACTGGGTAACAATTCCGTAGCTACCATTCCTATATTATTAGATCTTATACTCAATGGGAAATTAAAAGATCAGGAAATCAGGAGCGGAGATAAAGTACTTTTTGCTTCGGTTGGCGCCGGGATGAACATTAATGCGCTCGTTTACCAGTTCTAAAATATTTTTTAAACCTGCAAGAATGTTGCAGGTATTCATTTTAAAAGCCTACCTTTATTCACGACTTGAATTAAAGCATACACACACGAACGTCTATTCTGTACAGCTTACACCGTTGTATTTGTCTGTTCTTCTGTACTTTATGCTCTTCTTACAGGTTGATTAATAACATTTTAATGTAAAAGTATGAACATGTACGTTTCGAATTTAAGTTTTCACACTACAGATGAGGACTTAAAAAATTTATTCAGCGATTTCGGTGAAGTTTCTTCTTCAAAAGTAATTACCGACAGGGAAACCGGCCGTTCACGCGGATTTGGTTTTGTGGAAATGCCCGAAGAAGCAGATGCTAAAAAGGCTATGGAAGAGCTGGATGGCAAAGATATCGAAGGCAGGGCGCTTTCTGTTACCGTAGCCCGTCCTAAGGAGCAACGCTCCGGTGGCGGTGGCGGTTCGTTTTCGCAGAATCGTAAAAGATGGTAAACTGATTCAACGCTATAAATCAGAACACAATACCCGGACATATACCAATTGTCCGGGTATTTTTTTATCTTGGCGTCCCGTTCCACATCGTTTAAAATAATATACATGAGATACCTCAGCGCAGTAGCTTTCCTCTTTTTCGCCTTCGCCTCTTTTTCACAAAGCAACGCCATAGCAATTATTCCAGAACCTGTTTCTATAGTGCAGCAACAGGGCGTATTTACCTTAAAGGATAATATAACCATTGCTGTTACTGATGATAATGAGGCTGTAAAAGTAGCCGGCTACCTGTCAAGTGCCATAGCTGCTCCAACTGGTTTTGCAACTGCCATAAAAAAGAACGGCAATGACGGAAATATCAATCTTATTATTACCGCAACGCCTGATAAAGCGCTCGGCAGCGAAGGTTACAGCCTGGTTGTTTCGCCGGAATCAGTAACCATTACTGCTAACCAGGCCGCCGGTCTGTTTTATGGCGTTCAAAGCTTTATGCAATTACTACCCAAAGCAATAACCGGCAAGTTTGTTAGTAAAGATGTATCATGGACGGCTCCCTGCGTTGAAATAACAGACTATCCCCGTTTTGGATGGCGTGGCTTAATGTTCGATGTGTCGCGTCATTTCTTCACTAAAGAAGAAGTGAAGCAATTTATTGACGATATGGCAAAATACAAGTTCAACCTCCTGCATATGCACCTTACAGATGACCAGGGATGGAGGATTGAAATAAAAAGCTTGCCTAAGCTCACTTCCGTAGGCGCATGGAATGTAAAAAAAACCGGCACCTTTAATTATTTTTCAGCGCCCGGCGCCGATGAGCCACGCAACTACGGTGGTTTTTATACGCATGACGATATCAAAGAAATTATTCAATACGCGAAAGACCAGTTTATCAATGTCCTTCCTGAAGTAGACGTGCCGGGGCATAGCCTTGCCGCTATTGCTTCCTATCCCGAATTATCCTGCACCCCGGGCGCTGATAAATACAAAGTGAATTCTGGCGAACCTTTTATGGTATGGCCTTCAGGCGGTCATTTTTACGGGCTGGTGGATAACACCCTTTGCCCGGCAAACGAAAAAGTGTATGAATTTTTAGATAAGGTATTTACGGAAGTAGCGCAGCTTTTTCCCTTTGAATATATACACATGGGCGGCGATGAAACAGCAAGGAATTTCTGGGAAAAAAGTGCCGCGATAAAAGCGCTGATGAAAAAAGAAAATCTTAAAAATTTAGATGAAGTACAGAGCTATTTTGTGAAACGGGTGGAAAAAATAATAGAATCGAAAGGAAAGAAAATGATAGGCTGGGATGAAATTCTGCAGGGTGGTTTGGCACCCAACGCCGCGGTAATGAGCTGGCGCGGCATTAAAGGCGGTATAGAAGCCGCAAAGCAAAAGCACGAAGTGGTGATGAGCCCCACTACTTTTGCTTACCTGGACTATATGCAGGGCGATGCGGCAATAGAACCACCTGTGTATGCCACTTTGCGATTAAATAAAGCATACCAGTTTGAACCTGTTCCCGATGGCGTGGATCCCATTTACATTAAAGGCGGACAGGCTAATTTATGGACGGAGCAGGTATACAATATGCGCCACCTGCAGTATATGATCTGGCCGCGTGCATTTGCCATTGCTGAATCGGTTTGGTCGCCCAAAGCCAAAAAGAACTGGAACAGCTTTGTGCCCAGGGTGGAAAAACAATTTGAGCGCTTTGATGTAGCTGAGATCAAATATTCACCTGCTGTATACGATCCCGTTTTCAAAATAACGAAAGGTGAAAAAAACTTACCCTTGGTTGAATTAAGCACCGAAATCAACGGGCTGGATATCTACTATAGCTTTGACAATTCCTTTCCTGATCAATTTTACCCGAAATACACAAAGCCGCTTACCATACCCAAAGACGCGGCAACGATGAAAGTGATCACTTACCGTGCTAGTAAACCCATTGGCAGAATGATAGTAATAACGGCTGCAGAGCTAAAGAAAAGAGCAGGAATAAAATAAGTTTATAATCATTGCCTCTACAGTTCAGCGTGAGGGATATTAAATCCGAAGGAAAGCATCAAAAGACAAATCACAAAAAACAAATAAATCTCAAACTTAAAATCCGGCAGAGGCTGCCAGCGATCAGCCGTCAGCTATGAGCAATACAAGAGCAGCCAGCCAACTCAAAGAAATATAATCCGCTTCTGCCATAGGGTATTACTTCGACCCTTAAAAAATATTACGCCTGTTCAGATTCGTTTAAGGTCTCGTAAAGACGTTCATGAAAAGCTGATTATCAGCACTGTAAAATTAAAATCCGAAGCCGAAAATCAGAAGAAAAGAACTAAAAACCACAAACTATAAACCATAAATTATAAATCCTTAGCCTGCTCCTGCACCGATTTATCAGATTCAACCTCTACCTGCTCAATCCAAACTGCGTAATTGTTGGGGTAAATATGCGACCCTTTATGAATAGCATACACCCTGGTAAATACAGCCCCGAAATAAAGGATGGTTGCGGAATAATATACCCATAACAATATTACGATCACTGAGCCTGCTGCTCCGTAGGCTGAGGTTAAGCGGTTATGACCCAGGTAATAGCTTATGCCCAGCTTGCCGATCATAAATAACAGGGCTGTAGTAAACGCTCCCGCACGCACATGGCGCCATTCTATTTTGGCATCGGGCAAAACCTTGAAGATCAATCCAAATAAAAACGAAGTAATGGCAAAAGAAAGTAACACGTTAAATACATAAGCGATGATGACTTCTGTATGGGGAAATATAACGGTAAGCTTATTGATAAATGCATCCATTACCGCATTGATAATAAGGGATACGAGCAATAAAAATCCCAGCGTAATAATAAGCGAAAACGAAAGCAACCGGTTCACGATCAGCTTAACCCATCCCTTCCTGGGTTTTGCTTTAAGCCTCCATATAGCATTGATGGAATCCTGTATCTCTCCAAAAATACTGGTGGCTCCAAAAATAAGCGTAGCGATGCCTATGGTGGTTGCAAATCCGGTTTCATACGACAGTGTGGCATTGCGAATGGTTTGCTGTATCTGCAATGCTGCATCCCTTCCTACCAGCCCGGCTATTTGCCCGTATACGGTTCCCTCTACGGCTTTGTCACCATAAAAGATATCGCTGATCCAGATAACAACAATAATAAGCCCCGGCAAAGAAAAAATAGTATAATACGCCAATGCCGCACTTAGCTTCAAAACTTTATTGTCAATAAAATCTGAAAAGGTTTGTTTGGTTATTTTCCATGCTCCTTTTACTGTCATGCCATATATTAAAATAAAACTATGCCAGACTTTTCCATCTTGCCTGATAAATGTACGCTAAATGTGGCAGGCACATACAGGCAAGGGAGCATTCCAAATTGTCGCATTGCTTTGCTTCATGTGGGCGGTGAAGACCTGTCTGCCGGTCAGG
>ENA-UOUJ01001738-UOUJ01001738.1-activated-sludge-metagenome-genome-assembly--contig:-NODE-1738-length-10918-cov-3.522323_pt1 | contig 10918 bp, 8 predicted proteins | sample MGYA00249839_ERZ747224 | MGnify/ENA primary metagenome ERZ747224 (study PRJEB28782, sample SAMN03220277) | activated sludge metagenome | biome: wastewater; feature: sewage sludge; material... | reverse complement strand
ACGTTCTCGCCGGCATGGAAGCGGGTGCCGCGCTGGCGCACGATGATCGAGCCCGCCGGGACCGTCTGGCCACCATAGGCCTTGACGCCGAGCATCTTCGGCTGCGAATCGCGGCCATTACGGGTCGAGCCGCCACCCTTTTTCTGTGCCATGCCTTGTCACTCCTTGCTGCGTTGCGGGCGGCCCGACAGGCCCCCCGCGCGCCAGCGAATTCCGGATGGATTACTTGCGCCGGCCGCCGACGAGTTCGCCGGTCAGCTTGTCGAACGCTTCCCAGTCGCCGGCCGCAGCCAATGCCGCCTGCTCCGGCCAGGTTGTCGGATCGTGCTGCACGAAGCGCGAACCGCCGGCCTTCAGCACCCGCTGCAGGTGCGCGACAGGCGTCGCGGCCAGCTGAGCGAAGCTCGTGATGCCGTCGCGCCGCAGAAGCTGCGCGATCTTCGGACCGACGCCTTCGATCTTTGCGAGATCGTCTTGCTCCGGGCGCACGATCGCCGGCACCTCGGCCGTGACCGAGCCGTCGGCCGACGTGATGCCGCTGATGAACAGCTCGGTGAAGTTCTGGCGGTGGCCCTGCTGCTTGCGATAGTGCTTGCGCCGACGCATCTTGAAGATGCGGATCTTGTCATGCCGGCCCTGGGAAAGCACCGTTGCCGAAACCGTCGCCCCTGCCACCAGCGGCGTGCCGACCGAGAGCTGGTCGCCAGCGCCGACCGCCAACACCTGGTCGATCGTGATTTCAGCCCCGATGTCCGCCGGTATCTGTTCTACTTTGAGTTTTTCGCCGGCAGCGACCTTGTATTGCTTGCCGCCGGTTTTTATGACCGCGTACATGGGAACCTCTTGGCTCTGAAAAGAACGCCCGCCCGCCAGGGCCCGACCCGAACCGGGAGCCGGGTCCGCTGATCACCCGGGCGCGAACGCGCCGGGAAAGAACGACAGCCGGGAACCGAAAACCCTACATTATCCTTCAAGCCCCAGCTCAGGTCAAAGGCTTTCTCCCGAGCGTATATACTCGACGCGCCTCCCGGCCAGCCGATGAAACCAGCCGAACTCTTCCCCGCCGTCGCCCCCGATCTCGCCGAGACCGATCGTGTGATCGGCGAACGCCTGCGTTCGGATGTCGCCCTGATCAATACCGTTGCCGAATACATCGTCGGCGCGGGCGGCAAGCGGCTGCGACCGGTGCTGCTACTGCTGATCGGGCGCGCGCTCGACTGCCCGTCGCCGGACAGGCAGTGGCTGATGGCAGCGGCGATCGAGTTCATCCACACGGCCACGCTGCTGCACGACGACGTCGTCGATGAATCGGCGCTGCGCCGCGGACGCCCCACCGCCAACGCGGCCTTCGGCAATGCCGCTTCGGTCCTGGTCGGCGACTTCCTGTACACGCGCGCGTTCCAGATGATGGTCGAGGTCGACGACATGCGCATCATGCGCGTGATGGCCGACGCGACCAACACGATCGCCGAGGGCGAGGTCCTGCAACTGATCAATTGCAACGACCCCGACACCGACGAAGAGCGCTACCTGCAGGTGATCCGCTACAAGACGGCCCGGCTGTTCGAGGCGGCCGCCGAAATCGCGGCGATGCTGTCCGGCGCCGGTGCGGCGGCGACACAGGCCGCCGCCGAGTTCGGGCGCCGGCTCGGCACCGCCTTCCAGCTCATCGACGACGTGCTCGACTACTCCGGCGTGACCGCCGACATCGGCAAGACCGTCGGCGACGACCTGCGCGAAGGCAAACCCACATTGCCGCTGATCCACGTGATGGCCCGCGGCAACCCCGACGAGCGCATGCTGGTGCGCACGGCCATCGAGCAGGGCCATACCGACGCCTTCGAGGGCGTGATGGCCGCGATCGACCGTACCGGCGCGCTCGATTACGCACGCGAGCGCGCGACCAGTGAAGCCGAGGCCGCGCGCCGCGCACTCGATGTGCTGCTGGCCACGCCTTCCGGCTCCCCCGCAGCTTCCGCCTGTCGCGAAGCGCTGCTATACTTGCCGACTTACTCGATCGCGCGAGATCGCTGAATCGGCCCGCAGGGCCGGTTTCCGATCCTGCGGCAGGGCCAGCCATCCCGACACCGGCAGCCCATGCAGACCGGTCGGCGTATCTCCTTCGGGGTGTAGCTTAGCCTGGTAGAGCGCTACGTTCGGGACGTAGAGGCCGGAGGTTCGAATCCTCTCACCCCGACCAGATCTGCTCACGCGAGCGCCGTGCACGCGCCGTCAGGCGACGGCCCGGAATCCATCGCCCCCTCGGTTCAATCCTGACGCTGCCGGTTTTCAGCGCCTGTCGCCCGCAGGGGGCTGTGCCACGACAGCCGAAGCGACAGCTGCCGATCCGCCTGCATCCGCCGCGACGCCAGCCGCCTTGCCGTTCCCGTCTCCCCTCGCCCGTCCGACCCGCACCGGCTGCATCACCTTGTCAGCCGCCTTCGCCGCCGACGCCGGTACGCGGACCTCTGCGGACGCTCCCTCGCGCCGCGCCAGCCGCTGCAGCAAAGCGGCAATCCCGCTGACGCTGCGAGCGAGCGCAAACCTCTGCTCGATCCTCTGCCGCCCTTGCCGGCCCATCTCGCGCCGCCTCGCCGGATCGGCCAGCAAGGCGGCAACCTCGTATGCAAGGCCGTCCACGTCGCCGTGCCCGACCAGCGAGCCGGTCAGGTCTTCGACGACGAGCTCCGGCACGCCACCGACGGCGGTGGCTACCACCGGCAGGCCGCAGGCCATCGCCTCCATCACCGCCAACGGCATCGCCTCGGACAGCGAACTGCAGACGAGCAGGTCGAGCTGCGGATAGAGCGTCGGCATCGCGGCCTGCATCCCGGCCAGATGCACGCGGCCACGCAAGCCCAGGCGTTCGATGCGGTCCTCGACCGATGCGCGCTGCGGGCCGTCACCGATCATCACGAAGTGCGCCTGCGGCTGCCTGTCGAGCACGCGCTGCGCGCAACGCACGAACAATTCGGGCCCCTTCTCGGGCGACAGCCTGCCGACGAAACCGGCGAGCGGCACGCCTTCTCCAATGCCCAGGCCGGTTCGCAGGCTTTCCGACGGCATGTTCGGTTGCGGCCGGAACAACTCGGTGTCGACGCCGTTCGGGATGCAATGCAGATGCGACGGTGCGATGCCCATGCCGAGCGCATGCAGGTGGCTGTGACGGCAGACCGCGTGAACATGCGTACCGAAGGCACGATGCGCTTCGAGTTCGAGCGGGTCCATCTGCCGGCCATGCACGGTGGCGAGCACCGGCCGGTCGGTCAGGCGCCCCGTCAGCCCGGCAAGAATGTGGGCGTTCCCCAGGTGCGCGTGCAACACGTCGATCCGGCCGGCCCGCACCAGGGCGCTGGCCTGCTGCACCGACGACCAGACGGTGTCCTCGGGCATCGGGACGATGACCACGTCGACTCCCAGCGCATGCAGCGCTTCGGTGCACCGGCTCTCGAAAGGCGCCAGGACGCTGATCTCGAATCGCTCGCGCGTCAGGCGTTCGATCAGGCGCAGGACGCTGGTCTCCATTCCGCCGACGATCGCGTTGCCCATGACCTCGAGCAGGCGGACACGATGGGTGTGCGATGACAGCATGGTTGGCGACGAATTCATCGAAGTCAGCAACAGAATCTGCCGATGCGGCCCGGCGCACTCAACCAGCCGCGGCGGGGTCTCGCCGTCGCGCTGCTCTGGCCGACGGGGCTTCGGGCGTCGCGATCGGCCGAAGTCGAGAGGGCCGATCGCGAGCTCGACGGCGAGCGCGAGGTCGAGGTCGAGGCATGAACCTCGATGGCTGCGCCATCAGCGGACGGTGACGCCGGCTGTCGCAACCAGGCGGCGGCCGTGCCGCCGAACACCTGCTGCCTCGTTGGCTCGTCGAGTTCCAGCTGGTCCATCAGCTCGACGACCCAGCCGCGACGCCCGGCGATCTCTTCGCCGCTGCAGGGCAAAAAGCAGTCGCTGCCGAATTGAAGCGATTCCGGGCCCAGCACCTCGAGGGCGCGGCGCAGAACTTCGAGCCGGTACGGCGGCGGCGGGCCGAACGAGATGTCGAAGCGGAAAACGGCGTCGGCGGGCGGCACGCCGTGGATCCGATCGATGAGCCCGACGGCGATGGCTTCGTCGGTCCATGGCCAGCCCAGGTGCGCGAGCGCAACGCGAACCCCGGGGTGATTGCGCAGCACTTCGAATTCGCAGGGGCGGCAGAAGCGGCCGGATCGCCCGTCGATGAAGATGCCGCTGTGAAACAGCAGCGGCAGGCTCAATGCAGCCGCCCGCGCGAATACCGGCTGCACGCGCTCGTCGCTGGCGCGCCATCCGGTCGGCACCATCTTCGCACCGTGCAGGCCCAGTGTCTCGATTGCCCGAGAGAGTTCGTCGGGCGCGCCGCGATCGCGCGGATCGACGACCGCGAAGCCGATCAGTCGATCCGTATGGCCGCGAATCAGCCTTGCCAGATGCTCGTTGCCGCGTTGCAGGGAGGGCGGGTCGTCGAGCGAATAGCCGTTGTCGAGGAACGGCGCCAGCAACACGGCCTTGTCGATGCCCGCGTGGTCGAGCGCTCGCAGGACTCCGTCGGTCGTCTCGCGGCCGGTGCAGTGCAGATGCGCGTCGATGATCATTGGTGACACTCCAGCAGGGCCGCCGGCGAACCGGCCGCCTGTTCGGCCTCGAGCATTGCGGTCCGCACCTGGTCGGCCGCCGCAGCCCAGGAGCAGCGGGTCAGCAGCGCGTCGACGCGCGCGGCGCGCCCGGGGTCCTGCGCATCGGCTCGAGCGAGCGCCCGCTCGCAGGCCTGCACGAAGCTGCCGGAATCCGCGGCGATTTCGACGACCCCTGCGTACAGCTCCACGACGTCGGGCAGCGGCGTACAGACGACCGGCTTCGCGGCGGCCAGGTATTCGAGCAATTGCGGCGGATGGGTCGTCGCTGTGCCAGGCCCGCATGCGTACGGCAGCAGCGCCACTTCGCAGGCACCGAGCAGGCAGGGCAGCAACGAGTACGGTTGCGATCCGAGCCAGTGCAGCGTGAGCGAGGCCGGCAGCGGTCGGCCGGCGGACAAGCGCATCGGGCCGACGAGAACGATCTGCCAGTCGGGCCGGGCTTCGGTCAGGTGCGCAAGCAGAGCCAGGTCGAGCCGATCGTCGATCGTTCCGGTGTAGACGAAGCGCGGCCCCTCGATGCCGCCGAGCAGGCGCAGCGCCTCTTGCGCCTCGCTGCCGTGCGCCTGCAGTGAAGTCGGCGCGAAATGCTCGCGATCGACGGCGTGATGGACGTACACGAGGTTCTTGCGGCCGTCGCCGAGCACGCGCGCCAGCGCAGGTCCCGATGCGAGCACCAGACGGGGCTCGCAGGTCGGCGCGGTTTCGGGTTCGACGGTCGGTTGCGTTTCGAACCCCCCGTCCGCGAAGTCGTGAACCCACGGACGGAGTTGCAGTGCTGCGAGCAGCGGCGAGGCCGTGGGCGTGGTCGACCAGGCCCGCGCCTGCCCGAGTGTCGCCGGCCCCAGCTCCGCGCGAATCAGATCACGGAGCAGCGGTACCTGCAAGCCGCCGAAACCCGCTTCGGAACAAGGCGTTTGCGGCTGCAGCACTTCGACGCCAGGCATCGGGCAGCGCCGGACGAAGCAGGGCTCGCCGGGCCCGTAAACCGGTTCCTCGACATAGACGATCCGGTGATCGGCGCAAAGCTGCGACATCAGGTGATGGACTCGATGCAGCACCAGGTCCCAGCGAAACTGCGAAAGGACCAGCAGCAGCGGCCTCGACGCCGGCCGCTGCTGCGTGTTCGGAAGGCGCCGTTGCCAGCGCTCGAGCGTCTGCGCATAAGGGCGGTTCAGCAAGCGTTGCATCGTGCCGTCGCCTCTGTCCGGCGGCACGACGTCCCAGAGGCCGCTGTGGTGCCAGCGCGCCGCGTCGTTCCAGTCCGGCCGGTCGACCAGCGGATAAAGGCAGATGCCGCAGACGGGAACGCCGCGTTCGCGGGCGCGCTCGATCTGGCTGGCGACGTCGCTCAACCACAGCGCCCTGCCGGCGCCGACGTGGCTGGTTTCTGCAAGCAGCATCGGCCGGCCGTAGCGCCGCCACGCGTGCTCGAGCAACTCGTCGAGGCCACGTCGGCGTGGGTCACGTTCGTGCCACTGCAACCGGCGCTCGGTCTCCACTTCCCACTGCCCGCTGTGATAGTGGTTGATCCCCAGCAGGCCGAGCGTTTCCGGCGAACCGCCGAGTTCGGGCTCGGCGCGCCCGGCCAGCAGATCCCAGGCTTGCCACTGGTAGTCGGCCACCTGGGCCGCCAGGGGCACGAGATCGTCTCGGCCTGCCGGCGCGACCACGTGCACGAGCGGCTCGACCTGCATGAAATGCGCGCGCGGATCGACACGGCGAACGGCCTTGGTGGCGGCCAGCGTCGCGCGTACGAGCCGTCGCTTGATCTCGTAGCCGCTCTCGCGGCTGCTCGGCAGATCGTCGGCGCTGCCGCGATACGGCCCGATCAGCCTGGTTTGCGCGACAGCCCAGGACAGGAAGTTGATTTCGTTGATGAGCGTGTAGATCGGCGGCTCATCGGTTTCGTCGGCGAGCGCCCGTGCGAGCTCGGCCGCGAAGGCGGCAAAGCGGTCGATCATCGCGTCGTCGCGCAGGTCGACGTCGGCGGGTGTGCCGTAGTGCATCAGCGTCCACAGGATCTGCACACCGTGCCGCCGTGCACTGCGGGCCATTCGCAGTGGGCGCTCGACATCGAAGCAGTGCGGCGCCGTTTCGCTCAGGCGCCAGCCGACGCTCTCGCGAACGGTCCGGATGCCGCGCTCTGCGGCGCGCGCGTAATCCTCATCGAGTCGCGCCAGATGGCCGTTCGCTCGAGCCATGTCCAGCGGGCGAAGTTGAGGGTCCAGATGGTCGGCCCCCTCGAAGCCGCCGATCCAGAACGATCGCAGGACCGGCGCCTGCGCGGGCGATCGGTTCGATCGCCCGGCTGGGGTGCCGGTTCTCGTGAGGGCGCCAGCCGTCGCGTCGCTCGAAGGCGGCGCAATAGACGCGCACGAACTCATCGCCCGCCGGCCGGCCGCTCAATTCGACGCGACGGGCGGAGCAGCCAGCGCAACCGCTGTTTCCGTGCCGGCGCTCGCGTCGGCGCCCACTGTGGCGTCGACTTCGGCGTCGAACTCCAGATCGACATCGGGATCCATATCGGCACCGACCGCAAGTTCGACCGGTTTGTCGAAGCGCTCGAGCAGACGCTCGATGCTCGCCACGGTCAGGTCCCAGGAGCTATGCTCGACGATTTCCTGAGCACGCTGCCGGAAGCGGGCGCGATCCGCGCCGGTCCAGCGCAGGATCTGTTCGCAGGCGCGAACGAAGTTGCGAGTGCCGTCGGCGATCGAGACGGCACCGGAATAGAGCTCGACGACGTCGTGGACCGGCGTGCTGACGCAGGGGCGGCCCGCCGCAAGGTATTCGAGCGTCTTGGTCGGGCTGATGAAGCGGGTCGCCTCGTTGAGCGCGAAGGGCATCAGGCAGACGTCCCAACCGACCAGGTGCGCCGGCAATTCGGCGTAATCGCGCTTGCCGAGCCAGTAAAGGTTGTCGCGCCGGGGCAGGCTGGCCGGATCGATCTTGACGACCGGCCCGATCATGACGACCTGCCAGTCGTCGTGCGCGTCGGCCAGCGCCGCGATCAGCTTGAGGTCGAGCCGTTCGTCGATGACACCGTAGTAACCCAGGCGCGGATGCGGCAACGGGAACTGGCTCGGATGCTCGTGGAGCTGCTGGCCGAAATGCCGGGCGTCGACGCTGCTGGGAAAACAATGCACGTCGGGCCGCAACGCGCGCTTGGAGGCATACAGGCTCGGCCCCCCGGTCAGCACCAGGTCGGCCTCGCGCAGCAGCCGGGCTTCGCGCTGCACGAGTTGCGGCGGTGCGAACCGGAACGCCGACAGCTCGTCCATGCAATCGTAGATGAGGCCGCGCGGTTCGAGCCCGTCGGCCAGCGGCAGCGCCATCGGCGTGTAGAACCAGACAAGGTAATCGTCGATCGCCAGTTCGCGCAGCACCGTCGACACCATCCGACGCAGTGTCGGCACATGCTCGTCGGCGAACCCATCGGCAGCACCGGTCACGTGCGGACGCAGGACGCGCACGCCTTCGACCGGCGTTTGCTGCTCGAGCCAGTTGCGCGGAGATCGCGGCACCGGCTCTTCGACGAACAGGACTGGCCGACGGCGCGCCAGCCGCGACAGCAGGTGCTGCGGTCGCTGGTAGACAAAATCCCAGCGCAGATGCGAGAACACGATCAGCGGGGTCATCGATAAGTCCTCGCAAAAGGCCGGCCATTTCGGCGCTTTCGACAGTCGGGCCGGTTCGCAATCAAGGTGGACAACGCGTCAGCGAGGCGTAAGCAAACAGCGCGCCCAGCGCGCCAGCAGCCGTTCAGCCGTGGAGCACGTACAGGCATGGCCCTTGCGTGGCGACGCGCAGGCCTCCGAACGGCGCTTCTGCTGTGCGAGCAAGGCCCGAAAGCGCACAACAGGAGAGAAGCCCGATGCCCCGCTCGTTCGTCGGCAGCAAGCCGTCATTCGACTATCTGATCGTCGGCGCCGGCTTTGCCGGCTGCGTGCTGGCGGAAAGGCTGGCCAGCCAGCTCGACCGCAGCGTACTGATCGTCGATCGGCGCACGCATGTCGGTGGAAACGCCTACGACCGCCTCGATGCAGCCGGCATCCTCGTGCATCCGTACGGGCCGCACATCTTCCACACCAATTCGCAGAAGGTGCTCGACTACCTGTCGCTCTTCACCGAGTGGCGGCCCTACGAGCACCGGGTGCTCGCCGCGGTCGGTGACCGACTGCTGCCCTTTCCGATCAACCTGACGACACTCGAACGTCTGTACGGACTTCGACTCGACACCGAGGCGGCGGCAGCATTCCTGGCCTCGCGTGCCACGCCATTGGCCGACATTCGCAGTTCACGCGACGTCGTCGTGAGCCAGGTCGGCCAGGAACTCTACCGGCTGTTCTTCGAGGGCTATACGCGAAAGCAGTGGGGGCGCGACGCCGCGCAGCTCGACAAGTCGGTGGCCTCGCGGGTGCCTGCACGCACCGACACCGACGATCGGTATTTCCTGGACCGGTTCCAGTGCATGCCGCTGCACGGCTACACGCGGATGTTCGAACGGATGATCGATCATCCGAACATCCGCTTCATGCCCGGTACCGACCATGTCGATGTCCGGAACTCGATCGCTTACGGCCACCTGATCCATACGGGACCGGTCGACGAGTACTTCGGCGCCTGCTACGGCCGCCTGCCCTACCGCTCGCTGCGCTTCGAGCACGCCACGCTCGACCAGGAGTGGTTGCAGCCGGTGGCCGTGGTCAACTATCCGTCGATGGACGTGCCCTATACGCGCATCACCGAATACAAGCACCTGACCGGCCAGACGCACGCGCGCACCAGCATCACCCGCGAGTATCCGACCGATACAGGCGATCCCTACTACCCGATTCCTGCCCCGGAGAACGCGGAGCTGTACCGGCGCTACGAAGCGCTGGCTGAGAGGACGCCCGGCGTCACGTTCACCGGGCGCCTGGGCACCTATCGCTACTACAACATGGATCAGGTCGTCGCGCAGAGCCTGAGTGTGTTCGCACGCATCGCGCAGGCGTCGGCGATCAGCCCGGTGATCGGGTAACGAGGGTGCGCCCGGCGGGTGAGCCGGACGCGCCGGACAGACCGGCAATCGGGCCGCGGCGGAGGTAATGTAAAGGTTTCCGTGCACCTCGAAACGATCGATGCGCAAGCTCGAGCGGCTCCGGCAGTTGCTGAAGGCCGAACTGCATCACCTGGTCGCGTTCCGGCCCAGCGACCGGCTCTGGCCACTACACGTTCGCGGCCATTTTCATCACACCGCTGACGATCCTGCTCGCCGAAGCCGCGACGCTCGGCTCGGGATCGCCGACCGCGATCATGCAGGCCCGCTTCATCGACACGGTGCTCGGCTGCGCGGTCGGACTGGCCGGCGGCGCCTGTCTGCACAGCGCGGCGTTTCGCGACAGGGCCGGGCGCGCGCTGCGCCGGCTCGTGCCGCTGCGCTTGCGCGACTAGCAGGCTGTCGGACGCCCTGGACGAAACTACGAAGCCCGGGCGCGCTGCCGTCGACCGAGCGTGGATCCGAGCGAGGCGAGGCGCCGCCAGACGCCCGTTGTCCGTGCCGCCGGCTCTTCAGGCTCGAAACCCTGCCAGTCCCATCCGCGAAGCAGGCAGTCAGGGCAGGTTCGCCCGTCGCGGGCCAAGGGAACGGTCAGGGACTGATGACAGGTCGGGCAAGCGTCGGCGGGCAGCACGGCAGGCTCCTGTGTCGAATGCAGCGGGTTGCCTCAGCTTAGCCTGCCGCAGTTCGCGTCGGCCGAATACCCTCAAAGGAACGCCTGCTCGCACAACTCCCGCAGCCGCCCGGCGTGCAGCTCGAGGCGTGGGTCATAGCCGAGCATCGCGAGCGGATCGGGCAGACGCGCCGATCCGGAGCGCGAGCGGTCGACGGCTTGCTCGATCGCGGCAGTCAGACTGGCGGGGGCGCGCCGCGAAAACGCGTGAACCGCTCCTTCGCCAATCACTTCGAGGCAAGCGATGTTGTCGGCGAAGACCAGCGGCGTGCCGCAAAGCACCGATTCCACGCCCACGAGCCCGAAGGGTTCGTAGTCGGAGGCGAGGATGCTGAAGTCGGCGGCCCGGTACAGGTTCTCGATATCGGCCACATAGCCGAGTTCGCGCACACGCGGTGGGCATCGGCCGACCGGGCGCCCGGCGACGGCCAGCGTGACCGGAAGTGCGGTGAGGCCGAAAAAATCCGCAAGCAGGTCGAGCCCCTTGCGCTGGTGACCGGATGACGGGAACAGGAACACGATCTCGTCTTCGGCGAAACCATA
>ENA-UOUJ01001737-UOUJ01001737.1-activated-sludge-metagenome-genome-assembly--contig:-NODE-1737-length-10924-cov-4.905051_pt1 | contig 10924 bp, 11 predicted proteins | sample MGYA00249839_ERZ747224 | MGnify/ENA primary metagenome ERZ747224 (study PRJEB28782, sample SAMN03220277) | activated sludge metagenome | biome: wastewater; feature: sewage sludge; material... | reverse complement strand
CCATACACTTTCCGTTTTTAGTTTAGATTTATTACCCCGGACAACCAGAGCACAATCGATGGATGTGCTGAGTAGTCAGGCTAATATAGCAGGTTACAAAGCCGTATTGCTCGCGGCCAATGTATACCCGCGTTACTTCCCTATGTTTATGACGGCTGCCGGCTCCATTGCTCCGGCTAAAGTGTTGATATTGGGAGCGGGTGTGGCCGGATTGCAGGCTATTGCTACCGCCAAAAGATTAGGCGCAGTGGTAGAAGTGTTTGATACACGCCCTGCGGTTAAAGAAGAAGTGATGAGCCTCGGTGCAAAGTTTATTGAAGTGGAAGGCGCCGCGGATGCATCTGCCGCCGGTGGATATGCTGTGGAACAATCCGACGCATTTAAAGAGAAACAACGGCAACGCATAGCCGAAAGTGTGGCAAAGTCGGATATTATTATTACTACTGCACAAATTCCTGGCAAGAAAGCCCCACTGCTTATAACTGAGCCCATGATCAACAGTATGCGCAACGGTTCTGTTATCGTTGACCTGGCCGCTGCTACCGGAGGAAATACGCCGTTCACCCGCAACAACGAAACCGTGTATGCATCCGGTGTAACCATTATTGGCAACTCGGCATTGTCTGCCGATATGCCGGGCGATGCCAGTAAACTCTACGGAAAAAATATACTCAACTTCCTCCAACTGATTGTAAAACCGGAAGGTTCACTCTACCTGAATTTTGAAGATGATTTGGTGAAAGGCACCTGTATGGTACATGAAGGGGTGGTGGTGCATGAGAAACTGAAAGGACAATCACAATAAAAGCTATTTTATGAACGAGTTACTGAGTTGGATTACCGTACATCAGCAAATCATCTACATTGTAGTGCTTATGATTTTTGTAGGTATAGAAGTCATTGGCCGTGTACCGAGTGTGCTGCATACGCCACTTATGAGTGGAGCCAACGCGATCCACGGGGTGGTAATTATTGGTGCCATCATTGTCATGGGCAAAGCGGAGCACGATAATTACGCCGCATTGATTCTCGGTTTCCTGGCGGTGGTATTGGGCACACTGAATGTGGTGGGTGGCTTTGTGGTAACCGACAGAATGCTGGAAATGTTTAAAAAGAAAGGCCGGTAACACCAAGTACGGTCAATGGATATCAATGAATAGTCAATCAACTTATCACACGTTATGATGCAACAACATCTGCTCACACTTCTATACCTCATTGCTTCGGTCACATTCATTATCGGATTGAAGATGCTATCTCATCCGGCGTCGGCACGTAAAGGCAATCAGGTGGCCGCCCTGGGGATGACCCTCGCCATTTTCGGAACTATTTTTTTATATGAAGATGCTGGCATGGGCATTCAAAACAAAGGATTCATTTTCGTTGCCTTGGCTGTTGGTACTGTAGTAGGTTGGATGATAGCAAAAAAAGTGAAGATGACCGCCATGCCGGAGATGGTGAGTTTGTTTAATGGTATGGGAGGCGCCTGTGCCATGCTCATTGCACTGATTGAATTCAACCACCTGAACCATGTGGCACAACAAAACCCCGGCACCACTTTTTCTGAATCCGTACCGGGAGGTTTTTATCTGGCCATTGTAGCCGGATTGATTATAGGTAGTGTATCCTTTGCCGGTAGTATCATTGCTTACCTGAAATTGAGTGGAAAGCAAAAAGACATCAGCTTTAAGGGTCAGCATATTTTGAATATCGCATTTCTTGTACTGGTGGTTGCCGGAGCCGTATGGTGCTACAACGCCGGTGTGCAGCAGGCTGCTATGTATTTTTATGGTACGCTGGTTATTTCATTACTGTATGGCGTTTTCTTTGTGCTGCCTATAGGAGGGGCAGATATGCCGGTAGTCATTTCTCTGCTGAACAGTTTTACCGGTGTAGCCGCGGCAACAGGTGGATTTATGTACGACAATAAAGTGATGCTCACCGGAGGGATACTCGTAGGCGCAGCTGGCACGCTGCTCACCATGCTGATGTGTAAAGCCATGAACCGGAGTTTACTGAATGTAGTGATTGGTTCTTTTGGCGGAAATACAACTAACGGAAGTGCGGCTACCGGAGGTGCACAACATTACAAAGAAATCAGCTTGAGTGATACGGCTATGGTAATGAATTATGCCAATAAAGTGATGATTGTTCCTGGGTACGGACTGGCAGTAGCACAAGCGCAACACACTTGTCATGAACTGGAAAATTTACTCATCGCCAAAGGGGTGGAGGTGAAATATGCCATTCATCCCGTAGCAGGCAGGATGCCCGGCCACATGAATGTGCTGTTAGCTGAAGCAGATGTGCCCTACGATAAACTGCTGGAAATGGAGCAGGCAAATGATGAATTCAAAACATGTGATGTAGTTTTGATTCTCGGTGCAAACGATGTAGTAAACCCCGCCGCTAAAACAGACCCGGCTTCGCCCATCTATGGTATGCCAATCCTCGAGGTAGAACTCGCAAAAACCGTCATTGTAAACAAACGCAGCATGAAGCCGGGTTATGCGGGCATCGAGAATGAACTGTTTTTCCAACCGAAAACATCCATGTTATTTGGCGATGCCAAAAAGGTGTTGCAGGAACTGTGTAATGAGGTGAAACAATCTTGATGTACTGTTAAATCTATCGGGTATTGAAATTGCCGGAATCTTTATTGAACTCACTGGAAGGCGTAACCGGTTTTCGGGCAAAGGAATTCGTGCAGGCACACACGCTTGTTGAAGCCCCGGTGTCCATCCGGCTAAATCCTTCCAAACCTGCACATCTTTCTTTTCTATTTGACGGAAACGTACCCTGGAGCACACAAGGCCGATATCTGCAATCCCGGCCATCATTTATCACCGACCCCCTTTGGCACGCAGGCGCCTATTATGTACAGGAGGCGAGCAGTATGTTTCTGGAACACGTGATTGGCCAGTTGGTAGATACATCAAAACCGCTACGGGTGCTGGATTTGTGCGCCGCACCGGGCGGGAAATCCACCTTGTTGCAAAGTGTGATTTCTGCCGATAGTCTCCTGGTTTGCAATGAAGTCGTAAAACAACGGTTAAGCATACTCGAAGAAAATATTACTCGATGGGGTGCCGCGAATGTAGTAGTTACCGGTAGTTCTCCGGCTGATTTTGGCAAACTCGAACATTTTTTTGATGTGTTGGTAACCGATGTGCCTTGCAGTGGCAGCGGCTTGTTTAGAAAAGATCCGGGAGCTATTAAAGAGTGGAGCCCGGAACAGGTGAAACATTGCAGTGTACGCCAGCGACAGATATTAGAGGATGTGTTGCCATCTCTGAAACCCGGCGGGCTGCTGCTTTACGCAACCTGCTCTTACTCGGCTGAAGAAAACGAGCATATCCTCGACAGTCTGTCTTCCTCCGGTTATACTTCATTAACGTTGGATATCCCGTCTTCCTGGAACATTGTGGAAACACAGGCCAATTCCGGCGCTACCGGATATCGATTTTATCCATATAATGTTCGGGGGGAAGGATTTTTTATTGCTGCGTTTCGCAAGCCGGATGCCAATCGAACGAAAACATATGCTGCTGAAAAGATTCCTACTGTTTCGGCGCAAGTGGTACATCAATTAAAGCCCTATGTTTCCGCACATCCGTTGGATGTAGTACGGTTTCAGGATCAATACCTAGCTTTCAACCAGGGGTTGGCAGGATACTTGCCGTTGTTGCAAAAACATTTCTATATACGTAAAGCCGGTGTTTGTTTGGGAGCTCCTTCCAAAAGTGAATGGATTCCAGATCATGCGCTGGCATGTAGTGTATTGAAAAGTCATTCGATTCCTACAATTCGTTTGAATGAAGAAGATGCATTGCAATACCTGCGAGGACAATCCATTCCTGTAGAACCAGGTTACAAAGGATGGATGCTCGCTTGTTACCAATCGCTGGCGTTGGGTTGGATGAAGGTACTGCCTAACCGCATCAACAATTATTATCCAAGGCAATGGCGCATCATTAACAAATGAACGGCCACACAAACCAACAAAATTTCCCATATTTGCAACAACTAACAGAAACCATCTCATGAAAAATCTGCTGCTGTTGTTTGTGTTCCTGACTACCGTTTTTTGCGCACAGGCACAATCCAAAAAAATATTCGTGGAAGGGCCTGCATCTGATCCGTATATCACGCATGTTATTCAACCCAAGGAAAATTTCTACAGCATTGGCAGAATTTATAATATCAGTCCGCGCATTTACGCCCCATACAATAATATGAATTTAGAAGGTGGATTAACCATCGGTCAAATGGTTCGTATCCCCTTGAATGAAATCAATTTTTCGAAAGATGGTGCAGCAGCTGAGGATGAAGTGATTGTTCCCTTATACAAGCGTTCCGGTGGCAATGATGCCATTTTTGGATATCTGAAAGTGAAGAAGGAATTATCAGCGCTTGCAGTATCGGGCAGCTCACCAAAAAAGCCGGTTGATGTTGCCGCGGTAACGCCAGCCCCGAAAACAGAAAATGCGCCAGCCCCTCCGCCGGCACCTAAACAACCTGAACCTACCAAAGTGCCTGCTACACCCACACCGGAGCCCACTACAGCACCTACTGTATCCACCGAAGGTTTTTTCAAAAGTGCTTATCTAAAGCAACATATCACCAATAAAAATGTGACGGCAAAAGCTGGCGTATTTAAAAGTACCAGCGGATGGAATGATGGTAAGTTTTATTGTTTCCACAACCGTGCGGCAGCCGGCAATATCGTAGCCGTTCAAAACCCGGCCAATGGTAAAACCATCTATGCCAAAGTATTGGATGTGGTACCCGATATTTCAGAAAATGTAGGGATTGATTTACGCCTGAGCAACGCAGCTGCAGAAGCACTACAGGTGTCAGGAACCACCTTTACTTGCGAGTTATCCTACTGAAGATTCACTCAGCCGGTATCCCCTTAAAAAGTCAGCCACGGGCATTTTCTTTTTGCCTTCTAACTGTAGTTCCGTCACTTCCAGTTGAAAGTCGCTGCAATGAATCCTGAAATGTGTTTTCCCGTCAGTAGATATCTTGCCTGCTTTTTCAGATGGTATAACGGTTAGGGATGTACGAAATATTTTCAACATCTTTCCACCTATTCCGGTAAAGGCTCCCGGAAATGGCGATAAACCCCGAACATGGTTGTGCACTTCACCTGCGGTCTTTTGAAAATCAAGTACACAATCTTCTGTATGAATTTTAGGAGCATGTTTCGCAGATTGCATCGCTTGTGGTATGGGTTGTACTGTGCCGGCTATCAACTGGTCGAGTGTTTTCAGCAGTAATTGTGCACCGGCAACCATCATACGGTCGTGCAAAGAGCCAGTGGTTTCATCGGGGCCAATCGCCAATGAGTCCTGTAAAAGGATATCTCCCGTGTCTATTTCGTGTTTCAGCTTGAAGGTAGTAACACCCGTCATGGTTTCACCGTTCATTACGGCATGATGAATGGGTGCGGCTCCGCGGTAATCAGGTAACAGTGAACCATGTACATTGATAGTACCCATGGGCGGCATGTTCCATACAACTTCGGGCAACATCCTGAAAGCAACCACCACTTGCACATCGGCTCTGTAAACTTTGAGTGTTTCCAGAAACTCAGGATCTTTTAATTTTTCGGGTTGCAAAACGGGAATATGATGTTGCAGTGCCAGTTTTTTCACAGCACTTTGCTGTAGTTGCAATCCACGTCCCGCTGGTTTGTCGGGTGCGGTCACCACAGCTACAACATTAAAACCACCATCCACCAATGCTTCCAGCGATTGGGCTGCAAACTCCGGTGTGCCCATGAAAATAATTCGAATTGATTGTCGGTTCATCTGTATGATTCAAAATCAGGATAAAGGAGATAGTTTTTGCGTATGGCTTTAAAGCGATCGATACCCGGTTGCCAGCTTTCGCGGATTTCTTTTTCCGTTGTGCCCTTGCGGATTTGTTCCATCAACGTGCTGTTACCCGCCAGTTTGTTGAAAAAATTATTCTTCAGGAAAAAAGTGTCTTTACCCGGAAATGCATGGTAAGCGTTTATCAGATAATCAATCCGTATACGGTCGAATTTCTTTCTTTGAGCGGTAGGAGTGAAATTCCAGCCATAGCAGGTTTGGTAATAACATTTACTCGATTTAGCTCCTGCATTGGGTTTCGGTGTAAAAGTGAACATGTTTTTAGGCAGGGTGGGATGACCAACATACAAAAAGGGTTTATCTGTTCCCCGTCCCTCGCTCATCACCGTGCCTTCAAAAAAACAGGTGGAAGGATACATGCGGATGGTTGCCTGATCAGGCAAGTTGGGAGAAGGAGCTACCGGTAATGTGTACTCGATGTTTCGATCGTAATTCACGCATTTAATTACCAAAAAATGAAAAGGCGTATCGGGTGTTGATTTTGCATTCCTGTAATAATCAAACTTTTTATTCGCCTGTGGGGTGAGCCATCTTTCCCCGGCTATCATCATCGCGTATTCACCTATGGTCATACCATATACAACAGGCACGGGTTGAAGTCCTACAAAGGAGGCAAATGATTTTTCCAGCACCGGGCCGTCAATGTAATGCCCGTTCGGATTGGGTCTGTCCAGCACCATCAGCGGAATGCCTTGTTCAAACGCGGCTTCCATGAAATATTGTAAAGAAGAAATATAGGTGTAAAAACGAACTCCTACATCTTGCAAATCGAATAACAATACATCCAGTCCTTTCAGGTCATCTGCGGAAGGTTTCTTTTTATTTCCGTATAAACTGATGACTGTTAATCCGCGTACATTATCCTTGTCGCTTTTCACTTTTTCACCCGCACCGGCTGTCCCTCTAAAACCATGTTCCGGACCGAATACTTTAGTTACCCGAATGCCGGATGATAACAGCGTATCTACCAAATGTGTGCGGCCCACCAAACTGGTATGATTGGCAAACACGCCTACATTTTTTCCTTTTAACAACGGTAAATACACTTCCATACGCTCTGCGGCCGGAATAATTTTTGGAATGGGTGCATAGTTTCCGGGTTGTGCACAAACACCTGATACATATACCCATAGAGATAAAAAACAAATGATAGATTTCATATCGGGTTCAAATATGGCTATTCTTTTTCAATCAGGCGCTTAAATTATTACTAAATTGCCATTCCGATGGGTTATTTCACGATGGCTGCATTCGGTTTTTTTTACTTAAACAATGAGAACAGTACAAGCAGGAGATGTGGTACGAGTGCACTACACCGGAAAATTAACCAGTGGCGAATTATTCGATAGCTCCGAAGGGCGTGAACCCCTGGAGTTTACCGTAGGCGCCGGACAAATGATTCGCGGATTCGATGCCGCAATGCCCGGCATGACAAAAGGAGAGAAAAAAACCATCAACATTTTACCGGCCGATGCCTACGGTGAACGCGAAGATGATGCGATGATTCCGTTCCCGAAAGAGAACGTGCCCGCTGATATGGTGTTGGAAGTAGGCATGACGTTAACATTATCCAATCAGGCAGGCCAGCCTTTCCCGGTGGTAGTGGCTGAATTGAGAGATGATGTGGTTATCCTTGATGCCAATCATATGCTGGCAGGAAAAGAACTCGTATTTGATATTGAACTGGTTGAAATTGTTTAACATATCACCGTTCATAATGTATAAAGCAGTATTCGTACTGCTTTTTTTTATGCAACCCTTTTCAAAATCTTAAGTTTGCAGAAAGCTGAAAAAATGATACACATTCAACCCGACGACGTGGCGGCACGTTTTATGAGATATGTACAGGTAGATACACAAAGTGATCCGAATGCAACTTCCTTCCCATCTACTGAAAAACAGAAGGATCTGTCCCGCATCCTCGAAAAGGAACTGAAAGAGATGGGCATGGAGGATGTGGAAATGGATGAAAACGGTTACGTATATGCGAAATTATCATCGAATGTATCACACCCGGTTCCTGTGATTGCCTTTTGTGCCCATGTGGATACAGCGCCTGATTGCAGTGGTACAAATGTGTTGCCGATTTTACACCGGAATTATGATGGTGTCGACATCCCCCTGCCCAAAGATCCCGTGCAGGTGCTGCGGCTGAAAGATTCACCGTATTTAAAAAATCATATAGGTAAAGATATCATCACCGCTTCCGGCGACACCCTGCTGGGCGCAGATGATAAAAGCGGTGTAGCGGCTATTATGCAAGCCATGCAATTTTTAATAACGCATCCCGATGTGAAGCATGGCGATGTTCGGGTGGTGTTTACACCTGATGAGGAAGTAGGTCGTGGCACCGAAAAAATCAACCTGAAAAAACTGGGCGCGCAATTTGGTTATACATTGGATGGAGGCGAAGCGGGATGCCTGGAAGATGAAACCTTCAGCGCCGATGGTGCAACCATTACCATTCATGGCGTGATTGCCCATCCCGGTTATGCAAAGGATAAACTGGTGAATGCCATTAAAATTGCCGGAGCAGTTTTGGATGCACTGCCGAAAAACGAATGGAGCCCTGAAACCACCGAGAAAAAACAGGGCTTTGTACATCCGGTTGCCGTGAATGGCATTGCAGAAAAAGCAACGATTTCTTTTATCGTTCGCGATTTTCAAACACCGGCTTTGCAAAGTCACCATCAACGGCTGGAGAAAATGGCACGCGAAGTGGTTTCCACATTTCAGGGTGCCACCATGGAATACGAAGCCCGGGAGCAATACCGGAATATGAAAGACATCCTCGTACAAAACCCACAGGTAGTTGAGTATGCAGCTGAAGCTATTCGTCGTGCAGGCCTCACCGTTACTACAGAAAGTATCCGCGGCGGAACCGATGGGAGCCGTTTGAGTTATATGGGCTTGCCCTGTCCGAATATTTTCACCGGCATGCAAAATATCCATAGCAAACTAGAGTGGATTGGTACTGCTGATATGGCGAAGGCTGCAGAAACTGTGGTGCATTTGTGCGCCGTGTGGCAGGAGCGGAGTATTGGATGATGTTCGTTTCATTCAAAGGGCTGAACTGCATTTCCAATACATCCTGGTTAAGTAATCATCCAAGGGTTAATTGAAAGAGCATGGTACTTAAGGTGTAGACAGGTGCTGAATAGACAAACGGTACATTATCCTGATTATATCTATCTTCACGCAAAATCATATTGTATGGACTTTATATCTCAAAACTGGTGGATTATATTATTGGTGGTTATAATCGCCGGGAGTGTAGTAACCGTAAACCAGGGATTTATTGCCGTGGTAACGATGTTCGGTAAATACCGTCGCATCATGCGCCCGGGCTTAAACTTTAAAATTCCTTTACTGGAGCAGATTCATAAAAAAGTGAGTATCCAAAACCGATCAGTGGAACTCGAATTTCAGGCAGTAACCATTGATCAGGCGAACGTGTATTTTAAATCGATGTTACTTTACTCTGTGCAGAATGAAGAGGAAGGCACTATCAAAAAAGTGGCGTTTAAGTTCATCAGCGACCGTGATCTGATGCAGGCATTGGTCAGAACCATTGAAGGAAATATTCGTGCGTTTGTAGCTACCCGCCGTCAATCAGAAATTTTAGGATTACGACGCGATATTGTGGAGTTTGTGAAAGAGCATGTAGATCAATCACTCGAAGAATGGGGATACCACTTGCAGGATCTTCAAATCAATGACATCACTTTCGACCAGGCTATTATGGATAGTATGAGCAAGGTAGTGGCATCCAACAACCTGAAGGCTGCAGCAGAAAACGAAGGGCAAGCCTTACTGATTACTAAAACCAAATCAGCCGAAGCGGAAGGAAATGCAATCAAAATTGCTGCAGAAGCAGAACGTTTGGCAGCACAGTTGCGCGGTCAGGGAGTAGCCTTGTTCAGAGAAGAAGTGGCCAAGGGTATGTCGCAGGCAGCATCCGAAATGAAACAAGCCAATCTGGATACGAATGTAATTTTGTTCAGCATGTGGGTGGAAGCCATCAAAAATTTTGCAGAGTATGGAAACGGAAATGTGATATTCCTCGATGGCAGCAGTCAGGGTATGGAACGTACCATGCAACAAATCATGGGCATGTTACACCTGAAAGAACAGGATACGTTGAAAGCATAATGACTGTCGGGTAAGATTAACAAATCGTTTTTTTAATAAATCAATCTTTATTCATTTAATTGCGTTTGGAAATTGATTTAAACATTTAAAGAAAAAATTAATGTTTCCTATTTTTCTACAAGCCGATACACTGAAAGTGGCGGCAGAAGCAGTGGCCGGAGAAAAAACAGAATCAATCTGGAGTTTACTCGGTAAAGGTGGCCCGCTCATGTTCCCATTATTTCTGTTGTTTGCACTGGCCGTATATTTTTTCATTGAAAGATTATTGGTGATTCGCAAAGCATCTAAAGTAGATGAGAATTTCATGCCTATCATTCGTGATCATATCGTTTCAGGCAATATTGCCGCAGCGCGCAGCATGACGAAAAACAATTCCAGTCCGGTTGCCCGTATCATCGATAAAGGAATACAACGCATTGGCAAGCCCATTGATGCTATTGAAAAAAGCATGGAAAATGTGGGCAAACTGGAGATGTATAAAATGGAGCGCAATATGAATATCCTTTCTGTGATTTCTCGTTTTGCACCATTGTTTGGTTTTGTGGGAACCATTATAGGCCTGGTATTATTGCTGAAGCAATTTGCATCCATCGACAATCCCTCCATTACACAAATTGCCGATGCCATGTACGTAAAGCTGATTACCTCTGCCACCGGTTTGATCATTGGTATGCTTTCATTTTTGGGATACAGTTACCTGGATACACAAATCAACCGTACGGCAAACATGATGGAAGGTGCCAGCAATGAATTTATTGACATGCTGCAGGAGCCAACCCGTTAATCAATCTTTTATACAACTTCATTCATACATGCGTCTTAGAAAAAACAGATTCAGGGAAGAACACAATGAAGTGGACACCGGTCCGCTC
>ENA-UOUJ01001735-UOUJ01001735.1-activated-sludge-metagenome-genome-assembly--contig:-NODE-1735-length-10924-cov-66.902935_pt1 | contig 10924 bp, 11 predicted proteins | sample MGYA00249839_ERZ747224 | MGnify/ENA primary metagenome ERZ747224 (study PRJEB28782, sample SAMN03220277) | activated sludge metagenome | biome: wastewater; feature: sewage sludge; material... | reverse complement strand
ACCACACAGGCAAGACGGTGGTTTGACATTTTTCCCATATGCTTAATGTTTTAATAAATATAAGGGAAAATTTTAATAAAAGACTACAATCGGGAATTTTTGGCCCACTCAGGGCAAGCAATGTGTGATGGAAATCCTGCTGCCCGAGGTTATAATCACGTAAAGGCATAGGGGCAGTAATGCCGGTGCATGGCGGTATCAGCCAAAACGGACACGAAACACGGTCCCATTTTCATGTGCTGAAACGTAAGGTTTGATTACCCTGTAAAAACAGTCGCTTTCTTTTACCTCAATAACTCCTTGGGAATTGGTTTTTTGATCAGGTGCTCGTAAATGAAACGGTTTTTCAGATTGTAATGGTGAATGCCCTGTTTGCCGGTGATGCCATGACGATTACCACCGTACAGCATCATTTCAAAGGTTTTGTTTTTCATTTGTAAATCGGTAGCCAGCCGGATTGTATGCTGAGGATGTACATTTTCATCAATCAACCCGTGCACCAGTTGCAGCTTTCCTTTGTACTGATGGGTGTATTGCATTACACTGCTTTTTTTATATCCTTCCGGATTGGTTTTCGGTGTACCCATGAAGCGTTCTGTATAATGGGTATCGTACAAACTCCAGTCTGTTACACTGCCACCGGCCATGCCATGAGTAAAATAATCTGCACCATACGTTAATGCATAGGCGCTCAGGTATCCGCCATAGCTGAAACCGGTAATGGCTATACGTTCAGGGTCTGCCTGTCGATTGGCGATGAGCCATTTTACCTGTGTTATATAGTCAGTCATTTCCCAGTAACCCAGATTGTGGTGCAGGTAATCTGTTCCTTCTTTTCCAAAATGGGAGCTGCCACGGTGTTCCAGAATAACCTGCATCAATCCTTCTTTGGCAAACCATTGCTGGGTGCCGGATAAGCGCCAGTTGTCCATTACATCATTTCTCGCCGGGCCGCCATAAATTGAAATCAGCACCGGATATTTTTTTCCGGGTTCCATGTTTAACGGTTGTATAATCCGAATGGGCAAGTCGAATTTTCCGTCTTCACTTTTAATACGCAGTATTTCCGTGCGGGCAAGCTCAAAATTATCAAAACCGGCCGTACGGCTATGGTGTAAGTCTTTGGCTTTGCCATTTTCACTGAGAATGGCAATCGAATTTGGCGTTTGTGCGTTTCCGTAAGTATATGTGATGTATTTGGCGTTGGGAGAAACAGTAACTTGTGTGTGATGGTAATTATCTGAGGTTAGCTGTTTAATTTTTTTACCATTGAGTGATGCCCTGAAAATCTGTACGCGTGTTGAATTGGCTCTGGTTCGCGCAGTGAATATCACATCCTTTGTGTTGTTCCAAAGAATTTCTTCAACCATCAGCGGTCCGCTGGTAACAGCATTAAGCCTTTTTCCGGCAGCGTTATGGAGGTATATATGATTGTATCCTTCATTGTTACTGAGTAATAGCAGGTTGCCATTGCTCAGAAACCGGAGGCGATCTCCTTCGTCGTCTAAATTAATCCAGGTATGGGTGCGTTCTTCATACCAAAGAGATTTACTTCCGTTTGCAGGCTGAACCTCATAAATTTTCAATTCATTCTGTGCACGGTTCATCCATTGAACCAGCAATGTGTTACCATCCGGTTTCCAGTAAGGCAAACCAAAATACTGATCATCGGTTTCATTGAAATCGCACCAGGTAATGTTACCTCCGCCTGAAGCTACTATGCCAATCTTAATTTCGGGGTTTGCATCTCCCGGCTTGGGATAACGCAGTTTTTCTACATATCCGCCGGCACCGCCGTCGTCTGTTAATGTATATTCGGGTACCCGCGTATCGTTGCTTCTGAAGAACGCCAGGTGCTTACTGTCCGGGCTCCACCAGAAAGCGCGGTAGTTGGAGCGGCGGCCCAGAATTTCTTCCATATACAACCAGGAAGCATAACCATTCAGTATCAGTTCCGAACCATCCTGTGTTATCCTGATTTCGCGCGATGTTTCAATATGATAAGTGTATAAATCATTGTTGCGGGTGAAGGCAATGTACTGCCCGTCAGGACTCAAGACAGGGTTTTTTTCCTGTTCAGGAGTAGATGTAATCCGGCGGTCATTGAGATAAATGTCATGGTCTTTTATTTTTACTGACAGTTCAGCACGGCCGTCGGTTTTTCCTTTGTATTCCTCCATCGTGCCGGTGAGGGCATTTACCAGAAAGGATTTACGATCCTTCATCATCACAAACTTCTGGTCATTCTCAAAGCGAAGTACTACCGGTAAAGGTTGTACGATATCGTCGAGTTTGTTTTCAAAATACTGAGCATTAGTTAATTGCTTCTTTTGTGCGTGCAGTGATACAGTGATGCAACAAGTTAAAACCCAAAGGCAAAGCGTTTTCACTTTAAACATATCCGAAATATTTTAAGCAATTTATGCATATAAAAAGAAACACTCATCTTTTTAGGGATGAGTGGTGTTACATGAGTTATAGTTAAAATATCAGTCATTCTTTTCCGGGCGCATCATCGGAAAGAACAGTACATCCTGAATGCTTTCTTGTCCGGTAAACAGCATACATAGTCTGTCTACCCCAAATCCGATACCGCTGGTAGGGGGCATGCCGTATTCCAGTGCACGCAGAAAATCATGGTCAATGAACATGGCTTCATCGTCTCCACGTTCCATCAGTTGAACCTGTTCTTCAAATCGTTCACGTTGTTCGATGGGGTCGTTCAATTCACTGTAGGCATTGGCAATTTCCTTCCCGTTCACAATCAGTTCAAATCGTTCTACCAGTCCGGGTTTACTGCGGTGTTTTTTAGTGAGCGGACTCATCTCTACCGGGTAATCAGTGATAAATGTAGGTTGTACATAATGGTGTTCACATTTCTCCCCGAAGATTTCGTCAATCAGTTTTCCTTTGCCCCATTTCATATCTGCATGTATGCCTAACTGTTTGCATACTTCGCGGATACCGTTTTCATCCATAGCGCTGATATCGATGCCGGTATGTTCAAGAATGGCATCATACATCGATATTTTTTTAAACGGCGGTTTAAAGCTGATGGATTTGTCGCCTATCGTAACCTCAGTGTTTCCGCACACCGCGAGGGCTGCCTTTTCCAGGAGTTGTTCTGTGGTGTGCATCATCCATTCGTAATCTTTATACGCCACATAAAATTCGAGAATGGTAAACTCAGGATTATGGGTGCGGTCCATCCCTTCATTCCTGAAATTCCGGCTGAACTCGTACACCCATTCAAATCCGCCTACAATCAGTCTTTTAAGATACAGTTCATTGGCAATGCGCAGATACATCGGAACATCCAGCGCGTTGTGGTGGGTGATGAACGGACGAGCAGCAGCACCGCCGGGAATGTTTTGCAACACCGGAGTATCTACTTCCACAGCACCCTGAGCGTTCAGGTATTCGCGGATGGCATTCACCATTTTAGTGCGTTTAAGAAAAACATCTTTTACACCGGGGTTTACAATTAAATCTGCATAACGCTGGCGGTATCTGAATTCAGGATCGGTTACTTCATCAAACGTTTCTCCTTCTTTTTCCTTTACAATGGGCAGTGGCCGTAAAGATTTGCTGAGTAAGGTAAACTCACGTACGTGCACAGAAATCTCTCCGGTTTTTGTGGTGAAAACATAGCCTTTGATGCCAATGATATCGCCTATATCAATCAGCTTTTTCCATAATTGCTGATACATTGTTTTATCTTCTCCCGGGCAGATATCATCCTGCTTCAGGTAGAACTGAATCTTCCCCCGGTCATCCTGCAACACTCCAAAACTGGCTTTGCCCATATCGCGAACGCTCATCAGCCTTCCGGCTAAACAAACATCTGCATATGATTCTTTGAGTTCCTCTGTATAGTTTGATTTGATATCTGCAGAATGCATATTCACCGGATACAGTGCCGCCGGGTAAGGGTCAATATTCAGGGCTTTAATATCTTCCAGTTTAGCCCTCCTGATTTGTTCCTGTTCTGATAAATGCGCTGTACTCATAATACGTAATTGGATGGCAAAGGTAATATTTATAGGGCTTACCGCGGGTTGATTTTGGCAAAGAAGTTGCAGTATAATCAATAAATTTGTGCATCATGAAAAAATTAAGTGTATTGGTATGTATGGCGGGATTGATGTTATTTTCTTCCTGCGATGTAATAAAGCAACTGCCCGGATACAGTGCCGTAACTGAAGAAGAGGCCGGTGATGGAATTAAACAGGCATTATCGCAGGGGTTAGGTAAAGCGGTAACCTCGCTGAATGTTACTGATGGTTTTTTCAGGAATGAGTTGTACAAGGTGTTGTTGCCGGAAGAGGCGCGCCGGATAGAAAACACCATGCGCACGCTGGGGTTGGGTAGTCTGATTGATCAGGCCGTATTGGCAATCAACCGGGGCGCGGAAGATGCCGTAGGTTATGCCAAGCCCATTTTTGTGGATGCCATCACCTCCATGACCTTATCGGATGCTTTGGGCATTGTTCGCGGTGGAGATACCAGTGCTACGAACTATTTCAGAACCAAAACCAGCGATAAATTACATCAGGCATTTTATCCGGTCATCAAATCTTCTCTGGATAAGGTAAGTGCCACGAGGTATTACGATGATTTAATTAACCGGTATAATGATTTCCCGACAACCATTCGTAAAATCAATCCGGATCTCTCGGCCCATGTAACCAATCGCGCTACCAATGCGTTGTTTGATATGATTGCCCGCGAAGAAAAAAACATCCGGGAGAATCCAATGGCGCGCACCACCGAACTGCTGAAAAAAGTATTTGGTTCGGCGTTGTAGTTTTATGAGTATAGATGAAAACGAATGCGTTTATTTGAGTAAGAAGTATGATATACAACCGCTAATTGAAACCACGGAAAGATGTTCATCCATCTGTTCAAACAATACGCCTAACCGATCATGAATATGATTATTCGCATTCAAAAATATTTAAGCCGTATGTTTACGCGTTGTTTTAAGAAACGATGCTGCCATTTTGATGGCTAACGGGCTGTGTGAGTATAGTGACTTATTTCAATGCTCGGTACAGTTTCAGGTTTAAACTAACGGTGAAGCGTAGGTTATATTTTCTCAATCAATGTCCGACACCCATCTTCCATGTCGATTTTTCATATAGCTACATCAACACTTTGAATAATATGCATTACCTGTTTTATACGCCTTTGGGGAATTGAAAGCGTCGATAAGTTTTTGTATTTTCGACCGAGGGGTTTGAGGGAATGGTGGACCCCGGGGGAGATACCCCCAAGAGGTTATATTTTCTCATTGTATGACCGTCATCCATTGTCCACGCCGGTTTTTCATACAGATACATCGCACTTTTAAATTAAGAACATTACCCGTTTTATACGCCTTTAGGGAATTGAAAGCGCCGGTAAGTTTTTGTATTTTCGACCGAGGGGTTTGAGGGAATGGTGGACCCCGGGGGAGATACCCCCAAGAGGTTATATTTTCTCATTGTATGACCGTCATCCATTGTCCACGCCGGTTTTTCATACAGATACATCGCACTTTTAAATTAAGAACATTACCCGTTTTATACGCCTTTAGGGAATTGAAAGCGCCGGTAAGTTTTTGTATTTTCGACTGAGGGGTTAGAGGGAATGGTGGACCCCGGGGGAGATGCTCCGAATGGGGTAGTTGTTGTTTTTATCTAATTCTGGTCTTTCCCTGCAATTGTTGGTTCAATATACTCCGTAATTCATGCTTATCAACTGATTTAATAAAACTCATTACCCTGTTTTACCCACGTATGGGGCATTGTTAGCGTCCGTAATTTTTCGTAAATTCGAAGTGGGGTTTGAGGGAATGGTGGACCCCGGGGGGAGGAGTTTTCATGGTGTGTCCCTATGCAGTTACTTTCTTCTTTTGACTATCCCCATCCTCCAAAACACACTTCCATTCGCGCATGAATGATTATCCTGAATTTTCTTCGGAATGTTTATTGTTCCTGTTTTGATGTTAACCACAAGCAATAACATGAATCATTAGTGCCTGTTCGTTCGTGTATTTTCAGGTACTATGAAAAAACCATGAACCCTTGGGTAAAAACACATTCGATGCACCTTTCGTTGCTTTTACTTTTGTATCGGTGAGGCGGAGGGTTTGATCTGCAGCCAAGCACAAACCGTTCAGCTCAACCGGTGGAATAATCCGACACAGCACCCCAACTGAAGGTAGGCAAATCAACTCAACCGTACCATTATGAAAACTTTTTTATGTTTAATCCTGTCCGTGTTGTTTGCATTTAACACGGTAACAGCACAAATGCCTTCTGCGCATCTTCAAATTGTTTGCAATGCATCAGGAGCGGCAAGCATGGATTCAGAAGCTATTGGAGCATTGCACAATGAAGCAGTAACTTTTGTACTAAACAATACGTATACACGAAAGGATATGACTGAATCGGATCTAGTAAAAAACTTCAATCAACAGTTTATTCGTTTTTTTGAATCGAAAGGCATTAGCGTGCAGGTAATGTTAAAAGGTACTCTCGAACAGGTGCTGCAGGAAGAGTCCTATGCTGTTTGTCTGCAAACCGACCGGTTATCTCCTGAAGCCAAATCCATGGCCTGTGCCCTGCAACAACACATGGAGGAGGTGGCAGCCGGAAGATATGGCGTGGATGAATTTGTTTTGAAGATGGATGCCCTTCGTACAAAAGCCGGTGATTTAACCAATGACAATGAGCGGATGCTGTGCAGCATGACTGCCTCCATCGCGAAGCATTCTGCCCTGTTTTGGAGCAAGTATTCTGATATGTACTACCAACAATTTCATTCGGTGCTGAGCTACTCAAACAACGGAAAACGAGGCCCCGATATGGAGGAGGAATACCTGAACCATTCTCTCCTACCGCAGCAACGGGTGCGTTGGTGGGCTTTCGCAGCATCAGATGTGTATGGCGCCTGGAACTGGGGCCGATTTGGTGGTTATGGTGGTGGGTTAGCCGGAGTGGTGGCATTAGGACTCACCGGTGCAACGTGGCATTCGGGCAGTAGCCTGATTACCCAGGCAGCGTATAATATTTTTAAATAATTTTCGGTGTATGATTCAGCGTTGGTATAAACGATACATGAAGTTTTCGCGCCAAAACGCCTTCGTTTTTTATAGCATGCGCATCGGCGAAGCCATACTGGTGGCATGGTTGGTTTCGTGGTTGTTCAAACTGAACCTGACTGAAACTGTGATTATTACTGTGGTGGGTGTGATACTTACGCCCGTGGGATATGCCTTTTCAAAACAGAAAAAGAAACCGCATCAGGAAGACTGATACAGCAATACCTGCCATGCCCGGTCAACCTGTTGCTGATCCAGTAAGGCAGCAGCATGGCGATGTAATTCCTGCTCCATATCCTCGGGGTTTATCGCGAAATATTGCGCAATGTGTGTAACCTTTTCATCCGTGAAAGCAGGGTCAATATCCGGTACGGATTGTACATTGGCTAACTGCCCCAGGTGGTTGCCCGTTAGGAACTTACTGTTACGGATAGACGCCGGTAATTGGTCTATACCTATTCCGAGGTTCGTGTTGGGTTTAGCTACTTTGAACAGGCTTTGATGATCTACCTTGCAATACCAGTCGCCACCCAGCCGCGCTACGTGTTCAATTTTTTGCTGGTCTATCTTCCCGTTTTCATCCAGGATGCTGTCATCAATATGCATCACCAGCACTTCACAGATAACCAGGTTGCCCGCGCCTCCGCCCGTGCCCAATGGTTTCACTTCGAGCACGCGGCATTCCATTTTTATTTTACTTTCTTTCACCAGTGGCGGACGAATCATCGTGCTTTTCAACTCAGTAAATCCGGCCTTTACAAATTCATTCACTTCCTTGCTGTACTCACAGCTGGATAGCGACACCTGTTGTACCATATCATAGTCTACGATGTTAATGGCTACTTCAGGCACTTCCAGCACATTTTCCAGCGTGTGTTTGGTGGTGTTGTCGCGCACACGGCGCGCCGGAGAAAAAATGACAATGGGTGGGTTTGATGAAAATAGATTAAAAAAACTGAACGGGCTTAAATTCACCCGTCCGTTGGTATCTATGGTAGAGGCAAAGCAAATAGGCCTCGGGGCGATAGCGTGTTGCAGGTAGTTTTGGGCATCCTGCGGTTTCAGATCTTTTAAAATGAGTTCCATAAATGGTTGTTATCCCTGAGTATGTTTTTTCAATGCAAGAATCGAGAAGTCAGAATCTTCTTTTACTATGGTATTAGAAAGCGTGCCGAGGCCTTCAATATTCATTTCCACCACATCGCCGGGCTGAAGCCATTGTTCCTTATAATCAGGATTATTGAGTTTGCCGGTGCCGTTTAGTTCAAGGAAACAGCCGGTACCCACGGTACCACTGCCAATTACATCGCCGGGCAACAGGTTCACTCCGTAACTGCAACGTTCAATAATTTCTGCGAAGGTCCAGTCCATATCACCAATATTACCACGACTCACTTCCACGCCATTCACGCGGCATGTCATGGACATATTCCATGATTTTCCAACATGACCGGTTTTGGCCGGAATTTCCAGATGGGCGAGTTCATCCAATGTTACCAGCATAGGCCCGATAGCGGTAGCAAAATCTTTTCCTTTGGCCGGCCCGAGGTTGAGTTTCATCTCTTCCATCTGTAAAGTGCGTGCACTCATATCATTCATAATCATCAATCCGCCGATATAGGCATCGGCTTTTTCGGCGGGTATGTTTCTGCCGGGCTGGCAAATTACTACGGCAGCTTCCAGTTCAAAATCCAGTTTATTAAAATGATCGGGCATGCAATAGATGTTGCCGGGCCCCTGAATGCTGTTGTGGTTGGTGAAATAGAAGATGGGATACTGATCAAATTCCTCAATCATATCTACTTTACGGTTCCTGCGCGCCGCAGCCACGTGTTGGCGAAAGGCGTATCCATCGCGGCAGCTGGTGGGGTGAGGTACGGGGGCCAGTATATGGGATGACTGAAACGGTACACCGTGCAGTTGTTGCAAACCGCCCGACAGGATGCGTTGTTCGGCAGCCAGTGCCAACGGGTAGCTTTCTTCCCAAAAATTCAGGAACATAGCCATGCTGATAGGCAGATTCGGGTGGAGCAGGTCGGTGTCATATAACAATCCATTCACCAGTATGGCAAGTTGTTCCTGTTCATCTTTTAGGTAGGTAACCAGTTTCATAAGCGTGTGTTGAAGGCACAAATTTAATGTGGATACCCCAAAAATCCCCTTTTTGTATATTTGCACTAAATCTGTGCACATGGCGTTTCAAAAAATTCATAACAAGGGGCAGGCCCAACTGTTCAAGAATCAATATCTGGAATACCTGACAAAGACGCACCCGCTCATCATTTGGGGAATATATACACCGGTTATTGTTTACATGTGCTACTATTCGTACACTACTTTGGCTTTTACAGGCTTAACCGTGTTACTGGTGTTTTTGGCGGGGATGTTTTTCTGGTCCTTTACTGAATACATCATGCACCGTTTTGTATTTCACAGTCATCCAACCTCTGAGCGTGGTAAACGCATTGCGTATGTGATGCATGGCAACCACCATGAATTCCCGCGGGATAAGGAGCGTTTGTTTATGCCTGCGGTACCCAGTGTAATTCTGGCATCCATTTTCTTTTCCCTGTTTTATCTCGCCATGGGGAAATATGCTTTTTCATTTTTCCCGGGCTTTATGCTGGGGTATCTGATGTACGGGAGTATGCATTACGCGATCCATGCCTGGAATCCGCCGTTTAAGTGGATGAAAGGTTTATGGAGGAATCATCACTTACATCATTACAAGCACGAAGACCTCGGCTTTGGAGTGAGCAGTACCTTGTGGGATCATGTGTTTGGCACCATGTTCGATTTAAAGAAGGAAAAGGAGGATAAGGAAAAAGTGAAGGAGTTGATGTATTAAGCCCCTGAAAATATTTTTAAAGTGCCCGGAAGTTACCGGGCATTTTTTTTACCATCGCTCTGCATCATTGTCAGAAGGAGGTTGCTGTTTGAGAGCCGCTTTGGTTTCGAGCGTTTGAATGATTCTGTTGATGATGCTTTGAGCTATTACGGTGGCAGAGGATTCAGGGGTTTGAAGCATTTGCTTCAGTTTAGATTCATCTACGTCTATGCGATACAGTAATTGAACCAGTTGTTCAAAATCAGTATTGATCAGGTGCTGTATGTATTGCACGAATGCGTTAAACAATACCTCATCCCGAAGCAGTACCGGGTTGTTGCATGTGAATACGTGTTCAGGATGAAAGGAGTTGTCCGGCTTGGCCATATACAGGTTTTTTCAGTAGATGATACGTTTAGGGTTTTATACTTTCCATACTTTATTTTTTACCCACACCGAATGCATTTGCTACAAGTTTGAAATTAAAGATGACCGTCAGTACCACTACTTCCATAACCGTTTGAATAATGGATTGGGGCAAAAACGCGCTCTTCCCATCGAACATCCAATCAATCAGCGTGAATGTTATAAACAATACCAGCAACAGGATGGTCAGTTGTATCGGGCTGGATAATTGGGTGTATTTATGGTATAGCTTTTTCATGTGAACTTACATTAGCATGTTTGAACGTCAAGTTAGGATTGTTTTTTTGGAAAAACCATCCTCACATAGTTCCAGTTGAAAAAAAGCGTCCATACGATACCGATAGTAACGGCTTTCAATAGTATTACCTTTAGCGGTTTGACATCGAAAAGCCCGATCCATGTAAACAACATATCCAGGCACAGCCAGAGCAATATGTTGAACAGGAATACAAATACCAGTTGCAGCCAGGAGGGTAATGTGTTCAACCAGTTTTTCATATCATGGGTTGATTGAAGGGTAAAGATATTTATTTTAACGTGTTGTGCTATTAACAAATGTTGAAAAATAAAGTGATAAGTATTTG
>ENA-UOUJ01001734-UOUJ01001734.1-activated-sludge-metagenome-genome-assembly--contig:-NODE-1734-length-10928-cov-4.074221_pt1 | contig 10928 bp, 4 predicted proteins | sample MGYA00249839_ERZ747224 | MGnify/ENA primary metagenome ERZ747224 (study PRJEB28782, sample SAMN03220277) | activated sludge metagenome | biome: wastewater; feature: sewage sludge; material... | reverse complement strand
GATGCCACCTGCTACGGCACCGCCACGGGCAGTGCGGTCTTCGCACCCGCACAACCGGGCTTCACCTATGCATGGAGCACCACGCCGGTGCAGACCACCCCGACGGCCACCGGTCTGGCCGCAGGTGACTACACCGTGACCGCGACCGACAGCTACGGTTGCAGCATCTCGCTCACCACGAACATCGGACCCGTGGCCCCGCTCACCCTGGCCAGCCTGACGGCCACGGATGAGAGCTGTGCCGGCCTGGCCGACGGCACCGCCACCGCCGTGGTGACCGGAGGTACGGCACCTTACGCCTTCAACTGGAACACCGGACAGAGCACGCCTTCGATCACCGGAGGTGCGGGCAGTTACACGGTGAGCATCACGGACGCCAACAACTGCACGCCGATCACCGGGACCATCGCCATCGTGGCCGCCGCGCAGCCCAACCAGGCCAACGCCGGTCCCGATCTGATCGGTTGTGTCGGCAGCTTCCCAGTGGCCCTGAACGGCAGCGTGACCAACGCCACCGGCGGCAGCTGGAGCGGTGGGAACGGCAGCTTCAGTGGCACCTGGCCCAACGTGAGCTACGCGCCCAGCCCTGCGGACATCAACGCCGGCTCGGTGACCCTCACACTCACCACCACCGGCAACACCGCTTGCGCACCTGCCACGGACCAGGTGGTGATCAACATCCCCAACAGCTTCGCCACGGCCACGGTGACGCCCACCGCTGCCACCTGCTTCGGCACGGCCACGGGCAGCGCAGTCCTGACACCGGCACAACCCGGCTACAGCTATGCGTGGAGCACCACACCGGTGCAGACCACAGCAACGGCCACCGGCCTGGCCGCCGGCAACTACACGGTGACCGCCACCGACAGCTACGGTTGCAGCATCACACTGAGCACCACCATCGGCGAACCGGCGGCCTTGACGTTGAGCGACCTCAGCACAACTGATGAGAGCTGCGCAGGTTTCGGGAACGGCAGCGCCACGGTGACCGTTACGGGCGGTACCACACCTTACGTGTACACCTGGAGCACCGGTGCGGATACGCCCACCATCACCGCGGGTGCAGGCAGCTACACGGTGAGCATCACCGACAGCAATGGTTGCGCGCCGGTCATGGGAACGGCCACCATCGCGGCCACCGGCCAGCCGAACCAGGCCAACGCCGGCCCGGACCTGGTGGGTTGCATGAACAGCTATCCCATCCAGGTGCAGGGCAGCATCGTGAACGCCACGGGTGCCACCTGGAGCGGCGGTTCGGGCATCATCACCGGCAGCGGGGCCAGCATCAGCTACCAGCCCACCACAGCCGAAGTGCTGGCCGGTGGCGTGACGCTGACCATGACCACCACGGGCAACACCACCTGCCCGCCGGCCACTGACCAGGTGTTCATCGCACTCAGCAACAGCTTCCTCAACGCCGCGCTGCAGACCAACGACCTCAGCTGCAACAGTGCGGGGGATGGCACGATCGCCTTCACGCCTGCACTGCCCGGCAACAGCTACAGCTGGAACGATCCGCTGGGACAGACCGGCCCAACGGCCACCGGGCTTGCCGCAGGTACCTACACCGTGCTGGTGACGGACATCCAGGGTTGCGACACCAGCCTCACGGCCACGATCACCCAGCCGGACGTGCTGGCCGTGGCCACCGTGAACACCACGAACGTGACCTGCAACGGCGGCAACAATGGCAGCGTGCAGGTGGTGGTGAACGGCGGAACGCCCGGTTACATCTATGCGTGGAGCGGCGGGCAGGCAACGGCCACCATCGCCAACCTCGTGGCCGGCAGCTATGCGGTGAACATCACCGACGCGAACGGTTGCACCACCAGCGCCAGCGCCATCGTGGACCAACCGGCGCCCATCGTGCTCCAAGCGAACGCACCGGATACGGTCTGCGTGAACGCCCCGGTGACCTTCACAGCACAGGGAACGGGTGGCACCGGCAACCTGCTCTACACCTGGGCAGGTCTGGGTTCGGGCAGCGTGCTTAGCGCATCGCTCACGCAATCGCAGACCGTGGTGGTCACCGCCACGGACCAGAACGGCTGCACCTCGGCGCCCGTGATGCTGCCCGTGTACGTGCTGAACCTCGACCTGGCCGATTTCAGCGCCTTTGGCGACACCACGGTGTGCCCGGGCGGCGTGGCTAATGTGGGCGCCATGCTATCCGGCTATCCAGGCAGTTGGTCCATGACCTGGACGCAACTGGGCCTGAGCGGCACCGGCCCCTTCACTTACTCGATCACCGGGAACCAAGTGCTGGACGTGGTGCTGATGGACCAGTGCGGCAACACCCGCACCGAACAGGTCCAACTGGGCCTGCAGATCCCGCCGGCCATCCAGCTTCCGCCGGTGATCGCACAGGGTTGCGCCCCGCTCACGGTGCAGTTCCCGAACCTGCAGCTTGGTCCCGGCCTCACGTATGCGTGGTACCTGGGCAACGGCAGCACCAGCAGCAGCGCTGCGCCCAATGTGAACTATGCCGCAGGCAACTACAACGTGACGCTCACGGTGACCACGCCGCTCGGCTGCACGGCCACCAGCCCCACGGCCGGTCAGGTGATCGCCTTCGCGCCACCCACGGCCAGCTTCACCGCGAGCACCTGGACCACCTCCTTGGACAATCCCTCCATCGCCTTCGATGCCACCACCACGGGAACCGTCGTAGCGCATGACTGGACCTTCGGCGACGGTGGCACCAGCACAAACGCCGACCCGACACACACCTTCGGCGATGTGGGCACCTTCGAGGTGGAGCTCATCGTGACCGATGTGAACGGTTGCACCGCGAGCGCCTACGGACCGGTCACCATCACGCCGGTGTACGACATCACCATTCCCACGGCCTTCACACCGAACACCGGTGGCGGAAGCGGCGGCGCGTACGATCCGAACGGCCTGGACAACGACGTCTTCTACGTATTCGTGCGCAGCGTGAAGGATTTCCGCATGCGGATCTTCAACCGCTGGGGCGAGCTCGTGTTCGAGAGCGACGACATAATGAAGGGTTGGGACGGCTATTACCGTAACCAGCTCAGCCCACAGGACGTATATGTCGTCCAAACGTGGGTACGGTTCGTGGATGACAAGGAAGTCCAGAAGCTGACCGACCTCACGCTGTTCCGATGAACACGACGGGGATCCGCTCTTCCATACTGACCGCCCTGCTGCTGACCACCACCGGTCTGGCCGTGGCACAGGACCCGCAGTTCTCGCAGTTCTATGCGGCACCGCAGTACTTGAACCCGGCGCTCACGGGCAACACCCACCAGGACCGCATCGGCCTGAACTACCGCCTGCAATGGCCCGGTGTGCAGCCCGGCTACGAGACCTACATGGCGGCCTACGACCATCGCTTCAGCACGGTGAACGCCGGCATTGGTGGCATGGTGCTGCGCGACAAGGCCGGGACCAACGGGCTCACTTTTACCACCATCGGCCTCAGCTACAGCTACGAGGCACGCATCAACTACCGCCGTGCCGTTCGGGGCGGTCTGCGCATGGGCTACACCATGCGCGGCGTGGACCCCAGCGGCTACCTCTTTGCCGATCAGGTGATCCGCGACAATGCCGCGCAGACCATCGAGCCCAGCCTGATCGAGCAGATAAGCTATCTGGACTTAGCGGCCGGCTTCATGTACTTCAGCGAGCAGTTCTATGTCGGCACCTCCTTCAACCACATCAACCGGCCCAACCAGAGCCTGATGATCGACGGCGACGCGCGTCTGCAGGTGCGCACCTCCGTGCATACGGGTTACAGCTTCGCCACGGATGGCCGCGTCTTCAGCAAGGCCGATACGCGCATGACGCTCGCCGCGCACTACAAGATGCAGGGCAAGTGGGACCAGTTCGACCTGGGTATGTACCTGGCCCACCGGCAGCTGCTGGCCGGCCTGTGGTACCGCGGTCTGCCCGTTTTGAAGGCGTATGAACGCGGCTATGGCAATGATGAGTCGGTGATCCTCATGGCCGGATTCGAGACCGAGCACCAGCTGCGCGTCATCTACAGTTACGACATCACCATCAGCAAGTTGACCATGCGCAGCGGAGGCGCGCATGAGATCAGCCTGCAGTATGAATGGCCGCGGAAGTCGAAGAACCGCAAGCACCGCATCGTGCCCTGCCCCAAGTTCTGAACCGCCTCAGAACTTCGCTTCCAGCGTAAGGAAGCCCGTACGCCCCATCCCTGGCAACAGACCCGGACCGGGATAGCCCCCGGCCCGGCGCGTCGCATAGATCTCATCCAGCAGGTTGTTCACGCCCACGGTCAAGGCGATCCGTTGGTCGAACCTCCACGTGGCATTGGCATCGGCCACCGTGTAGCCCTTGAGGTAGCCGGCCGTGGCAGAAGCGTTCGAGGCCTCGGTGTTAGTGGCGTTGGTGTACACACCATCCACCACGCTCACTTTAAGGGCCACGGTGAGATGCTTGTCGCGGTACGTGATGCCAGGCCGCAGGATGTTGCGGGGAGCGTATTCCACCTGGTTGCCGACGAGATCACGTGAGGGATCGTCCGAGACGGCGGGGTCGTTCCACGAGGAGTATCGGGCATCCACGAAGGCATAGCTCACGAACACGGCCAGGTGCGTGCCGCCTTCGGGACCACCGCGCAGCAGGTCCAGCAATTCTGCCTCCACGTAGGCTTCAACGCCCTGGCTCAAGGAGGCCCCGATGTTGGTGCGGTAGTTGGCCCCATCGCGCAGGATGGTGCCGATGCGGTTGTCGTAGTGCAGCATGAAGCCACCGATGTCGAAGGCTAGGAAGCCGCCCACGTTACCCCGGAAGCCACCATCCAGGTTGTACCCGCTGGCATCCTGCAGGTCTGGATCGATCACGTCCGTGGTGGCCGAAGGGGTCAGGTCGCTGAAAAGCACAGGTCGGTAGGCCTGGCTGAAGTTGGCGTAGAGGCGCGAGCGTTCCGAGGTCCTGTACTGTGCACCGATGCCCAGCAGGGGTAGCTGCCGCAGGCGCTCGCCGCTATCCACTCCGCCCGTGCTCGTGGCATTGATGCGGCCATCCACGCGGGAGGTGATGTGCTCGAAACGGGCACCAGGGACCAGGTCCAGCCGATCGGTGAGGGGGAGCAGCACTTCGGCATGGAGCGCGGCGTTGCGGGTGGTGAGGTCCAGCTCACGCCCGAAGCTGCCGGTGATGCTGACATCGGCATCGGTGCCCGTGGTGCCGCGGCCCTGCTGGCGTCGTAGGTTCTGGGCCGTGTATCCACGCACGCCGGCCGCCACATAGGCCTGCCGTCCGCGGAAGGTCCAGCCACGACGCACGCGGGCCTCCACACCGTAGTTGGTATAGCTATCGCGGTCCACCTGCCGCTCGGCATAGGCTCCGGTGGCGCGGTTGATGGTATCAGGTTCGTTGATGGGCCGCAGGAAGCCCACGCTGTTGCGTTCAGCGATGGTACCGAAGAGCTTCACGTCCACCAGGGTGCGATCGTTCGGGCGCCATTCCAAGGTGGCCGCGCCCACGTTCCAGGGCAGCAGCATCCAGTTCCGTTCGCGGGACGAGGACCGGGGATCTAGGGCGAGTACACCTGTAAGGCCACCGGGCTGCTGCTGGCGCACATCGGAGCGCGTGTACTCAAGCCCCAGCCGGAGCTTGCGCGAGGCCCTGTACTGCACGCCGGCATGACCTGCGGTGGTGCTGTAACGGCTGTTGGCCCGCCAGCCATCGGCGCTGCGGTGGTGCAGGAAGGTGTAGTAGCTCCACTTCCCCTTGCTGCCGCCCAGGGCGTTGTAGCTGTCGAAGAGGCCGTACGAGCCGGCGGTCTGCCGGGTCTCGAAGGCCAATGGACGGTCGCGCGGACCTTTCTTCAGCACGAAGTTGACCAGCCCGCCGAACTGCGGACCAAAGGCCAGCGAGGCCGCGCCGCGCACCACTTCGATACGCTCCACCGCGGCCATGGGCGGCGTGTAATAGGCCTCGGGATAACCGAACACATCGGCCGAGATGTCGTGGCCGTTCTGCCGGGTGTTGAACTCCCAGCTGCGGTTGGGGCTGAGGCCGCGTGCCGCGATGCCCAGCTGCACCCCGCTCCCATCGTTCTCCCACACGGTGATGCCCGGCACCTTGGCGAAGACCTGGCGGGCCTGGTTCTGGGAGAGATCGGCATCCGTGGCCGAGAGGGTGACCACCTCCGTGCGGCGACCGGCCATGATCACGGCACCCAGGGTGTCCGCAGCGGGCTTCATCCCGAACTGCATCGGCCCCACCACCTCATGCACGTTGAGGTCCACGGTACGGATGCTGTCCGGTCGCTGGGCCAAGGCCTGAAGCCCGGCAGCGTTGATCACGACGAGAAGGATGGTACGTGCGAGCGATCGGTCAATGCGGTTCTCCAACATGGCCGCAAAGGACCACCGGACGGGCACCTCCGCACAATACCGCGATCGGGGTATTCGACCCCTTACATCCGCTCAGGAACCTCAATACCTAAACACCATCCGCCTTCGCCTGCCACGCACAGCGCCGCGCAGAGCTTCGGCGGACGATGCATCACTACATCCGCTCGGGCACCTCGATGCCCAGGCACCACATGGCTTTCTGGGTTGCTTTGGCCACGGCGGCGCTCAGGGTCAGGCGGAAGGCGCGCTTGGCGGCGTCCTCCTCCTTCAGCACCGGCACGCCTTGGTAGAAGGTGTTGTAGGCCTTCACCAGTTCGTAGGTGTGGTTGGCCAGGGCGGAGGGATCCAGCTTGGTGGCCGCCTCGTCCAGCACGGACGGCAGGTGGTGCAGCAGCTTGATCACGGCGCGTTCCTCGGGAAGCAAGCCCCCGACTTCGATCCAATTGTCTGACCTTCTGATCATCTGATCATCTGATCCTCCCGCCTTCCGCAGCAGGCTCTTGATCCGCGCGTAGGTGTACTGGATGAAGGGCCCGGTGTGCCCCTGCAGATCGATGCTGGCGGCGGGATCGAAGAGCATGCGCTTCTTCGGGTCCACCTTCAGCAGGAAGTACTTGAGCGCGGCCAGGCCGATCATCTCATACAGCGCCGCCTTGTCCGCTTCGGTGAAGTCGTCCAGCTTGCTGAGCTCCTCGCCCATGCGGCGTGCCTCGGTCACCACCTCGTCGATGAGGTCGTCGGCGTCCACCACGGTGCCTTCGCGGCTCTTCATCTTGCCGCTGGGCAGGTCCACCATGCCATAGCTGAGGTGGAAGAGCTCATCGGCCCAGGCGAAGCCCAGCTTCTTGAGGATGATGAACAGGACCTTGAAGTGGTAGTCCTGCTCGTTGCCCACGGTGTAGATGAGCTTGCTGAGGCCGGGATACTCCTCGAAGCGCTTGATGGCGGTGCCGATGTCCTGCGTCATGTACACGCTGGTGCCATCGCGGCGCAGCAGCACCTTCTCGTCGAGGCCCTCGGCGGTATTGTCGACCCACACGGCGCCGTCCTTCTCGTAGAACACGCCCTTCTTCAGGCCTTCGAGCACATCGGCCTTGCCCAGCACGTAGGTCTGGCTCTCGTAGTAGTTGCGGTCGAAGTCCACTCCGGCGCGGGCGTAAGTGGCATTGAAGCCTTCGTACACCCAGCCGTTCATGGTCTCCCACAGCGTGCGCACGGCGGGGTCGTTGGCCTCCCATTGGCGGAGCATCTCCTGTGCCTCCAGCAGGATGGGCGCGGTCTTCTCCGCTTCCTCCTTCGGTTTCCCGGCAGCCACGAGGGCATCGATCTCGGCCTTGTAGGCCTTGTCGAACTCCACGTAGTACTTGCCCACGAGCTTGTCGCCCTTGAGGCCGCTGCTCTGCGGGGTCTCGCCCTGGCCGAACTTCTGCCAGGCCAGCATGCTCTTGCAGATGTGGATGCCGCGGTCGTTGATCACCTGGGCCTTGATCACCTCATGACCGGCGGCCTGCAGGATGCGGCTGACGCTGTAGCCGAGGAAAATGTTGCGCAGGTGCCCCAGGTGCAGGGGCTTGTTGGTGTTGGGGCTGGCATACTCCACCATCACCTTTTTGCCCGTGGCGGGGAAGCTGAGGATGTCGCGCTCGCCCGCTTCGCGCAGGAAGCCCAGCCAGTAGGCATCGCCGATCACGATGTTGAGGAAGCCCTTCACCACGTTGAAGCGCTCCACCACGGGCACGTGGGCCACGAGGTATTCGCCGATGGCCTGGGCGGTCTGCTCCGGGCCCTTGCCGCTGAGCTTCAGGAAGGGGAAGACGTTGATGGTGACATCGCCCTCGAACTCCGGTCGGGTCTGCTGGAAGCCGATGGCCTTGGCCTCGAGGTCATGGCCGAAAAGGTCCTTGAAGGCGCTTTGCAGCGCAGGAACGAGCTGGGAGCGGAGTCTGTCCTGGAACATGGCTTGGGGGTGCAAAGGAATACAGTTGGCGGTTCATGGCTGTCGGTTGATGGTTGTTGGTTGTCAGGCGGCCGGACAACCGACAACGGACAGCCATGCACTCCCCCACCCGCCTTACGGATACTGGGCAACGCGAACCGCCGTGGGAACGGAGCCTCCGATGGTCTGCAGGATCAGGTCGCGGTCGTTGGATGGCCCCACATACTTCACCACACCGTCAAGGTTGAGGTCCGCGGGATGGTAACTGGACAGGGTCGCGGTGGGCGTGCTGCCACCGATCGCCATGAGGATGGCATCCCGGTCGTTGGCGGCGCCCACGTACTTCACCACGCCATCGCCCGTGGCATCACCCGGCCACAGCATGCGCACCCCGTTCACCTCCTGCTGGGCATCGGTGCCGAAGGTGGCGGCGGCCGGATTGGTGAGGTCAAGTGAGGTGACCCCGGCACCCAGCGTGATGGGTGTTGCCGTGGTCACGCTCAAGTGATTGCGGTGCCGAACGCGCAGCAGGTAACTGCCCGCCCCGGCGCTGAAGTCGATCGCGGAACGGCCATCGACCTGGGTGACCTGGCCGTTGCGATGCACAAGCCCCGCACGCGTGGCGGCCACGGTGGTGCTGTCCAACGAGTGAAGCAGCTCCAGCCAGACCCAATCCACCACAGCGCTGTCACCGGACCAAGACATTACCTCTTGCGGCATGGCCCAGGACCCAACGCCATTGACCGCGTTGTAGGCCGGGGCAGTGTAGGGCTGCAGTGTGGGCAGCAGGCCCTGTTGGCGCAGGTCATCGCGCATGAGGTCCGTGCCGGGATCGAACGCACCGCCCAGCATGACGCGGAGGGAGAGCTTCGAGCGTGGGTCGGGAATGTTGTGGTGACGGGTAACTAGAACACTGCTTCCGTTAGTGGTATTTCCCCAAGACAATAGCTTCCCATCAGGTAGTACGTTCATTCCACGCACAACTCTATTCTCAACTGGGCTTTCAGCGCCAGTTGTCTCAACATCCTCTGCTTGATACAGTATGCCAAAATCAGTGTCGACAAGTCCTGCAGGGGTTCGCTTTTGAATGATCGAGCTGTTCGCGACGGTGTAGAGCATCCCTTGTGCATCTGACCTGATCTTGCGTATATACTCCCAATTCAATTGAATATTGCTCAATTGACCATCCGTTCTAATGATCTTCAGCATATGAGCTGGACTAAATCCGAAAGCAAATAACAACGTGCCATCATCTGTCATATGACAAGCAGCGATCCAATTGCTGAGTTGGTTGCTTGACTGATAGATGCCGTTCGATGCATAGATGCGGCAAGAGGCTGATCCGAATACAGCCGGACCGTAATCATTGTAATAGAGGGCTACCGCTATGGAATAATCTGGAAGCTCATATACACCCTTTATGGTAGGGTACGGATGGTTGGATAGCGTTGAACCCATCAAAACGATTGCTGCATCATTGCCGAAGGCTGAGTCTGGAACCAGCAGGTGGTCCAAGCGCATCAAATAAGCATTTTGTTGATCCTGCACAGGAGCAGGTGACCTGAAGCCGCCCCATACAATAAACCCTCCATCCTGTAGCTTCATCAAACCCTGATAGTCCTGCTCATTGAAGCGTTCCCAACCCAAGTCAATCATTCCTCCGCCTCCGAAGGCCAGATCCAATTGTCCATCACGTCCCATCTGGAGCATGTGAAGGCCATTGTCGCTTGATAACAGAACATAGACGGAGCCATCAATAGGGAACACACGTCGAAACAGGACATTCGTCAACTGGAAAAAGCCCCCGACCTGTTGGGCTGTGATCGGGGTCAATGATGCCTGATCCACGTTGCCTTGCTCGTCGATGATGACAAAGCGGATAAGCGTATCGCGATAGGTGACGAAATACTGGGTCAGGTCCTCCTCATCCACTACAATGAGCTCAAGGTTAGAGCACATCGTAAGGCCACCGAGCAGCATCTGTGGCAACTCAACAACACCATCGTCCGAATAACCAAGGTCCAACATCCCCGGCTGCTGGCCAGCCATCCGACCGGCCATCGCCAGAGCCGCCAGGAACAGAATGGGTCTCATGAGATCCGTGTTGCGTTGACCGAATCTACGAGCATTCACTGGTCGATGGCAACCGCCCGTTCGTCGTTTTCAACAGCGGCTCCATGGACAGACCAGATGGATCAAGGCCGAGGCGAGGTTGCTCGGGTGATGATGGTTGATGGTTGTTGGTTCATGGTTAACAGGCTGCCGAACCACCACCAACTGACAACCGACAACTCCCCCACCTACACCCCGCTCAGGAAATTCTCCGCCAACATGCAACGGACGCTGCCCCCACCCACGGCCTCGATGGTGGGCACCGGCACGGGCACCAGCTGCCCATGGCGCTGCAGGGCCAGGCGCTGTTCGGGGTGCAGGGCCAGGAAGGCGGTCTCGGAGAGGAGGATGAAGAGCCGCTCGGGGCCACCGGCCAGCGGGGTGCCGCGCAATTGCAGCAGGTTGCCCACGTAACGGTGCATCTGGTCCAGGCTGATGGGGATGACCTCCTTGCCGGCAGCGCGGAGCTCCTCCTCCACTTCCTGGCGTTCGGCGGGGTATGGCAGGGCCTCCAGGCACAC
>ENA-UOUJ01001733-UOUJ01001733.1-activated-sludge-metagenome-genome-assembly--contig:-NODE-1733-length-10933-cov-5.206104_pt1 | contig 10933 bp, 13 predicted proteins | sample MGYA00249839_ERZ747224 | MGnify/ENA primary metagenome ERZ747224 (study PRJEB28782, sample SAMN03220277) | activated sludge metagenome | biome: wastewater; feature: sewage sludge; material... | reverse complement strand
CCCCGGGTCAGTTTTAAATCGGCGCGGCGGGTCAGTTTTAAGTCGGCGCCAACAGGCCTCGGACATGTAGGTGGCGCTGGTGCCGTACTCGCCGCCGGTGGCAAAGCCCTGCACGAGCCTGGCCAGCACCAGGATGACGGCCGCCGCGCCGCCGATGGTGTCGACCGAGGGCGTGATCGCGATCGCGAACGAGCAGGCCGCCATCAGGGTGATCGACACCGTCAGCGCCAGGCGCCGGCCGTAGCGGTCGGCGAAGCGGCCGAAGTACCACGCGCCGATCGGGCGCATGAGGAAGGTCATCGCGAAGATCGCCCAGATGAACAGCGTCGCGTTCTGGTCCTCGGGGCGGAAGAACTTCGCCTCGAAGTACGACGCGAACACCGAGTAGACGTAGACGTCGTACCACTCGACGAGGTTGCCGGCCGAGCCCTTCAGCGTGTTCGAGACCGAGCGCGCGAGGCTGGCGGGCTGGCGGGCGTTCGCCGACGATGGGCGCATGGCTGGGGTTCGTGTCGGCGGAAGTCGGGAATGCCTTGGTTCCCGCCGACCCTGTTTCAGGCCAGGACGCTCCAGATGTAGTACACGGTCGACCCGAGCAGGGTGACGACGCCTGCGAGCATCAGCCCCAGGCCGAATGTCGAGCTGCGGCCTGCGTATCCGAAGGTCACCATCAGCAGGCCTGCGGAGATCAGTGCAATGTAGATGCCAGAGACCGTGAGCATGTTGTCCTCCCCCTGAGGCCCGCACAATGGGCTGGATGGTCCGCGTTACCCCATCTTACCCATTGTCATGGACTTGGTGGTCCAGGCTGCCGAACACGGTTGGCGAAACAGGGTTCAACCCGCGTAAGGCGGGCTTGAGCCCGCCCTACACGCCCGCCGCACGCCGCACGCCGTGGCGCTTGGTGGTGTGCCTGGGTGGTCCGGCTGATCGCTGCTTGATCGCTTGGGGTGGGCCCTGGCCCACCGCCTCGCGAAACAGCGGCCAGAGTGGACTTTCCCATGCCTCGGTGAGCGACGATGGTTCCTTCCTCGATCGTCTGATTTTCCTTGCCCCGCTGCTACCCTTGCACTCTTTCCGGCGAATCTACGGTCCCATGACACCGCTCCGCGTCGCGTTGCTCTTCCTGGCCATCGCAGCCAACACCGTGCTGCATGCGCTGCCGCTGCTGGCGGTGGCGCTGGTGAAGGCGCTGCTGCCGTCCGCGCGCTTGCGGCGGGCGTTCAATTCGGTGTTGACGGGGCTCGCCGAGAGCTGGATCTCCTTCAACAACTGGCTGTTCGACCGTTACAGCCGCACCCGCTTCGATGTGTCCGGGCTGGACGGGCTGCAGGCCGATGGCCACTACCTGGTGCTGGCCAACCACCAGAGCTGGGTGGATATCGTGGTGCTGCAGAAGGTCCTGAACCGGCGCATTCCGCTGATGCGCTTCTTCCTGAAGCGGCAGCTGTTCTGGGTGCCGCTGCTGGGCCTGGCGTGGTGGGCGCTGGATTTCCCGTTCATGGGTCGCCACACGCGCGCGCAGATCGCGCGCAACCCGGAGCTCGGGCGGCGCGACATGGCGGCCACGCAGAGGGCCTGCGCGAAGTTCCGCGACATGCCGGTCTCGGTGATGAACTTCGTCGAGGGCACGCGCTTCACGCCGGACAAGCACGCAGGCCAGGCGTCGCCGTACCGGCACCTGCTCAAGCCCAAGGCGGGCGGGGTGGTCTACGTGCTGGAGGCGATGGGCGGCGCGCTGCACGCCATCGTCGACGTGACCATCGCCTACCCGGGCGGAATCCCGACCCTGGTCGACCTGATGGCCGGCCGCGTGCCGGCGGTGCACGTTTCGGTGCGGCAACGGCCGTTGCCGATGGAGATCCTCGACAGCGGCGAGGGTGACGACCGCGCCCGGCGCGCACGGTTCCAGCAGTGGCTCAACGGGCTGTGGCAGGAGAAGGATGCGGAGCTGTCGCGGGTGTTGGCCAAGGGCGACTAGCTCAGGGGGATGGCGGCGTCCCTCTCGCTTCCACCCCGGTCAGCTCCGCGCTCAACGCCACCAGGCGCGCGCGAGCTTCGGCATCGGCCGCCTGGGCATCGTTCGGCGTGGCCGGCTTGCCCTCGACGTAGAACGCGCCGGCTTGCAGGGACGGCGCCCTGATCAGGCCCATCACGTGGTCGCGACCTTCGGCGACGGTGGTGCGCGCGGGGATGCCGATGCCCTTGACCATGGTGGTGTCCATCAGTGTCGCCGGGTGCAGCGAGATCATGGTGACGCCACGTTCGGCGAACGACGGGGCGAGTTCGATGGTCATCATGACCTGCGCCAGTTTGCTCTGCCCGTAGCCGCGGTGGTGGGCGTCCGGCTGTTCCAGCATGACGTCATCGAAATCGATCGCGTTGGCGCTGCCCGAGGAGACGTTGACGATGCGCGACGGCGCGGCGGCTTCGAGGTTGGGCAGCAGCCGGTTCACCAGGATCCAGCCGGCAAGGTAGTTCACCACGAACTGCAGCTCTTGGCCGTCGGCGTTGGCGCTGCGCCGTGGCGCCCGGTTGAAGGCGATGCCGGCATTGTTCACCAGCAGGTCGAGCCTGGGGTAATCCGCTGCGATGGTATCGGCGAAGTCGCGGACCGCCTGCAGCGACGAAAAATCGGCGGCGATGAAGCGTGCCGATCCCTTGCCCGACGCCTGGATCTGTTCGACCACGGCCTTGCCGCGTTCGGCGTTGCGGCCATGGACGATGACGTGCGCGCCGTCGGCGGCAAGCGCGAGGGCCAGCTCGCGTCCGAGCCCATCGGTCGATCCGGTCACGAGGACGGTCTTGCCCGCATAAGACAGCGAAGCGTCGGGCGCCTGCGCCCGCACCGGCGCGACAGCGATCAGGACGAGCAATGCGAGTACGGCCAGCAGGTCGCGCATGACGTTCTCCCCTCGGGCAGGGCGACAGCATAGGCCCAAAACCGCCGGGACGAGGGCGCGACCCGACAGGGGGCGAAACAGGGGCAGGGCGGAAGCGGACCCGGTGCTACCCTTTCCCCGTCGCTTCCACCTGATCCGATCGCCATGCCTACGCCAGACAATGCCAGGCTCGACCGCATCGTCGCCGAGGCACGCCGCGACGCCGAGCAGCGCGACAAGGGGTACCGCGAGCGCGCCCTGAAGATGTACCCGTGGATCTGCGGCCGCTGTGCGCGCGAGTTCACCCGCGCCAACCTGCAGGAGCTGACGGTCCACCACCGCAACCACAACCACGACGACAACCCGGCCGACGGCAGCAACTGGGAGCTGCTGTGCGTGTACTGCCACGACAACGAGCACTCGCGCCAGCTCGACCACACCGGGGTCAGCGCACTGGCAGCGGAGGACGCGTCGGCCTCGGCCACGACCAACCCGTTCGCCGACCTGAAGTCGATGCTCCGGAAGCGATCGCCGACGGGCAACTAGCGCCAGACGCGCGGCATGACCGCGAAGCTCGCCATCCTCGAGTTCTCCAGTTCATTCGTTGAAGCGGGGTGCCTGTGAGAACGGGCATGGCGACCGCGGCTTCCCCGCGGCGCCGCCAGCCGCGGAACGGAGGCTGAACCGTCGGGCGACGACTGCCTACCGACCGGTAGGTTGGAAGGGTACAATCCTGCACCGTCTCAGCCCCGCCCTGTAACCAACCGCCATGCCCGGCTTCACTTCGCCCCACGCAAACGCACCGCAGCCCACCGACATGCGGAGCGCCCCATGAGCACGATCGCGTCACCGCGCGCCGCGGACATGCCCCTGGTCCTGATCCTGCTGCTGGCCTTCCTGACCGGCCTGGACGCCATGGCGATCGACATGTACCTGCCCGGCATGCCGGGGATCGCCGCGGACTTCGATGTCTCACCCGGTCGCATCCAGCAGACGCTCTCGATCTTCCTGCTCGGCCTGGCGATCGGGCAGGGCCTTTACGGGCCGCTGCTCGACCGCTACGGGCGCCGCGTCCCGCTGCTGGCCGGCATGGCGATCTTCGTGGCCGGCTCCGTCCTCGGTGCGCTCGCGCCGTCGGTGGAATGGCTGATGGCCGCGCGCTTCCTGCAGGCGATCGGTGCCGCCGCGGGACTGGTCACGCCGCGCGCGATCGTGGCCGACCTGTGCAGTCTGTCCGAGTCTGCCCGGGTGTTCTCGGTACTCATGCAGGTGATGATGATCGCGCCGATCCTGGCGCCGATCCTCGGCGGCTACCTGCTGGGGCATGGCGACTGGCGCCTCATCTTCTGGGTGCTCGCGGCACTGGGTGCGATTGGCCTGGCCTGGGGCCTGCGCAGCATTCCCGATTCATTGCCGGTCGAGCGCCGGACGCCGCTGCATCCGGGTTCGATCGCGCGCGCGTATGGCCGGCAGATGCGCAACGGGCCCTTCATGGCCTACACCCTGTCGGGCGGCTTCGTCCTCGGCGCACTGTTCGTCTACATCAGCGGGTCGGCCTTCGTGTTCACCGGGCACTTCGGCCTGAGCCCGGCGCAGTTCAGCTACGTGTTCGCCGCCAACTCCGTGGCCGTGGTGCTGGGTGGGGCCTTGAGCAACCGCCTGCTGCGCGGTGGCATGGCGGCGCAGCGCGTGATGGTGATCGGACTCGTGCTGCATGTCCTGGCCGCTTTTGCACTGTTCCTGGCGGTGGCTGCGGGCCTCACCAGCCTGGCCGTCTATCTCGGCCTGCTGGCGCTGGCGATCGGCCTGCTGGGACTGGTGTTCGGCAACATGACCGCGCTGACGATGGACAACGCCGGGCCGCAGGCCGGGACCGCATCGGCGCTCATGGGCATGCTGCAGTACCTGGTGGCCGCCATCGTCGGCTACGTCGTCAGCCTCACGGCGCAGGGGCTCGGGCAGTTGCCGCTGGCGATTGCCGCTTGCGGCGTGCTGGCGCTGGTGCTGTATGGATTTGCTGCGCGTGCTTCTGATGCGCAAGGCAAGTGATCGTTGTGACCACGCATGGTTTTGAGGTGAGCATATGAGTCTGACCCGACGCGGTTTCATCATTGCAGGCGCCGCGCTGGCGGCGGCCGTAGGCGTTGGCCTTTACTCGGTCAGCGGGCCGGGGGCCGGTTTGAACAAGGTGCCGCGATCCCGGGCGCGCAGCATTCCATCCGACGATGCGCTGGGACCGAGCGTAGACGCGATCGTCATCGGCGGCGGATTCGTGGGTACCTCCACGGCACTGGAGCTCGCTGCACGCGGGCTGTCGGTCGCCCTGTTCGAGAAGGGCGTCGTCGCCGGTGAGGCCTCCGGCCGATCGGTGGGCTGGATCGAAAGCCAGTCGCAGTCGCCGCTGAAGCAGGAACTGGCCGAACTGTCGCGCGGACTCTGGCGAGGCTTGAACGAGCGCACCGGCGAAGAGACCGGCTATCGCCCGGACCGACTCGCCAACTTCCTGCACAGCGATGAGGAAGTCGAGGCCGCCCGGGCGTGGCTCGCGAGCGTGGACAGCCTGCCCAACGGCGAGGCCCGGTTGATCTCCCCGCGCGAGGCGCAGGCGCTGATGCCGGGCGTCGAAGGCGACTGGAAGGCCGTGCTCTACAGCCCTGGCGAAGGCAAGGCGGAGCCGAAACTGGCCGCACCCGCGATTGCACTGGGCGCGCGCAAGCTGGGCGCGAAAATCTTCCAGAACGAAGCCGTGCGCGGTTTGATCCTCGAAGGTGGCAAGGCCGTGGGCGTGGTGACGGAGAAGCGCGAAGTCCGTGCCGGCATCGTCATCCTCGCCGGCGGCGCGTGGTCGTCGCTGATGGCGCGCAGCCTTGGACTCGACCTGCCGCAGGTCACCGCCTATGCCACGTCTTCGAGCATCGATCCGGTCCCGGACGGTCCCGAAGTCTCGGCGATCTTCGGCGGCACCCTGCTGCGCCGCGAGATCGACGGCGGCTATACCGGCGGCGAGGCCGCAGCGGTCGCGCCGATCACCCCGGACGCCATCCGCAACGCGCCGCGGCTGCTGCCGGCGCTGGGTGCGATGGGCGAGATGGTCGATCCCACGCTGTCGATCCCGGAGTTCTGGAAGGCGCTGACCACGCCGCGCCGCTGGGCGCTGGATGCGATATCACCCTTCGAAGAAACGCGGATCCTCGATCCGGAAATCGTGCCCGAGCGGATCGACAACGGCTGGAAGACGATCGGCGAGATCCATCCCGCCTTCCGCAACATCCGGATCCGCGAGCGCTGGGCCGGCGCGCTGGCGACGACCATCGACAACATGCCGGTGATCTCCGAAGTTGCGCAGGTGCCGGGGCTGCTGGTCGGATCCGGTCTCTACTATGGCCTGACCTGGGGCCCGGCCGCCGGCCGCATCTTGGCCGACCTGGCCACGGGGGAGACCCCGCCGATCGACGTGGCGCCGTTCCGGTTCAGCCGCTTCGCCAGCGGTGAAAAGCTCGGCTTCCATCCCTGATCGACGCCAGCACCGCGCCACCGCCACATGCCGACCCCGAGGTGACTTTGATGACAGCATCGCGACTCCAGGATGCCGCGCTGGCGCGCTTTGCGAGGCAAGGCTTCGACGCGACCTCGATGAACGAGATCGCCGCCGACGTCGGCATCCGCAAGCCCTCGGTCTATGCGCATTTCCGCAACAAGGACGAACTGTTCCTCAGCCTCATTCCGCAGCTGATCGAAGCCGAGCTCGAACACGCGCGCACGGTACTGGTGGCCGGCGGTGATGCCCGGCAGCCATTGCTGGCCTACCTGAAAAGCATCCAGACGCGATTCGAGAGTTCGCATCGGGTCGAGTTCTGGGTGCGGATGCTGTTCGCGCCGCCGTACCACCTGCACGATGTGGTGATGGCGCCCATGCACGCGTTCATGGACGAGCTCGAAGGCATCATCCGCAAGCTGCTGAAAGGATCGTCGCTGGTGCCCAACGCCGGCGGGCTGGGTGTCGAAGTGCTGACCGCGGCCTACATGGGCATGATCGATTCGCTGCACAGCGAGCTGCTGTTTGGGGGGGCGAAGCGATACCAGCGCCGGCTCAAGGCCAGTTGGGCGGTGTTCGAGGCGGGCGTCGCGCCGGCTTCGGGCTAGCCTTCGCGGAGCCGGGTTTACGCAAAGGCCTGGATGGATCCCAGCATGATACGCAGCCGCCTTCAGACAACCCGCCCGACGACCTGCGGCAAATCATTCACGCCGGGCTATTGGCCTGCGCTGGAAAGCGCCTGCACGCGGAGCGTTACGCCGTCGGATTCGATCCGGGCACCCATGACCTCGGCGATCAGAGCCTCCAGCGTGAAGCCAGGGACCGCCGTGAAGTCGAGTGTAATGCGCTTGTCCCGGCTCACATCATCCGCAATCTGCAGCGACTGGCCCGTGGCGCGGGCATACTGATCCAGCACATCGATCGCCAGCATGTTGATCGCCAGGATGTTGACGGATTTGCCGTCTTCCAACAGCCAGATGCCCTGCGCCCGGTGAGTGTCGTCGGCGGCTCCGGCCTGGTCTGCAGGCGCCCCCTCACGCGCTGGCTGTGCAACCCACGCTGCGAATGAAATGGCTGCGGCAAGGCTCATTGCGATCACAAGTCCGATCCGGCGACGTCCATGGCCTGGTTGTCTGGCTTCAAGCATCCTGATTCTCTCTTCCAGAGGACGGGGGTTCGGCCACTTTTGAGATTACGCGTGTCGATTTTCGCGTCAAGGGAGCCGTTATCGGGCAGGTCGAGGCCGGCCTTGGCCCGGCGGCGTGGTCATCAAGGACTTCCCCCCGGCTCGCTCGGCGGTCGCCCCCGGCAGCAGGTGCGTGTCCAACATCTGCTTCACGCCGCGGGGCCGAACAGTGCGGCGATCTCGTCCTCGCTGCACAGCGAACTGCTGTTCGGCGGCGCGAAGCGGTACCAGCGCCGGCTCAAGGCGAGCTGGCCAGTGTTCGAGGCGGGTGTTGCGCCCGCTGCGGGCTAGAATTCGCGGCCTGACATGGACACCACGGTCGCCATCGACACCCGCGAGTTCCGGATTCCGACGCCGCAGGGCAGGCTCTACGCAAAGTCCTGGTCCGCCGGCGGCGACCAGGGCAACGACCGCGCGCCCATCGTGCTGTTCCACGATTCGCTGGGCTCCGTCGCGCTGTGGCGAGACTTCCCGGAGCGTCTCGCGCGAGCCACCGGCCGGACCGTCATTGCCTACGATCGCCTGGGCTACGGGCAGTCCGACACGCACCCCGGCAAGCTGGGCCTGCGCTTCGTGCACGACGAGGCACGCGTCGGCTTCCCGGCCGTCCGCGAACAGCTCGGGATCGACGAGTTCATCCTGTTCGGCCACAGCATCGGCGGCGGCATGGCGATCGCCTGCGCCGCAGCCTGGCCCGAGGCGTGCCGCGCGCTGGTGGTCGAATCGTCGCAGCTGTTCGTCGAACAGCACACGCTTGACGGTATCCGCGATGCGGAAGCGTTCTTCGCCCGGCCGGGCCAGCTGGAGCGCCTGGAGAAGTACCACGGCGACAAGGCCGCCTGGGCGCTGCAGGCGTGGATCGGAACCTGGTTCGACCCCGGCTTCGCCGACTGGAACCTCGACGCGGAACTGCAGCAGGTGCAGTGTCCGCTGCTGGCGATCTACGGCGATGCGGACGAATACGGCACTCTGGCCCACCCGGCGCGCATCGAGCGCAGGCTGCAGACGTCGATGATGCTCCAGGTCATGGAGGGCTGCGGCCATTTCCCGCATCGTGAACGCGGCGCCATGGTCGCCGACGTGACCGCTCGCTGGCTGGAAGGCGTCACCGCAGGCTGACTAGGACGCCGCCGCATCCAACGGCAGCATCCGGTCCTCGACCACGCTCTTCATCACCAGGGTCGAGGTCAGGCGCTGCACGCCGGGCAGGGCGGAGAGGCGATCGTCGTAGAGGCGCTGGAAGGCACCCAGGTCGCGACTGACGACCTGCAGCAGGTAGTCGGGGTCGCCGAACAGCCGCTGCGCCTGGATCACGTTGGGAACATCGGCCACCGCTGCTTCGAACGACTCCACCGCGTCGCGGCCGCCGTCGCGCAGGGTGACGAAGACCAGCGCGGAGAAGTCCAGGCCGAGGGCAGCCAGGTCGAGCCGGGCGCGATAGCCGCGGATCGCGCCCGACTGCTCCAGCGCCCGCAGCCGGCGATGGCAGGGGGAGACGCTCAGGCCGACGCGTTCGGCCAGGTCGGTGATGGAAAGTCGCCCATCGAACTGCAGTTCGGAAAGGATTTTCCGGTCGGTCCTGTCCATGGGGAAGAGTTTCCCTCAAATGACTGGATCATGGCAAATATTTGAAAGCACATTTCGCTCAGCCGCCGATATTGTTTCCTCCAGCGCGATCCTGCCGGCAGGTTCCACCCCTGGCCGCAGGCGCATTCAACCGGAGGCCTGGCGCCATGACACCTGCAACCCTGCTCGCCTTCTGGGCGGTGTCCATCCTGTTCGTGATCACGCCTGGCGTGGACTGGGCCTACAGCATCGCGGCGGGCATGCGCGAGCGAGCGGTGCCGCCGGCGGTGGGCGGGTTGCTGCTCGGCCATCTGGTGGCGACGCTGGTGGTCGCGGCAGGGGTGGGTGCGCTGGTCGCGGGTTCGCCGGTGGCGATGACCGTGCTGACCTTCGTCGGCTCGGCGTACCTGCTGTGGCTGGGCGTGGGCCTGCTGCGGCGGCCGCCGGTGCCCGGTGTCGCGGAAGAGCAGGGCGCGGCATCAGGCTGGTCCTGGCTGGTGCGCGGCGCCTGCGTGAGCGGACTCAATCCCAAGGTCTTCCTGCTGTTCCTCGCGCTGCTGCCGCAGTTCGTCGATCCTGCGGGCACATGGCCGGTGCCGGCGCAGTTGGTCGCGCTGGGACTGGTGCACGTACTGAGCTGCGCGGTGGTCTACCTGCTGGTGGGCTATGGTTCGGGCGCGCTGCTGCGCACGCGACCGCAGGCGGCCAGGATCGTCGGCCGCGTGTCTGGTGCGGCGATGATCGTGATTGCCGTGATCCTGGTCGCGGGCCGGTCAGGCGGCTGATCCACCACCTCTCCCATGCCATGTGGTCGTACTCCCCGCATACATCCCTTGACTCCGATTGACGGCAAACGGATGCAGTTCACGGTCCATTGGAACAGCGTCAATGCCGGTGAGGTGAGGGTCGGTGCCTCAGCGGCACGACGACGAGATAGCAGTATGATAAAATCATATGATTCGCAGGCTCAGGAGGCGCGCCGTGGCCGTCATCCGCAAGACCATTACCGTCACCGACCAGCAGGACGCCTGGATTGCAGGGCAGGTTCGGGCCGGTCGCTTCACCAACGACAGCGAACTGATCCGCGACCTGATCCGCCGGGAGCAGGAGCGCTGCCTGGAAGTGCACGCCGCAGTCGAACACGACCGCTGGTTTCGCCAACAGGTGCACGCCGCACTGGACAAGGCGAACGCGCCGGATGCCAAATTTCATTCGCTCGATGACGTAGCGGATCGGGTCCGCAGGCACGCCAGACGTCTGGCTGCCGAATGACCCGCCCGGTCAGGCTGCTCGATGATGCCGTTGCCGACCTGGAGGGCATCCAGGCGTGGGGCGCGGCGACATTCGGCGCGATGCACGCGATCGCCTTCGCCGAACGACTGCTTGAACGCCTGGCCCTGATCGGAACGCAGCCCGGAATGGGACGAGTCGGGCGTCTACCGGAAACCCGGGAATGGCCGTTGGATGGAACTCCATTCCTGGTCGTCTACCGGGAACGGCAGGACAGCGTGGATGTGCTGCGCATCCTGCATGGTGCGCGGCAATGGCCTGAGGCTTGAAGGGCCGTGTCGGTGGCGCGACGCTGATCGTCCTACACTGCCCACACCCCTGTCGGCGGATCAAACGAAGTGAGCATCAGGACCCTGTATCTCGCCGCCGGCGGCGGCTTCGATCACGTCAGCATCGGCAGCACGTCGCCCGTCGCGCCTGCGGCGTCCGAACCACCGTCGGCGGCTGACGTGTCGTGCTGATGCCGGCCCGCCT
>ENA-UOUJ01001731-UOUJ01001731.1-activated-sludge-metagenome-genome-assembly--contig:-NODE-1731-length-10943-cov-3.462711_pt1 | contig 10943 bp, 10 predicted proteins | sample MGYA00249839_ERZ747224 | MGnify/ENA primary metagenome ERZ747224 (study PRJEB28782, sample SAMN03220277) | activated sludge metagenome | biome: wastewater; feature: sewage sludge; material... | reverse complement strand
AAGTCGTGATGCGCTGATGGACGACCCGCGGCGGGCCGCGCGCGGCTCGGGCGCGGCCGCGTCCTCGGGCCGCTTGCGCGCGTCGGCCGCGCGCTCGGCCACAGCCGTGGCGCAGATGGTGTCGGTGCCGATCGGGCCGACCGGGCCATGCTGCTCGGTGGAACCGATCGGCAAAATGATGCCGTCGCTGTGTGACAGGTAGCTTTCGATCTGTTCCCAGGTCGACAGGTCAAGCCTCATCGGACTGCTCCATTTTGCTGGCGGCCCATTCGTCCAGCGCCGCGCTATACCGGGCGAGAATCTCGCCGGCGCCCTTGATTTCGTTTGCCGCGGCGCGGTAGTCCGCCTCCCAGCCCGGCCGGGTTACGACGATTGGCAGCCAGCGCTCCAGCAGATCGATTACCAGCAGCAGCGGCAGGCAACCGAAATCTGGCAGCGACGGCGCTCGCCCGGCCAGGAACGGGTGCGGCTCAACCTGCCGTGCGAGTATCCTCAGGGCGCCGTTCAGGGCTTCGGCCGAGGCTTCGGCCCTCCGTCGTCCAAGCAGCGGGAACAGAGCGCGCGCGGCCGGCTCCACCCTCATGTCGATGTAGCGGGATAGGGCCCGCGCCCGCGCCCGCGCCCCCACATTGTCAGACATGATCTTGCAGCCCAGGCGCTGTTCGTCGAGATATTCGAGGATCGCATCCGATTCCGCCAGCACGAAGCCATCGTGGTCCAGGGCTGGAATCGTTCCCTGCGGGACGATCGCGCGATAGGCCTCGCTGCGATAGCCGCCCGGAGGCTCCAGTTCGGTCCAGGCGACGCCCGTCATGGCTAGCGCCAGCCTCACCTTCGCGCTGTAGATGCTGACCGGCGTTGCATAGAGTTTTAGCATGGGCGCTCAGCGGCTCGCATGCTGACCCGAGCGCATTCGCCACTCCATCCATCGCACGCCCCATGACACCAACAAGATGAGCACCAGATATTCGAGCACGAGGAAAGTGTAGATTTCCAGCGGCCGAAACTCGACCAGCGTAAGCTCGTTGGCGCGGCGCGTCAGTTCCTGGAAGCCGACCACCGAGACCAGCGACGACATCTTGAGGACATAGACGAACTGGTTGCCAAGCGCCGGCAGGACGGCGCGCACCACCTGAGGCAGAATAATCAGGCGCAGGGTCGAAAACGGCCCCAGTCCCAGGCTGCGCGCCGCCTCGGACTGCCCCTTGCCGATCGACTGCAGCCCACCCCTGAATATCTCCGAAGTGAAAGCGGAATCGGAAATGGCCAGACTGATCAGCCCGGTGGCGAATACCCCGAACTGCACGCCGGCGAGGATGGGAAGGCCGTAGAACACCCACAGGATCATCACCAGCAAGGGGATCGACCGGAACACCTCCACATAAAAACGGCTGAGCAGGAACACTGTTCGGTTCTTGGAAACTCCCATCAGCGCGACGAGGATGCCAATGAACATGGAGATCGCCGTGGCGAGCACCGAGATCGTCACCGTGGCCCAGAAGCCAGTGAGCAGGAACCGCAGATTTTGCACGCCGCGCGCGTCCGCCGGCGACAGGATGTACCAGGTCCAGTTGTAGCTGGTCGCAGCACAGCCCGACAGGCCGAACAGGCAAAGCAGGAAAAGGGCCGCGCGAAGACCCGCGCGCGCCCGCACAGTCACAGCCAAAGTCATGCCTGAAGCGTCGTCACGCCTGACCAAGCCATTTGGCGTTCAGGCCGTCATAGAAGCCGTCGATACGGCGCAGCGTGACCCAGGTGTTGACGAAATTCAGCCACCCATAATCGCTCTGGTTCACCACATAGGCAAACGGCCTGTGGTTGCGCATCTGCAAGCCTGAAACCAGGATCGCAAGTTCGGGGAACCGCCGCGCCAGTTCACCAGCTTCGACGTTGGAGGTGATTGTCACGTCAGCGCGCCCGGCCAGCACTTCCTGGAATCCGGTGGCGGGCGTCTGAACGGCCTGGATGGTGGCGTCCGGAAAATGGCGACGCGCCTGCTCCTCGAACACGGTCCCCATGCTGACCGCCACCTTGACGCCGGCGGCGTTGATGGCGGTCCAGTCCGGAAAGCGCTCGGCATTCGACTTAAGCGCCAGCGGCACTGTGCCGGCTTCGGTATAGGGAACCGAGAAGGCCGCGACCCGGGCGCGGGCGACATTGATCGAGGCACCGGAGAAGATGTCGAAACGGTCGGCGGCAATGCCGGCGGTGATGGTCGCCCAGTCAGTGGCGACCCATTCCGGCTCGACCTCGAGATCGGCGGCCATCGCCGTCATCGCCTCGATGTCGTAGCCCTTGTAGCTGTTGGTCGTGGCGTCGCGGAACGACATCGGGTTGAAGTCGCCGGTGGTGCCGATGCGGATGGAACCGCGCTTGAGAATTTGGGCGAGCCGGGAAGAACCGGCGGCCGCGTCCTGCGCCTGCGCCGCTGCCGTGCCCAGCATCAGACCGCCCGAACCGATCAGCGCAGCGGATGCAATCATTTCACGTCTGTTCATTGTACCGTCCCCTGTTTGTTTATTATGGAGAATGCTTCCGTATCGCTTTCCACGGTCGGCAGGGAACGCCCCTGCCCGCGCCGGCCGACATCCTACGCATTGTCCGATCCTGCTCCCAAGCGATCGCGTCCCGTTCGGTCAATCCAGCGGAATGCCGATTCACCTAACAGTTGCGGCAAATTCGCGCAAGCGCAAGTCGGATATGGTTATGGCCGCCATTAGCGTTACCGATAGGTCTGGCCCGGTGCGCCGCCGCCCGTCAGGCGACAGCCCTGGCCAGATAGGCCGCGACCATATCGCCATAGCTCTGCTCGACGGCGAACTCGAATCCGTCTGGCAGACGACGCACCAGCGCCTTGAGCCCGAATATCTCGGTGAAGGCGGCGTCTTCATCACCGAAGGCAGCGGCATGGAGATCAAGCGGACAGGCAATCGACATGATCGCCGCCGCGTCGGGCCCGGTCACGGCGAAGGGGGTGAAAACGTCTGAAATGCGAACGATGCTGATCTGAGGCGGCGCCTCCGATGGCCTTAACTGCCTCTCACATTCCTCTTCCCGCTCAATATCCGCCCTGAGTATCCAATGGTTTGGGCCGACATAAAACAGCCACCTTCCACCCGAGGCCGTGAACTTATTGGGCGAAAGGGGAAAAGGCGGAATGTGCTTGCCCGACCAGCGGGCCAGCGTGTCGCGGTCGCCTTTCAGATCGAACAACGCCGCTATCGGCCCGCGCCTGAACTGAACATCGTAGAGCATTTCAGGACCTCAGCAATTCGCCCGACGGGTCGTAGAATACGGGAGCCGTGACGGTCACCGGGATCACCCGGTCCTTCAGCCTGGCATAAGCGGTTTCACCCTGCCGCGAATGTCCGTCCTTCAGCAGCGCCAGAGCCACCCAGCGGCTGTTCGCGACGCTCCAGACACAGGCGGTGACCAGGCCTTCCGTCGCCTCGCGGCGCCCCTTGGGGGTAAGGGGAGCGCCTTCCGGAATCGGGGTGTTCGGATCGACCGGGAGAAGTCCCACCAGTTCGCGCCGCGCCGCGCCCCCTGCCCTGCGCAGGGCCACGGACCGCTTGCCCATGAAATCTGCCTTCTTCCTGGACATGACCCAGCTCATGCCCAAATCGTGCGGATCAGCCGTGCCGTCGACTTCATGACCGAGCGACAGGAAGCCCTTCTCGACGCGCAGCACGTGATTGGCTTCCGAACCGACCGGCTCGATGCCGAACGGGGCGCCGACCTCCATGACCGCATCCCACAGCTTGCGCATGTGACGCGGGGCGACATTGATCTCAAAGGACAGTTCGCCGGTGAAGCTGACTCGTGCCACGCGCGCCGGCAATCCGGCCACTGTGCCATCGCGCAGCGCCATGAACGCAAACGCCTCGGGCGACAGGTCGATGTCCGTACCCAGGGCTTCGACGACCGCGCGCGCCCTCGGGCCACAGACAGTTGCGTTGTTCCACTGGCTGGTGACGTTGGTGATCATCACCTCCCATTGCGGCCGCTCGACTTGTGCGATGCGCTCCATATGCTGGTGCATGGCGTCGGCGTTTCCAGTCGAGGTCGAGACAATCCATCGGTATTCGCCGACCCGGAAGGCGACCCCGTCATCCAGGATCAGCCCATCGTCGGACAACATGATGCCGTAGCGCCCATTCCCTACCTGGAGGCTGGACATGACGTTGGTGTAGATGAAGTCAAGGAAGCGACCGACATCGCGCCCCTTCAGCTCGAAGGTGCCGAGCGGCGAGCCGTCATAGACGCCGACCCGCTCACGCACGGCGCGGCATTCACGGTTGACCGTGTCCTGAAACCCTTCCCCTTCGCAGGGGAAATAGCCGGGCCGCTGCCAGCGTGCGCCGGCCTCGTACATGACAGCGCCGTTGGTCTGGTTCCACGCGGTGACCGGGGTATGCCGATAGGGCAGATGGACGCCGCCCTCGCGTAGGCCCGCGATAGCACCGAACGAAACCGGCGTGTAGGGGGAGCGGAAGGTGGTCGTGCCAATATCCTGCATGCGCGCGCCCTTGCGTGCAGCGACAGCGCCGATGATGTTGATGTTGCCGGTCTTGCCCTGGTCGATCCCCATCCCGCCCGTGGTGTAGCGCTTGACATGTTCGACGGTGGCGTAGCCTTCGCGCATGGCAAGATGGATGTCGTCTACCGTTACGTCATTTTGTATATCCAAGAATGCCTTGCCGCGCGGACCTGGCGCTTCGACCCGCCACAGGGGTTCGATCGCATAGGGCTCCTCATGCGCGTCGGGGATCTCGACGATGTCGGCATCGAAGCCGGCAAGGCTTGCCGCCTGGTGTCCGGCGCGCGCACCAGAGGCCAGCGCCTCGTTCAGCGCCATGAGGCCAGCCGCGGCGCCTGCGCTGTGGGTGCTCTGGGCCGGAGCGTCAGGGACGAAGCCCGCAATGGCGTCGTCGTAACGTAACGTTCCGCGAGATTGCGAAAACAGGTGCACCGCCGGGTTCCAGCCCCCGGAATGCGCCAGAAGATCGCACTGGATCGATTGCGAAGCTCCCCCATTCCTGGCCGAAACGGTAACCGAACGAACCCGCCTGTAGCCCTTGGCCGCAGTCACCACATGACCTTTGAGGATCTTGATGCCGGGAACCTGCCGGCCGATGCCGGCTGGAACGCAATCGCGGCTGTCGATGATGGCGGCGATGTCAATTCCCGCAGCTTTCATGTCGGCGGCCGCCGAATAGGCGCTGTCATTGTTGGTGAACACGACTGCTCGCCTGCCCGGCAGCGCGGCGTAACGGTTGACATAGGCCTGAGCGGCGGAAGCCAGCATCGCGCCAGGCCGGTCGTTGTTGATGAACACCATGGGACGTTCGATCGCCCCGGTCGCGCAGATGACCTGCCGCGCCCGCACCTGCCAGTTGCGCTCCAGAACCGTTTCGTGCGCCGGCGCACGTTCGTTCACGATCAGAAGATTATGCTCGCGGTAGGCCCAGACGGTCGCGTTCTGCAGGTGGACGACATTATCCATCGCCGCCAGTTCGCGCGACACTTCGCCAACCCAGTCGGTTGCGGGTCGCCCTGCAATGACGAGATTGCGGTTCAGAAGGCTGCCGCCCGGCTCAGGCCCCTCGTCGGCCAGAAAGACGCGCGCACCGGCACGCCCGGCAGCCAGGGCGGCGATCAGGCCAGCCGGCCCCGCTCCCGCGATCAGAACATCGGCATGCGCATTACGCGTTTCGAAATGGCCATGTGGGGGAGGCGCGGAAGGCGCCGACGCCAGACCCGCCGCGCGCCGGATCGTGGGCTCGAACAGCTGCCAGTCCGGCCATTTGAACGTCTTGTAGTAGAAGCCGGCCGGGATGAGCGAGGCAAACAGCTGATTAACGGCGCCCAGATCGAACTGCGGCGAAGGCCAGCAGTTGACTGAACGCACGCGCAGGCCGTTCCTGATCCGCACGGTGGTGATCGGCTGATTTCCCGAAGCGTCGGCGCCTTCGAGTTCGACCAGAGAAGCCGGCTCCTCGACGCCGCTGCCCACGATGCCGCGCGGCCGATGATACTTGAAGCTGCGCGCCGTGACGGAAACGCCGTTGGCGATGAGAGCAGAGGCCAGGGTATCGCCCTCATAGCCATGATACGTCCTGCCGTTGAACTGGAATGAAACCTTGCGGCTCCGATCGATGCGCCCGCCGGCGGGAAGTCTGTTTTCACCTGACATCGGGCCCTCCAACGATGTCGTGCGTGCGGGTGTCGCGCCAGATCGTCAGCCACGCGCCGCACCCGCGGGCATGCCACCATCGCTCATGGACGGGCCCAAGCGGATTGGACACCACCGTCAGGTGGTCCACCCACGCGGCGTCGCCGACCCTTGCCGGATCGGGCCTTGCCGAACTCACTGCGCCGCCATGGGCGAACTCGCGTTCGCTGCGCGGTCCACAGAATGGACAGGTGATAACGAGCATGCCTTACCTTTCAGCGAGCCGTGGTGGTGCCGGTTTCCATGATGTAATCAAGGTGGCGAAAGCGGTTCAGGGTGAAGGCAGCCATCAACGGATGCGGATTTCCAGTGGCCAGCAGATGCGCCAGCGTCAGCCCACCGGCGGGAATCGCCTTGTAGCCGCCCCACCACCCGGCGGTGACGAATAATCCTTCAACATCCGTCTGGGACATGATCGGCGAAGCGTCATGGGCGATGTCCAGATGTCCGCCCCACTGCCGCATCAGCTTCAGCTTTTTGAAGGAGGGAAACAGCGACAGCATGGCCGAGACCGTGTCCTCGAACACATGCTGCTTGATGTCCCGCCGGAAGCTCTGTCCCGCATCTGGCGCCCCGCCGATCACCATTTCGCCCTTGTCCGACTGGCTGAAATAAAATCCGCTGTCTGGACAATTCACGATCACATCGACCAGCGGCTTGACCGGTTCAGACACGAAGGCGGTGAGATTCATAGTCCTGAGGGGCAATTTCAGCCCCACGGTTTCGGTTAGTGTGGTCGTATGGCCGGACACCGCAACGGCGACTTTTCCCGCATGGACCCTTCCACGCGTCGTCTCCACCCCGCAAATGGCGCCCCACGCATCCCGGATCAACGCCTTCACCGCTGTCTGCTGATGGATTTCCACGCCCCTGGCGTCAGCGGCGCGGGCATAACCCCACGCCACGGCATCATGGCGATTGACGGCGGCATCGGTGTGGACCATGCCGCCGAGCACTGGAAGGCGGGCGTCTGGCCCACCGCCGGTCAGGGCAGGAATACGCCGTCGAACTTCGTCCGTCGAAATCTGCTCGTAAGTCGAGCCGTAGATATCCATCACCAGCTGGCGACGGCGCAACTCGCGCATCTTCGCATAGGTCTGAACCACGTCGACCATTGTGCGCTTGGAGTGCATCATGTTGAAATTCAGGTCTTTGGTCAGGCCCTCATACATCGCAACCGATTTCACGTAGAACGGGATCGATTCATCGCGCATGTAGTTGGACCGGATCGTCACCGTGTTGCGCGCAATGTTGCCGCCACCCAGCCAACCGCCATCGAGCACCGCCACATTGGTGATGCCGAAATCCCTAGCAAGATAATACGCCGTGGCCAGACCATGTCCCCCGGCTCCGATGACGATGACGTCATACCGGTCCTTCAGCGGCGGACTGCGCCACGCCTGCCCCCACTCCTTATGGCCGGTCAAAGCATTCCGCGCGAGTGTGATGATTGAATATTTTTGCATATCAGTTATATTTTTAACTGAGAGTAACACATCGGTCAAGTCGAAATCGGTGTGACTTTCCTGCGGGTTGCTCGGAAAAACGCGACGGGCGTGGGCATGGAAAAAGAGGGCATGACCCCGAAAAGTTGCAGACTTTTCGGTAAGGATCATGCTTCGGAAATAACAGCTTGGAGCCGACTATCTGCGCTGGCGACGCTTTGGTGGATCTGCGCATCGGACATGGAAACGGAAAGGAACAGCAATGGCGAAAAGTTCTGCAATTGACGTGGAGGTCGGGCGTGCCGTGCACAGATTGCGGCAGGAGCGCACCATGACCACCGGCGATCTTGCTGCGCGTGCCGGCATTTCCACCGCGATGATTTCGCGCATCGAAAACGGCCTTGTCTCACCGTCTCTGTCCACGCTTCAGGCTTTATCGGATGCTATGTCCGTGTCGGTCATGGCGCTGTTTTCCAACAGCGGAAATTCAGCCGACGTGCATCATGTACGGGCTGGCGGCGGGCTACCATCGCGGCGCCTCACCCCCGGCCACGTGCACGACTATATGCTTCTTGGCAAGCATACCGGACCGGGGGGCACGTTCGAATCCGCCCACATCCGGATAAGCCGTGCGCAATCCGATACCCTCCCCACCTATCAACGTGAAGGACACGCCTTTATCTATGTAATTTCCGGCGAAGCAATCTATGGTTGCGGCGCGGAAACTTTTTCCATGCAAGCAGGCGACACCTTGAGCTTCGACGCCAAGCTGCGTCATGGCTTTTGCGAGATCGTCAGCGACGCCATCGAATTCATTACCGTGTCTGCCAGACCCGGTTGATCGGTCTATTCCACGGCCACAAACAGCCTATTTGAAAAGCCTGACAAACTCCGGCCATGCTTCGGGATCTGAAAGCGTCTTGTCGCGGTCGAAAGCAGTTCCGAAACCAAAGAAGCGGCCTCCCGTTTCCATCAGATAAGCGGCCGGTTTGCCGGAATAAGGACAAGCGGAATTTTCCGGCTTGCCGTGCTGGACCGCGCGCGCAGGCAAAGGCGTCGGCCCGGGCCACTCGCGACGCGGACAGTCGTGAAAATATTCCAGCCGATCATCCCCATCGACCAGCGACATCGCCCGCCAGCGGCGAAAAGCAGGATCGTCCAGATGCGCTTCGACATAGGCTTGGGCCGAGGCGGATACTTCAAGCGCATAGCTGGCGATGCGCGCGGCGACGGGCGCAAAAAAAGCGTCGGCTGCCGAATAGTCGCCGCAGAGCCAGGGTCCGCTGCTTCCGGTCGCCCGGCGAGCATAATCCCAGATCACCTCCAGCCGCCGGAGATTGTCGGTAATTGCCTCGTCTACCGGAAAATGCGCATAGGAAACGCGAAGGTTCATCGTACAGCCACTGCGAAGCGGCCTGAATCCCGAATGCATCTCGGCGGCGAGTGAACGCGCAAGCGCGCGGGCGGCAGGGCCCCGCGGCCAAATTCCCACGCCGGGATGGCGGACCGCCAGCTCCTCGGCGATGGCGAGGCTGTCGCCGATGGCCACTTCGGGAAAACGGACCGCAGGCACGGTACGCGCTGGATGAAACTCCTGGATGAGCGTTCTTAAGGCATCCGAACCCAGTCGCGCGTAACGCGCCTTGCAGGGAATGCCGAAGCGCTCGAACAATAACCAGCCCCGCAGCGACCAGCTGGAATAAGCGCGGTCTCCCAGTGCAATCTCGTATGTCAATGGCGTGACCCCTGGAAACAACTGTGGCGCGCGCGCCCTCCCCGTCCCGGCGAAAGGCACACGCCGCTTAAAGACCAATATCCCGATTGGGCTTTTCGAAAAGGGCGGCGATGTCGGGATGCAATGCGAGTATTTCCTTGCCCCCCGGCACAAGCTCCGGTCGAAGAACGCCATCCTGCCAGACGGAAACGCCGTCGATCATGATTGTCGGATCGATGATGTTCCAGGAAATCTCGCCAGGAGCATAAGCGCCGCAGGTGTGGAAATGCAGGAGACGCGGATTGCCGAACGCCGCACCGCTCCACCGCTCGTAATTGTCGGACGCTGAGCCAAAAACCTGACATCCGGGATGGATCCCGGCGTGCCATGAGTGGACGAAATCCCGATCGAGATCGAACTTGTCGGCCACAAGGCGGTAGTGCCTTTCCGCCGCTTCGACCGCCTTGGCATCGCCCTGAAATTGCGTGATGCGCCCAGCTTCGAACGCCACGGACAGCGCACCTTCATATTCAAGCGCATAGGGCTCGTAATACATCGATCCGGTCCCGACCAGGAAACCGGGCAGTGCGACGGTTCCGGAAAAATCCGCTGCGGGAATGGGCGTAAAAACAGGCATGGGAAACCGCCTGACCCCGACATCGGGCAAGGGCTCCATGGTTCCCGGACCGGGCCCTTGAAAATCGGTTCCGGCAGGGCAGGTGACGCGGGTCGATCCGGCGCCGCTAAGCATCCTGTTCAGCGCCGACTTGAGCTCAGTGAACGCGCGGTAGTCGGTGGTGCCGTACGGCGAAGCCAACATATCGGCATCAAGCGCATAACACACGGCCGCACGCCCATTCGCGGCCACGTCGCAAAAGCGCAACTGATCTCCGATCCGCGCAAGAAAAAGGGTCTGATCGACCGATCGCATCAGGGCTTGCAGTTCGCTCGGCAACTCCTGCGGCTGAGGATCGAAAGGGGTTTGCCTGACCGTTACACGCGCGCCCATCGCATAAGCCGCGTGCTCGACCGCGCTTACGATCTCCTCGTCGTAATAGCCAAGTCCCGGCTCTTCACGGACAATCAGCAAGTGGTCATGCTTTTGCATCTCGACGCAATTCGCCAGCAAATTCGCCGCACCCTTTGCGATCATTTCCTGTCGGTTCGGCATCTCCACCCCATTGCTGATTTCATGGTAGACCCTAACGATCGCTGGACCTCGATCTCAATTTGAATTTCATAATCCATGCCATTAGTATGGGTTATGTTGCCGAATCTCCCTTTCACTGCCTTGCGTGCCTTTGAGGCGGTTGTCCGCCTGCGCGGTTTCGCCCGCGCAGCCGAAGAACTGGGCGTGACGCAAAGCTCGATCAGCCAGCACGTGAAGGTCGTCGAGGAATGGATTGGCCGCACCCTTCTTGTGCGCGGGCCCAGAGATACGGTCGCGACAACCGAGGGAAAGCTGCTGGCAGCGACGATTGCCGGCGGCATCGGCCAGATTGGCGACCTTTGCGACAAGATGCGTCACAAAGGCAGCACGGATCCCGCA
>ENA-UOUJ01001729-UOUJ01001729.1-activated-sludge-metagenome-genome-assembly--contig:-NODE-1729-length-10958-cov-3.474548_pt1 | contig 10958 bp, 10 predicted proteins | sample MGYA00249839_ERZ747224 | MGnify/ENA primary metagenome ERZ747224 (study PRJEB28782, sample SAMN03220277) | activated sludge metagenome | biome: wastewater; feature: sewage sludge; material... | reverse complement strand
GCTTCTGATTGAATCAGAAGCGAAGCTCCATGATATTGATTTGACGCGTTTTCTTTACGCGAACCGGTATCCACTTCGCTCGAAGACGCTATAGAGCATGATCCCGATCAAGTTGAATCGGACCGCGCTCTGGACATTATTGTCTGGTCGCATTTTCTTGCGGTGAAGAGGTCATCCGCTTCGCCGGAAAATGCTCTACCCCAGCGGTTTGATAATCCTCACGAGTTCGGCGTGAACGAACTCGTTGCCGCAGATCACATGGCCGGTCGTAAGCGGATCGTCGTCGCCCTGAATGCCGCTGACGATGCCGCCTGCCTCGCGCACGATGATCTGTCCGCCCGCGATATCCCACGGTTGCAGGTTGCGTTCCCAGTAGCCGTCGACGCGGCCCGCCGCGACGAAAGCGAGATCGAGCGAGGCCGCGCCGAAGCGCCGCAGGCCCGCCACCTTCGGCTGGAGCGCGGCCATCTCCCGTCGCGACAATTCATGGTCGCCGCGTCCGATATGCGGCAGGCCGCAGGCGATCACGCAGTCGTTCATCTGGCGGCGTCCCGACACGCGCAGCCGCTGATCGTTGAGGAAGGCTCCCTTGCCGCGCTCCGCGGTGTAGAGTTCGTCATTGGCGGGGTTGTAAACTAGGCCGGCGATCAGCACGCCGTCACGCTGCAGGCCGATCGAGATCGCGAAATGCGGAATGCCGTGCAGGAAGTTGGTGGTGCCGTCGAGCGGGTCGACGATCCAGGTGTGGCTCTTGTCGGTGCCCTCGCGGCTGCCGCCTTCCTCGCCGAAAAAGCCGTAGCCGGGACGCGCCTTGCTGAGTTCATCATACAGGATGTCCTCCGCGCGCTTGTCCGCGAGACTGACGAAGTTCGCTGGTCCCTTCAGGGACACCTGAAGATTCTCGACTTCGCCGAGATCGCGTTTCAGGCTGCGGCCGGCGCGGCGCGCGGCCTTGACCATGACGTTCATGAGAGCGGATTGCAGCATGATGAGGCTCGGATGGATGATAAGGTCTGGGTGCCCTGCGCGGACGCCTCCGTCAAGCGGTTCATTTGATTCCGAGCCATTTGCGGGCGGCGCTTTCCGCGTTCGCGCGTTCTTCGGGCGTCACCCGCGCCATCGCCGCGTCAAGCTGCAGATCGCCCTTGCCGCCGGTTTTCGCCACGATGTGCCATTTCAGGCCTTCGACCTTGTCCATCGGGACGCCCATGCCTTCGACAAGGGCGTGGGCGAGACGATTTTGAGCGATCGCGCTGTTGCGCCTGGCGGCTTTGCGCAGCAGCGATACCGCGGCCGCCTCGTTCTTCTGGGTGCCGCTGCCGTTGAACAGCGCGATCGCATACTCGACTTCGGCATCGACGTTGCCGGCGAGCGAGGCCGCCTGCAACAACCGCACCGACTTGTAGAGATTCTTTTCGACGCCGGTGCCTTCCTTGTAAAAAGTGGCCAGCGCATATTGCGCTTCCGGGCTGCCGGCGTCGGCCGCGAATCGCAGCAGTTCGGCGGCGCGTTTGAAATCCTGCGGCAGCGTCTGCCCGTCCATGTGGAGAAGCGCCAGATTGTAGGCGGCCTTGGGCTGGCCGAGCTTGGCCGACGCGGTAAGCCATTTCACCGCGCCCGCCCTGTCGGGAGGTCCGCCGCGTCCGCTGATGCGAAGCATGGCGAGCGCGAACATGGCCTCGCGATCGCCCAGATCGGCCGCTCGCTGATGCCATTCGATCGCCTTGCCGTAGTCGCGCCTGACGCCGAGCCCATTGGCATAGAGCTCGCCGAGCATGGTCATGGCGGCAGGGTCCTTGTCCTCCTGCGCTCGTTTCAAGGCGAGATCAAACGCCGTCTTGTAACGGCCGCGTTGATAGGCGCCGTAAACCGCATCGGCATTCGGATCGTCAGCGACCTGCGCGTTCGCCTTGTTGTCCGGCTCTAGCCTTGTGGGTGGCGTTGGCGGCTTGATGGCCTTGGTCGTGACGCTCTTGCCGGCGGGCGACGGATCGGCGGCCGGCGACGGCTGGAGCTGCGCCGCCGCGCTCTCCCCGAGCATGAGAATGCCGGCGACGATGGCGACCGGACGCGGGAAAGTCATCCGGCGCCCCTGACGCCATATGCGGGGGCCGCACCTTGCGCGCCGCCTTGCGATCCGCAACGTTGTGCGATGGCGGTTGCGATGTCCGCGAGCGCCGGCGCCGTGCCGCGCGGGTCGTTCCAGACGATGTCGCCGATCAGCACGAAATCCGCGCCCGATGCCGCGAAAAGCCGCGCTTCATCGATGTTCGTCGCGTGAGCGACACAGGGTGGCTCGAACAGTTCGGCCCACCATGCCAGCCGCTCGGCGATCGCTTCCGCGGACGGCCGGTCGCCGGTCTCATCCGGTTCGCCGAACAGCACGTAATCGGCGCCGGCCTCGCCCGCGATCATGGAATCATGACGCGTCGACAGGCCGCCGACCCCGACGATGCGGTCGGGTTTCAGTGCGGGCAGCGTCTCCTGCAATGCTTCGATGCCGGTGAGATGCGCGCCGTCGGCGCCTGCCCTTGCGACCAGATCGGCGTGAGCCTTGAGTAAAAGCGCGGCGCCGCTGTTCTGGATCGAGGGCGCCAGCGCCTTGATCCGCGATATCATCGTGCGGGGATCGGACGGCGAGAGCCGAACCAGCACCGCGGCGACATCCGCGGACGCGAGGAGCGCGGGAAGCTGCGCCGCCACGTGCGAGGGGTCATCGATGACCGGCGTTGCGAGATAAAGCCGGGGAACTGGTCGTGATGGCGCGGCTTTCGGCGGCATATCAAGCCTGAACCTCTCGAGCGTTTTCATATGGTGAGAAACGCATCATTGAGCACCGTGAAACTCCCTCGGCAAGTAGGAGGGATGAAATTTCACTCGTTACCATTCAATACGAACCTGACGCGCCTGGTGTCGCTTGCAAGGGCGGCAAGATCAGGTCGGATGCCGAGAATCTCACGCAGCCTTCCCTTCAAGGTCGGCTCTCCACTCTCCCCTGGTTGCAAGCGAATTCATCCGCGCCCGGTGGATGAGAGCCCGTTGCCCGGCGGCGACGTTCTCGGCCTTGCCGGACCACGCTTTCTGCGGCGCCGCCTGTAACGCGCGGCCGTAGGAGAAAGTGAGCTTCCAGGGTAGATTGCCCATCCGGTTCATGGCATCGAGATGAGCGGTGGCCTCCTCGTCGGACTGACCGCCCGACAAGAAGGCGATGCCGGGGACGGCGGCGGGCACGCAGGCCTTCAACATACGCACCGTCTTTTCCGCGACTTCCTCCACGGATGCCTTGCTGGCGCTCTTTTTGCCCGGGATCGCCATGTTGGGCTTCAGGATCATGCCTTCCAGCGCGACACGCTGCTTTCGCAACTCCTGAAACGTCACGTTGAGGACGCGCGTCGTGACCTCGAGGCAGCGATCGATGTCGTGATCGCCGTCCATCAGCACTTCCGGTTCGACGATAGGAACGATCTGGGCAGCCTGACACAGCGCGGCGTAGCGTCCCAGCGCGTGGGCGTTGACGCCGATCGCGGTCATGCTCGGAATGCGGCCAGCCGCGTTGATGTCGATCACCGCGCGCCACTTCGCGAAGCGCGCGCCCTGGGCATGGTATTTGGTCAGGCGCTCGGCGAGACGATCCAGCCCAACGGTCACGAGTTCGCCGGGGCAGGCGGGCAGGGGTTGCGTGCCTTCATCGACCTTGATGCCGGGAATGGCGCCGGCCTGTTCGATCAGCCTGATCAGCGGCGTGCCGTCCCTGGCGCTCTGCCAGATGGTTTCGTCGTAGAGGATGACGCCGGAGATGTATTGCGTCATGGCGTCGGTGGCGCGGAACATCATCTCGCGATAGTCGCGGCGGCTTTCCTCGGTGGATGTCACACCGATGGCATTGAAGCGTCTGGTGATGGTGGGCGAGGATTCGTCGGCGGCGAGAATGCCCTTGCCCGGCGCGACCATGGCCTGCGCCACTTTGTTGAGGTCAGCGAGATTCATGAGCGGCTCCCTCCTGCATGCTCTCTTCCGACGTCCGCTAAAGGATGCCGGGTCTTAAGGATCATGCAGGCATGAGAGTTGCGGCTTTCTGACGCCGCAACTCATTTTACCGCGAGCAGCAGCGTCATTTTGCCCTCAGCACCTCGACGCCGGGCAGCGGCTTGCCTTCCATCCACTCCAGGAAGGCGCCGCCGGCTGTCGAGACATAGGTGAAATCGCCGGCTACGCCCGCCTGGTTCAGCGCCGCGACCGTATCGCCGCCACCGGCGACCGACACCAGCTTGCCGGCCTTGGTGCGTTCCGCCGCGTGTTTTGCCGCGGCGACGGTGCCGCGATCGAAAGGAGTCAGTTCGAACGCACCGAGTGGGCCGTTCCAGACCAGCGTCGCGGCGTCGTCGATGGCCGAACGAACGCGTTCCACCGACTGAGGTCCGACATCGAGAATCATACCGTCGGCCGGGATCGCGTCGAGCCCATAGGCGTGGGACGGCGTGTTGGCGGCGAAATGGAACGCGACGGTCGCATCCACCGGAAGGATGATGGCGCAGTTGGCGGCTTCGGCCTTTTCCATGATGCGCAGCGCGGTCGCCGCGAGGTCCTTCTCCGCCAGCGATTTGCCGATGTTGACGCCCTGCGCATGCAGGAAGGTGTTGGCCATGCCGCCGCCGATCACCAGCGCATCGACCTTGCTGACGAGATTTTCGAGAAGGTCGATCTTGGTCGAGACCTTCGCTCCGCCGATCACGGCGATGACGGGTTTGGTCGGGGCTTCGAGCGCCTTGTTGAGCGCCTCAAGCTCGGCCTGCATGGTGCGTCCGGCATAACCCGGCAGCTTGTGCCCCAGACCTTCGGTGGAGGCGTGCGCGCGATGCGCGGCGGAGAAGGCGTCGTTCACCCAGAGGTCGCCGAGCCTGGCCAGTTCGGCGACGAAGGCCGGGTCGTTCTTTTCCTCTTCCGAATGGAAGCGGGTGTTCTCCAGGCAAAGGATGTCGCCATCCTTCATCGCGGCGACCGCCTGTTGCGCGGGTTCGCCGACGCAGTCGTCGGCGAAGGCCACCGGCTTGCCGAGGACCTTGGCGAGTTCCGCGGCGACCGGCCTCAGCGAGTTCTTGGGGTCGGAACCCTTGGGCCGGCCGAAATGCGCAAGCAGGATCGCCTTGCCGCCCTTGTCCGCGATCTCGGTGATCGTCGGGGCCACCCGCTCCAGCCGCGTGGCGTCGGTGACGCGGCCCTGCTCCATGGGGACGTTGAGATCGACGCGCAGCAGGACGCGCTTTCCGCGAAGGTCAACGTCATCGAGGGTGCGGAAGGAATTTGTCATGGTCTGGATGTCCCGAACACGGTGCCGCGTGAACGGTGCGCCGCAAACCGGGACCGCCACGCAGGAAAAGTTGCGGTATTGATTGGCGCCGGTTTCGCATCGCGGCGCTTGCGCCGCGATGCGCCCGGATACCGTGATGTCAGATCAGCTTCGCCATCGCGACGGCGGTGTCGGTCATGCGGTTGGAGAAGCCCCATTCGTTGTCGTACCACGACAACACCCGCACCAGCGTGCCGTTCTGCACCTTGGTCTGGTCGATGTGGAGCGTCGATGAGTGCGAATCGTGGTTGAAATCGCTCGAGACATTGGGCTGGTCGGTGGTGCCGAGGATGCCCTTCAGCTCCTGTGACGAAGCCCGCTTCATCGCCTCGTTGATCTCGTTCGCGGACGTCTCTCGCTTGGCGATCACCTTGAGATCGACGACCGAGACGTTCGGCGTCGGCACGCGGATCGCGACGCCGTCAAGCTTGCCCTTCAGCTCCGGCAATACCAGGCCGATCGCCCTCGCGGCGCCGGTCGAGGTCGGAACCATTGAAAGACCCGCGGCGCGCCCTCGATAGAGGTCCTTGTGCATGGTGTCGAGGGTCGGCTGGTCGCCTGTGTAGGCGTGAATCGTGGTCATGAAGCCGGTTTCGATGCCGATCAGATCGTTGAGGACTTTCGCCACCGGCGCGAGACAGTTGGTGGTGCAGGATCCGTTCGAAACGACCAGATGATCCTTCGTCAGCTTGTCGTGGTTGACGCCATAGACCACCGTCAGATCCGCGCCTTCGGCCGGAGCCGACACCAGCACGCGCTTGGCGCCGGCGGTGAGGTGCGCGGAAGCTTTCTCCTTCGCGGTGAAAAGGCCGGTGCACTCCATCGCGATGTCGATGCCGAGTTCCTTCCAGGGCAGCTTCGAGGGATCGCGCTCGGCGGTCACCTTGATCTTGTTCTTGCCGATCACGAGGCTGTCGCCTTCGACCTTCACCTCGAAGGGGAAGCGGCCATGCACCGAGTCGAAGCGCAAGAGATGCGCGTTGGTTTCCACCGGGCCGAGATCATTGATGGCGACGATCTCGATCTCGTCGCGGCCGGCCTCATAAACGGCGCGCAAAACATTGCGGCCGATGCGGCCAAACCCGTTGATTGCGACCCGGACTGCCATGTCTTCATTCTCCTTCAAATGGACGGCGCTCCCTGCGCGCAACCATAGTTTGCCGCGCGCAGCGTCAACGCCTTTTCGCCCGGTTCTGCCAGGCCGCGACCGTTGGTAATATCCGGCGGCGCGATTTCCGGCATTCCGATGCTCTTATTATTCCGCGAGCATCTTTTCCGAATGTCGAAATCGCAGGGACCGCCAGCGAATGCAAGTTGTCAGTGGAATTTTGGATTTGCCATTCGCATCCAGGCCACGCTTGGCCGGGCAGCGAATGCCAAATCCATTCCACCGTTTTTAGCTAGCGCCTTTTTGATTTTGAGGCAATCTCAACCTCAGCCAAGGCGTTTTTCCACCGCGCCGACCACGGCTTCGGCGGTGATGCCGAAATGCTTGTAGAGGTCCTTGGCGGGAGCGCTGTGGCCGAAGCTGTTCATGCCGACGAAAAGGCCGTCCGCCCCGATCACGGCGTCCCATCCGAAACGCACGGCCGCTTCCACGGCGATCTTGACGGGAGCCTTGCCGATAATGGCCTGCCGGCGATCCTCGGGCTGCTCGAGCAACAGTTCCAGCGAGGGCACCGACACCACCCGCGAGGCGATGCCGCGCTGGGACAGCTGCTGCTGAGCGGCGACGGCGATCTCGACTTCGGATCCCGACGCGAAGATCGACACCTTCGCCTCGCCGCCAGCGGCGACCAGTTCATAGGCGCCCTGCGCGCAGCGATTGTCCGCGTCCGCGGTCTTGCGCACCGGGGTGAGATTCTGGCGCGACAGAGCCAGAACCGTCGGCCCCTTCGGCCGCTCCAGGGCAAGCTGCCAGCACTCGGCGGTCTCGACCGCGTCGGCGGGGCGGAACACGCGCATGTTCGGCATCGCGCGCAGGCTTGCCAGATGTTCCACCGGCTGATGGGTGGGGCCGTCCTCGCCGAGCCCGATCGAGTCGTGGGTCATGATGTAGATGGTGGGAATATACGCCAGCGCCGAAACGCGCATCGCCGGACGGGCATAGTCGGCGAAGCACATGAACGTGCCGCCGGCCGGCGCATATCCGCCATGCAGGGCGATGCCATTCATGGCGGCGGCCATGCCGAGTTCGCGGATGCCGTAGTGGATGTAGCGGCCACCATACTGGCCGGGCTCCACTTCTTTCAGGCCCTTGGTGCGGGTGTTGTTCGAAGGGGTGAGATCGGCGGAACCGAGCAGCAGTTCCGGCACCGCCGGCACCAGCGCCTCGAGCGCCATTTCGCTGGCCTTGCGGGTGGCGACCGTCGGCGGCTCGGCGACCAGCTTGTCCTTGAGCTTGCGGATCGCCTCATTGAGGTTTTGAGATGGCTTGCGGTCGATGACGCGGCGCTTGAATTCGTCTCGCTGGGCATCGGGCTGGGCCGCGAGCCGCGCGCGCCACTCCTTGTTGTGCCGCTTGCCCTTGCGTCCGGCGCTCCGCCAGGCGTTGAGGACATCCTCGGGAACTTCAAAGGGGCCATACTCCCAGCCCAGCGCCTTCTTCGTCCCCGCGAGTTCTTCCGCGCCCAGCGCTTCGCCGTGTGCCTTGGACGTGCCGGCCCTGGTGGGAGCGCCGAAACCGATGATGGTCTTGCAGGCGATCAGCGATGGCCTGTCGGATTTCTGCGCCCGGCGGATCGCGGCGGCGATCGCCTTCTGATCATGGCCGTCGATCCGTCTGGCATCCCAGCCGCACGCCTTGAAACGCGCCACCTGATCGACGTCGTCAGAAAGCGAGATCGGGCCGTCGATGGTGATGCCGTTGTCATCGTAAAGGAAAATCAGCTTGTTGAGCTTGAGGTGGCCCGCCAGCGCGATCGCCTCATGGCTGATGCCCTCCATCAGGTCGCCGTCGGAGCACAGCACGTAAGTGTAGTGGTCGACCACCTCGCCGCCGAATTCGGCGGCCAGCAGCCGTTCCGCCAGCGCGAAGCCGACCGAGGTGGCGACACCCTGGCCGAGCGGGCCGGTGGTGGTTTCCGCGCCCTCGGTGATGAAGTTCTCCGGATGACCCGGCGTCTTGGAGTCGAGCTGCCGGAAATTCTTGAGCTGATCGAGCGTCATCTGCTTGTAGCCGGTCAGGTATAACAAGGCATAAAGCAGCATCGAGCCGTGGCCGGCGGAAAGGATGAAGCGGTCCCGGTCCGGCCAGTGCGGATCGGCGGCGTCGTATTTCAGGAACTTCGTGAACAGCACCGTCGCGATGTCGGCCGTGCCCATGGGCAGGCCGGGATGGCCCGATTTTGCTTTTTCTACACCATCCATCGCGAGCGCGCGGATTGCATTTGCCATACGGGAGGAGTCGACGGTCGGCATGGGAGATATCCGGTCCTGATAGGGAGGAGGGCTAAGTAAACGGTTCGCATTGGAATTCGATGCAGTCCGGTAGAAAGGACTGGCGTGCCGGGGGCATAGCACCTGCGTCGGCGGAGTCCAAGTGCCGGGGGGGACGCTGAGGGGGAGAATGTTTGTGGTGCATAGTTGTGCACCGGCGTTGCGCTGGCCTCGTCCGCCACGTAAATTTCGGTTCCTAAGGGCTTGCCGAGCCGCCGCTTTGTAGCCTGCCCGGCAGCCGGCCCAAAGGCGCGCAGGACGAACATGAACGACCAACCGGCCAATCGTTCCGCCAGTGCTGAACCGCCCAACGGTGGTGGGGGAACCGATATCGACGCCGCCACCCGGCGGCTGACGGCCGCGCTCGATGCGCTGGAACGGGCGGTGGAGCGGCGGCGTGACGCGGACCGCGACGAGGACGAACTGGCGAGCCGCATTCAGGCGCTGGGCGCGGATCGCTCCCGCCTTGCGGATGAACTCGACGGATCGCTGGTGCGCACGCGCAAGCTGGAGCGGACCAATCGTGAGATCGCCGAAAAGCTGGACGCGGCGATCGGCACCATCAGGTCCGTGCTCGAGGCGGCGGGAGAGAGGCCATGAGCCACGTCAACGTGACCATCAACAGCCGCCAGTACCGGATGGCCTGCGAGGATGGCCAGGAAGACCGGCTGCTGAAGCTCGCGGACGATCTGGAAAGCCGCATCGGCCAGTTGCGTGGCAAGTTCGGACAAATCGGAGACCAGCGGCTTGAGGTCATGGCGGCGCTGGTGACATCCGACGAACTGATGGATGCGCAGCAGCGCATCCGCGCGCTGGAGGAAGAGATCAAGGCATTGCGCGATGTGCGCGCCGCGGCCGCCGAGCGCGCCCGCGCGACGCAGACGGCGGTTGTCGCCGCGCTCAACATGGCGGCCCACCGGATCGAGAAGACCACGCAGGTGCTGAACCGCACCGTCGGCGGCGGCATCGCCATCGGGTGATCAACCCTATAAGGAAGTGAACCCTTCGGACAGACCGATGTCGTTCTGCACTCTCTTCTGGAGAGTAAGAAGTGGCAACTATCATCCACTGGCGCTTCGCATCCATCGGGCCTACATTGAGTTCGCGAGGCTGCACCGCGCGTCAGGAGCCACTATCCCCGGGGCCTTATCGATCCTTAAGGGAACTGTCCCTGGCCGGGTCCGTGGATCCGGTCATATGGTGCCCACCTACTTTCGTAGGGAACTCCGGGATCGAGCGCTTCAACGGCGGTCGCGGCTTCGCGCATTTCCTTGCATATCCCACATGTCCCTGAAAGCTGCCACTATCTCAGGTCGTGCGGAAATCTGCTTTAGCGCATGATGACCGGGGCCGGAGCCGCGCCGGTTCTTCCCATAGCTTCGGTGATCTGTGACTTCGGTGATCCTGTTCTGGCGCGCTCCTCGGGCGAACTGATCTTCTTTGCTCGAAATACGTTATAAACGTTGTGCATGCCGATTTCCCCCGATGCTCCGCCCAAGGACGAGTTGCGCGCTGCCGCGCTGGCTCGCCGCGACGCCCTGAGCGCGGAGGATCGCGCCCGCGCGGCGGTTGCGCTCGCGGCGCGGATGCCGCCGCTCGATATAACGTCATCGACCGTCGTCGCCGGCTATGCGCCGATTCGCAACGAGATCGATCCCGTGCCGCTGATGCGGAGCCTTGCCGGGAAGGGCGCGGCGCTTGGGATGCCGGCGATCGCGGCGCGTGACGCCGCGCTGGTGTTTCGCGCGTGGATGCCCGGCGATGCGCTTGTTCGTGGGGCGTTGGGGACTTACGAGCCGCCCGCCAATGCCGTCGAGGTGGCGCCGGACATCGTGCTGGTGCCGCTGGCGGCGTTCGACCACGCCGGTCATCGCATCGGCTACGGCGCAGGCTATTACGACCGCACGCTCGGCGCGTTGCGGATGCGCCGCCGGTTGCGGGCGCTCGGTGTTGCATTTGCCATGCAGGAGGTCGACACTATTCCCGCCTCCCGCCATGATGCCCTGCTCGACGCCGTGCTGACGGCGGAGGGTTTCACGGTCGACCGGCCGGTGTTCTCGGCGCCCGGCATGCCGGATGTCGAGAATCTCTATGCCCGGATCGGTGCTGACGGACCCGTCCTCGTCATCGCCGGACATACCGACGTCGTGCCGCCCGGCGACCTCGCCGCCTG
>ENA-UOUJ01001728-UOUJ01001728.1-activated-sludge-metagenome-genome-assembly--contig:-NODE-1728-length-10960-cov-4.121871_pt1 | contig 10960 bp, 11 predicted proteins | sample MGYA00249839_ERZ747224 | MGnify/ENA primary metagenome ERZ747224 (study PRJEB28782, sample SAMN03220277) | activated sludge metagenome | biome: wastewater; feature: sewage sludge; material... | reverse complement strand
GAGCATCGGATTTATCCCGAAACCGGTTCCCACTTTCGGGTCCGATGCTCTAGCGGGTTGCGCCTGCGGCCCGCACGCCTTAACCCACTCTCTTATCCAAGCCCCGTCCGGCGCTGATCGCGCGGGCCGCGGGCGCAGCAACGGCAGGCCGCAGGCTCTGCGCTGTCGTTGACTGGCTCCCGAAAACTTTGAATGTTGCCTCTCACAGGCAAGAAAGAACAAAGGCTGCGAAATGTCCGAAGTCGTCAACAACATGGAAAAACATCGCTACGAACTCGAAGTGGACGGGCTCGTTGCCGCGACCTACTACCGATTCCTGGACGGTGTCCTCGTCTTCACCCACACTCAGGTGCCGCCGGAACTCGAAGGCAAGGGCGTCGGTTCGGAACTGGTGAAGGGCGCGCTGGATCAGGTGCGCGCGGATAAATTCAGGGCCAGCGCTCAATGCCCCTTCGTGAAAGCGTGGCTCGAGAAGAACCCCGATTACGCCGATCTGCTGCGTCCGAATTTGTGAGACAAGGCGAGGCTTCGTCTGGAGCAGTTTCGCTTCTGGTTGAATCAGAAGCGAAGTTCCAGATGTTGTTTCAACGCCGGTTTTCGGGAGGGATCACGCTCAAACAAAAAAGATAAGCAGCGAGTCTGATTCAACACCGTTGGAACAGACTCTAGTTTTCCTCCGAAAATGCGTGCTGTCTGATTACTGCTTCATGTCGGGCGGCAGCTTGCCCCCATTGGCTGCGAGCTGAGCCATCATCTGCTTATGCAGCCAGACGTTCATTGCCGCGGAATCGTTGGTGTCGCCCGGATATTTCAGATCCTTCGCCAGTTCCTTGCGCGCGCTCAGGCTGGAGTCGACATCAAGCGCCTTCATCAGATCAACGATCGAGGTTCGCCATGCCAGCTTTTCCTTCTTGGCGGCGACAGCCTTGTCGAGAATGGCCGCCACGTCGACGCTCTTGGCGGACGAGCCCTCCGGCGAGGGCGCAGTCCCGCTGCCTGACTCTCCCGCCGGTGTTGCCGCTTCGGCGTGCGAGCCGAAAATGGCGCCCATGATCTTTCCGAATATGCTCATTGTGCCGCTCCCAATAGCTTTAGCCGTGTACCGACTCCAAAGCGGAAATCCCGCATCTGTTTCCGCCGGATCGTCAAAAGAGTAACCGGCTCATCGCGGCTTGCCAATGCGAACGATGCCGGGCCCTCCCCCTGGCATCTGGCATCCTCCCTGCGATGAAAAAAGTCACTCAACCGTGAGCAACCAAGATCACGGATCCGAATTAGAATGGTGACAGTACAGGTCGCGGCAGGACCAGGTTGCTTGCCTTCGCGTCTGGTCTTGATCCGTGATCCGTTTCCGAAGGGGCGACCTCGCGCCTTCCGGCGGCCAGAGATCGACCCCGCGAAAGGGAGACAACGAACATGGCCACCTCTTATCCTGTCGACGTTACGTCGCATTCCGGAATGGCCGGCGCAGACAGACCAGTTGTCCGTCACATCGGCTTATCCGATCTGTTCGATGCATTGCGGCTGGGCTGGGAAGACTTCAAAGCGGTTCCCAGCCACGCCATCGTTCTCTGCGTTATCTATCCCATAATCGGAATTCTGCTGTGGCGGATGGTGCTCGGCTACTCGGTCTTGCCAATGCTGGTTCCGATCGCCGCCGGCTTTGCCTTGGTCGGGCCGTTCGCGGCGCTTGGACTTTATGAACTGAGCTACCGGCGCGAACTCGATATGGACGCGTCAGCCTGGCACGCATTCCGCGTGCTACGGGCGCCGTCGTTCGGATCGATGCTTGGACTGGGCGGCGTGCTGCTGGTCATCTTCTTCATATGGGTGGCGACAGCTCGCGCGATCTATGTGTCCACCTTCGGCAACACCCCGGCGGCGGCCATTCCCGACTTCCTCACGCAGGTTTTCACCACGACCGAAGGCTTGCAAATGCTCATGATGGGCGTCGGCGTCGGATTCCTGTTCGCAGCCGTGGCCTTGTGCATCAGCATTGTGTCGTTCCCGCTGATGCTTCATCAACACGCTGACATGACCGATGCCATGCTGACGTCGATGCGCGTGGTGGCGAAGAATCCAATCGCGGCGGCGGAATGGGGTCTGATCGTTGCCGTCCTGCTGACGCTCGGGTCGATTCCCTTCTTCCTCGGTCTCACGATCATCATGCCGTTGCTCGGTCATGCGACGTGGCATCTCTATCGCAAGGCGATCGAGAGTCCCTTAACGTCGTCAGCGCACGAGCCTCGGGAAACGGAGAAGGAAAAACGCTACGCAGCCGATTTCCCGTCGGTCCTGTTCCCGCCTTACGGGCGCAAGCACCGGTTCTTCGATAGTGCTGATTGATGGGAAGACGTTCGCTCTCGCAAAGGCTGTGTCGGTGTCAGGAGCTTCAACCCGCTCGCTGACATCGGGACGGCCTTTGCATCCGCGGTGCTTTCGGGTCTGCTTCCCCGACGCGAATACCGTCGAGGGTTGAAGCGCCGGACCGGCGTTAGCGCGTTCCTTTTGGATGAGAAACGCGCTACCCCTTGTCCCATGACACAGTTTGAATCCCCCCGCACAACCGTTCATATCATCGGCGCCGGCCTGGCCGGTTCGGAAGCGGCCTGGCAGGTCGCGGATCAGGGCGTTCGGGTCGTGCTGCACGAGATGCGGCCGCACCGGATGACTGCGGCGCACCGGACCGGGGGCCTCGCGGAACTGGTCTGTTCAAATTCGTTCCGGTCCGACGATGCTTCCAACAATGCGGTCGGCCTCCTCCATGCCGAGATGCGCCGGCTGGGATCGCTGGTCATGCGCTGCGCCGATGCCAATCAGGTTCCGGCAGGCGGCGCGCTCGCGGTGGATCGCGACGGCTTTTCCGCCGCGGTCACCGAAGCTCTCGACAACCATCCGCTGATCGAGATCGACCGTGCCGAGATCGACGGCCTGCCGCCCGCCGAGTGGAGCAACGTCATCGTCGCCACGGGGCCCCTCACCTCGGCGCCGCTCGCGGCTGCGATCCGCGCACTGACCGATGAAACCGCGCTCGCCTTTTTCGACGCGATCGCGCCCATCGTTCATCGCGACTCCATCGATATGTCGAAAGCCTGGTTCCAGTCCCGTTATGACAAGACCGGCCCGGGCGGCAGCGGCGCCGATTACATCAACTGCCCGCTGAACGAAGCGCAGTATCACGCCTTTGTGGACGCGCTGCTCGAGGGCGAGAAGGTCGAGTTCAAGGACTGGGAGACCGACACTCCCTATTTCGACGGCTGCCTGCCGATCGAGGTCATGGCCGAACGCGGCCGCGAGACGTTGCGCTACGGTCCGATGAAGCCGGTCGGCCTCACCAATCCGCACGATCCCACGGTGAAGCCCTACGCCGTGATCCAGCTACGCCAGGACAACAAGCTGGGCACGCTTTACAATATCGTCGGCTTTCAGACCAAACTGAAGCATGGCGCGCAGACGCGGATCTTCCGCACCATTCCCGGCCTTGAGAACGCCGAGTTTGCCCGCCTGGGCGGCCTGCATCGCAACACGTTCCTGAATTCGCCGAAGCTGCTCGACGCCCGGTTGCGGCTGCGCGCCGAGCCACGGCTGCGCTTCGCGGGACAGATGACCGGATGCGAAGGTTACGTGGAATCCGCCGCGATCGGGCTGCTCGCCGGCCTCTACGCGGCAGCCGATGCACGGTCATGCACGCTTGAAGCCCCGCCCCAGACGACGGCGCTCGGCGCGCTGCTCGGCCACATCACGGGCGGCCACATCGAGACCATCGACGCGGGGCCCCGCTCGTTCCAGCCGATGAACATCAATTTCGGATTATTCCCGCCGCTCGCCGATCCGCCAACCAGAAAGCCTGACGGCACGCGCCTGCGCGGCAACGAAAAGGCGATCGCAAGGAAACAGGCGATCTGCGCGCGCGCGCTGTCGGACCTCGATCGCTGGATCGCGGACGCGCTTCGTCGGGCAGCAGCCGCATAGGTTCAACACGCTATCTTCAGGATTATCATGCCCCTTCCGAAGCAGGACGCAGCATTCCTGTCCACGAAATGGACCGAAGGAGTCCTGCTGAAACGCGACGTGTTTTCGACCGTGGAGCGCGGACGCTTTCAGACCACCACCGGCGAGACCGGCGCGGTGCTGCGGCGGCTGGATCAGGTGCCCTGGTGGTCGTATCTTGTCGCGAGGCACCTGTTCGAGCGCGAGCGCAAGGCGCTGACGCTCGCTCACGATCTCGGCCTCGGTCCACGGCTGTTGTGGAGCGGTCGCAGCGCGTTGGTGCGAGACTTCATCGATGGCGTGGCGCTGCATCTCGCCAGACCCTACGGCGACCTGTCCTACTTCCGCTCGGCGAAGGCGGCGCTGCGCAAGCTGCATCGCGCCGGCATCTGCCACAACGATCTTGCCAAGGAGCAGAACTGGCTGCGTGGCAACGACGGCAACGCCTACCTGACGGACTTCCAGCTTGCCGCATGTTTCAAACGTCGATCGCGCCTGTTTCGCATCGCGGCTTACGAAGACCTGCGGCACCTTCTCAAGCACAAGCGCACCTATGCGCCCGACGCCCTGACGCCGCGCGAACGAAAGATGCTTGAGCGCAAGTCGGTCATAGCGCGGACGTGGCTGATGACCGGCAAGAAGGTCTACCAGGCCATCACGCGCGGCCTGTTCCGTTTCACCGACCGCGAAGGCGGCGGCCGGCGTCTCGTCAACGATGCCCCTGTGCTGATCGCGCGCATCAGGGAAAATCCCGCGGTGCGCGACGCCGCCATCGTTGCCTTCGCTGACCGCCGCAGCGGCGTTGGGCTTTACGCTTTTGTCGAGGCGGACCTGCCCGAACTCGAAGCGCGGTTGCGCTCCACGCTTGCCGCCGCAGGCGAGCCGAAACCTCCCGAGCACATCCAGGTCGTCGCGCGCCTGCCACGTGGCGCAGCCGGCAAGGTGCGCACCGAAATCCTGCAACTGATCGCCATGAATCAGATCGACCTGATCGAGCCGTTGATCACGAGTCCCGAGGATCGCGAATTCTTGCGCGGTATCCTGGAGAGTCGAAAAAACCTGCGCGACCGTTTCAATTTCGAATCGACCGATCAGGCTCTGCCGACCTGATTATGTTCAACCGCGAAATGCCTTCGAGCGTGACGCCCGCCACATGACCCACAGGATGCGCAGCCGCGACGCCGGCCTTGGCGCAAAGGGGTTGATGTTGGCGCCATCGACAACATCAAGCGCGCGACGCACCAGCGCGAGCGGAAGATAGACGCCGCGAGCCTGCGGCGGCAGGTCAGGCAGCAGACCCAACGCCGCCTTCAGATGCGGTCGCGCCTCATTCGCCAGTCCGCCAATGGCCGCGCGAATGGAAGGCATATCCCGGCCCGTGAACATCTGTTCCAGATCGGCGCCGTGCTGCTCCAGCAACGTGAGCGGCACATAAGACTGCCGCCGCGAAGCGTCGAAACCGAAGTTCGCGATCACCCGCGCCATACCGCCGGCGAGGCCGGCGTGTCGGGCGAGATGATCCGTCTGCTCCGGCCGCTGTCCGACGATACGCGATGAGAGCGAGAACAGCGCGCACGACGTGTCAGCCAGATATTGTTCCAATGCCGCCATGTCCGGCATCGGATCGTTGTAGAGATCGAACTGATGCGCCTCGATCAGTCGCCGCAACAACTCGACCGCAAGATCGTGATCCCGGATCGCGAGCAGGAGTTCCGCCGCGACCGGATTGCCTTCAACGCCGCCATGCCCCGCGCCCGCGAGCATATCCATCCACCATTGCAGGCGGACTTCTCCCGCCAGCGGCTGGGTGATCTGCTCTCTGACCCTGACGATCTCGACATTGAAAGCATAAAGCGCGAGCAGCGCGCGGCGGCAACGGAGCGGCGCAAACAACGTCGTCGCATAGCTGCCGAAATCGTGGGTGCGCACCAGTTCCGCACAGAACGCCGCGGACGTGTTCTTTGTTGTATCGTTCATAACACCGCAATCACGCGCGCCAAGGAGCACATCGATATGACGGTCGCCATAATACAGCAACCAGCGCCATCAGGCGCTGCCGGTGTGGTGTAGTGATCACGGTACGGCAACCAGCGCCGTCAGGCGCTGCCAATGTGGTGAGGTCATCATGCCACGGCTATCAGCGCCGTCAGACGCTGCCGATGTGGTGAGGTGATCACGGTACGGCAACCAGCGCCGCCGCTACCCTGCGCCGCTCGCCCAGCATGATGTTGTAAGTGCGGATCGCCGGCCCCGTGAGCATGGTGTCCACGCCGATGCCCACGCGGCGCAGGGCCGTGCGCAGTTCGGGAGGAACAAGCCACACATCTGTTCCGGTGCCGATCAACAACGTGTCGATGGCGGCTGCTCCCTCAAATACGCGCGCCAGCGCATGACGGTCGATGTCATCCGCTCGCGCTACGGGCCACGCCCAAACGCCGTCCGGCAAGCAAAGCAGCGAGCCGCGATGCGACATGGTATCGAAGCGAAAGCCGCCGTTGCCATAGGCCTCGATCGCGGCGGGCCGCGGAAGGTGCGGCGCCTCCGGCGGGACAGCACTCACGGCTTCGCTGGTTTCGCGGACTTGGCCAGCTTCTCGGACTTGGCAGGCTTTTCGGGCTTCGCCAGCTTTTCGGGTTTGGCGGGCTTTTCCTCGACATCGGCGCGGTTCTCGCCCACGCCGAGATAGATCAGAATCGGAGCCGCGATAAAGATCGAGGTGTAGGTGCCGACCAGCACCACGCCGAACGTCCTCACCGCGGTGAAGCTGTGGATCGCCGGACCGCCGAACAGCAGCAAAGCAAGCAGCGCCAGGGTCACGGTGACATGCGTGATGATCGAGCGCGAAAGCGTCGAGTTGATCGATGCGTTGAGCAGTTCAGGCATCGGCATTTTCTTGTAACGCCGGAGAATTTCGCGGATCCGGTCGTAGATGACGACCGTGTCGTTCAGCGAGTAGCCGAGAATTGTCAAAAGCGCCGCGATGCTGGTGAGGTCGAAGTCAACCTGCGAAATCGACATGAAGCCGATCGTCAGCACGATATCGTGCACGTTGGCGATCATCGCGCCGAGCGCGAACTGCCACTCGAACCGGAACCAGAGGTAGATCAGGATACCGAATATCGCAAGCATCAGGCCGAGCATGCCGTAAGCGAGCAATTCACCGGACACGCGCGGCCCGACAACCTCGACCCGGCGATAATTGACGCTTTCGCCAAGCGCGCCGCGCACCTTCTGCACCGCCGCCTGCTGCGCGGCGTCTCCGCCCGGCTGCTCGGCGACGCGGATCAGCACATCGGTCGGGCCGCCGAACTGCTGAAGTTGGACCTCGCCCAGATCGAGCTTGCTCAGCGTCGCGCGCATGCTCGCGATGTCAGCTTCGCCAGATTTGGCCTGCACCTCGAGCAGCGTGCCGCCCTTGAAATCGATGCCGAAATTCAGGCCGTGCGTGAAGAACAACGTGATCGCGACGATCGAAAGCACGGCGGAAATCGGAAAGCTGATGCGGCGGAAGCGCGTGAAATCGAACTTCGTGTCGTCCGGAACGATTCGCAGCGCAGGCAGCAGACCAAACCAGCTGACGATGGTCAGTACAACGATGAGGGCACCCAGCCCGAGCAAAATCGATTGAGTCACAGCCGGCTCCGCGTCATCAGATCGGTACGGTTTGCGGCCGTTTCCAGCGCACCCACATCGCAACGATCAGCCGGGTCACCTCGAAGGCGGTGAAGACCGTTGTAATGATACCGATGCCGAGGGTCACGGCGAACCCGCGCACCGGGCCGGTGCCGATGTAGAACAGCACCGCGGCGGCGATGAACGTCGTGATGTTGGAATCCAGAATCGTCGCCAGCGCCCGTTTGAAACCGGCGTCGATGGCCGAAATAGCGGTGCGGCCGGCGCGCAGTTCCTCGCGGATACGCTCGTAGATCAGCACGTTCGAATCCACGGCAATGCCTACCGTCAGTACGATGCCAGCGATGCCCGGCAAGGTCAGCGTCGCGTTCAGCAACGACAGCACGCCGAAGATCATGGCGACGTTGATGGCGACCGCGATATTCGCGATCACCCCGAAAAACCGGTACGTCAGCAGCATGAACAGGATCACCATGATCGAGCCGACATAGGCGGCAAGCTCGCCCTGTTCGATCGAGTCCTGTCCGAGGCCGGGTCCGACGGTGCGCTCCTCGATGATCGTCAGCGGCGCGGGCAGCGCGCCGGCGCGCAGCAGGATCGCGAGGTCGTTGGCCTCCTGCACGGTGAAATTCCCGGAGATCTGACCCGAGCCGCCGGTGATCGGCTCGCGGATGACGGGCGCCGAGATCACCTCATTGTCGAGAATGATGGCGAACGGCTGTCCGACGTTTTCGGTCGTCGCCTGCGCGAATTTTCGCGCGCCGTTGCTGTTGAAGCGGAACGTCACGATCGGCTCGCTGGTGCGCGAATCGAATCCCGGCTGGGCGTCGGTCAGATCACCGCCTGAGACGAGCACCTGCTTCTTGACGACGTAAGGCGTCTTGGGCGCCTGCGAACCCATCAGCACTTCGGAATCGCCGGGCACCCGCCCCTGCGTGGCCTGATCAGCCGGAATGCTGGAATCGACCATGCGGAAGTCCATCTTGGCGGTTTTGCCGAGGATTTCCTTCAGCCTTGTCGGATCCTGCAATCCCGGCACCTGCACCAGAATGCGGTCGGCGCCCTGACGCTGGATCAGCGGCTCGACGGTGCCGAGTTCGTTGACGCGCTTCTCGATGATCTGGATCGACTGTTCGACCGACTGGCGGATGCGGTCGGTGACGGCGGCCTGCGGCACGGGCATACGGATCACGCCGTCAGCGCTGCTGACTTCAAGGCTGCGCTGGCCGCTGGAGCCGAGCAAACCTCCCAGCGGCTGCGACAGCTCACGCAGTTTGCCTAGCGCGGTCTGGAATTCCTCTTCCTTGCTGATACGAACCTCGACGGCGCCGTTCTTGGCGGCAAGGCCGGTATAAGCGATCCGGGCGTCGCGCAGCGTCTTTCGGGCGTCATCGCGAACCTGATCGAGCTTCTCCTTCTTGACGTAGTTGGAATCGACCTCGAGCAGCAGATACGAGCCGCCCTGAAGATCAAGTCCGAGCACGAGGTGGCGCTGCGCCCATTTCGGCCATGTCTTGACCTGCGCCTCCGGAAAGAAATTCGGCACGGCGCACAGGCAGATCGCGAGAGCGGTCACGATGATCGCCAGCGCCTTCCACCGCGTAAAGTACAGCATCGAGATAACTCGTCAGATTCGAGGAATGATCACCCGAGTATCACCTAGCTCGCCGCGGTGTCGTCCCTGGAGCCATTTCCTTTGGCGCCATCGCCCTTGGCGACTCCTTTTGCCGGTTCGCCCTTGGTCGTTTCACCTTTGGCCGGCTCGCCCTTCGCGCGGACGATCGAAATCATCTGTCGCATCTGCCGCACCCGGACGCCATCAGCGATTTCGAACTCGATCTGCTCGTCATCCACCACCTTGGTGACCTTTCCGACCAGGCCGCTCGATGTGATGACGGTGTCCCCGCGGCGAATGTTCTTCACCAGTTCGGCGTGCTCTTTCGCCTTCTTCTGCTGGGGCCGGATGATCAGGAAATACATGATGATGAAGATCAACGCGAACGGCAGCAGCGACATCAACAGGCTGTTGGCGTCGCCGGAGCCGGCGGCCTGAGCAAAGGCGGGGGTAATGAACATTCGGGCCATTCCTTGGGATCAGACCGGCGTGAGCACAGAGTCGGGCCGATCAAGAGCAAATTCGCGCGGACTATAACGGCCACGGTCCCAATTGCAACGCCGCCAGACCCTTGATCGAGCCACATTATTCCGCAGCTTGCGGGAGCCAGGCCGTTCCGCTAAGGGTGCGCGCCCGGGAAAGACAAAGATGGCCAGAAAGTCGCGGAAAACCAGCCTTCGAAAGGCCCCTCTCAAAACATCAAGGGCCCGCTCCGGTTCTCGGGCCGGCGCGACAAAACGTCCGAAAGTCGCGGCAGCACCCGATGCCGCGGACCGGATCGTCCGCGCTCTCGAAACGATCGCCGCCGCCATGACCGCCGCCGCCGAACGGACCGACAATCACGCGGCGATGACCCGCGCCGACGCATTCGTCTGGCATCCTGACGGGCGACTGATGCCGGTTCCGCGAGTCAGCCGCGTCGATCTCGCTTTGCTCAAGGGCATCGACCGGATGCGCGATATCCTGATGGAGAATACCGCCCGCTTTGCCGGGGGCCTGCCCGCGAACAACGCCCTGCTCTGGGGCGCGCGCGGCATGGGCAAGTCATCGCTGGTGAAGGCGGCGCATGCCAGCGTCAACGCCGACGTCAGCGGACGGCTCAAGCTGATCGAAATTCACCGCGAGGACATCGAGAGCCTGCCCGGCCTGATGGAGCTGCTTCGCTCATCCGAGTTTCGTTTCATCGTCTTCTGCGACGACCTGTCCTTCGACGGCAATGACGCCTCATACAAGTCGCTGAAGGCCGCGCTCGAAGGCGGCATCGAGGGACGGCCCGACAACGTCATCCTGTACGCGACATCGAACCGCCGTCATCTGCTGGCGCGCGACATGATCGAGAACGAGCGATCGACGGCGATCAATCCCGGCGAGGCCGTCGAGGAAAAGGTCTCGCTGTCCGACCGCTTCGGGCTCTGGCTCGGCTTTCACCGCTGTAGCCAGGATGAGTATCTCGCGATGGTGCGCGGCTATTGCTCCCACTTCGGCATCAGGCTCGACGACGCCGAACTGGTGCGGGAGGCGCTGGAATGGTCGGCCACGCGCGGCTCGCGTTCCGGCCGGGTTGCCTGGCAGTTCACGCAGGAGCTTGCGGGGCGGCTCGGCGTGCGGCTGGCAACGTAATCAGCCCGGCAAGATTTGCGTGCGCGCAGGTATCGTTGCATTCACAGCGCTGTCAGCAGTTCGGCGCAGATGCCGCAGACGAGAACGACCAGCCACGGCGGC
>ENA-UOUJ01001727-UOUJ01001727.1-activated-sludge-metagenome-genome-assembly--contig:-NODE-1727-length-10965-cov-3.763153_pt1 | contig 10965 bp, 7 predicted proteins | sample MGYA00249839_ERZ747224 | MGnify/ENA primary metagenome ERZ747224 (study PRJEB28782, sample SAMN03220277) | activated sludge metagenome | biome: wastewater; feature: sewage sludge; material... | reverse complement strand
GGAAATACGGCGCCGTGCCGGAACCGCTGTGCAGGTTGGGTGAGGACCAGGCCGTGGCCCCAGGGCCCACGGGGTAGGCCTGCAACGGGGCCTGCGTGATGCCGGAGGTGAACAGGCGTTGGGTGGCCGGGTCCATGGCAGCACCACCGATCTCGCTGCCGAGGGTCCAGGTATCCACCTGCCCCACGCTGTCGATGCGCGAAAGCGTGGCCGTTCCCGGCAGGCCCAAGGGGGAGGTGATGTACACGGCACGCAACCGCCAAGGGGCAGCCTGCACTTGGATGGTACGGAAGGCGAAACCATCGTTGCTGCCATCGCTGGCGCGGGCCTGCAGGGTGTAGGCGCCGGAGGCCAGCTGCTCGCTGAGCAGGACCAAGGCTGCATTGATGGTGGCCGAGGCCGCGTTCACGCTCGTGGAGGCCACGTTCACGATGGGGACACCGTTCGGGGAGAGAAGCTGCACGGTGAGGTTCCGCACCTCGCGGTCATCGGAGACCTGCACTTGGATGGCCAGGGTGTCCGGAATGGTCACTTCGGCCCCATCGCCCGGCAGGAGAAAGGACACGCCGATAAGCTGGTCAGCAGGATCAGTCCGCACACCAAGGGACACATGCGCATGGGCCCGAAGTTACGGGACACCGGCAGCGGCTTCTGCACAGGGCGATCGTTGATCGGCTGGGGGCGAGTTGTTCACATTTGATCCGGGGGGCGGACGGGCCTCGGCTATTTTTGTAGCCCGACACACGCGCCGGGAGGATCGATCGACGTTCTCACCGTCAGCCTCCCCGCGGACCCGGAACGCATAATGGCCGAACTACCGAACACCCGTCGTGCCGGTGCACGACGCCCTGCCTCATCGCTGGTGGAGACCGCCCTGGAGGCGGGCAAGCTGCCACCGCAGGCCCCCGAACTGGAACAGGCCGTTCTCGGGGCGTTGATGCTGGAGCGCAACGCCGTGAACGAGGCCATCGACATCCTGCAGCCGGACAGCTTCTATGTGGATGCGCACAAGAAGATCTTCGATGCGATCCTGAACCTCTTCCGCAACGACCAGCCCATCGACATCCTCACGGTGACCCAGGAGCTGAAGAAGCGGGGTGAGCTCGATATCGTTGGCGGTCCCTACTACATCAGCCAGCTCACCAACAAGGTGGCGAGCAGCGCGAACGTGCAATACCACGCGCGCATCATCAGCCAGAAGCACATCCTGCGCGAGCTCATCAGCATCAGTGCGGAGACGATGCGTGATGCGTACGATGACAGCGCGGACGTTTTCGACCTGCTGGACAAGACCGAGAACGGGCTGTACAAGATCACCAGCGGCAACCTGAAGCGGAACTACGAGCCGATGAGCGAGCTCATCCAGGGGGCCATCGCGCAGATCGAGAACGCCAAGAACAAGTCCGACGGGGTGAGCGGTATCCCCACGGGCTTCATCCAATTGGACAAGCTTACCGCGGGCTGGCAGCGCAGTGATATGATCGTGGTGGCCGCCCGTCCCGCCATGGGTAAGACGGCCTTCGTGCTGAGCATGGCGCGGAATATCGCGGTGCAGCACAAGCATGCGGTGGCCGTCTTCAGCCTGGAGATGAGCAGTACGCAGCTCGTCACCCGTCTCATCGCCAGCGAGGCCGGGATCAGTTCGGAGAAGCTGCGCAAGGGCGACCTCACGGATGCGGAGTTCACCATCCTGCACCAACACATCGCCCAGCTGACCAACGCGCCCATCTTCATCGATGACACGCCGGGCCTGAACATCTTCGAACTTCGCGCCAAGGCCCGCCGCCTCAAGAGCCAGCACAACATCGACCTCATCATCATCGACTACCTGCAGCTGATGACCGCCGGTGGCGACACCAAGGGCGGTAACCGCGAACAGGAGATCAGCCAGATCAGCCGCAGCATCAAGAGCATCGCCAAGGAACTGGATGTGCCCATCATCGCACTGAGCCAGTTGAGCCGTGCGGTGGAGACCCGCGGTGGCGACAAGAAGCCGATGCTCAGTGACCTGCGCGAATCCGGTGCGATCGAGCAGGATGCGGACATCGTGTGCTTCCTCTACCGTCCGGAGTACTACAAGATCATGGAGGACGAGCACGGCAGCACGGCCGGCATCGGTGAGGTGATCGTGGCCAAGCACCGGAACGGCGCCGTGGATACCGTGCGCCTGCGCTTCATTTCGGAACTGGCCAAGTTCGCCGACCTGGAGACCATGTCCATGGGCTTCGGTGGGGATGGCATGGGATCGGATGATGGCATGGGCGGGGCCTTCAGGACCATAACGCGTCCGAGCCGGATGAACGATGACGACAACGACGACCTTTCACCCTTCTAGGACCGCGCGGCGCTTCGTGCTGGTGCTGGTCGCCCTCCTCGTCGCCTTGCCGGGGTGGTGCACCAAGCTGCTCATCCCCATGGACGGCAGCCAGCGCGATCACCTGAAGGCGTACGGTGTGGCGTTCTGGACCCTGCAGCGTGACGTGGCCATCGACTGGCTGCTGAACTACCGTGGAGGCAGCTTCCTGGTGGACCATTTTCAGGCCATTGAGCAGGAGTGCGCCATCCGTGGTGTCACCTACCAGGTCATTGCCGATGCGCAGGCGGCGGCCATTCTCGCGGAGATCGGCGATCCCGAGGTGAACATGGAGGTGGTGAAGCTGGAGAAGGCGCCGAAGATCGCGGTCTATGCTCCTGAGAGCTTCCAGCCCTGGGATGATGCCGTGGCATTGGTGATGACCTACGCGGAGATCCCCTACGAGCGCATATACGACCGCGAGATCATCGCCGGTGCCTTGCCGCAATACGACTGGCTGCATTTGCACCACGAGGATTTCACCGGGCAGTACGGCAAGTTCTACCGGGCCTACAGCAATGCGCCCTGGTACCAGGCCCAGGTGCGCGAGAGCGAGGCCATGGCCGCCGAACTGGGCTTTGCCAAGGTGAGCCAGATGAAGCTGGCGGTGGCCTTGAAGATCCGCGATTACGTGGCGGGCGGCGGTTACCTCTTCACCATGTGCTCAGGCACGGACAGCTATGACATCGCGCTCTCGGCCGAAGGGGTGGACATCTGCACACCGGAGTTCGACCATGATCCCATCGATCCGGCCGCCCAGCAGAAGATCGACTTCGGGAGGACCTTCGCCTTCCGCGATTTCCGGCTGGTGACCGACCCCAACGTGTACGAGTTCAGCAACATCGACGCCACGGACATCCATTCCAGCATCGGGCAGCCGCGCGACTTCTTCACGCTGTTCGACTTCAGTGCGAAGTGGGACATCGTGCCCACCATGCTGTGCCAGAGCCACGAGCAGGTGGTGCGTGGCTTCATGGGCCAGACCACGGCCTTCCGGAAAAGCTTGGTGAAGCCGGGCGTCACGGTGATGGGGGAGAACAAGGCGCAGGGCACCGTGAAGTACATCCATGGCGAGTTCGGACTGGGGCAGTGGACCTTCTATGGCGGGCACGATCCGGAGGACTATCAGCACATGGTGGGCGATCCGCCGACCGACCTGAGCCTGCACCCCAACTCTGCAGGGTACCGCCTCATCCTGAACAACATCCTGTTCCCTGCGGCGCGCAAGAAGAAACAAAAGACCTGAGCCGCGCAGGGATCATTAGTTTTGACCTTCCAACAGAACGCATGGACCTCAGCAAGATCATCTCCGTCGCCGGCAAGCCCGGTCTTTTCCGTGTGGTGGCCCAAGGCCGCAACGCGCTCATCGTGGAATCGCTCGTGGATGGCAAGCGTACGCCCGTACCGATGAGCGTGCGGGTGAGCAGCCTGGATGAGATCAGCATGTTCACCACCGGTGATGACGTGCCGCTGAAGGAAGTGATCGGCAAGCTCTACGACCATGCCAAGGGCGGAGCTTCGGCCGATGCCAAGGCGGACATCTCCTCGCTGTGGGAGACCCTGCTGACCGTGCTGCCCACGGCGGACCGCGAGCGCATCTACGAGAGTGACGTGCGCAAACTGTTCACATGGTACGCCCTGCTGCTGCAGGCCGGCGAACTGGCCAAGAAGCAGGAGGCCGAACCAGCCGTCGAGGAGAAAGGGAAGGCAGTGAAGGCCAAGGCCGGAGAGGCCGCACCGAAGAAAGCGGCGGCGGAGGCGGGTGCCAAGAAGGCCTCCGCACCCAAGCCTGCCGGCGGCTCCAAGCCCAAGGCGGCCACCATGCGCAAGAGCGCGCAGCGCGGCAGCTGAGCAACCACCTACTGAACAGGGACGACCCGGCCGAACACACGGCCGGGTCGTTCGTTGAAAAGCAAGCGATGCACTGATCGTGGTATGGACCTTTGGGCCTGCGCCGCAGTACATTGCACACCACCTGCAAGCGAGCGATCATGAAACATTCCTACCCCTTGGCCTCCAAGGTGCTCATCCTCACCGGCCTCGCCCTGACCGTGGGCGTTTTCGTGGCCTGGACCAACGGCCGTGTGCCTTCCGCCCATGCCTACCACACCGCCGAGGAGCTGGAGGAGTTCCGCGGAGCGGGTATCGACCTGCCGACGGGTGGCAACACCTATTTCAAGGGCAGTGGTGCGTGCGGTGGCTGTCATGGGCTGGACCTCCTCGCACCCTACGCCAATGCCATCCCCAGCGCGACCCCGGGCGGGGATAGCATCGATGTGAACCCCACGGACATGTGGCGGTCGTCCATGATGGGCAATTCGGCCAAGGACCCCTTCTGGCGCGCCAAGGTGAGCCACGAGGTGGCGGTGAACCCCGGCCACCAGGCCGGTCTGGAGGACAAATGCACCTCGTGCCATGCGCCGATGGGCCGTTACGATAAGTTCCTAACCGTGGGTGGTCACTACACCATCGCCGAGATGGCCCAGGACCCCATCGCGCTGGACGGGGTGAGCTGCCTGACCTGCCACATGCAGAGCCCTGATAGTTCGGGACTGCTCTTCTCGGGCGTGCTGAAGTACGATACCAACGATGTGGTCTATGGCCCCTATGATGCGGAGAACCTGTTCGCGGCCCCCATGTCCAATTTCGTGGGCTATGAGCCGATGTTCGGTGGGCACATCCTCCAGGCCGGTGTTTGTGCGGGCTGCCACACGTTGATCACCGAAACGGCCGACCTGGAGGGGAACCTCACCGGCGACAAGTTCGTGGAGCAGGCCACCTATCATGAGTGGGTGAACTCGGCCTTCAATACCGACGTGGACCCCGAAAGCGGCATCACCTGCCAGGGGTGCCACATGCCGCGGATCCAGCAGGGAGTGGCGCTCAGCTCGGGCTATGACTTTCTGGTGCTGCAGCCCCAGTTCCACCGTTCGCCCTATGGCCAGCACCAGCTGGTGGGGGGTAACAGCTTCATGCTGAAGCTGCTCAAGCAGAACATCAGCACGCTCGGCCTCACGGCCAGCGAGGCCCAGTTCGACAGTTCGATCACCTGGACCGAGCGGATGCTCCAGCAGCACACCCTGCTGCTCGATGCCACCGTGGTGGACCGCACGGCCGATCTGGCTTCCATTGATGTGAAGCTCACCAATCTGGCGGGACACAAGTTCCCCTCGGGTTATCCGGCGCGCCGCGCCTTCGTGGAACTGCATGTGCAGGATGCCATGGGGAACACGCTCTTCCGCAGCGGCAACTGGGACCCCACGTATGAGGTGGTGGGGCACGACGAGGAGTGGGAGCCCCATCATGATGTGATCACCTCGCCCGACCAGGCGCAGATCTATGAGATGGTGCTCGGTGATGTGAACGACAACAAGACCACCGTGCTGGAGCGTGCCAAGACGGCCCTGAAGGACAATCGCCTGGCGCCGTTGGGCTTCACCACCACCCATCCCAGCTACGACACCACGCTCATCGCCGGTGTGCCGCCCACCGATGTCGACTTCAACCGGTACGCCAATGGCACCGAAGGCAGTGGCACGGACATCGTGCACTACCAGGTGCCCATGAACGGCTACGTCGGACTGATCACCATCGCGGCGAAGGTGTGGTACCAAAGCGCCCCACCGCGCTGGATGGAGGAGATGTTCGCCTTCAACACCCCGGAGATCGATGCCTTCCGCACCATGTATGAGGAGGCCGACGGCACGCCCGTGCTGGTGAAGGAAGTGCAGCTCACGGACCTCACCGTGGCCGTTGACGACCTGCATGAGCTCGGCGTTCGGATCTTCCCGAACCCCGTGCGTGACGGTCAACTACGCATCGATGGCATCAGCGAGCGCATCGCCGGCATCGAGGTGTTCGATCTGAAAGGGGCGGCCGTGGCGCGCTTTGTGCCCAACGGCCGGCAGACCTGGCAGGTGAACCTCCCGCAGCGCGGCGCCACCTACGTGGTGGTGGTGCGCACGGCCCAGCGCAGCTTCATCGAGCGCGTGGTGGTGCTGTAATGCGGGTATCGGCCGTGGTTACCTTTCCGGCATGAGGTTCCGATCGATCTTCGTGGGGCTTGCGCTGTTCGCGACAAGCGTTGCCCACGCGCAACATCCCGTAGTGCAGGCCATCCTCGATTCTGTGCGGATCGATTCGATGATGCTCTATCTGAACGAACTGACGGGAGAGGTGCCGATCGACCTGGGCAATGGTCCGGAGACGATCGTGAGCCGGCACAAGAACAACCCGGGCAACGCACTGGCGCAGGCCTGGCTGGAGCACAAGCTGACCCAGTTCGGCTACACGCCCCAGGTGCAGAGCTGGAGTCCCACGGGCCGCAACATCCTGGTGACCAAGCCGGGTTCGGTGCCCGGTGCAACAGCACTGGTCTTCGGCGCGCACTATGATGCCATGCCCGGCGGTAACCTGGCCGCGCCTGCCGCGGATGACAATGGCAGTGGTACCGCAGCCCTGCTGGAGGCGGCCCGGGTGCTGCACGACATCGAGTTCGAACACCCGATCATCTTCGCCTTCTGGGACGAGGAGGAGCAGGGACTTGTAGGCAGCGAGTACCAAGCCGCTGGTCTGGCCAGCAATGATGTGCTCCTGCGCGGCGTGATCAACATGGATGCGATCGCCTACGACGGCAATGGCGACAAGCGCATGCGGGTGCATGTGCGGCCGGTGGCCAACTCGATCGAGATCGGCGATACCCTCGTGGCGGTGCGAGGCCATTACGATCTCGACCTGGACCTTGTGGTGACCAATCCCGGTGCCACCTACAGCGATCATGCCTCCTTCTGGAACGAAGGGTATGGGGCCGTATTGGTGATCGAGGACTTCGGGCCTGATGGCAACCCCAACTATCACCTGCCCAGCGATCGGGTGGAGTTCCTGGACATCCCCTACTACGAGAAGATCGCCAAGCTGGCCATAGCTGGGGCCGCGACACTGGCCGTGCCGGTGCTGGACATGGTGCAGGGAGTTCCTTCAGCGGGAACCGGCCCGCTCTTCCGGCTCTCCGCGTACCCCAACCCGACGGAGGGTGACCTGATGTTCTGGGTGGAGTCCACCGTGTCGGCCCCTACGCGCATCGTGGTGCACGATGCGCTTGGTCACGTGGTGGCCGTGATGCACGAAGGCCTGCTCCCCGTGGGCAAGCAGGCCTTCGAATTGTCGTTGACGTCCATGGCCCCGGGCACCTATGCCATCGTGGCCGAACAGGCTGGACAGGCGCCGGCCGTGGTGCGCGTGGTGCGCACACCCTGAGCTCAGCCCTTGATGAAGGGGCGGGTCATCACGGTGCCATTCCCCGCCACCAGACGAAGGATGTAGTTGCCCGCGGGCAGCGTGGCGGTGGGCAGGTGCACCATGGCTTGGCCGTTGATCCCATGCGATGCCATGACCCGGCCGTCGAGCATGAGGATCTCCGCACGGTCCACCTTCAGGTCGCCAAGGTCGAGCGTGAGCACATCCGCGGTGGGAATGGGGAAGAGGTTGATGGATGCCGCCGCTTGTTCGGCCACCACGGTGGGATTGAGCACGGTGATATTGCCGAACTGGGTGGCCGAGTGGCCCTGCTGCGTGCAGTGGTAATTGTACACGCCAGCGATGGTGAAGGTGAACTCGAAGGTCCAATTCCCACCCTGGGGGCTGCCCGAAGAGAAGCTCTGCGGATTGGCGGGGAAGAGCGTGGTGCTGCCGTTCACGTTGTGCGTACCGGAGGTATTGGTCCAGCGCACGATGTCGCCCACATTGATGGTGAGGTTCTGCGGGTTGTAGAACGGGGGCGTGCCGCCGGCCGTGCTGCCACCCACCTGTACCTGGTGGATGGTCTGGGCCTGCAGGCTCAGCGGAAGGGCAAAAAGAAGTGCGTACAGTGATCTCATGGGGTGGTGTAATGAGCTAAAGGAACACGAACAGGATGGAGACGCCCCCATCGTTCGTGGACTGTTCTTGGAAGCCTTCCCTCAACGGGTGGGAAGCATGCGTGCATCGATGTACCGCAGCACCTTTTCCATCAGGTGCACGCGGTCCCTGCCCCGCACATTGTGCCCATGGCCGGGGTAGTCGAAGAAATCGACGGGCACACCCTTGGCCACACAGGCCTTGATGAAGGAGAGGCTGTGCTGGGGCAGCACCACATTGTCCGCGCCACCGGTGATCAACAGCAGGTCATCCTGCAGCTTGTCGGCCTGTGCGTACAGGGTGGTGGCGGCATACCCGTCCGGGTTCTCCGCAGGGGTGTCCATGTAGCGCTCGGTGTACATCACCTCATACAGGCTCCAGTCCATCACCGGTCCGCCGGCCACGCCCACCTTGAAGACCCCCGGATGACGGGTGAGCATGGCCGTGGTCATGTGGCCACCGAAGCTCCATCCATGCACTGCGATACGCGCGCTATCCACATACGGCAGGGAGCGCAGGAAGTCCACCCCACGCATCTGGTCCTTCACCTCGGTGATGCCGAGGTTGCGATGCACCGCTTGCTCGAAGGCCTTGCCCCGGTGGGCACTGCCGTGGCCATCCACGGTCCACACCAGGTAACCGCGTTCGGCGGCCTCCAGCATCCAATGCGAGGCCCCGCCCAGGAAGGAATTGGTGACGAGCTGCACATGCGGGCCATTGTATACGTAGATGAGCACCGGATAGCGCTGCTTCTCGCTGAAGTAGCTGGGCTTGATCAGCCGTGCGTTGAGGCGATCACCGTTCTCGCCGAGGATGGTGAGCGTCTCGATGGTGCCCACCACATGGCCGGCAAGCGGATCACGGGAGGTGACCAGGGTCTTGGTGACCGCGCCGGTACGCACGTCGCGGAGTTCGATGCGGCCCGGAACGGTGACACTGCTCCAGCTGTCGATCAGCACCTGGCCATCGCTGCTCAACTGGCCATGGTGCGTGCCGGGCTCCTGCGTGAGGCGCTGGGTCTTGCGGCTTGCCAGGTCGATGCGGTACAGGTGGGTCTCCATCGCACCCACCGGGTTACCGGGCAGGATGGTCGCGGTGCCTTCAACGATCACGAAACTCTCTTGTGGGTCGGTGCCCACGATCTCCTTGATGTTCCAGGCCCCATCCGTCAACTGGCGGACCAGTCCCTTCTTGGCATCGTAGAGGTAGAGGTGGTTCCATCCGTTCCGCTCGCTCAGCCACAGGAACTGCTCCGGCCGGGTCTTCAGGAAGTGCGCGGGGTGCTCGGGTTCCAGGTACACCGGGTCCTGCTCGGTGAGCAGGGTGGCCACTGGAGCGCCGGTGAGCGCATCATAGCGCACCAGCTTCAGGTTCTCGGTCCTGCGGTCCAGATGCACTACATGCACAAAGCGCTCGTCCGCGCTCCAGCTGATGTTGGTATGGTAGTCGTCGACGGCCGCATCGGTCTTCAGGAACACGGTGTTCCCGGTGCGCAGGTCATGCACCCCCACGGTGACCTGGTGGCTCGTCTGGCCTGCCATGGGGTACCGGATCGCATTGAACGTGCTGGGCTTGGTGCTGATGTCCTCCAATTGGTAGGTGGTCACCATGGTCTCGTCCATGCGGTAGAACGCGAGCAGGTTGCCCTTGGGGCTCCAGAAGGTGCCTTTGGTGATGCCGTACTCATTGCGATGGACGCTCTGGCCGTTCACGATGCCGTCCTTGCCATCGCTGGTGATGCGCGTGGGCAGGTTCTTGCCCAGGCCGGGCCGTTTGATATAGAGGTCATTGTCCTTGGTGAAGGCCACATTGCCGCTCACGGGTTCGATATCCTCGTTGCTGGTGCCGGCCACCAGTTGGGTCTGTACCTGCAGGCTGCTGGCCGCCACGTCGAAGTCGTAGGTGCGCGCGTTGTGCAGGAAGCGGAAGTGACCGCTGTTCACCCAGGTGATGGCCGGGAAGCCCTTCAGCTGCGCGCTGTCCGGCAATTGCTTGTTGATCGCGGCCAGGTCGGTGATCGGCATGTCCATGGACTTGCCGAGGGTGCCGCGCATCAGCACGTTCTCCTTGGTCACGTAGGCATACTGGGGCGCCTCCTTGATCCACTGCAGCCCGCGCAACCGGTCCGGTGCCAGCTCGGTGCCGGCCTTCAGGATGGCATCGCGCAACACGAGCGGTTGCTTTTCCTGGGCCTTGGCGGAAGGCAGCAGGATGAAGGACAGGGCCAGGGTCAGGAGCGGAAGAGCACGCATGATGGATCGGATGGGTGCTGCGAAGATGGGCCGAAAAGCCCGACCTCAATGCGGGTCGCTGAAGCGCGGGTCGCTCAGGAACGCTTCATCCGTAAGCGTCCTCATGAAGGCCACCAGGTCCGCCCGGTCCTGTGCGTTCAGGTGGATCTGGTCGTTCACCCAGGGGAACATGTGCTCGTCCAGGTTGGGCGTGGTCAGCACCACGTCATCCGCGTAGAAGTTGACCACTTCCTCCAAGGTGGCGAAGCGCCCATCGTGCATATAGGGTGCAGTGACCTCGATGTTGCGCAGGGTCGTGGTCTTGAACCGGCCACGATGCTCGCTGATGCCCGACACTTCGGCAAGACCCTGGTCGGGCCCTGGGGGCAGCCCGATGTTGCGCACGCCGTGGTCCTGGAACAAGGGCAGCATGTGGCAGTTGTCGCAGTGCGCATCGCCGAAGAAGAGGTCCATGCCGCGCACCTC
>ENA-UOUJ01001726-UOUJ01001726.1-activated-sludge-metagenome-genome-assembly--contig:-NODE-1726-length-10970-cov-3.481356_pt1 | contig 10970 bp, 11 predicted proteins | sample MGYA00249839_ERZ747224 | MGnify/ENA primary metagenome ERZ747224 (study PRJEB28782, sample SAMN03220277) | activated sludge metagenome | biome: wastewater; feature: sewage sludge; material... | reverse complement strand
CTAAAAAGTTTTGTATTAAAAGGTTACAAATTCTTTGTGGACACAGGAACAGTTACTGATACTGCTGCTGAGCGTGAAAAATTGCTTAAAGAACTTGAATACGCAAAAGGCTTTTTAGCAAGCGTAGATAAGAAACTTAACAATGAACGTTTTGTGTCTTCTGCTCCTGCAAATGTGCTTGAGAATGAAAGAAAAAAGCGCGAAGATGCTTTGCAGAAAATTAAGTTATTGGAAGAAAGCTTAAGCTAATGTTTACTACAAACATTGGAACAGATTTGGTAAAAGCAAAACAGTTTCTTGAAGAAGGCGAAGTGGTTGCTATTCCTACAGAAACTGTGTATGGATTAGCAGCAAATGCTTTAAATCCTAATGCGGTTGCTAAAATATTTGAAGCAAAAAATCGTCCGCACTTCGATCCACTAATTGTGCATTTAAAGAATGTTGATGAGTTTGAAAAATATGCGCAAAATATTCCCGATTCGGCATATATTTTAGCTGAGAGGTTTTTGCCTGGTCCGCTTACTTTGTTACTACCAAAGCAAAGTGTAATTCCTGATTTGGTAACTTCCGGCTTAGAAACTGTAGGCTTGCGGATTCCATATCACCAACTTACTTTAGAATTGCTAAATAGTTTAGATTTTCCTTTAGCTGCGCCAAGCGCAAACCCGTTTGGCTACATTAGTCCTACAACAGCGAAGCACGTTGCAGACCAATTAAATAATAAAATTCCATACATTTTAGATGGCGGAAGTTGTGGCGTAGGTGTAGAATCCACTATTGTTGAGCCAACCGCAAATGGAATTATTGTTCATCGTTTGGGAGGAATTAGTTTAGAAGAATTAAAATCAAATTTTAAAGATGTTAGCCTCAATTTGAACCATGCTTCTAATCCGAAATCTTCAGGTCAGTTGCTTTCACATTACGCTCCCAAGAAGCGTTTGATTTTTACAAGTTCTGTTCAGCAGGAAATTGAAACTCATACAGAATCTAACATTGCGGTAATTTCTTTCTTTGAAACTTCATATTCTAATGCTACAGTTTTTCCTCTTTCTAAAGTGAAAGATTTGAATGAAGCCGCTTCAAATTTGTTTAAGGTAATGCGGCATTTAGATGAAGGTGTTTTTGATTTAATTATCGCTGAAAAATTTCCTGAACATGGCTTGGGTAGAGCCATAAACGATAGATTACAACGAGCTGCTTATTGATTATTCTTTTAGCATAAATGTTAAATAGTTTCAATTTAAGCAATTAAGTGTTGCAACACTAAATGTTCGAACTTATACTTGCATTATAATTAAAAACAAAAAAATAGTATTATGAAAAACTTAATTGTAGCATTAGGCGTAATTGGCGGCACAACCGCATTAGCACAAGACAAATGGACAGCAGATGTAGCACACAGCACTGTAAAGTTCACTATTCCTCACATGGCAATTTCTGAGGTTGAAGGTTCATTTAAAGTATATGATGCGGATGTTACAGCATCGAAAGACGATTTCTCTGATGCCAAGATTAATTTTGCTGTTGATATAAACAGCATCAATACCGAAAATGAAAAAAGAGACGGGCATTTAAAAGCTGACGACTTTTTTAATGCTGCTAAGCATCCTAAAATGACATTTAAAGGAACATCTTTTAAGAAAGTAGGTGATAACAAATATGAATTAGAAGGCGACTTAACTATTCGCGATGTAACGAAGAAAATAAAATTAGATGTAGTTTATGGCGGCTTGCTAAAAGACCAATCTGGTAAGCACAGAGCAGGTTTTAAAGTTTCCGGGAACATCAACCGTTTCGATTATGGTTTAAAGTTTAATGCTCTTACAGAAGCTGGTGGCTTGGTAGTTGGCAAAGATGTTGCTATCACAGTAAGACTTGAACTTTTAAAATCTTAAAATAAATTTTTGAGAGTGTTTACGGGTAGCTGTGTAAACGGTTGCCCGTTTTTTATTTTTGTAGCTAAATATTTTCTATGAGCAGTATTGAAGAATTAATTCATCAGCCTAATTTTAAAAACAAGTACCAAAGAGCTTTAATTAGTTTCATTTATGCTAATAGTATTTTAAATACAAAACAACAAGACTATTTTAAAGGGTTTGGCATCACACCGCAACAATTTAATGTGCTTAGAATATTGCGTGGCCAATATCCCAATCCTGCAACAGTAAATTTAATTCGCGAAAGAATGTTGGAGAAAAATAGTGATGTTTCTCGAATGGTTGAAAGGCTTAAGAAAGCAGAACTTTTAGAGCGTGTTACTTGTGAGCAAGATAGGAGAGCAGTTGATGTGGTAATAACACAAAAGGGATTAAACCTACTTCAAGTAATTGATGCAGATGGAGAAATGGACGGTGAAATTTTTAAGTGTTTTAATAAAGAAGAAATAGAAAAACTCAATGAGCTTTTGAATAAGTTTATTGACCAAAGATTATAGTTATTTTCTTAAAATGTTATACGGTTTGTAATAAAAGCAAAAAAAACAGCCGTAAGAAATAACAGTAGTATAATTAACCTTATAGAATACTTAAAATAGTTTTCTTTGTGTTATCATTGCAAAAAAAATAAAACAGTTTTTCAGTGAGTTCACTCAATAAGGAGCAGTTGCTAAAAGATTTAGCAAATTGGAATAAAATAATTCGCAAGTATCAAATTCCAAGCACAAAGGAAGCAGTTATTCAAATTGCCAATAGCTTTTCATTCTATATAGTGATTTTAGCTTTACAATTTTATTTGTTTGATAAATCTATATTGGGGTCGCTGGCTGTAGCTATTCTAAATGGTTTTATACTTGGTAGAATTTTTATTATTCAGCATGATTGTGGGCACAGTTCTTTTACACGCAGCCGCAAGGCAAATGATATTATTGGTACAATTTGCAGTGTTTGTACTTTAATCCCATATAAATATTGGGCTAAAAATCATAGTTTTCACCATGCACATAATGGTCAATTAGAATTTAGTGGTATTGGCGATATTGAGTGTATTTCTACTGAAGAGTACTCAAAATTATCTTTGAGAAAAAAAATATGGTATCGCATTTATCGCAATCCGCTTTATTTGTTCACAATTGGAGGTTTTATTTATGTGGTAATTTACAATCGCTTTGCTTTTATGCGAACAGAGTATTTTGAAAAAGTTAAGAATACTGTTTTGCTAAGTAATATTCTCTTTATAAGCTTGTATGCGTTGTTTGCTTATTTGCTGGGACCTACAAGATTTTTAGTAGTTCAATTTGTAAATTTGTTGTTTTTCGGCACTTACGCTCTTTGGTTTTTTTATATTCAACATCAATACGAAAATATTTACAAAAGTGGTAAAGACAATTGGAATTATGTAGTTGCAGCAATGAAAGGAAGCACTTATTACAAGTTGCCACACATATTTCACTGGCTTACAGGGAATATTGGTTATCACCATATTCATCATTTAAGTCCGGCAATACCCAATTACAATTTACATAAATGCCATAAAGAAAATCCTGTTTTTCAGAAGCATACAAATACCATTACATTTTGGCAAAGCTTAAAAACTGTGCAGGCAAATTTGTGGGATGCACAAAGACAAAAAATGGTTTCTTTTAGTGAATATAAAAAGAATAAAAAACGCGGTAGTTAATTTCGCAGTGAGTTGTTGTTGTCGTGCTATTCTCTACCATAAAATCAATATCATCGTAAGTGAACTTGATTAAATTATTTATATAAGATGCTTAATTGTAAAAAAAAAAAAAAAAAATTAAAAGTGTTATTATAAAGAAAACAAATGTATGAAAAAAAATTTAATAGTTTGTATAATCATGTCGATGACACTGGTTATATTTAGTCAAAGTTCAATGCATCAATTAGGTGTGCAAATAAAAAGGGAGCTAAGCAAGACCCCTATCAAACCAACATTATTTCAAAAAGTAAGTAGTTCTCGATCACATATCAAATACGACACATTGATAACTGCCCCTACTATTAATTTTAGAGGGACTCAGATACTTGAGACATTATCTTTAAAAATAAGTAATACAACGGAAGCACCTATTGAATTCTCACTTCCAGATATTCCACAAACAGATTCACAATATCTGGCGGATTATATTTTGGGATCAATCACTAATCCATATGATAGTATCAGGTCAGCATTAGAAGTAGATAGTATCAATACGGTATTTTTAAAAAATTATTTACACTATAAAAATGATCAATTAATTTTTAGTAATAGTTGGGATGATTCAATTTTATTTAGCAGAGAGCATTCGCTTATTGGTAGAATATATTCTACAGGATCAACTCAGTGCGGGAATTCTAATATCCATGGAAACTTATTGGGTATAAAAAGTGGATATTTTTCTCGTAATGATTTTAGATTGATAAGTGTACCAGGTCACTCAACTAATGAAATAATTATTGGTAAAGATACTATTTATGCAGATCGTGATGTAGGCACAGTAGGATACATGTTTAGAGATCCTAACAATGTAAATAAACGATATTCTTACATGGAGCTTAGAGAAGACACGTTAAGGATTAATGAAAAGTATTTACAAAATGGAAAAGATCCACATCAGGGAAATACTCTGTCAGAATATCGTAAGTTGCTAATGGGGCCGTGTACGTTTGGTTCAATGCCGTGGGTTACTACTGCAAAAATTGATGGAAAGTTTATTTTACCAGCAAATTCATCGCTAGAAATAACATTACCAATTAGCATGTTATTTCTAGACGTATCTGATACACCGACACTTGTATCACTGGGCAACGCGAGTTCTGTGATTGATATTGCTGATTCAATGGAACTAGAAGGGTACGCATGTGATTGGTGTATGGATAGTGTGCGGAATATAGCAAGGAGATTAATAGTTTGCAATCCGGAAATAGTAGATTCATTAATGCTTGGTCATTCAGTAACATTAAATACATATAACAGTATCAACGATGCGGGTAAAAGTTTTAGTGAGATGTTTATCTTTGATTGTCCTCGTGAGATTATCCCGTCAATGGTATTAACGATTGATCAACATAACGACACACTTATTGTCGGTAAAGATGTAAAAGCTCCATTGCTGGTGTTAAGTGCACAGGATCCAATGATGCTTGACAGTATTAGATTAACACTTCCATTTACACCAAAGTTATGGTCAAGTAGTAATGTTGCACCTGTGGTTAGTAATAAAGAAGTTCACTATTTAGATAATGGATGGATTGCTCCAGGATCTCAGAGTATTAAACTTTCTTATAATTGGAATATTTTATCGTTGTATAAAACATGGTTTTTCTCTGGAGCGCAAGGTCTTACAATTGAGCGGAAAGAAGAATGGTGTACCGTTCCTACAGGTATTGACCCGATGCATTCGAGCATGGTTTCTCATAAGGGGAAACTGATACTTGTTGAGTATTACAACTACTTAGGACAACAAGTAGATCCTGATACATACCATGGGTTTTTAATCCAAGTGTATTCATACGAACAAGGTTATAAGGTAGTTAAGACATACAAAGATTAACATCTTTGTATGAAAACCAGACAATGTCTGGTTTTTTATTAGCTAACATAAAAAGATTTTAGTATTGCATGCTGAGGTGTATACTATTTTATATGAAAAATAGAGCAAGTAGTAAATTATGTACAGTCGTAGGGAGTATTTTGGGAGTGTTTTTACACAATACTACAGCGTATGCACATGAAGTGTATGTACTAAGTCCTCATGAAATAAACACTGCACTCCAAGCTCCATCTCTAAATTTTATTTCTACGATTGCGCTCTGTTGTGATTTGCTTTCATCCCGATAGCTATCGGGAGTATCTTTGACATATTGAACAACAACAATATCTTACCACAAAAACGGACATCTGCAGTTGTGATTTGCTTTCAAAAAGTATCTTTGACATATTGAACAACAACTTTTTTGCTGTGCCATCGAATAGCTCTCTAGTTGTGATTTGCTTTCAAAAAGTATCTTTGACATATTGAACAACAACCTTGCGGAGCGTAAACCGTTGGGAATGTGGTTGTGATTTGCTTTCAAAAAGTATCTTTGACATATTGAACAACAACACTTTCCGATACCATCACAAAGCAAATACAGTTGTGATTTGCTTTCAAAAAGTATCTTTGACATATTGAACAACAACAAAAGCATCGTTGCAATTTCAGCAGCGCATGTTGTGATTTGCTTTCAAAAAGTATCTTTGACATATTGAACAACAACGAGTAATTACTCACCAACCCAAGTAAGGTTGTTGTGATTTGCTTTCAAAAAGTATCTTTGACATATTGAACAACAACTAAGAAATATGTGTAAGGCGCTATTCTGCGTTGTGATTTGCTTTCAAAAAGTATCTTTGACATATTGAACAACAACATACCATGCCCCAAAGCGTGTGATAGCAAAGGTTTTAATATGTTCAATAGAAATTAAAAAATGTGTTCAATATTAAAAATCCCGATTGTATTTAATCGGGATTTTTTTTCTTACCTAAGCTAATATGAGTTCAATAAATCTTGTGCCGTCTTTGGCATAAATTTCTTGCAGGTCTTTTATTATGGGAATTATCTTTTGGGCATCATTCAGGCTGATGGTTAGCTTTTCAACTTCTTCAAACATCAATCCTTCTGCCTTCATCCAACTTTCTATTTTAGAAAATGGTTCTTCTACTAAAGTATCAAAATCTTTCCAATCTTTTCGCACCACAAAAATTCTGTTTTTTACACCATAATCATCAGTAGGAGAGAGGTTTCCATGAATCATATCATAGATAGAATCATTTGCGGAATGATCTACCAGAAATGAGTAGTAGTCAATATCTTCTTCTAAATTTTCATCGTTATCATATTCTTCATTTAGCTCTACACGTATCACTCTATCTTTATGTTTTAAAGTGTAATATTTTTGAGTTTCTAATGTGGTGAGGTATTGTGCATGTTCGGGTAATGGTTCGTTTAATTCTTTCAACAAAAAGAGTGCAACAGAAACATTTTCCCATGTTTTTGCATTCGGTTCAAGGCGCGTAATTTCTGCTTGAATATCTATTGCTTTTGCATCTAATAGTTTACTGAGCAAATGGTTTTCTTCTGCCGGCACAAAGCCAATTTTCTTTTTATTCCAATGCAGCGCAACAGCACAATCATCATATTTATTTTCTGGCTCGCGCACCAATTCCAGCATATCGCCTTCTTTCATTTCGTTTAGCAATTTGGGACCGTTGTAATATTGAAATCCGCGCACAAAACTTTGCAACAAATATATTTTACTGTATTGCTTTATCCACTTGGTGGGAAGTTTGCCTATGCCTACGCTCAGCAGCGTTTGTTTTATGAAGTCTAAACGGTTCATTTGATTGGGTAAAGTTTTTGTGTTTCATTACTGCGTTTAAATGTAGTTTAAAACATTTCTAATTGCAAGCAGTTGCTCTTTGTTTCTTCTTTTTTTCTTCCCAAAAAAAGTTCCATCATACCGAATTGCTTATCGGTGATACAAAGAATTCCTACATGACCTTCGGGTGGCAAACTATCTTTTACGCGCTTGATGTGCACATCAGCATTTTCGCGGCTTGCGCAGTGCCGCATATAAATACTAAACTGAAACATGGTAAATCCATCTTCCATTATTTTATCGCGAAATTTTGAATAGTTCTTTCGCGCTTGTGCATCTTCGGTCGGTAAGTCGAAAAATACCATTACCCACATAATTCTATAAGCATTTAAGCGTTCAAAAAACAAGGTTGTAAAATTTAGTTTTAATAAATTTGATTACTCTATTTCCGGATATAAAATTTTCTTTCTACTCCCATCAAAACACTTTACTAATGATGCTGAAGTTTTTTGTGCAGCTACCATGAGCGGGCTTTCTTCTCCATTTATTAAAACGGTATGTTCCGGTAGTTTCAGTAGCTGTTGTTTAATGCCCAAATTGAGTTCTGTGTAAGATTCCTGCTTCATAATTTCCAAAACCAATTTGTCCACAAAAGCGCGGTAAGGCTCCATAATATCATCAGCTAAGCAATAAGCATTGTATTTATTTTTGTGGTGAATGCCATAAGTGGGAAGCAAGCCACTGCCAACCAACGCACGTGCCACACAGGCGCGAACGATGGCATAGCCGTAGTTTAGCAAATTGTTGGGTGGAATGCCAAATCTATCGCGAGAGAAATTCATTTCTTCAGGGAAAATATTTTGCCAATAAACGGCTGCTCCTCTTGCTTCGTAATTGCCGGAATCACCACTTTTTACATCTGCTGCAAGATTATTCAGCAGCTTAATTGTGTTGGTTAGCGTTTCAATTCTTTCTTGTATCACACAGCTATTTTTTACTAATTGAAGAACTGCACTTTGGTTTTGCAGTTTTGCGGCAACGGTTTGTGCCCAAAGTTGTTTTTTTAATGGTTCGCTGGCTTCTAACTGTGTGCGAAATCTTTCGCTCTGTATATGGTTTGAGCTGAGCGGCATAAACATTCCACTCGGTAAAAAAGTATCATCACAACTTACTACTGCTACATTATATTGCATAAAAGTATTGAGTAAAGCGTGGGTTACAGTAATTTGTTTGTGTTCTAAAACTACCATGCCAATGTCTTCAATTGGGCGAGTTATCACCTTGTCTAAATCATCGGTTTCTTCTTGCTTACTTTGGCTAATGCAAAGCTGCTGTTTGCGCATGTATAAGTGTGCAGGATTGCCGAAAAAGAGTGTACGCTTGAGCATAGTCGAGTTGCTTTGCTAAAGTTATACTCTTTCTATTGTAAAAAAGTTACATACTTAAAATGTCATTTAAGCAATTATGAATTTCGTTTAATTCACTTTTATCAATGCTTCCTATCTTTTTACCAAGTCGTTCTTTTGAAATGGAATGAATGTGGAAGGTTAGAATTTCTGATGTTTGTTTTAGATTATTCGTTTTGTTAGGCTTTAATACTACATTGCCTTTATAGTTCTTAATTTTTGTAGTAAGCGGGCAGCAAATTACTACGTTCAAATAGGTGTTCAATAAATTTCCACTAACAATAACAACAGGACGAAAGCCAGCTTGCTCACTGCCTTTTACCGGATTGAGGTCAACTTGCCAAATTTCTCCTTGTTTCATTCTTTATTTAGCTGAGTCAAGTATTCCACCATTCCTTCTTCTGCAATTTGCATCAAATCTTTGTCATCAGTCATTTGCTTGTATGAACGAATGTATTCAGCTCGCTTTAATTGATCCAAGTACACTTCCAACGCTCTTTCAATAATCTTGTTTTTGGGAATAGCCAAGCGTTTGGCTTGTTCAGCCAATTGAGCCAACAATTTATCCGGAAGTGCACTGGTGAATGTTGCCATTTTGTGTTTATATTTTGTAAATATAATTAGTATTTATGAGTTTTAAAATTCTGATTGATAATAATGTTATTTCAAACATTTTATAGTAAACAATTTGTTTTATACAAAATGTATTACGCAAAATGTATAATATATTCTGCGTAATTATATTGCTGTTCTTTTTTAAACAAGAAAAAAGGGCAACGCTATTGCATGCCCTTTTTGGTGAGTTTTGCTTTTTGTTAGTATTCTCCTACACCAATGATGTCGCCCAAATGGTTGGTGCGGAGTTTTGTTATGCTTTTGAGATATTTCCTAATCGGTCGATTTTGAGTTTAATGCAGGTTTCTTTGACTCTATAAATTCCATCAATTGTAACTTCTTGTTTATTTAAACTTCCAAATTCTCCAATTTTAGACTTTAAATCATAGCTTTTTATTAGAGAAGAAATATTTGATTTAATGAAATGACATTCAGCACCAGTTGAACTCACCATTTTATAAATCCTCTCTTTCTGTTCTTTACTCAAATTACTAAAATCAATAGATGACACATTTTCCAATTCGCTTTCTGTTGGTACATAGACCAAATCATTCGGAGAAAGATGAAATAAGAGTTGATGTCCTTTGTTGTTGGTTTCTGGAACAGAATTTAAGCCTTGTTTTTGGCGTTCAATCACAATGTTTAAAGGAATGGTGTCGTAACTTCTTTTGCCGTCTTCATCTTGGTAAATAGCGAAAAATAAGTTGGTGCCCTTGGCAGCTTCAACAAATTTATCTTTTTTGTTTCCTGTTTGTCCTATTTGAAACTTATTTCCTTGTGTTTCATAAGTTCTAACTTTAAAAATTGGCTGATGGAATTTACCTTTGTTTAAAGCAATGACGTTTTTGTTCATCTCATCAATTCCTTCTGGTGTGAAAGCCAATGTTTCAGGAGCTATATGTTTTCCTTTTTCATCCACTTGATCATTATAATTTTCTATATGTGCCAAAAGAATTTTTTGAATTCCCGTATCTGTTACAGATTTTTCAATTTTATCTTTGGAAAAAGAAGTGTCTAAATTTACACGAGAAGCAACATTGTCATTCTCCCAATAATAAATTTCTAAACGAGAAACATCTATGTCGTTCCATTTATTATCATTTTCTTTAAAATACTTTTGAAGCATTTTCTTGTCATATTTCAATGCTACCAAAGAAAGAATATGTTTACGAAGTTCTTTATGGACAATATCGTTGTAAGCGTCCAATGCAATATTTAATCCAACTTCTTTTGTTTTTCTCAATTTTACTAATCCTGAAACTGTGTCTTTGTGCATAGGTTTTCTTATCGCCCAGTTCGTTCCTTCTTGTTTTACCAATACTTTTTTACCATTTATGATTTTTTCATATTGGTTGCTCGCCTTGTTGATGACTCGCAAATTCTGTTTAAAGCTAACGACCACTTTGTCTAACTCATTTTTTGCATCTTGTGTAAAGGTTTCCCAAGGTTTGATAAAATCGGTAAATTTATCTCTTTCTTTTCCTTCTTTATCTGTCCATTTTTCCTTTTTGCGTAATTTGTTTTGCAAATCATAACGACTTGTTTCAGATTTTGCAGATTGGTTGTTGAGTAGATTTACGTGGTCACGAGTGGCGCAAGTAATTACCAATGCATCCATGGCGTGATGTCTGTGATCTATTCGTTTCTTTTG
>ENA-UOUJ01001725-UOUJ01001725.1-activated-sludge-metagenome-genome-assembly--contig:-NODE-1725-length-10970-cov-49.138800_pt1:7500-10970 | contig 10970 bp, 3 predicted proteins | sample MGYA00249839_ERZ747224 | MGnify/ENA primary metagenome ERZ747224 (study PRJEB28782, sample SAMN03220277) | activated sludge metagenome | biome: wastewater; feature: sewage sludge... | reverse complement strand
CTGGATGTGAGTGCTTCCGTGTGTTTGCCGCGATTGAAATTTTTCCTGTCTTGGACGTGTCGCGGAGGTGTCGCGACCTCTTGGACTCGGCTAACTGGCGGTAGAGTGAGAATAAGGTCTAACATTATACGTGTTTTTTATCGGGTTTAGTAAGGGCTATCGACGTATACCCCATATACCGCGGTCATACTCACTTCTTCGGGTCGAAAAAGTCATTTTAAGTCGAAAAAATCGACTTCGACTTACGTGTCAACAAAGTTTGACTTGACCGTTCTCGAAGAGGACTGAATGGATTTTCGACTGGAATATGCCCAAATGTGGCAAATATGACCAAAAGCTTATGACTGAAATAGTGGCTGAGAATGTGAGCGCTGTCGCGTGTTAGCCGAGTCCAAAAATCCGCGACACGTCCGCGACACGTCCGCGACACATAGGCGGTTGGACTCGGCTAACTGGCGGCAGAGTGAGAATTAGGTCTAACATTATACGTGTTTTTTATCGTACTTAGTAAATGCTATCGACGTATACCCCATATACCGCGGTCGCACTCACTTCTTCGGGTAGCAAAGTCATTTTAAGTCGATTTTTACCTCCTCTCATACCACATGTCGACTAAGTTCGACTTGACCGTTCTCCAAGACTAATGAATGGATTTCAGATTAAACTATATCAGTTTGAAGCTTACATGTCCCTCATCTTCGTATTAAAATATAGGCCTATAGCTATGACCAATGCCGCGTGTTATCTCGAGGGGAAGGTCTTGACACATATGTGACACATAGGACACCGTGACAGTTTCAACCGCGGCAAACCCGCGGCATCGCTCACATTGAGAGGCCCCTATTCTAATCATAAGCTTCTGGGTATGTGAGCTTTAAACTGATATAGTCAAATCGGGAATCCACCCAGTGGTCATGGAGCACGGTCCCGGCAAAATTTGTCGACATGTGATTTTTCGACTTAAAAAAAGTCGACCTTCTAACTTCAAATGACTTTATCACCACGAAGAAGTGGGGGAGAGCCCGACATATGGGGTATACGTCGATAGCCTGTCATGAGTGCGAAATAAAACACGTATAATGTTAGACCTAATTCTCACTCTGTCACAAGTTAGCCGAGTCCAAAAATCCGCGACACGTCCGCGACACCTCCGCGACACATGCGCGGTTGGACTCGGCTAACTTGTGACAGACTGAGAATTAGGTCTAACATTATACGTGTTTTTTATCGAGCTTAGTAAATGCCATCGACGTATACCCCATATGTGGGGGTCGCACTCACTTCTTCGGGACGAAAAGTCATTTTAAGTCGAAAAAAGTCGAAATTTTTTTTAAAGTCGACCAACTTTGACTTGATCGTTCTCAAAGAGGAATGAATGGATTTCCGATTAAACTATATCAGTTTGAAGCTCATATGACCACTAGCTTATGATAGCAATACCACCTCTTGGGTCCGACCGATGCCGCGGGTTTGCCGCGATCGAAAGTTCGCGACACCTATGTGACACCTCAGTGACACATACCCACCTGAGTGGGTTCCCGGTACACCCAGGACCTCCAACTAGTCGCGAATTCATCGCAAACATGATGGTATAGGCCTAGAATAGTCAAAACCCGATTAAAAAAGCTTTCCTCGTTTTTGAGTTCTCGACCTACCCCTATTTTACCCCCTCATCACCCTCACTTACACATACCTCCCTATACTCGAACCGTAAAAGTTTTTCAGAATCCGGTTTTGGGCCTCAAAATAAGCTGCTAGACCCTTGGGGCAACTTCCCTGAAAGTTTGAGCGCGATATCTCACCTCTAACCCACTTGGCGAACCGATTTTACCCTGTTTTTACCCCTTTTTCACCTATCTCCACGTATACCTCCCTATAGTGAAAAAAAAAAAAGTTTTCCAAACCCGGTTTTTTCTATCATTTAGTGTGTCACTATGTACCAGGAGACTTGCCTGAAAGTTTGGGGTCGATATCTCACCTCTATCCCACCTAAAAGTCCAAGCTTAAAAATACCCTATTACCCCCCCTTTTTACCCTAGATCTCCACCAATTTTTAAGCTTTTGTTTTACGACACACCTACACTAGTAGGGGCCCTTCCAGGGTTCCAAACTAGTTATATACCATCTTCCCCCCCTTCCCCCATCGCTTATTCCATTCCTTCCCCCCCACCTGTCGAAAAAGACCGAATCCTTGGGGAACAGAAAATTTAAAAAACCCGGGGGGGGTAAGGTACTATAGGGAGAAGGGGTCTCTGGAGGGAAAAAGCTTAAAGGTGGCCAAAGTCCTTTTAAGGACCTAGGACACATTTAGGCCTTCCCGGGGACCCTTTCTGGGGGACATGACATGGGTGGCCACCCTTGGGCTCGATTTTCGGGCCTTTGGAGGGTCTCCTTTTGTCTTGTCTAACCCTCGGTGGTACATAGGGAGAGGTAAGGAGGGGGTCTCACCAACCACTTCTGGACCCGATTTTTGTGTACCCTGCCCTACGGGGAACCTTCGGGGGAGTGACTAAAGGGCTTTGCGCTCTGATGAAGCTATTCCTTGGGTTCGGAAGGGGACTTTTGTGTTGAAAATTCGACGGTTCGGGGCCAAAAAGCTTAAAAGTGGGCGGGAGACCAAACACATTTAAACTTGGAGGCAACGGGCCTAGAACCTGATGAAAAACGTGGGCATGGGCGAGCGACCGACGGGCTTAACTGCTTTGAGGTGGCAAACTCATTCTTGCGTGGGGGTCTGAGTGAAGAACCGAAGGGGAGGGACTATAAGCCTGGGGAGGGCTGGAAGTGAACTAACAACGAGATGTCGTTAGCTTGGGGTTCGTGTAACTGTGAGGGACAATCCGATTGCTTTGCCGCGTACACGAACAAGCCTTAGTCATAACGTTGTTGGGGAATGACCAGTTTTTCTCGGTGGTCGGGCGTGCACGAACTCGTTTACTAGTCATTGGGAGCAGTCAAAGGACTTGTCAACTGGGACTTACCTGGGAAGCATTTGTTCGGGTTCTTTGATTGTAAACTCATTGGTGAGGGTAATTCGGGGGAATGGGCACAAACGAACCGCCTTGATGGCTGAGGAAACGAACTTTCGGTGCGGATCAAGGATTCTTACGTGGGGGTGGGGGAGCAACCTTGAAGTAAGTGGGACTAGAGGAAGGGAACCTTTGTTTTTCGTTTGAGGGCGGCACGAGGAAACCTTGCGGATTCAGGGGACGGTCGAGGAGCGCGAGGCTTCGAGGAAACAAACTCGAAGGGGGGCCTCAGGGAAAGTAAAAGAAAAAACGGCGGTGTCTGCTTGAAAGCCCAGACACTAAGACGCTAGCCAAAAATGGGGTTCTCGATGAAAGTGTTCGTTCTAAATGGATGGCACCGAATCGAAACGCTTTTTTGGTGCTCATATGAGCAAAGGGTATGGGTGACTCTGTCATTTGTACTCGAGGAAAGTTGCAGTTTGTATGCTTACTCGATGAGTA
>ENA-UOUJ01001724-UOUJ01001724.1-activated-sludge-metagenome-genome-assembly--contig:-NODE-1724-length-10971-cov-3.594815_pt1 | contig 10971 bp, 13 predicted proteins | sample MGYA00249839_ERZ747224 | MGnify/ENA primary metagenome ERZ747224 (study PRJEB28782, sample SAMN03220277) | activated sludge metagenome | biome: wastewater; feature: sewage sludge; material... | reverse complement strand
CCCGCCATACGGCGATACGTAGGCCCAACTGAGCTTCGCCAGCCCCGGTACTCCATCCGGATCGGCGCCATGGGAGAAGGGCAGAAGGGCAAGGCTGGAACGACCAGCCGAAAGCGGTGTAGGACAGACGCGTGATACCCCTTATGAGCGAAGCCTGGGCGGTCGGGTACGTGATGGTTGAATGGTCAATCCGATTGGCGATGGTTGCGATCGTGCCAATGCGGCGCTCTCCCGAGGCGGCGCGAAGTTGGCTTATCCTCGTGTTTTTGTTGCCGATCCCGGCGCTCCTCATCTATCTCCTCATAGGAAGACCAACTTACCCTCGCTGGCGTCGCGAGCGGTTTCTCAGACTGCCGGCCGTTCTTGCAGCTGCGTCCAGGGAGATTTCCCATTCCCGTTACTGTCGCCGCCCCGACCTGCCGGACAATCTTTCGGGCCCCGCTCTGTTGGTGGAAAAGCTCGGGCAGTTCCCGACCGTCGCCGGCAACGACTTCGAGCTTCTCTCCGGATATGATGAGGTCATCGACCGCATGATTGCGGATATCGATGCGGCTCAAGCGACGGTTCACCTCCTTTTTTATATTTTTGCCGACGACGAGACTGGTTTGCGTGTCATCGGCGCACTTCAGCGCGCCTCAAAACGCCGAGTGAAGTGCCGGGTTCTCATTGACGCCATCGGGTCGCGGCGGTGGGCTCGCCGCGTCTCTAGATTGCTCATTCCCGCCGGTGTGGAGGTTCGGCTCGCGCTGCGCGTCGGGCTCTTCCGTCGAAGGTCGGCCCGCGCCGACCTTCGTAACCATCGTAAGATCGCTGTGATCGATAGTCGCGTCGGTTACCTAGGTTCCCAAAACATCATCAATGCCGATTTTCGCGAGGGCGTCGTTAACGAAGAGCTCGTCGCCCGCGTCGTCGGCCCGGTCGCGACCGAAATCCAAACTGTATTTATCGCCGACTGGTTTATGGAGACAGACGAGGAGATAGCCAACCCTGTCTTGTTTCCCCACAACCCGCCCGGAGGTGGCGTTGTGGCGCAGGTGCTTCCCAGCGGCCCGGATTATCCGGATGCTGGCATTGGACATCTTATCGTTTCGCTCGTGCACGGCGCACGCGAGCGTGTGATCATCACGACCCCCTATTTCGTGCCGGATGAGCCTCTTCTGCAGGCACTCAAAACAGCAACGTTGCGAGGAGTTGAGGTCCGATTGGTCGTTTCAAACGTGACGGACCAGATGCTGGTAAACCTTGCACAAAGATCATTTTATTCTGAACTCCTCTCCGCAGGTATTAAGGTGCATCTATATCAGGAAGCCTTCCTCCACGCCAAACACATCACGTTCGACGATGAAATCGCGATACTTGGCTCCAGCAATATCGATATTCGTTCGTTTGTTCTCAACGCGGAGGTAAGCCTCGTCGCTTTTGACGAGAGGGTTGTGGAGCGGCTCAGGCACCAGCAAAGTCGATATTTCGCCTCGAGCAACGCGCTGAGTCTCAGAGAGTGGGAAAAGCGCCCGATCGCAAGCAAGGTGGCTGAGAACCTGGCCCGCTTGGCCAGCCCTCTACTTTGAGAGCATCGAACAAGACAAGGCCACCTTCGTTCAGGCGGCCAAGGAGGAGTCGCCACTCTGTCGCACGGCGTTATTACGATGCAATCGGTTCGAAAATGTCCGGCGCCTCCTCGCCTTCGACGTCGAGCCAGCCTGCGAGACCGCGCTCAACCCTCGACAGCGAGTGGTCTACGAGAACGTATCTTCCGGGTACCTCGAGCTTGAGCTCCACAATGGCGGAGCCACCGGCAGGAACAACGACCGTCTGGACATCCGTCTGCGGCGGCTTCGTCACGCTTCCATTGAGATAGACCCTGTCGAAAATCTCGCCGATCACGTGGAATGATGATACGTGATTGGGACCGCCGTTGCCGAAGAAGATCCGGACTGTTTCGCCGACATTCGCTTTCATCGGGTAGTGGTCCGTCAACGCACTCACATGACCGTTGAGCACGAAATATTCCGGCCGCTCGTTGAGCAGTTTGTCGTAATCCTCGTTGAGCAGCCCCTCTGACCCGAAAGGCTCAGTGGTGTAGATCTCTCCCTGCATGACATAGAATTCCCGATCAACCGGCGGGAGGCCACCTTCGGGTTCGACCAGAATCATCCCATACATGCCGTTTGCGACGTGCATGGCCACGGGCGGAACGGCGCAGTGATAGACGTAAAGTCCCGGGTTCAGAGCCTTGAAGCGGAAGGCCTTTGCTTCTCCGGGCGCGCAACTGGTCAGTTCCGCTCCCCCACCAGGTCCCGTGGCTGCGTGGAAATCGACATTGTGCATCAGCCAGCTGTCTTCCCGGTTCTTGAGAAAGACTTCAACCGTATCTCCAACCCGCACCCGCACGAGCGGGCCGGGCACCGTGCCGTTGAAAGTCCAGAAGCGGAAGCTGGCGCGTTCGTCGAGCCGCGCTTCCTTTTCAACGGTTTCCAAATCGACGCGGACGATCTCGGCTTCTTGGCGTGCTATCGAAGGCGGGACCACAGAGGGATCATGGGCCACATCGTCGGCAACAACACTGGGCAACGAATATAGCCGCTGGCTGAGGCTACCAACGCGGTTCGCGTGGCGAGCTCCATGCTCGGCTACACGGACCGTGCCACCAGCGTTCTGCGCCGAAGCTTCCTGCGAAACAGCGAGAGAACCAAGTGTCAGGCCTACCGATCCGGCAAGAAGCGACCGCCGGGAAATTGCCGGGACACCCTCTATTCCCTCCTCCGACCTGACTTCCCGCGTCGCCGGAGGAGCCACCGCGTCACCGTCGGGCAGTTCCCAAGAGGCATCTCGTTCGGATCTGTTCATTGTCGTCCTCGGTCCTTGTTGCGCCTTCCACTGACCACCCGGTGAGACTGGGTGAAACCACGTCTGGTCTCTCGAAGGTGGAAAGTCGCTTGTATCTAATTGGCGGGCGCGGTGGCGCCATTTCCAACCTGGGCGATTAGTTCAGCCATGCGCGACTTGGCTTTGCCGGGCAGTTTGGCCGTCTCCGCGGAATCAAGGTTTTCGGTGCTATCACCGACCTGCATGATGCCGACCATGCCGAGGGCGAAATGCGGCAAGCACTTGTAGCCGTAGATGCCCTCTACATCGAAGGTCACTGTGATCTCCTCATTGATCTTCCCCTTCCACGTTTCGGCGCCTTCTGGAATCATTCCGAGGATCGGCTCCGAGTTGTGGCCTTTGTCGGTCGCCACAAACTTCACGGAATCGCCTGGTGCAATCTTCAGGTATGCCGGGACGAATTGCATGGGACGCCCTTCAGGGTCCTTATTGACCATCTGCACCTCATGTGTCTGGGCGCCTCCCGAGGATTGACCCGAGTCACTCTCCTGGGCGCTCGCCCGACGGCCGCCGCCGATCGCCGCCGCTACCGTCAGACCCGCGCTCCCAGCGAGCAGACTGCGACGTGATATCAACCGAGAGGACACTCCAGAGCCGCCAAAACTTTTCTTTCCAGACATTTTCAACCCTTTGTTCGAACGCGCCCCTTCCGCAATGACGAGCGTCTTGCATAGGGATCCGAGCCAAACAGCGTTGCGGCTGCGACGCTGCACACGCCCAAGAACATAGGGCTTAACTTCCGCTGTCAAGGCTGACAAGATGATGTGCTGTCGCATCTGCAGATTGGCAGGCAACATGGCGAGTGTGTGGTGCCGAGCGGCAGATATATGCGCATTGTGCAATTTCCGAAGGCAGACGCACGACGATACGAGATCGACCAGCGGGCAACCCGAGCCTAGCACAACGAATTGAGGTCCCGCGTGCCGCTTACGACCAACAGCTTGCTAACCCGGTTAGTGGAGCGTAGCCTTTGATAGGGACATGGTGGTAGGGTCCAGTTCATCGATATCCGACACACATGACGTACTCCCGCAGGAGCACTTCCTCTTGCTCCACTTCCTGCATCAGTGCCTGCAGCGCATCGCGAGCGTTGAGGATGCCGATCGGACGGGAAGCATCATCTGTTATGGGAACATTCTTCAACTGCCGTTCCTTCATCACGGCCCAAATATCGTGCAGCCAGTCGTTTTGCCGGCAGGAGGTCACATCCCGGGTCATGACGGACGAAATTCCTGTGGTGCAACTGGCTCCGAGGCATTGGCTGATCTGAGCAACGACATCTGATTTCGTCACCACACCCGTCAGCAGCCCATCGGCGCCGCATACGACTACCAGATCGGATCTGCCATCGCGAAGAAGTCTCGCAGCCTCGATGAGCGGGGCGTCCTGCCTCACCGTTAAAAGCCTCTCCCGGGCCACAGGTGTGATTTTCTCAACGAGCATGGATCCGTCCTCTCTCAGGCATTCGCCACCAGATGGCACTCGGTTCGCTGATGCGCAGACACGTCCTGCCAAATCGTACGAGTAGGTTCAGCCGGCGAATGGGATGCGCAACGTGGCGACGATGCCAGCTACCGCCAACGCGAAGCAGCCCAGCCGCGTTGCGATGATCGCCGCGAACTTCGCGCCGGAATGCACATAGTCTTCGATGATGACCTGGAGGCCAAGAGCCGTATGATGGAAGAGCGCGATCAACAGGAGTATCATGCAGATCGTTGCGAAGGGCGTCTTTAGCCAAGCGACAAAAGCGGCATGGTCGCTGCCTGTGAGCGCGATCACAGAGGCCGCAAACCAGATCGTCAGAGGTATCAGCGCGATCGCCGATAGTCGCTCAGCCCACCACTCCCCCGCGCCCTTTCTGGACGATCCAAGCGCGAGCGCGTGGTTTAGCGGCGTGGGCGTCGGAACTTTGCGCATCTACCCTACTCCCATCCAAATGCTGACACCCCAGGTCAGCGCAGTGAGCAGGATGCTGGCGACGACTACCGCCCATCCCGAGGCATAGATGGAGCGGAGTTCGAATCCGTGGCCGGTGTCCCAGATGAGGTGCCGGATGCCTCCGCAGAGATGCATGAAGAACGAGAATGTAAATCCAAGCATCAGGATCTGCCCGAACAATGACCCGATCGATCGCTGCACCGTTGAAAACGGTTGGGGTCCTGAGGCCGCGGCAATCAGCCATACGACCATGAGTACCGCGAACGCGCTCAGGATGACGCCTGTAATCCTGTTAGCGATGGACAGGACCGAGGTCAGCTGCGGTCGGTATATCTGGATGTTGGGCGAAAGCGGACGCCCTCGTGCTCCTGGCGACGACATTCCTAGCTCGCCGGTTCGATTATCATTTTCTTGATCTCGGCGATCGCCTTGCCGGGGTTCCACCCTTAGGGCAAGTCCGGGTGCAGTTCAAAATCGTATGGCAGCGATAGAGCCGGAAGGGATCTTCGAGGTCGTCGAGGCGCTGGCCAGTGGCCTCGTCCCGCGTGTCGGCAAGCCAGCGATAGGCTTGGAGCAGAGCGGCCGGACCAAGGAAACGGTCGCCATTCCACCAGTGGCTCGGACAGCCGGAAGTGCAGCAGAAGCACAAAATGCACTCATAGTAGCCGTCCAGTTCCGATCTCTCCTCCGGTGACTGGAGTCGCTCGTTTTCCGGTGCGGGCGTCTTGGAATGCAGCCAAGGCTCCATAGCGGCGTATTGAGCAAAGACATGCGTCAGATCGGGGACCAGATCCTTAACGATCCTCATGTTGCTCAAAGGGTAGATGCGCCCTGCCTCATCCGTCTCGGCAATCTCTCGGGTGCAGGCCAGCCAATTCGTCCCGTCGATGTTCATGGCGCAGGAGCCACAGACGCCCTCGCGGCAGGAGCGGCGGAAGGTCAGCGTCGGGTCGATCTTGTTCTTGATCCAGATGAGCGCGTCCAGAACCATCGGGCCGCAATCGTCGAGATCGACCTCGAAAATGTCCAGCGTCGGATTGTCGCCGCTATCGGGATCATAGCGGTAGATCGTGAACGCCTTGGTGCGGGAAGCGCCAGCGGGAGCCTTCCACACCTGCCCTTCCTCTATCCTTGAGTCCGGAGCGACTCCGAAATTCCTCGGCAGCGGAAAACGCTTAAGAATGGTCGCGCTGGGAAGCTGATCCGACGAGTCGATGATCAGAGGGAGCCGCTTCTCCTTCCCCATCATTCGCCGAGCCTCCGCGAACTGTCCCCAAGCGGCCGCTCGCCGAAATCGACGGCGGACTGCTGGATGATGGTTCCCCTTTCAGTGACGATGACCCGGAGCCGCCGGTTACGGAAAAAGAAGGTAAGCCGGGAATGTCCGGCATCATCCCCTTCGCCAGCTTCGTGCCTGCAGGTTATCCTGCCGTCACGGATGAGCGGCTGCACGAGCGAGGCTCCGATTCAGGTCCCATGGCGATGATCGCGGCATCAACCTGTACCGCACCGTCCTCAAATTCGATGGCCGACATGATAAACTCGACGCCGCGGGCGCCCGGTTCGTGTATCGCTGCTGGACCATGGCTGGTATTATGGCTCTGTAGCTGCCTGTTGGAACCCCCGTAGCCGAAAAAACTGGTGCCCCGCTTCGAAGGAACCTCCTGCTGCCGGTCCGGTCGCCATCAGCCTTCAACAAAGATCCTAAGAAATAGAGCGGTGACTCGCAGGACCCTCAGCTGCGTTCAGCTGCCGCACTACCAAGCTATTGGCTCAGCCTAATTCTAGCCCTAGACTCTGTCAGTTGGGTAAGTTCCTTACGAACCGCACATCTGCCGTCCGCAACCAGGAACTTGCAGCGTCAAGGGAGTGTGTCTTGCCAGATACCACGACAAGCGAACCGACGCGACGCGATTTCCTCTATGTCGCGACCGGTATGGCTGGCGTTGTCGGCCTTGCGGGCGCAGCCTGGCCATTCATCGATCAAATGCGTCCTGATGCCTCGACCCGCGCCCTTTCCACGATCGAGATTGACATCTCCTCTGTGGAACCAGGAATGTCTCTCACCGCCAAGTGGAGAGGCCGCCCCATATTCGTTCGCAACCGAACGCCAGAAGAAGTCCAGGCCGCTCAGGCTGTCGAACTCCAGGAACTCAAGGACCCGGTAGCCCGAAATGCGAATCTTCTCGGTGAGCAGCCCGCGACGGATCTCGCCCGGTCGGCGGGCGAGGGACGGGAAAACTGGATCGTGATGATTGGCGTCTGCACCCATCTCGGTTGTGTGCCACTGGGTGAGGCTGGCGACTTCGGGGGGTGGTTTTGCCCCTGCCACGGCTCCCATTATGATACAGCGGGCCGGATTCGTAAGGGACCCGCGCCCGAGAACCTTGCAATCCCGACTTTTGAGTTTACGTCTGAGACAATCGTCCGTATCGGCTAGCTACCAAAAGCCGCTGTGCGGGAGGCTCCGGCGCTCGCTCGTGTCGTGGCCGTGATGGCGCTCGCTGCGATTGCACTCCCGACCAGCAAGATGGGCCCTCCCCGAAAAACAATCGCAACAGGCAAAACTGCATCATGCTTCCGAGGGATCAACCTGTAGGTCTCTGAACCGCTCCATGCGGCGAGAGCGGTAGGTTGCGCAACCGCAAGGGGCGGCGGGGCAGGGCCACTCGGGAATCCTTTTTGTCGTTTTCCATTTAATTCGGTTCTTCCTCACTTTGTGTGGTTAACAGGTTGTAGGCATCGCATTTGCTACCTGCGGGAATGCGCACGAAATCGAAATGGTCACCTGGCCCAGGGGTCAATGTTCTGGGCATCTCACTCCAAAACGACGGCAAATGGGCCGTTTCCGCGGTCGCGAAGCCAGTCGGAACGTGTCCGGATTGCTGTATGCGAAGTCGTCATCGGCACGGTTGGCGCAAGCGCACTCTTCAAGACCTTTCGGTTCAGGGGCAGGTGGTGAACGTTCAGCTCACCCTGAGCCGGTGGCAATGCAGACACCGGGAATGTCAGCGGCGAACCTTCACTGACCGATTGCCTGATATCGCTGCACCCTACACGCGGCGTACCGCTCGGATGGCCGCGATTGTAGACTTGGTGGGTTACAGCATGGGTGGCCGCCCCGCGGAACATCTGATGGGTCGCCTTGGTATGCCTGTCAGCGATGACACGATCCTTCGCCAGATCAAACGAAGAGCTTCGGTCTCAATTCAGGATGCAGTGAGAGTCGTTGGCATCGATGATTGGAGTTGGCGTCGCTCCACACGATACGGCACGATCATGGTCGATCTCGAGCGTCGTGCAGTCGTTGATATTCTGGACGACCGCAGCGTTGCGAGCGCGAAAGCATGGCTGCAAGCACGTCCCTCTATTGAGGTCGTCAGTCGAGATCGTTGCGGTCTCTATGCCCAGGCTTCTCGAGAGGGCGCGCCGCAGGCCCGCCAGGTGGCGGATCGCTTTCATCTGGTTCAGAATCTCAGGGCGGCTATCAAGGAACAGATGAGCCTTTGCGGCCATGCCAACGTCAGACCGATACTGTCGGAAGACGCCATTGCCAGCACCACGGCTCAACACCGCCGTGCGCGCCTTGCCCATCGGCAGTCGCGCCAGGAAATATTCGAGATGCTGCATGCTCTACGCCAGCAGGGTCTCACCTACAGTGAGATTGCTAGACGCACGGGATTTGAGCGTCGGAGCGTCACCAACTGGCTAACATCAAGTGCACCCAGGGACAGAAATCGAGCGGCATTGAATCCGACATCCCCTTTGTATTTCGAAGCGTTCCTGGCTGAGTGCTGGAAGGATGGAAACCGCCTTGGGCGTCATCTTTTCCATGACCTCAAGAACCGGGGCTATACTGGAAGCCGTTCGAACCTGGAACGACTTTTGCAGGTGTGGCGACAAGCCGAAAACGTCCGCTCCGAGGTGACGCTGCCCGAGGTAAAGGTTTCAGAGCCTGTCCGTGATCCTGACACTGGCCATGTCATCTCTGCCGATGCCGTCGCTGCTTTGTGCATCAAGCCGCGCGGCCTGCTGACAAACCGCCAGGCAAGACGGGTCGATGCATTGAAGCAGGGCTCAGAAGCGTTCCGCGTGATGCGTGGCTTGGCAATGCGCTTTAACGGAATTCTGCGCAGCAGGAACCCTGACGCGCTGGATAAGTGGATCGACGATGCCATCGAGACCGAACTTACGGCAATCATGCGATTCGCCAGTGTCCTGCGGCGGGATATCGATGCCGTGAAAAACGCAATCGAGCTCCCTTGGAGCAACGGTCAAGCCGAAGGCCAGATCAATCGCCTAAAAACACTGAAGCGAGCCATGTATGGCAGAGCCGGGCCAGAACTGATGAGAGCCCGTATGTTACCGTTGAATCACACAAAGTGAGGAAGAACCGATTGAAGTGTAAATCGACAATGCGCTTGGCCGCGGCATCATCGAGGAGACTGAAGGAAAGCCGCCGCAACTCGCCGATTGGGTCGAGCATCCCGCCGGAGAAGCGCGCGTCATCGAGACGATCATCGACGAGTTGGTCCGGACGGACGCTGACTTCGCCAGACTCTGGATCAACCTTTTGGTCCTCCATCCCAAGGCTGATATTCCGACTGAGGCTTTCGACAGCAAGGCCGATTATGACCGCTATCTGTCGGTCCGTCGCCGCAAGGGTAATGCCACTATAGGAACCCTGGCCGGGATCTATGTGAAGTCGCTGCAGGAACAGAGCATCGTGAACTGGCTCTGGCTGAATTCCGTTGCGTTCGAGTATGAGCGGCAGATTCCCATCGAGGAGCAGGATGGCACGATCCGGCATGTGCATCCGGACTTTTATTATCCTGCCACCGACACCATCCACGAGCACCTCGCCATCAATGCGGATGGTTCATCGCCCTTTGCAGACTATGTGGCGCATGCCGAAAGCAAGCTGGTTGCCTACCGAAAGGCAGAGCTGGACGTGATCCAGACAACATCTGCCCAGTCCAGCGATGGGTTTCTGCTCACTGTGCTGGAGTCCGAACTCTCGAACCGCAGCGTCCCCTTTGCGCGAAAGAGCTATTCGGACATCGTCAAGGCGCTCGAGCCGGTTGTCATCAAGCACTACCACAAGCTGATTTCCGTCTGCATAAAGCACGTCCGGGCGAGCCATCTGACGCAGGATATGTTGCTCGAGCGGACGAAGTCATTGCACGATAAGCCCCGTGCAACCGAGTTCGCCCATGTGGTCTGCCCTTCACGCCGATCATGCCGGAGCCAAGCACTATGCGGCGGTATTTCTCGAAGATTTTGGTCCAGACCACGAGATTGGCGACGGCGCTCTCGTCCTCGAGCGTGATGAACATCACGCCCTTGGCGGACCCCGGCCGCTGGCGGACAAGGACGAGGCCGGCGACATGGACCCAGCGACGATCGCGGCAGGCGACTGCGTCTGCACAGGTCATCATATTCCGGCGGGTGAGGTCTGGCCGGAGAAATGAGAGAGGATATCGGCGCAGGGTCATGAACGAAAAGTCGTTCCATCGATCCTGCTGGAGTGCGAACTTCGTTGCAAAGCTCTCCACGCCATGGCGGCTCGGTGGCAGCACGCTAATCGCCATCAGCAACCTCACTTCCGCTTTGTTCGCCGTGCTGGTTCAGTTGGATCCCACTATCCAATAGCCTGTCCAGAAGCTGTTCCCGGTTTACCAAAGGGTTAGCCGATGCAATTCCAATCAGCGCGCATACAACCTCTCGAGCAAGCGCTCTGGCACTCCGCCTATCGTCCCCCGAAATGTCCGCCATCGTCTTGCCGTGCAGAAAGCTGCTCCGCAGCCCGTAAAGCTTGGAATAGGTCTTCCCAAATGAACCATCCTTGAGAAGTCCGGAAATCCGAAGCGTGACCCGACACGTCGCACCAGGATTCTTGCCTGCGATCTTCCTGCGGGCACGTGGGTCATAATCCAGCGGCAGGCCGAGCGCTGCCTCGATCGTCGAAATATGGGCCAGGAACTCGTCAATGCCGTCGCTTCGAAAACCACGAACAAAGAAGTGCGCCACGGGGCGAGCGAACAACGTCGTCCCGCGAGCTGCTACGATGTCACTCCAGGCACTGTCGTTCAGCCAGGCAATTTCGTCGTTGCTGCCACCGTCCAGCGGATAGGTGATTGGCCTTTC
>ENA-UOUJ01001723-UOUJ01001723.1-activated-sludge-metagenome-genome-assembly--contig:-NODE-1723-length-10976-cov-3.318377_pt1 | contig 10976 bp, 10 predicted proteins | sample MGYA00249839_ERZ747224 | MGnify/ENA primary metagenome ERZ747224 (study PRJEB28782, sample SAMN03220277) | activated sludge metagenome | biome: wastewater; feature: sewage sludge; material... | reverse complement strand
CGTGTTCGGTGGCGTTGAATGGTTCTGCGCTCCCAAGATCTCCCTCAGCGGTGAGTACATGTGGGGCTTCATGCTGAACAGCACCGGCTCCGGCGAGACCACCACGGAAGGTTGGGACCCGACCGCCAACAACGGCAACGGCGCTCTGGAGACCACCACCACCGAGACCGGCAAGAGCAGCAGCTTCGGCCTGGATACCTCGATCTCCGGCCTCAGCATCGGTCTGAACTTCTACTTCCAGTAAGGGAATTCCCTTCTGGATCGACAGGCCGCCCCTCGGGGCGGCCTGTCTGCTTTTACCCCCTGCGGTCGCTCAACCAGATCGGTATGATAATTGGCTTCATCCCGGTCGTCCGGCATCGGTTAACTTGCGCCGAGGTCCTCCCGGGAGGCACGCCGCCAAGAACCATCAACACCTGCCAGGCCCGCAGGAACATCACGGGCCACACCGACCGACCCATGCACATGAAACGCCCCGCATTCCTGCTGACCATCGCCCTGTTCTCCCTGACCGCCCGTGCCCAGGAAGTGGATACCACGCGCAACCTGGTGATCAACGGGGGCTTCGAGGAGGTGGAGCACAAGCGCCTCAAGCGTCAGGGAGGCATCGCCTACGCCAAAGGATGGTCCTCGCCCACCGAGGCCAAGGCCGATGTGTTCAGCGATCAGGCACCCGCCGAAAGCCTGACCTCCGCTCCCCGCAACTACATGGGCGACCAAACGGCCATGAGCGGATCCTCCTACGCGGGCATCCGCACCTGGAGCTATGCCAACAAGGACCCCCGTACCTACATCCGCACCCGGCTGAAGACCCCCTTGAAGAAGGACACGCTCTACTGTGTGCGGTTCTATGTGAGCCTGGCGGACCTGAGCAAGTATGCCACCAACGAACTGGCCGTGTACCTCACCAATGCCGTGGTGGACAAGAAGGATGCCCAGTCGCTCACCTTCACGCCGCATGTGCCGCTGGACCGTACCAAGATCTATGCGGACATGTTCAGCTGGCAGGGCGTGTGCGGGGTGTTCCAGGGCCAGGGCTTCGAGAACAACCTCATCATCGGCAACTTCGCCGCTTCGGAACGCACCGACAACCAGAAGACCAAGCGGCCGAAGGGCGAGACCCGGATGCAGCTGCCCGTGGCCTATTACTACGTGGACAACGTGGAGGTGTACTCGATCAAGGACCGCTCCCAGTGCAAGTGCGAGCAGATCAAGGATGCCGAGAGCGAGTTCATCTTCAGTCGCAAGGGCGCACCCAATCCCACTTGGAAGCCGGCCCAGCGTGTGGATGCCCAGGTCTTCTACTTCAAGCGTTTCCAACGGTTGATGGACCCCTCCATGGACCCCTTCCTGAACGACCTGGTGAACGACCTGAAGGCCGATGCCGCGTTGAAGGTGCGCCTGGTGGGCCACATCGATGCCACCGAACTGGAGCGCACCCGTGTTCGTCCGGACCTGGCCGAACTGGGCAGGGAGCGGGCGGAGGCCGTGCGTGATGCGCTGGTGGAGGCCGGCATCGATGCCGCGCGCATCACGGTGGTGGGCAAGGCGGCCGATGATGCCGCGGACACCACGGGCACCGAGATCGGGATGAGCAAGAACCGCCGCGTGGAGGTGGAACTGCAGTGACCGACATCTGAACGGACCAGTTGGAAGGCGCCTGCGGGCGCCTTCCTCGTTCCTGCACGGCACGTACCTTTCCCGACGATGCCTCCCTCCTCCATCCGCAAGGGCGATCCACGCACCATCCGGGGGTGGACCATGTATGACTGGGCCAATTCGGTCTATTCGCTCACCATCACCACCGCGATCTTCCCGGTCTTTTACCTCGGCATCACCCACCAGGGCGGTCAGGACCTGGTGTTGCAGCGCCATGGTGTGCCCGCGCAGTCCCTGTATTCCTATGCGCTCTCGGCGGGCTTCCTCATCGTGGCCCTCATCTCCCCGTTGTTGAGCGGCATCGCCGACCACACGGGCCGCAAGCTGGCCTTCCTCAAGGCGTTCTGCTACATCGGTGCCACGGCCTGTGCCGGCCTCTTCTTCTTCGGGCTGGACCACCTTTGGGCGGGTCTCACCCTGGTGATGCTGGCCTGCGTGGGCTTCAGTGGCAGCCTCATCTTCTACGATGCCTTCCTGCCCGAGATCGCCGAGCCGGCCGACCATGACCGCATCAGCGCCCGGGGCTACACCATGGGTTACATCGGTAGCGTGCTCCTGCTGGTGCTCAACCTCGCCATGGTGCAGTTCCCCGAGGTCTTCCATGTGCCGGAGCGTATTGAGCTGTTCGGCCGCGAGTGGACCGCGGTGCCGGCACGCCTCGCCTTCCTCACCGTTGGCCTGTGGTGGGCGGGCTTCGCCCAGTTGGCCTTCCGGGTGCTTCCTGAGAATCCCTACGGCCGCCGTCCCACGGGCGATGTGCTGCTGAACGGCTACCGCGAGCTGCGCAAGGTGTGGCGTCAGCTGCAGCGCACCCGACGCTTGAACGGCTACCTCATGGCCTTCTTCGTCTTCAACATGGGCATCCAGACCATCATGTACCTGGCAGTGACCTATGCCAAGGAGGAAGTGAAGGACCTGGACGCCTCGGGCGCCGTGGTGCCCATCAGCGACCAAAGCCTCATCATCAGCATCCTGCTCATCCAGCTGGTGGCGATCATCGGGGCCCTGCTGTTCGTGCGCCTGAGCAAGGCCTACGGCAACCTGGCCGCGCTCACCATGGGCTGCGTGGTGTGGGTGGGGCTCTGCGTGGCGGCCTACAGCATCCAATGGGCCTCGGAGTTCTATGTGCTGGCCTGCGGTGTGGGCCTGGTCATGGGGGGCAGCCAGGCCCTGTCCCGCAGCACCTACGCCAAGTTCCTGCCGGACACCATCGACCATGCCTCGTACTTCTCCTTCTACGATGTGAGCTACTATGTGGGCACGGTGCTCGGCACACTGGTCTATGGCCTGGTCTACCAGCTCACCGGCGATCTGCGCAACACCGTGATCTTCATCGGCGGCTTCTTCGTGGTGGGCTTCATCCTGCTGCTGCTGGTGCCTCGGGAGGAAGTGGAGCTGGCCGCAGAGGAGGACTGATCGGCCCCCGCGTACCTTCGCGGCCATCGATCCAGCAACATGCAAGCCAAGCCGAACTGGGATGTCGTGATCGTGGGTGGAGGTATCGTAGGTGCCGCCACTTTCTACAAGCTCCAGAACAGCCGCCCCGATCTGCGGATCCTGCTGCTGGAGAAGGAGAAGGCCCTGGCCGACCATCAGACCGGCAACAACAGCGGGGTCATCCACAGCGGCATCTACTACAAGCCCGGCAGCTTCAAGGCGCGCAATTGCGTCACCGGCCGCCGCGAGCTGGTCGCCTTCGCGAAGCAGTATGGCGTGAAGCACGATGTCTGCGGCAAGCTCATCGTGGCCACCGACAAGGAGGAGCTGCCCCGTTTGGAGAAGATATGGAACCACGGCCAGGCGAACGGCATCGAGGACATGACCCGCGTGGATGCCGCGCAGATCAAGGAGATCGAGCCTTTCTGCGAAGGCATCGCCGGTATCCGCGTGGGCTGCACGGGCATCATCGACTTCCGCGGCGCCACCGAGAAGATGGCCGAGGTGGCCTTGGGGAAACAGCCGAAGAGCCGCGTCAGCCTGGGCGAGGCCTACCTGGGCGTGAAGCAGGACGGGGACATCAGCACGGTGCGCACGTCCAAGGGGGAGCACACCACGCGCTATGTCATCTTCTGTGCGGGGCTGCAGAGCGACCGCCTGGCGAAGGGCGATGGCGTTTCCTTCCCGGAGCGCATCGTGGGCTTCCGCGGCGATTACTACGAGCTCACCGAACAGGCCAAGCACAAGGTGAAGCACCTGATCTACCCGGTGCCCGATCCGCGCTTCCCCTTCCTGGGCGTGCACTTCACCCGCATGACCGATGGCAGCATCGAGTGCGGACCCAATGCGGTGTTCACGTTCAAGCGTGAAGGCTACGGCAAGACCGATTTCGACCTGAAGGACACGCTGGAGGCGCTGGGCTACGGAGGCACCTGGAAGCTGTTCATGCGCAACATGGGCTACGGCATCAACGAGTACCGCCGGGCCTTCAGCAAGAAGCTCTTCCTGCGCACGCTGCAGCGGCTGGTACCCTCACTTCAGATGGAGGACATCGAACCCGGCCGGGCCGGTGTGCGGGCCATGCTGCTCGGCACGGATGGCAACATGGTGGACGACTTCCGCATTGAGACGCGGGGCAATCACATCCACGTGCTCAACGCGCCTTCACCGGCCGCCACGGCGGCGCTGGCCATCGGCGAGGAGATCGTGGGAATGGCCGTGGAGCGACTGGGGATCGAGGCGGCCCGTTGAGCTGGGCTCAGACCACGCGGTACTGGTCCACCACTTCGGTCCAGCTCCACATGAAGTAGCCCATCAGGCCGTTCAGCCGTTTGAGGATGATGGGGTTCGGGGCGCGCATCTCCCGGAAGTAGCTGTCCTGGAAGCAGAACAGGTCATACTCGTGGAAGAGCACCTTGCCCATGGCATAGACCGTGTTCTTGCTGGGGAAGTTGAGCCGGTCCATGCGGCCCTGCAGGTCCTTCACCTGGCGTTCCACGGTGGCTGCGTCACTGCCCATCGCCTGGGCGAACTTGGAGATGGACAGGGCGAAGAGACGCTTGTCCAGGCCCGGGCCGATCGTACGCTGCATCTCCACCAGGTTGGCCGCGAGCACGATCGTCGCAAAGGGACCGTCATCCTCCTCCTTCAGGCCCGGCGATACCTCGAACTCGGGCGCTTCGTTCAGCTCGGCCGCGACCATCGGAAAGCCTGCGGCGGTCAGTTCCAGCACGGCATTCACGAACGCGTTGGCCAGCTTCTCCTCTGTGATCTTCTTCTTGCCGAACAGTGTGCCGATCATGTGGTGGTCGTCCCTGCGAAGTTCGACGGGGCCTCACCCGCGCTCGATGCATGATGCGCACCTATTTTTAACAACGTTATCCACCTGCTGCACGCATGACCGATCTCCTTCACCACTATGCCGACTACGGCCTGTGGGCCGGCACCCGCTTCGTGGAACGACTGATGCACGAGCCGGACGAGGTCCTGGACCGCGCGGTGGGAGGGAGCTTTCCCACGTTGCGGGCCACCCTGCTGCACATCCGCGATGCGGAGAACACCTGGTGGGGCCGGCTCACTGGCACACCCACCACTTGGCCGGCCGTGCCGGAGCGCTCGCTGGATACCGTGCCGCCCGTGCTCCAGCGGTTCCATGCGGTGGTGAAGGGAATGGGGCCGGATGCGCTGCACGCCATCGTCAGCTATGCCGATCTGAAGGGCCGCACCCACCGGCAACCCGCCTGGCAGATGGTGCTGCACTGCATCAATCATGGCACCCAGCATCGCGGACAGCTCATCACCCAGATGCGCCTGCTGGGGCTGGGGGAGGTACCGGCCAACGACCTGGTGGTCTACCAGCGAACCTTAACCGCCGGGACATCCTGAGTTAACATTGGGTTTCCTTTTTCGCACTGCGATGTACCGGAACCACCTATTTCGGGTGGTCGGCAGTTTGTTGCTGTCGATCATCCTCCTGCCATCCATTTCGCGGGCCCAGCACCAGGAGGTGGATGAGCGCGCACTGATCGAGGTCAAGGATGGGATCAGCATCAGCAAGGACTCCCTGTTCATGCTGCACCTCCGCTTCCGCATGCAGAGCCGCATGGGCTTCACCACGCATGGAGGGGATGACCTGGACATCGATCAGGTGGATGCGCGGGTGCGCCGGTTACGGCTGCGTCTGGACGGCTTCGTGTTGAACCAGAACTTCCGCTACTACCTCCAATTGTCGTTCGCCCGATCGGACATCGATCTGGAATCGGGTGCCCCGCAGACCGTGCGTGATGCCATGGTGTACTACCATTTGAACAAGCGCTTCTACCTGGGGTTCGGCCAGAGCAAGCTGCCCGGCAACCGGGAACGGGTGATCTCCTCGGGCAACCTGCAGTTCCCCGATCGCTCCATCGCCAACGCGGCTTATACGTTGGACCGCGACTTTGGTCTTTTCGCCTATTGGACGCTGCCGGTCGGTGGACAGGAGCTGCAGGTGAAGGGCGCGTTCACCACAGGCGACGGCCGTGGTGGCTCGCCCGGTGATGCGGGCATGTGCTACACGGGGCGCGTGGAATGGCTCCCCTTGGGCAAGTTCACCAACAGCGGGGACTACTCCGAAGGGGACCTGGAGTTCGAGCCTCGGCCCAAGCTGAGCGTGGCGGCCACGTACAGTGCCAATGAGGACGCCGTGCGCACCGGCGGCCAGCTCGGTCCTGAACTGTATGCATCGCGCGACATGACCACGTTCATCGCGGACATGATGTTCAAGCACAAGGGCTGGGGCCTGATGGCCGAGTACTTCGATCGCCAGAGCGATGATCCGCTGACCTTCTCGGATGATGGTGCCGTTCGGTTCGTGCAGGCCGGCACCGGTCTCAATGTGCAGGCCAGCCGGCTGTTCCGCAGCAACTACGAGCTCGCCACGCGGTACACGCAGGTGGTGCCAGCTGCGTCGCTCGGCACCCTGGCCAGGACCACCGAGGAACTGCTGCTGGGGTCCACGAAGTACCTGAACGGACACCGCATCAAACTGCAGGTGTATGCCGGTTATCGCTGGCAGCAGCGGCAGATGGCCCTGGATGCGCCGGGCAGCAGCTGGACCGCCATGTTCCAGGTGGAGTTCGGGATCTGATCAACGGGCCTGCGCTTCGGGCACCAGCGGTGCATGGTCGCTCGGGAAGCGCTGTTCGCCAATGGTGACGGGTTCTCCGAGGAAATGTGGCTGGATGCCGAGCAGGGCATCTATATAGACCTTCACCCGCGCCAGTTTCTCGCGAAGCCGGGTGCGCAGGCCGGCCGCGGTGCCCACATCCGCGGCGTTGAAGCCGATGGCCTCGATGTCACGTTCCCGGGCGATATACACGGCCCGCTCGTTGTGGAAGCGCTGGCTTATGACCGTGAAGCGCCGCTGACCGAACACTTCGCGGGCACGCACCATGCTGTCCAGGGTGCGGAACCCGGCGAAATCGAGGGTGATGCGGGTGCTGTCCACACCGCGTTCGATCAGCGCACGGCGCATGGCCCACGGTTCGTTGTAGCTGAGATGACGGTTGTCGCCACTGAGCAGCAGATGGTCCACCTTTCCCGCGTGGTACAAGGCCGCCGCGGCGTTGATGCGGTGGGTGAAGTAGGGATTGGGCCCGCCACCGCGGTTGCGTTGCGCGGTGCCCAGCACCAGGCCCACCCGGTTGTGCGGCAGTTCCTTGACCTGGTCGTACAGGAAGACCGCATACGTGAGCCGTACCTGCCGGTCGCACCACCAGATGGCCGTACCGCTGAGCAGCAGCACCAGCAGGACGCTCCAACGGAAGGTCCGCGATGAGCACAGCAGCCAGCAGCGCGCGATCATGCGCCCAGGGGGATCAGGGCAGCACCCGGCCCAGCAGGTCGATGCCGGTGTAGGTGTGCGGGGTCAACTGGCGCAGCTGGACCTTCACGTCCTCATTCACGTCCAGTCCTTCGATGAAGGTGCTGATGTCCTGGGCCGTGATGCGTTCCTTGCCCCGGGTGAGGTCCTTCAGGCGCTCATAGGGCTGTGGATAGCCCGCGCGCCGCAGGATGGTCTGGATGCCTTCGGCCACCACGGCCCACTGGGCCTCGAGGTCGCGCTGGATGGCGCCCTCGTTCAGCAGCAGTTTGCCCAGGCCCTTGCGGATGGCGTCCAGCGCGATCATGGTATGGGCCATGGGCACACCGATGTTGCGGGTCACCGTGCTGTCGGTGAGGTCGCGCTGCAGGCGGCTGATGGGCAGCTTCTCGCTGAGGAAGCCGAACACCGCGTTGGCCATGCCCAGGTTCCCTTCGGCGTTCTCGAAGTCGATGGGGTTCACCTTGTGCGGCATGGCGCTGCTGCCGACCTCGCCGGCCTTGACGCGCTGGCGGAAGTAGTCCATGCTGATGTACTGCCACACATCGCGGCACAGGTCGATCAGGATGGTGTTGATGCGGCGCATGGTATCGAAGAGCGCCGCCAGGTCGTCGTAGTGGTCGATCTGCGTGGTGAACTGCTGGCGGCGCAGACCGAGCTTCTCTTCCAGGAAACGGTCCGCGAGCTTCACCCAGTCCAGCTCGGGATAGGCGGCGTGGTGGGCGTTGAAGTTGCCCGTGGCCCCGCCGAACTTCCCGCTGAAGGGCACCTCGCGGAGCTGCTTCACCTGGCGGTCCAGGCGCTCCACGAACACCTGCACTTCCTTGCCCAGGCGGGTGGGGGAGGCGGGCTGGCCGTGCGTGCGCGCCAGCATGGGCACCTGCGCCCAGTCCAGCGCCAGACCGTGCAGCTGGTCGCGCAGGGTGATGAGCGCGGGCAGGTAGGCACTGTGCACGAAATCCTTCACCAGCAGCGGCAGGGCCGTGTTGTTGATGTCCTGGCTGGTGAGCGCGAAGTGCACGAACTCCTGCTGCGCCGTGAGCCCGCATTCCTCCAGGCGCTCCTTCAGGAAGTACTCGATGGCCTTCACATCGTGGTTGGTCACCTTCTCGATGTCCTTGATGCGCTGCGCATCACCGGTGCTCAGCTCCTCGATCCGGCGGCGCAGGGCGGCGGTGCGCGAAAGGTCCGTTCCGGCCAGTTCGGGCAGGGGGATCTCGCAGAGGAAGGCGAAGTAGTCCAGTTCCACCCGCAGGCGGTAGCGCATTAACGCCTGCTCACTGAACCAGGAGGAGAGGTGGCGGGTGCGGTCGCGGTAACGCCCATCCACGGGCGAAATGGCGGTGAGGGCGTCCAGTTCCATGCGGTCGGCAAAGGACAAAGGTAGCCAGCGCCATCGGGCTGATCGGGCGGCCGTTCATGGAACTCCGCGCAACGATCACCATCGCCTCCGGATCTTTGGCACATCATGAACGGCTTCGGCAAGGGGCTTTCCACGTTCGGGCGCGCCTTCGGCTTCGCGCTGCGCCATGGCATGGGCTGGATGTTCCTGGTCCCTGTGCTGCTCTTCGCCGGGCTCGTGTATGGCTTCTTCCAGGTGCTGCAGGGGCCCATGGATGAGCTCACGGCCTGGCTTTCCACTTGGCTGGCGTTGCCGCCGGCATCCGATGACGGATCCACCTGGGCGGAAGTGAAGGCCGCCTTCGATGGGGTGCGCGATCACCTCGTGGCCCTGCTGGTGCGCATCGCCGTGCTCTTCATGATCTTCAAGGTGAACAAGTACCTCGTGCTCATCCTGCTGGCGCCGCTGCTGGCCTATGCCAGTGAGCGCACCGAGGAAGTGCTTACGGGCCGCACCTATCCGTTCAGCTGGGTGCAGTTGGCCAGGGATGCGTTCCGCGGGGCGATCATCGCTGCGCGCAATGGTGTGCTCGAGCTGGGCATCTCGGTGGGCGTGTGGGTGGCCACCTTGCTGCTGCCGTGGCTGGCGCCGTTCAGCTTCGTCATCCTTTTCGCCGTGTCCAGCTACTTCTACGGCTTTTCCATGGTGGACTACGTGTTCGAGCGGCGTCGGATGCGGATCGGTGAGAGCGTACGTGCGGTGAATGCGCGCCTCGGGCTGGTGCTGGCGAACGGTGCGCTGTTCAACCTGGTGATGAAGCTGCCGCTCTTCGGCATCATGTTCGGTCCGGCCATGGCCGCCATCGGTGCCAGCATGGCGGTGGTGGAGGAGGAACGACGCAGGGTCGCGCGCCCGTGATCGACAGGACCGGTCACTCGGAGGCCGGCATGTCCTTCAGCCATTCATGGATCGACCTTCCGCCCACCACCAGGTCCTCGATCACGGCCCGGCCTTTCAGGATACGTACCACGGCGTGAGCCGGCAACGGCTGCACCAGCGTGTCATTCGACCATTGGGGCTGCAGCATCTGCTCGGTGGTGGCTCCATCGCCTTCTTCCAGGTAGAAGCGATCGAAGGGCAACGACACGCGCGACACGCCATCGCTCCCAAAGCTCATGAACTGTACCTCGACGAAGGCGCTGCCGGTGGGCCGCTCGTGCGTGAGCCGTTCAATGCGGGCAAAGCCACCGGTGTCGGTCCCGAGCACGGCAAAAGCCGAACTTCGAACGTATTCCTCGTTGGAGGTCGTGGGTGACGACCATTGCCCGCTCTCCGCCTCAAAGTTCAGCGTCACGTACTCGCCGCGGAAGGGGTCGCGTGGGTCGATGGGCTCGGTGCGGAACAGGAAGACCTCGCCCTCGGTCAGCACGCGTTCGTGGTCCACGATCACCCAGCCGGGCAGGGCCAGTTGGAAGAGCACCATGCCCCCGAAGGCGAGCCACTTAACGCGTGTTCCCATGGTGTTGCCGTTGGCGCACCAGGCGCAGGTTCATATACAGGAAACCCGCGCCGATCGCGATGAACACGAGGCCGCGCACCACGAAGCTCAGGTCGGTGTCGAAGAAGCGGAGCAGGATGGTGAGGCTCAGCACGCTCAGCCCCAGGTTCATGCGGCGCAGGGAGCCCTGTTCGATGCCGTGCCGCACGGTGACCACCCCCATGGCCAGCAGGGCGAGGTTGATGAGCACGGCCGCGAATGCGGGGGAGGCCAGGCCCACCACGTATGCCACGAGGAACAGCACGAAGCCCTCGGGATAAGGCCAGCGCTCCAAGAGCCGTCGCCGACGGGCGGCAACGATGTAGGCGCCCAGGCCGATGAGCAGCAGGAGGGTGATGGGGGTCAGGTCTCGGCCCAGGTGGCGAGTGGGCTCGTCGATCAGTTCCTCCCACACCGGGCGGAAGCTGAAGATGAAGAAGAGGACCAGCTGTGCCAGGCCACCCACCAGCACCCAGGGCCAGGTGCGCAGTTCAGGTCGTGGGGCCAGCCAGGGCACCAGGGTGTATGCCGCGGAGAGCGCCACCAGGGCCAGGATGTGCAGCATGGTCCATTCCTGGTAGAAGAGCTGGGAGAGGATCCCGAGCGCCAGTGCCGCGAAGAGGCTGAGCCACCAGAAGCCC
>ENA-UOUJ01001721-UOUJ01001721.1-activated-sludge-metagenome-genome-assembly--contig:-NODE-1721-length-10987-cov-3.188255_pt1 | contig 10987 bp, 3 predicted proteins | sample MGYA00249839_ERZ747224 | MGnify/ENA primary metagenome ERZ747224 (study PRJEB28782, sample SAMN03220277) | activated sludge metagenome | biome: wastewater; feature: sewage sludge; material... | reverse complement strand
TATCGTTGGCAGCATTAATCAGTTCATCACTTCCTTTCAACTTACCTGAATATACCTTAAAATAACTTACAAGGCCTACCTGAGGTTCTGATATTGTTTTATAAATAAATATACTTGTCGGACCTGAAGCATCGTAGGACTTTGTACTGCCATCTGCCAATTTGTATGGAGGTACATCAGCAGGAGAAGGTGCTATATCATTGATAAAACCCATAATTCTGCCACTTCCCTTGTCCTGTAAGGCAGAACAGCAAAAAACAGGGAATATCTGCTGATGCGCCAAAGCAATGCGCAATCCCTGTGTCAGTTCTTCTTCACTTAAAGTTCCCTGGTCAAAATATTTTTCCATAAGTCCTTCTTCGTTTTCAGCTGCTGCTTCTACGAGCGCATTATGCATGGCTTTGGCACGTTCCATTTCACTGTCAGGAATGGGATGTTTTTCCGGTTTGCCGCCGTTGGGACCAAATACATACATTACCATCCTCAATGCATCAATAATCGTATTAAATTCACTACCTGAATTCAAAGGATATTGTACGGGCAGCACTTTCGTGCCAAATCGCTGAACAGCCTGTTCCAGTGTTGTTTCAAAATTTGCTTTTTCATGATCCATCTGACTTACTACAAAAAGCAATGGAGTCCTGAATTCATTGACATAATCCCATAGTATCTCTGTACCTACTTCTACTCCCTGAGCGGCATTCAGAAGCATTATAGCGGTATCTGCAACTTTGAGTGAACAAACAACTTCCCCGACAAAGTCATCAAATCCGGGAGTGTCCAAAACATTTATCTTGTGGTCCCTCCATTTTACACGCATCAAAGACGAAAACAATGAGTTGCCGCGCTCTTGTTCAATAGCAGTATAATCTGACATTGTATTTCCGTTGCTTACTGATCCCATTCTACTGATAGCTCCTGATTCGAACAACATCGCTTCGGTCAACGTGGTCTTTCCTGAACCGGAATGACCTAAAAGGACTACATTTCTGATATTTTTGGTTTCAACACTCATAACTTATATGACTTTAAATGTAAATTAATAATTTTTACTTCTGGAAAGGAAAACTACATAATTAATAAATTTCGCTTCAAGATACAGCTTTGAAACCATTTTTAATACATTATTTCAACAAAAATTAACAATTTATTTACTATAGGTATTTATGTGTTTTCGCAATAATGTCTAAACTCCGAAACATCAGTCACTTGTAAATATGGGATTGTTACATTAGACTATGTCTTAGATTCAAATCATAAAGAACAAATTGAAAACGCATGAATCTTAGGCCAAATCTTTTCTCCTATAGTTTACTTCTGGTAAAATAATTTTTACTTCTATCTCTTTTTCATCGTTATACCAATAAACTATAAAGTTAACTTTTGCACTATCAGGAAAAAATTTTTTATTCTTCTGTTCCTTTATAAAATCCATATATTTTCTTGAAAATTTTAATACATACTCTCCATTGTCGTTTTTACACCCTTCGTCTGAAACAATCAGATGGTCACCGCTTTTTAAAAGATTTATACGGTGTTGAACGAGTCCACAGTAACCAAGATTGATATCAGTATGTGATAAATGCATTGTTAACTGATCAGGTGGAAGCTGCTGGTCATTATTGTTTATTCGTTGCAGATTATCAACTCTGAGATTGTCAAATACCATTCCGTTTTTATGAATATACAGGTTGTTCTTCGCTCGGGTCAAAGCAACATATAACAACCTTTTATCCGTATCATCTGAGATAAAGTAATTATCCAGCAAGAGAAAAACGTTATCAAACTCTTTACCCTTAGCTTTATGTATAGTCGATACAAAAATAATATCTCCAGCTACATTGAAAAAATCTTCAAGCTTTGATTCCCGGATAAATATTTCAAGGTCAGATTTGTATTTGACTTTAATGTTGGTAGATTCAAATTCATTGATAACACTTAAACAAATTTCCAATCTGTTGCTTTGGCAAAACTTATCTCTCAATTTCCTTTTAGCAATCTCCCAAATCTCTTCATTTATTAAATAATCTTCATTACTTAAGTTTAACTGATTTAAAAAGTATCTAATTTCATCTAAATTGATTAAATTAAATCCATCGTTGGTTTGAATTAATTTAGCAGACAAATTATTTTTTACAAGCAGACCGGTTATTTGCAGTGCTTCTTCATTAGTTATTGTTAGTACACAGGTTGAGCCGGAAAGGCCTGTATTTATTATATCCTGTACAATCGGATTAATTAGATTTGCACTTTGATATCTTACTATTTTAATACTTCCGTAATCGGATTGATTCGCAACGATAGGTGTAATTTTAAGCCTGTGCGAAATCGAAGATACAAATTGATTAGTAAAATCAATCAGATTTTTTTTGCTCCTGTAATTATTAGTTAATTCGTATTTAACCGCATTGTTTAAGTTTAGGAACCCTTGCATATACTTAGAATCGGCACCTCTGAATTCAAATATATTCTGATCATCATCTCCTACTGCAATTACCCGCATTTCTTCATTCTTTTCAATCAGTATATTAATCAGGTTAAATTCATTTGTATCCATATCCTGCGCTTCATCTATCACCAGTACAGTTTTGGTTATTCTGTTAATTTCAACCTCATTTTTTTTTATTTTTTCTATAGTTTTTTCAATAATTTTTTGAGATTTTTCAATACTACCCACTTTACCCATTAAATCAAAACAGTAAGAATGAAATGTTTTGATCTCAATATAGTAGGCTGCATTACCAATGAGCTTTAATAGTCGTTTTTTGAATTCAGTTGCTGCTGCTTTTGAAAATGTTATCATCAGCAATTGTTCGTGTTTAACGTCTTCCATCAACAGAAGTGATGCCAGCTTATGAACCAGAATTTTTGTTTTACCACTACCCGGACCTGCTGCTACTACAATATAACGGCTTTCATTATCTTTTATTATTTTTAACTGAGTTGGCGATAGTTCACCAAAAAGTTGTCTGAATTTGGATGGTGTAATGTTTTGTTTGATTTCATTCTGTCGGCTACCTCTAAAATATTTATTTAGGAAAGACGAATAATTTAACTGAAAATAATCTTCTACAAATTGCAATGCGGATTTATAATCGTTGAGCATTTGTTTTGCATACTCGCCAACGATATGGATTTGCTGAATTTTATTTTCGTAAAATTGATAAAGTTTCAGATAATCTTCTTTAGTATATTGTTTTTTGGAATTTTGTTCAATCCGCTCAATGGTCAAAGGATTATACAAAATCATGAATCCTCCCTCTATTTTAATAGCATCAATTTTTGATAAAAAAAACAGTGTATCCTCAATGTCGGATATATTTATCTTATATTTAAATAAATTTGAACTGTTTTCATAGGCTGTTATTAGTTCCTGTATTGAAAATTGTATTAGTATTTCATCTTTTATCATGTCACTTTCTGAAGGGATCTCATTAGTTTTTTCGTGAAGTATTTCAATTATAAATTTGGCTAATTCGTGCCGTTTTTCTATCTTTTGTTTTAAAACTTCTTTAGGATGTAATAGAATTACGGCAATATGATTTTTTGAATCTGCATTCTTATACTTAATCCAGTTTTTTATTGTCCAGAAATTTATAACTGTCTTAATTTTATTAATATTTATATCTGCAATATTTTGATTTTCAGCTTTTTCATTCAGTTCTTTTAAATGAAAACCCTTTTCATCCTCTTCAAAAAGAGGTAATAAAAAGTTTTCTATCCTGCTGAAAATTTCTACTATATGCGAAGATTTATTTTTGTGCCCTCCTTTATTGATAAATGCAGACAAATCCTGGGTATCTGCTATGATTTTTTCTTCCCTTAACAGATTAATGATATTAATAACCTCTTCTTTTACTATTCCCAGATGATCACTTATATAATCAACTCTGGATTCTCCTGTATCTTCATTAACCTGTTTTTTATTTTTACTCGAAAATAGTTTCTTGATAATACGAATAGCTTTGTCTTTCTGATGATCTTCAAATTTCTCCGAAACTTTAATTTTATCTATTGCTTCCTGAGCATTTTTAGACAGAATACTACTGGCAAAAACTCTGGGCATATTTTGACCTCTTTTGAGATATCCGGCTTCTTCCAATGCAGCAATAGCGGTAGTAACTCTTGTTTCTATTTCAACAACATTATCATCCCAGCCGGCTTTTCTGGCAATCTCGAGTGCTGAATTAGAAATTTTTAATCTAAATTTTGTGATTTCCTTTACGGCTTTCCAGATTTGTTGAATTTCTTTTATGGAAAGTTTTGTTTGATTTAACAATATAAAATGTTTATTCAAATCCTCTTCGTCAAAAAGTACGAAGCATTCTGCCGTTATGTTCTCATCCCGCCCTGCTCTTCCTGCTTCTTGTACGTAGTTTTCCAATGAATCAGAAATTTCGTAATGAATAACCATTCCAACATCTTTTTTATCGACACCCATCCCGAATGCAGAAGTGGCAACCATAATTTGAACTTCCCCGTCGATAAAGGCTTCCTGGTTTTTTGATTTTTCCTGTTTGTCCATTTTACCATGATATGCCCTTGCACTGAATCCATCTGAAGACAATCTTTCTGCAAGTAAGTTTGCTTTACGCGTTCTTGAAACATATATAATGGTAGGGCAGTTTTTGTCTTCAATAAGATTTCTTGCTGTTATATATTTTTCTTCCTCATTATTCTTTTCAATGACTTTATAGTGAAGGTTGGTTCTTGAAACATTAGAAGTAAACAGTTCTAAGTTAATCGACAATTTTGTATCAAAATACTCCCGTATATCTTCTATGACTTTTTGTTTTGCGGTAGCCGTGAAACATGATACGGGTATAACTTCACTCAAATTCTTTTTCTCTTGAATTGCTTTAATAAAATCACCAATATACAAATAGTCTACTCTGAAATCTTGCCCCCAGGACGAAAAACAATGTGCTTCATCTATGACAAACCTTGCTATTTTTCTCCCTAAAATTAATCTTTCTATTGTTTTTGAACGCAGTGACTCCGGTGATATATATAGAATTGAAGCTGAACCATCCTCTATACGTTCAAAGGATTTGGCTCTTTCAATAGGGTCAAGCAATCCATTAATTGTTACTGCTTCGGTGATACCATTTTTTTCAAGATTATCAACCTGATCTTTCATTAATGATTGTAACGGTGATATTATAATGGTTAATCCTTTTGAAACTTCAGCACTCAACAAAGCCGGTAACTGAAATGTAACGGATTTTCCTCCTCCCGTCGGAAAGACTGCGAGCAATGACTTGTTATTTATTGCCGCTTTAACTGCTTTCTCCTGTAAAGGTTCACCACCGTAATTTCTAAAATTTTCAAAACCAAAAAATCTTTTCAGTACTTTATGTGCATCCAATGCATCATTACAATAGTCACATCCTGTTATACATGGACGGTTGCGCAATCGAAACAGTATTTTTTCTACCTCCGGGTAACTTTTTAAAACCCAGTTTGGTGTTATAGAACTTATTTTTTTGTACTTAACATATGAATTGATGAGCGCTAAACAATAGGCCAGTTCTATCGGGTTATCAGAAATAATTTTAGATATATCAACATGATTACATATTTGCTTATCAAACCTGTGTCTGATCAAAAATTCAATATCTTTAACTGCTTCATATGTGAAATTTAAAAATTTAAAAAATGATTGAAACTCTTTTTTATCATTTAGCAGCAAATAGAAAATCTGTTTTAGTGCTTCATCAGTATGTAGAAAAGCTGTTATTTCATCATTCAGTAAATCTCTGGTTTTAATACTATCATTTAAAGGGTTATTTGAGAAATCCGTTAACAACTTATCGTCTTTTAATAAAGCATGATAAGGTTTGGTAGGAAAAAGTAAAGGTGAAAGATATAAAGTATCAATGATGTTTGAAAAGTCAACACCCGCTTCCTTTATTACATTACCAATATACTTTAAGTCGTGATTAAAAATATTGTGCCCACACAAAAATTGTATTCCTTTTAGAAATCCAATTAATTCAGTCACAGAGTTATTATGAAAATAATTTCCATCATTTTTTATACTGCCTATATCAACAATGTTTTGACTTACAGGATTAATTTCAATATCTACGTAGGCAATTGAGTTCATCGGTGTTCTTACTTCCTGCCGGTGACTTTAAATAATTTTCATAATGTCATTTTCAACAAATAGGAAATAATGAGTAAAAGTAAAAATAAAATTATAAAAATCACCACTTCTCTTTTAAATATTTCTCTTGAACCACACGGCAACTTATTCATATTTTTTACTAACCCTAGAAGAAATTTCCTTTTTTAACCATCATTATATCTTAATAAATTTTTGTGTATGTTGTTGTATACTTTCATTATAAAGTATATATGCACCTTCAGTTAAGTCATTGATATCTATTGAAAATGTGGTATTACTTCCTTTTTCAATCCATGATTTAACAGTTATTCCTGCTGTATTACATATTATCCACTTTGAATTGGGCTGTATACTACCAGAAGTTTGTATCGTTAGAAATCTAGTTGCCGGATTATCAGCGATGGAAAAGGTAACCGGATTGTGCGATCCAGGGTTGATACCTGTTGTCTTTTGATGAATGGTATAAATAATTCCCGAATTCAGATTTGCTACGTATAGTTCTTTATTGTTATCTTCACCAAACGTTGCTAAACCTGAAGAACGTTTGTCATATATCACATCGTTTACCCAGCTTTCATTGCTATCTTTGTAAAGTGCCTGTATCAACCCGGAACAATAATCCGTATAAATATATTTTCCAATAAGATCCGTATTTTGCTTGCCTCTGTAGACATATCCTCCTGTTACCGAACATCCTGATACCGAACTGTTGTCATAGGTGTGAACAGGAAAATAGTAAAATCCTGCATCTTTACATCCGCTTGCATTATACTTTTCCTGTCCTTCATAGCACCGCCAACCATAGTTGAGTCCGGCAGCATCTGCTTTGGCTACATTAATTTCTTCATATTTATTTTGACCAACATCTGCTATCCATAATGCATTATTTGTATGGTCAAAGCTGAATCTCCATGGATTTCTAAGACCCATAGACCAGATTTCTTTCAGGGTATCCTTACTGTTGGTATAAGGATTATCAGACGGTATAAGATATTTTTCATTTTCTGTATTAACATCTATCCGTAACATTTTACCCAACAATGTCGCAGGATTCTGAGATCTGTTTTCAGGATCACCACCTTTACCGCCGTCACCCATTCCTATATATAAAAAGCCATCATCACCAAATTTTATATCTCCTCCATTATGATTTGTATATGGTTGCTCAATAACGAGCAGGATTTTTTCTGTTGCAGCATCCGCTGTATTGCTATCCGAACTGCTTCTCGTGAATCTGGAGATAGTCGTATGGCCACTGGTATTGGTATAATTTACAAAAAAGTATCCGTTTTCCTTATATAGTGGATGAAAACACAGACCCAGCAAACCCCGTTCATTATCCTGAGCATTGACTCTGTTTTTAATATTTAAGAATGGAGTAGACAGCGTTACGCCATCTAGTTGCAATATTTTGATTTGTCCGCTTTTCTCAACAATAAAAAGACGGTCATCGCCTACGATGCCGGAAGAGGATATACATACAGGCTTGCTGAATCCTGAAGCTACTGTTTTTAATTCAATAGCCTGTCCGCTTATGTTCACATACATCAACAGACAAAAAAAGAATGTTACAGAGGTTTTTAATGGTGTCATGTCAAAAAGTTTTATAACGGTTAATAAAGAAACGAAAATACATTATTATTAAATTTAATATATATTATTCGAATAAATACATGAATTATGTGTAATTAATATAACAATATTTAGAAAAATTACTGATTTTGTCAACAGCAATCCATTCTTAGGAAAATGCAAATACAAATTGTCTGGGAGACTCAATAAATTACACAAGTCAAAATTACTATTTTAATAGGAAAATTTATAATAAAATATACTTTTTTATTTATCTGTAAAATTAATTTTTTTGTTGTTTCGATAAGACATTGCTTCGTATCAGAAACAAGAAAACATTCTGAATAAAAACAACACCCAGAAATTGAAAATTTATACCGAACACAGAACCCTGCAGTCATTGAAGTTATATTGTTGACATTAACTCAAAATATATTAACTTTGCACTCTTTTTTATTCAGTAAGACTATGACTGAACCAAATAAACGTATCGTTTAAGTTAAATATACATGATAATGTCCAAATACAATGTTGAATTGAAGCAACTTGACCTGCCACATATAGATAAAGTTATCCGAAAATTCTGGGAGGAAAATGAAATCTTCAAAAAAAGTGTAGAAAACCGATCGACAGACAATAGCTTTGTTTTTTATGAAGGTCCGCCTTCAGCCAACGGTAAACCGGGAATCCACCACGTAATGGGGCGTACTGTCAAAGATTTGTTTTGCCGTTTCCAAACGATGAAAGGCAAACGTGTAGAAAGAAAAGGTGGATGGGATACGCATGGCCTTCCGATTGAATTGTCCGTAGAAAAAGAATTGGGCATTACAAAAGAAGATATCGGCACTAAAATATCGGTTGATGAATACAATGCCATGTGCCGCAAAACGGTTATGCAATATAAAGATCTGTGGGACGATATCACGAGAAAAATGGGTTACTGGGTAGATCTGGATAATCCGTACATTACCTTTAACAATGAGTATATTGAATCTGTATGGTGGCTGTTAAAACAATTGTACAATAAAGATCTTTTGTATAAAGGCTATACAATCCAGCCTTACTCGCCTGCAGCAGGAACAGGATTGAGTTCACATGAACTCAATCAACCGGGGTGCTACCGGGATGTTACTGATACGACTATAGTAGCTCAGTTTCGTACTATTCATGAATCTCTTCCGGAATTTCTGACAGGATTTGGTGACATCCATATGTTGGCCTGGACAACTACGCCCTGGACATTACCTTCCAATACAGCGCTTACTGTCGGTCCGAAAATCGATTATGTACTGATTGCGACGTATAATCAATATACTTTTCAACCCATCAAAGTGATCTTGGCTAAAAGCCTGGTAGAAAGCCAGTTTTCCGGTAAGTTCCTGAAGCATTGGATGCATACACCGAATCAGACAAGAAAATCCCCTACTTTATCCTTCAGGAGTGCAAGGGAGAACAATTGATAGGAATACGTTATGAGCAATTGCTGCCTTATGCGCTCCCTTACCAACATCCAGAAAATGCATTTCGGGTCATAGGTGGTAGTTTTGTTACTACTGAAGACGGAACAGGCATCGTTCACACTGCACCAACCTTCGGAGCAGATGACGCAAAGGTAGCCAAAGAAGCCAGACCGGAAGTACCGCCTATGCTTGTTTTGGATGAAAACGACAATCCGGTTCCTTTAGTGGATTTACAGGGCAGATTCAGGGCTGAATTAGTGGATATCGGTGGCAAATACGTCAAAAATGAATACTACAAAGATGGAGAAGCACCTGAAAAATCAGTTGATGTAGAGATAGCTATCCGGCTGAAGGAGGAAAACAAGGCTTTTAAGGTCGAAAAATATGTGCACAATTATCCGCATTGCTGGAGAACAGACAAACCTGTATTGTATTATCCTTTGGACAGCTGGTTTATAAAATCCACTGCTATGAAGGATAAGATGATCGAACTGAATAAAACCATCAACTGGAAGCCGGCACATACCGGTGAAAAGCGATTTGGCAACTGGCTCGAAAATCTGAATGACTGGAACTTGTCCCGTTCGAGATACTGGGGAATCCCATTGCCTATATGGCGAACTGAAGATGCCGCAGAAGAAATATGTATTGAATCCATAGAACATCTGAAACAGGAAGTTGAAAAAAGTAATCGTCTATTGGGATTAACACAACTTGTTCCGGATGACTTACACCGTCCGTATATCGATGAGGTTGTTTTGGTTTCCGGCAATGGCCTTCCTATGAAAAGGGAACTTGACCTGATAGATGTATGGTTTGACTCGGGCTCTATGCCTTATGCTCAATGGCATTACCCTATGGAAAACAGAGACCTGATAGATAAGGGAATTACATTTCCGGCTGATTTTATTGCTGAAGGCGTGGATCAGACCCGTGGATGGTTCTTTACATTGCATGCTATCGCCAGTATGGTATTTGAAAGTGTAGCCTACAAAAACGTAGTTTCCAATGGGCTTGTACTCGATAAAAATGGCGTAAAAATGTCCAAGAGACTTGGAAACGTAATCGATCCATTTGAGACAATTGAGCAGTATGGTGCCGATGCGACCCGTTGGTATATGATATCCAATGCTCAGCCATGGGACAATCTCAAATTTGATCTCGAAGGAATCGATGAGGTAAAAAGAAAATTCTTCGGAACCTTGTTCAATACCTGGTCATTCTATGCTTTATACGCCAATATAGACGGATTTACATATGATGAAAAATCAATACCTGTAATCGAAAGACAGGAGATAGACCGGTGGATTATATCTTTGCTCAACTCCCTAATACAGGAAGTGGATGAAGAATACAGCAACTACGAACCTACCAATGCTACACGTAAAATCATGGCTTTCGTGGATGAACATTTATCCAACTGGTACGTGCGCCTGTGCAGAAGAAGATTCTGGAAAGGAGAATACTCTGAAGACAAAATAGCAGCTTATCAGACACTGTATGAGTGTCTTGTTACTATAGCCAAACTATCTTCACCTGTAGCACCCATGTTTTCAGAATGGCTCTATAAATCACTGAATGACGTGACTCAACTGGAAGGCTTTGAATCCGTACACCTGACAGATTTTCCTGTGTCAGATACTGTAGTTATAGACAAAGCGCTCGAACAAAGAATGGACTACGCACAACGTATCTCCTCACTCGTATTGTCGATACGCAAGAAAGAAGGACACCGGGTCAGACAGCCTTTGTCCAGAATTCTGTTACCTGTTTTAGATACCGAATTTATAACACAGATTGACAGTGTAAAAGAATTGATATTATC
>ENA-UOUJ01001720-UOUJ01001720.1-activated-sludge-metagenome-genome-assembly--contig:-NODE-1720-length-10994-cov-4.039400_pt1 | contig 10994 bp, 9 predicted proteins | sample MGYA00249839_ERZ747224 | MGnify/ENA primary metagenome ERZ747224 (study PRJEB28782, sample SAMN03220277) | activated sludge metagenome | biome: wastewater; feature: sewage sludge; material... | reverse complement strand
CACCTCGTCGATGAAACTGTCGTTCTGGTTGGCCATCCCGGTCCCCGGTCGTTCGTTGCGTCCCGCCTGCGCGCCGGTCGCGGGCGGCGTCGCGCGGGCTTTTCGCCCTTCTATACGGGGCGGCGCGGCTTTGCCAATGACCTGCGCGGGCATGGCCGGAACCCGGCCGCATGTGCGGGCGTTGCGGTGCCGGACCGCTGCGCCTATGGTCGCTGCCGGAAACAATTCCTTGGAAAGGAACGCGAAATGGCCTTCACCCTGCCCGATCTGCCCTATTCCCACGATGCGCTGTCCTCGGGCGGCATGTCGCGCGAGACGCTGGAATACCACCACGACAAGCACCACAAGGCCTATGTGGACAAGCTGAACGAACTGATCCAGGGCACCGAATGGGAAGGCGCGGGCCTGGAGGAAATCGTCAAGGGCACCTATCAGGACGGCGCCGTGGCCCAGTCCGGCATCTTCAACAACGCCAGCCAGCACTGGAACCACGCCCAGTTCTGGGAAATGATGTCGCCCAATCCCGGCAAGATGCCCGGCAACCTTGAAACCGCGATCAAGGAAAGCTTCGGCTCGGTCGAGGATTTCAAGAAGAAGTTCTCGGATCAGGGCGTCGCGCAGTTCGGATCGGGCTGGGTCTGGCTGGTCCGCAACGGTCAGGGCGGGCTGGAGATCACGAAAACCGAAAACGGCGTGAACCCGCTGTGCAAGGGCCAGACGGCGCTGCTGGGCTGCGATGTGTGGGAACATTCCTATTACATCGACTTCCGCAATGCGCGGGCCAAATATCTGGACAACTTCCTGAACAATCTGGTGAACTGGAAAAACGTCGCCTCGCGCATGTAAGCGGGGCGCACAATCCAGCGAACGGGCCTGCCTGACGATGTTCCGGCAGGCCCTTTTGCCGGAGGGACCGGGCCGCGGGCATCGGCCCTCAAGCCCCAGGCATTTCCGGCATGCCCCCCTCTCTCCAGATCGCCCCAGGCGCGGCGCTGCATAGGCGCGCCGCAGATTGCGCGGATCTGCCGTCCGGTTTCCCCTTGCTCTCGGCCCTGCATGGGGCGACACGCGCGCAAAGGCAGGACGAATGACGACTCAGCGGACCACAGGCATCCTGTCGATGATTGCCGCCAGCACCGTCTGGGGGCTGTCGTCGCTGCTTTATCACGCGTTGCGCCATGTGCCCGCGACCGAGGTGCTGGCCCATCGGACCCTGTGGTCGCTGGTGCTGTTCGCCGCCGTGCTGGTCTGGCAGCGGCGCATGGCCGCGCTGCCGCAGTCGCTGCGCGGTCCGCATCTGCGCCGGATCGTGCTGGCCGCGCTGCTGGTTTCGCTGAACTGGGGGGTCTTCATCTGGGCGGTCCAGCACGGCCACGCGGTCGAGGCGTCGCTGGGCTATTACATCTATCCGCTGATCGCCGTAGTGCTGGGCGTCGTGCTGTTCCGCGAAAGGCTGGCCCCGCTGCAACAGGCTGCCGCGGCCCTGGCAGGCGCGGCCGTGGTGCTGCTGACCTGGGGCCTGGGCGCCGGGCCCTGGATCAGCCTGACGCTGGCTGCGACCTTTGCCGCCTATGGCGCGCTGAAAAAGGCGCTGCCGCTCGATCCGGTGCTGTCCGTCGCGGCCGAGGTGGCGGTGCTGACGCCGCTGGCGCTGCTGTGGCTGGCGCTGGCCCATCTGGACGGGGGCGGCACGGGCGGCCATTTCGGGACGGATGCCTGGACAAGCCTGCTGCTGATCCTGTGCGGGCCGGTCACGGCGGTGCCGCTGATCCTGTTCGCGCAAGCTTCGCGCACGGTCGAGATGGCAAGCGTGGGGCTGATCGGCTATCTCAACCCCACGCTTCAGGCTTTCTGCGCAGTGGCGCTGTTCGGCGAACCCTTCACCCGCTGGCACGGGATCGCCTTTGCCCTGATCTGGACGGCGCTGGCGATCTATTCCGTGTCGGCCCATGGACAGCGGGCCGCGCGGCGGGCCTGAGCCCGCCTCCGTTTCAGCGCGGGTCGAGATCGGTGCCGGGCGCTGCGGCCGCGGTCAGGACGCCCCGCAGGTAATCGGTGACGGCGCGGAAGGCGATGATCCGCCAGCCGTCGCCGTGCCGCCACAGCCCGCAGGCGATCTGCGCGGCCCGCGTCCGGCGCAACCCGTCGGGGGGCAGCGCGCCCAGTTCCACCGGGCACAGCTTGGCCAGCACATGCTCCGGCTTGCGTCCCGTCACGTCGAAGACGCAACGCATGTCGCTGACATCCTGCACCAGCGCATGTTCGCCCGCCAGCGCATCCAACAGATCGGACAGCGCCCCCGGCACATCGCCATGCGGCAGCACCAGAAGCAATTCGTCCGGCGACATCCACCCCAGCCAGCGGCTGCCGTCAGAGGTGAAGCGGTTGGGCCTGGGGATTGCCAGCCCTGCGGCCCCCGCGATGGCATCGCCCGCGCGGGTCAGGTCGGCGCGGATCAGGATCATGCCCAGCCCCGACACCTGGTTGATGCTGGCCAGCGGCGTCATATCAGCCATTCGCCTTGGTCCCTTCCTTGTCATAGAACACCGGATCGACGATCCGCGCCCGGAACGTGTCGCCGGTCACGGGGAATTCCAGCACTTCGCCCATCCGCTCCGGCCCGTGCAGGACCAGCCCCATCGCGATCGGCGCGTTCAGCGTCGGCGACAGATAGGTCGAGGTCACGCGCCCCTGCGTGTTGCGCTGGCCATTGGGGTTCACGCCCTCGGCCACGGCATAGGCCCCGTCGGGCAGCACCCGCCCGTCCAGGCTTTCCAGCCCCACCAGCCGCCAGCGATCGGGGCTGGCCATGAACGACCGCTCCTGCGCGCGCTTGCCGATGAAGTCGGTCTTCTTCTTGCTGATCGCCCAGTGCAGGCTCAGGTCCTGCGGGATCACCGTGCCGTCGGTCTCGTCCCCGATCATGATGAAGCCCTTTTCGGCCCGCATGATGTGCATCGCCTCGGTCCCGTAGGGGGTGATGCCGAGATCAGCGCCGGCCTGCTGGATCTTCTCCCACAGTTCCAGCCCGCGGTTCGCGGGGGTCGCGATCTCGAACGACAGTTCGCCCGAGAAGCTGATGCGATAGACGCGGACCGGGATTCCGGCCAGCTCGCCCTCGGCCCAGCCCATGAACGGCAGCGTCCCGGCCGACACATCCATGCCGCCCAGCTTCTCCAGCACGGCGCGGGCCTTCGGTCCGGCCACGGCGATCTGGGCGTATTGCTCGGTGATGTTGGCGGTATAGACCTGCCAGTCCCACCATTCGCATTGCAGCCAGTCTTCCATATGGCCGTGGATGCGGTCCGCGCCGCCGGTGGTCGTGTGGCAGAGCCAGGTGTCCTCCGACAGCCGCGCCACCACCCCGTCATCGACGAGGAAGCCGTTTTCCGAACACATCAGCCCATAGCGGCATTTGCCGACCGGCAGCGTGGACATCATGTTGGTATACATCATGTCCAGGAACCGTCCGGCGTCCGGCCCCTTGACGATGATCTTGCCCAGCGTCGAGGCATCCAGCGTCCCCACGCCCCCCCGCACCGCGCGGATCTCGCGCGCGACGGCGTCAGACACGCCTTCGGCTCCGCGCGGATAGGCATAGGGCCGCCGCCACAGGCCGACGGGCTCCCAATGCGCGCCGTGGCTTTCGTGCCATTCGTGCATGGGCGTCTTGCGCAGGGGCAGGAACACCTCGCCACGCGCATCCGCCGCGATCGTGCCCAACGTCAGCGGCGTATAGGGCGGACGGAAGGTGGTGGTGCCGGTCGCGGCGATCGGCTGGCCCAGCGCATCGGACAGGATTGCCAGACCGTTGATGTTGCTGACCTTTCCCTGATCGGTCGCCATGCCCAGCGTGGTATACCGCTTGGCATGTTCGACGCTGGCATAGCCCTCTCGCCCGGCCAGTTCCACGTCGCTGACCTTCACGTCGTTCTGGTAATCCAGCCACATCTTGAACCGCGCCTTGCGGCTGGCCCGGGCGGGCATGACCCAGACCGGCATGACCGGCTGTTCCGCGGCCGCATCCGTCAGTTCTGCCACCGCCAGATCGCCTGCGGCCGCGCCTACGGCCAGCACGTTCCCCCGGCCGTCCGCGCCGGTCGGCGGGCGCGCGGGATCGGGCGCGAACATCGCGCGCGCTTCGTCCCATTTCAGCTTGCCGCCGCAATGGCTCCACAGATGGACGACGGGGGACCAGCCGCCCGACATCGCGATCACGTCGCAGTTGACGACGCCCAGCGGATCGCCCGCGCCCTGCTGGTCGCAGAACTTGAAGCCGTTCACCGCCTTCTTGCCCAGCACCCCGGCCACGGCCGAGCCGGTCGCCACCCGCACGCCCCGCGCCCGCACCGCCTGCGGCAGCGGACCGTCAGCCGTGGGACGGGCGTCGATGACAACCGGAACCTCCAGTCCCGCATCCAGCGCGGCAAGGGCCGTGCGATAGGCGTCGTCGTTGTTCGTCACCACCGCAATGCGCCGGCCCGGCGCCACGCCGTAATCCACGATATAGTCGCGCACGGCGGACGCCAGCATCACGCCGGGCACGTCGTTGCCGGCGAACGACAGCGGCCGTTCCAGCGCGCCGGTCGCGGTCACGACGCGCCCTGCCCGGATGCGCCACAGCCGCTGGCGCGGCAGGCCGGAATTGGGATCGTGGTCGGCCAGATGCTCGCGCGCGATCAGATAGCCGTGGTCGTAAAGCCCCGTCGTCATCGTGTTGCGGCGCAGGATCACGTTCGCCATCGCGGCCAGATCGGCCACGGGCAGGATGTCGCCGGACGGATCGGGCAGGGCGATGCCGTCGCCTGCGATGGTCAGTGCGGGGACGATGTTGCGGGCGATCCGGGTGATTTCCGCTTCCGTCAGCAGGGCCGAGGTCGGAACCGGCACGATTCCTGCGGCGATGCAGGCGAGGTAGGACACGGGAAAGGCCGGCTCGTTCCCGATCCGCAGCAGGACGCGGTCGCCGGGGCGCAGGCCCCGGTGCAACAATCCCGTGGCGGTGCCGCGCACGGCGGCAATCAGCCGGGCATAGGACCAGCGTTCGGCACGCGAGGGGCCGACCACGGCCAGGGCCAGCTTGTCGGGGGTGGCCGCGCCTGCTGCCAGGACATGTTCGGCAAGGTTGAAGGCTTCTGTCATGCGGCGTTGATCGGACGGCGCTGCCAGAATCGCAACCCTGAACGCAGAACGGCCCGTGAGGTCACGGGCCGTTCATGTCGCCGCGCTTGTGGCGCAGATCAGAGCAGCTTCAGATCCGAGGCCGAGGCGCGGCCGTCGCGGCCCGACTGCAGTTCGTACTCGATCTTCTGGTTGTCGTTCAGGCCGGTCAGGCCCGCGCGTTCCACCGCGGAAATATGGACGAAAACGTCCTTGCCGCCATCATCGGGGGCGATGAAACCATAGCCTTTGGTGGCGTTGAACCATTTGACGGTGCCGGTCGCCATGACCCTCTCTCCTTCAAGTCCTCCGGCGGCGAGATTGCCGTTGCCGGATCGTGCAGCCCTTTCGAAGTCCGGCTGCCCCGTGAAGGGAGGCGGTAGAAAGTATCGCTCACGTACTCGCGAGTGATGCCCGATTCTTTCCGGAACGCAAGCCGGAAATCGCAGCCAAGGCAAGCATGACGTGGCGGCGCGCAAGGTTCCGCGCGCCGCCCGAGGGCAGCGTCCGGGCGCAAACCCGCAGGCCCAGGATCAGCGCAGGTCGGGGGGCGTGGCCTCATCCGCAAGCTGGGCGATGGCCTCGTCCAGGGGCACGACGCGCGAACCCTGCTGGTCCAGGCGGCGAATCGAGACGGTCCGGCCCTCGACCTCTTTCATGCCGACGGCCATGATGACCGGCACCTTGCCCAGCGAATGTTCGCGGACCTTGTAGTTGATCTTTTCGTTGCGCGTATCCGCCTCGGCCCGGATGCCCGCCTGTGTCAGCGCGGCCACGACCTGATGGACGTAATCGTCGGCGTCCGAGACGATGGATGCCACCACCACCTGCCGCGGCGCCAGCCACAAGGGCAGCTTGCCCGCGTGGCTTTCGATCAGGATGCCGATGAACCGCTCGAAGCTGCCCAGCACGGCGCGGTGCAGCATGACGGGGCGATGCTTCTGGCCGTCCTCGCCGATATAGCTCGCATCCAGCCGTTCGGGCAGGTTCGGGTCCACCTGCAGCGTGCCGCATTGCCAATCGCGGCCAATGGCGTCGGTCAGCACGAATTCCAGCTTCGGTCCGTAGAAGGCGCCTTCGCCGTCCTGGATCTCGTAATCATAGCCCGCGGCGCGGCAGGCGTTGCCCAGCGCGGCCTCGACCCGGTCCCAGCTTTCGTCGGATCCGATGCGCTTTTCGGGGCGGGTGGACAGCTTGACCTTCCAGTTGTCGAAGCCGAGATCGGCATAGATCATCGCCAGGAACTCGATGAACTTCTTCGTCTCGGGCTCGATCTGGTCCTCGGTGCAGAAGATATGCGCGTCGTCCTGGGTGAAGCCGCGCACCCGCATGATGCCGTGCAGCGCGCCTGAGGGTTCATAGCGGTTGCACGATCCGAATTCCGCCATCCGCAGCGGCAGGTCGCGATAGGATTTCAGGCCCACGTTGAACACCTGCACATGGCAGGGGCAGTTCATGGGTTTCAGCGCATTGACGGTCTTTTCGCGGGCATGTTCCTCGTCCACTTCGACGATGAACATGTTTTCCTGATAGTTTTCCCAGTGGCCGGATTCCTCCCACAGCTTGCGGGACACGACCTGCGGGGTGTTGACCTCGACATAGCCGCCCCGGCGCTGCTGGCGGCGCATATAGTCCTGCAGCGTGACATAGATCGTCCAGCCGTTCGGGTGCCAGAACACCTGGCCCGGCGCCTCTTCCTGCATGTGGAACAGGTCCATCTCGCGGCCCAGCTTGCGGTGGTCGCGTTTCGCGGCCTCCTCCAGCATGGTCATGTGGGCCTTGAGTTCGTCGCGGTTGCGGAAGGCCACGCCATAGATGCGCTGCAGCATGGGCCGGGTGTTGTCGCCCAGCCAATAGGCGCCCGCGACATGCGTCAGCCGGAAGGCGTCGGCGGGCAGTTGGCCCGTCGATTGCAGATGCGGGCCGCGGCACAGGTCCTGCCAGTCGCCGTGCCAGTACATCCGCAGATCCTGACCCTCGGGGATGCGGTTGACCAGTTCGACCTTGAAGGGCTCGCCCGCCGCCTCATAATGGGCAATGGCGCGGTCCCGGTCCCACACCTCGGTCCGCACCGGGTCACGGGCGGCGATGATCTGCTTCATCTTCGCCTCGATCGCGCCGAGGTCTTCGGGCGTGAACGGTTCGGCCCGGTCGAAGTCATAGAACCAGCCATAGTCGCGCACCGGGCCGATGGTGACCTTCACGTCCGGCCACAATTCCTGCACGGCGCGGGCCATGACATGTGCAAGATCGTGGCGGATCAGTTCCAGCGCGGGGGCGGCATCCTTCATCGTGTTGATGGCGATGCGGCCGGAGGACTGGATCGGCCAGGCGAGGTCGATGTGATTGCCGTCGAGCGTCGCGCTGATCGCGTTCCTGGCAAGGCTGGGCGCGATGGAGGCTGCGACCTCGGCCGCGGTGGTGCCGGCGGGGTAATCGCGGCTCGCGCCATCGGGAAAGGTCAGGGAAATCTGGGACATCGCGTCCTCCTCGTCGGTCTGGCGCCCACGGAACGCCCGGTTGCGGGTATGTCGGCGGGGATGTGTCGGTTTTGGCCGGGACTGTCAATGCGGCGCCGCCGCGGGGGTTTCACACTCCCGCGCGTCCGTGGGATATCCGGGGCAGGATGAAAAAAGGAGGGATGCGATGATCCATGCGACCTTGAAGGGGCGGAAGCTGGCCTATGACCGGTCGGAAGGGCAGGGGCCGGGCATCGTGTTCCTGCACGGGTTCCGGTCGGACCGGCATGGGACCAAGGCCCTTGATCTGGAACGTTGGTGCCGCGACGACGGTCGGGCGATGCTGCGGTTCGACCTGTCCGGGCATGGCGAAAGCGGCGGGCGGGTCGAGGATTTCGGCACCGGCGACTGGCTGGAGGATGCGCGCGACATCATCGACGCGCTGGCCCCCGGCCCTCAGGTGCTGGTCGGGTCGTCGCTGGGGGGCTGGATGGCGCTGCTGCTGGCGCGCGAACGCCCGGATCGCTGGGCGGGGCTGGTCACCATCGCCGCCGCGCCCGATTTCACGGCGCGGATGCAGCGCGCCTTTACCGATACCGACCGCAACGATCTGGAGGCGCGCGGCTTCATCACGCGGCCCAGCGACTATGCCGAAGGCGATTACGTGTTTTCGCGGCGGCTGTTCGACCAGGGGGCGCAGAACAGCGTGTTCGGCGCGCCGCTGCATCTGCCAATGCCGGTGCGGTTCCTGCAGGGGACGGCGGATGAGGATGTGCCGATGGCGGATGCGCTGGCATTGCTGGACCATGCGACGGGGAAGGACATCCGCCTGACGCTGGTCAAGAACGCGGACCACCGTTTTTCGGCGCCGGACCAGCTTGCGCTGATCCGCGCGGCGGTGACCGAGGTGTTGGGGGCCTGACGGGCTGCCCCGCCGGTCGCGGCGGGACAGGGGCGCGGGGATCAGGCGAAGCTGACCTTGAAGTGTTCGCCCATGTCGGGCTCGGCGCCGGTGACCTTGGCCTTGGCGATCTCGTAGAAAAAGCCCAGGCGGCCGGTGGTGGTCCAGACCTCGGCTTCCGAGATCGTCAGCTTCAGCAGGCGCGCGTCCTCCTGGCGTTCGCCGTTCTCGAACCAGGACGAGGCGACCGCGTTCCAGACCTCGTCCAGCTTGGCCCGGTCGTTGGACAGTTCGAGTTGGCCTTCGATGCGGGCGTAAAGCTGGCCGTCGCCGTCGCCTACCGCGTGGACCGCCTTCTGGGCACCGTTGCGGACCGACTGCTCCAGATCCACGCCTTCGGCGGTGATGAACCACAGCACGCCGGCCTGGCGGTCGGGATAATGCGTCATCGGCACCAGCCGCCAGTCGGGGGCGCAGCCCAGCATCCCGGCGTTGATGCCTTCAAGGCGCTTCCAGAAGGTTTCGCGGTTGTCGGTCATGATCTTCTCCTGCCTGCCCGCGGCATGCGGGCCGTGCAGCAGAACCCGCCGTCGCCCGGCGGGTTCCGGGACCGGATCAGACGGCGATGCGGGAATCGTCGTGCGGCCCGCCCGGCCGCAGGTCGCCCACGACCTGGCCCCCGCGCGGACGCTTGGGGTGGTCCTCGGCCCCATGGGTGCCGTGTTCGTCCATGAAATCCAGGACCAGCGGACGGATGTTCAGCCGCCAGCTTTTCCCCGCAAAGATGCCGTAATGACCGGCATTCGGTTCCAGATGCCGGGCCTTGCGCGATTCGGGCACGTTCGTGCACAGCCGCAGCGCGGCGACGCACTGGCCGGGGGCCGAGATGTCGTCGTTCGCGCCTTCGACCGTCATGATCGCCACGTCGCGGATCTGGCCGATATCCACGGGGACGCCGGCCACCGAAAAGCGGTTCTGGGCGATTTCCTGATTCTTGAACACCCGCGCGACCGTGGAAAGATAGAATTCCGCCGTCATGTCCATCACGGCCAGATATTCGTCATAGAAGGCATTGTGCTTGTCGCCGATCGATCCCTGGCCGCGCGCCTCGGCGAAGATCTTGTCGATGAAGGCCTTGCCGTGGGTCTCGATGTTCATCGAGATGAAAGAGCTGAGCTGCGCCAGCCCCGGATAGACCATCCGCCCCGCGCCGCGGTATTTGAACCCCACCTGCTGGATGACCAGATGTTCCAGTTCCCCCATGGTGACGCGGTTGCCGAAATCGGTGACCTCGGTCGCGGCGGCGTCCGGGTCGATCGGGCCGCCGATCAGCGTCAGGGTGCGGGGCTGGGCGGCGGGCTCCTGCTCGGCCAGCATGGCGGTCGCGACCAGCGCCAGCGGCGCGGGCTGACAGACCGCGATCACATGCAGGTCGGGACCCAGATGGCGCATGAAATCGGCCAGATAGCTGACGTAATCCTCGACATCGAACTTGCCCTGGCTGACCGGGATGTCGCGGGCGTTGTGCCAGTCGGTCACCCACACGTCGCAATCGGGCAGCAGCGAGGTCACCGTGGACCGCAGCAGCGTCGCGTAATGGCCCGACATCGGCGCCACCAGCAGCACGCGCCGGGCCATCGGCTTGCGCCGGGCCACGCGAAAACGGACCAGATCGCCGAAGGGGCGGCGGATTTCGGGCTCGACATAGACCAGGTGGTCCTGCCCTTCGGGACCGGTCACCGGCGGGATGTCCCAGTCGGGCTTGATGACCATGCGTGCGAAGCTGCGTTCGGTGACGCGGCCCCAGGCGCTGATCAGCTTGAACATCGGCGTCGGCAACAGGGCAAAGGCCGGGTAGGAGGCGATGGCTCGTGCCGAGGCCCCCATCCATTCGTTGGTGTTCCGGATGGTTTCCATCGCGTCATATGACACGATTCCCCGCAAACCCTTGTATCCCATGCTGACCGTTCCTTCTGATTCGCGTACCGAACAGTTTACCACAAATGCTATAATGTCGCCTTTACCTCAATCCTTCCGCAGGGATAATATCCCTTTCGAGTTAGGGGGGAGCTTGTGCATGGCGAAGGAACGGGATCAGGGCATCGGCGGCGTCCCGGTCGAAGACCGAACCGGCGAGGCGCTGTCGCAGGAACAGCCTGCGCCCCCGGAGGACAGGGACGATACCCCGGCGCCTGTTGAGACGGCCGTGGCTGGCACGTCTTCCGCAGAGGCGGGGGATGCAGCCTCTGCCGGCACCTCCGCCAGGGGCGGCAAGGCGAATGCCAAGAGCGCAAAGGCGGAGGCCAAGGGCGCAAAGGCCGAGGCCAAAAGCGCGAAGGCGGAGGCCAAGGGCGGTGCAGGGCGCGGCCGCGCAGCGCGCACCGATGCCACGCGTCCCACCGCGACCCGCACCCGCGCGCCCGAGCGCACCGATACGCGCATCGCGTGCAAGTTCAACCTGATCCCGTTCAACC
>ENA-UOUJ01001719-UOUJ01001719.1-activated-sludge-metagenome-genome-assembly--contig:-NODE-1719-length-10997-cov-9.968927_pt1 | contig 10997 bp, 12 predicted proteins | sample MGYA00249839_ERZ747224 | MGnify/ENA primary metagenome ERZ747224 (study PRJEB28782, sample SAMN03220277) | activated sludge metagenome | biome: wastewater; feature: sewage sludge; material... | reverse complement strand
CGCCACTGGCGCCACCGTCATTGGCGTCATCGGCATCTGCATCGCCCCCGCATCCGTAGCCGCTGCGCTCACGTCCGCCGGGATTGCGCCCGGCGCTTCGGTTGGGGCACGCGCAGCCACTATCGCTGCGTGGTGCGCCGCGGATGTTGATCGCAAAGGAGAGGACAGCGCGCATCCGGCGGCCCGGGTGACGCGTACGGCCGAAACGACGACAGCCGCGGCATTCGCCGCGGCTGTTTCATGACGGGATCGCGATTGCGTGTCGGATGAAGCCGGCGCTACTGAACCATCACCCGCGTGCCGTCGGAGCCCTTGGCCTCGCCGCCCGTGAGGTCTCCGCAGCTCTCTCCGAGATACTTGCCGGTCTGCGTGATGGTGCGCTTGACGGCAACCGACTGGCCACGATGGTCGCCCGACGTCGTGCTTTCGATCTTGACGAGCAGCGCGGTCTTGAAGTCGCCGCTCATTTCGGTGCGGCCCTGCACGTCACGAGTTTCGAACCGGCACGACATGTTGACGACCGTCTTGTCGCCCTCGCGCGTGATGTCGTACTTCGTACACGCCTGCTTGTGCTCGATCAGGCTCGCGATCACCGTGTTGCGCTCCATGTCCGCGTCCACGCACATGGTGAGCGTCCGGTCGACGGGCCCCATGCCCTCGTCCATCGTGGTGGTCAGCTCCCAGAGGCCGGCCTTCCGCTCCGGCAGGCTCACCGCCTCGGCAAACGCCGCGCTACCGACAGCACAAACACCGGCAAACCCCGCAAGCGCGAAGCCAACTGCGCCGAACCGCATGACCAAATCCTCCCGGTCGAATTACAACGTTATAGTGTTTCTTTTGCAGAACATAGCCACGTCGCGGGCCCGCGCAAGCGAAGACTTTGGATGTTGTCCTTCCCTCGCGGGAACAGATTGCATGTCCGCCGTCATAAAATACGTCGCCGCGCCCGCGAGAGACCCGGCGCGCCGGAGCATCGCCCGGCCGAGGTGGAACCGGATCATAAAAAACAGCGTTTCCAATCGGATAGGAAAGAGGGGGTGAACGGATTGGTTGCGTCCCATCGACGGCTTGCGCTAAGGACGAGCAGGCCGATTCGTCCCAACCTGAGACACGACCGACGGTGTGGCCCCGCTACCACCGTTAAATTTAGCGCTGATGATAAGAGTGTTTTGGGAAGACGGGAGCATACTGGCGCGACCATGCCGGACATCAGATTGGAGAGGCTTTAACGTGACACGTACCCGTTTTGCCGTTCTTTCCGCTGCAGCCCTCGCACTCGCTGCGGGCGCGGCACCGGCTGCAAGCAGCTCTGGCACTTTCAACGCGCTCAACGGCGCATGGACGGGCTCCGGCAGCGTCCGCATGGAGAACGGCTCGACCCAGCGCATCAGATGTCGCGGCTACTACACCGCGCGCTCGGGCGGAGCCGCGCTCGGCATGGCCATCAACTGCTCCAACTCGTCGAACTTCAAAATCCACATGCGCGCGAACCTGACGAGCTCGGGCAACCAGATCAGCGGATCCTGGGAAGAGCGCGAATTCAACCAGGCCGGCAGCGTGAACGGGCGCGCATCCGGAAACGGCTTCAACCTGTCGTTCAGCGGCGCCATCTCGGGATCCATGGCCGTGACGCTTTCGGGCTCGCGCCAGACCGTCAACATCTCGACGGGCGGACCGGGCTTCACCGGCGTCAACATGCAGTTTTCGAAAAGTGGCTGACCGATAACGAGCGGGGCGCGGCATCGGTCGCGCACGAGCGACAAGGAGACGAAGAGACGATGACACGCCTCACCCTTCGCGCGATCCTGGCCCTGGCGATCGTCGCCGGCACCGCCCCGGTTGCCGTCGTCTCAAGCGTTGAAGCCGAAGCGGGCGGCTGGAGCTGGCTCGAGCCGCGTCCCGAGGCGGACGTCGCCGTTGCGAGGAGCCGCTTCGGCAACGGCACCGTATCGGGCCCCGTGCGTGCCACGCGCGTCGGCTACGAGGTGAGAAAGCCGAACGGCACGTGGATCGCCTGCCGCAGAAGCTGCTCCGAGACGCTGCGCGTCGAGACCGTCGACTTCTATGAAAACGACGGCGGCAATCCCATCGGTTACGGCTCGGCCGCGGCCGAATGCGGCATCTTCGGCTGCCTCGATCTCCACATCGGCCGCGGGCGCTGACCTCGGAAGGCCCTACGTCAAGAACGGGTTCGACCGCCGCTCGGCCCCGATCGAGCTCACCGGCCCATGGCCGGGAATGAACGCGTAGTCGTCTCCGAGCGGAAAGAGCTTCGTCTTGATCGCGCCGATCAGCGCCTCGTGATCGCCGTACGGGAAATCCGTGCGGCCGATCGAGCCCTGGAACAGCACGTCGCCCATCAGGATGAAGCGCTGCGCATGGTTCACCAGAACCACCGATCCCGGCGAGTGTCCGGGACAATGCAGCACATCGAACGTGTGACCGCCCACGGTGACCGTCTCACCCTCTTCGAGCCAGCGGTCCGGCGTCACGGGCTTGGCGGGAAAGCCGTAGGCCTCGCCCTGCTTGGCGAGATTGTCGAGCAGGAAGCGGTCCGCCGGATGCGGCCCCTCGACCGGCACGCCGAGGCTCTTGCGCAAATCGTCGGCGCCGCCCGCATGATCGATATGCCCGTGCGTCAGCAGGATCTTCTCGACCTTGACCCCGACCTCGCGGATCGCCTGCTCGATCCGATCCAGGTCGCCGCCCGGATCGACCACCGCCCCCACCATGCTTTCGCTGTCCCACAGGAGCGTGGAGTTCTGCTGGAACGGGGTGACGACGACGATGGCCGCCTTGAAGCCTGGAGCCTCGGCCGGGGGTGTGGTCATGCGCGATGGGCCTCTTCGGTTCGAATTCGGTCCCGTTTAGAGGGTTTTGGCTCCTGCGGCCAGTGCGCGGCGGCTTCCGGCCCGCCGGCCGGCCCCTGTCAGGCCCCACCGGCGCCGATTTGCCTGGAAAAGCCCGCATCCGGCGCGACAAAGCCACACGCGCCCCAAAAACACCTCTGTCAGGAATAAGGCTAGGCGCGCTTCGTTGTATCCCAGAGTCGCGGAGAGGGGACCGTGATGGATGAAATCCGGTCGCGGATGATCGAGCTGTTGCCGCGTCTGCGAAGATTTGCGTTCGCCTTGACGGGCGATAAAGACAAGGCAGATGACCTCGTACAGGACACGTGCGAGCGCGCCCTCGCACACCTGGATCAATGGAAGCCCGGAACGAGCCTCGATAGTTGGATGTATCGTATCGCGCAAAACATCTGGGTCGATCATCACCGCAGCCGCAAGAGCCACGGCGGCGAGAACACGCTCGACGAGGTCGAAAATCTCATAGGCCAGGATGGTCGGAGCGTGACCGAAAGCCGCCTCACACTCGCAGCGGTCACCGAAGGCATCGCGCGCCTTCCGGCCGAGCAGAAGGTTCTGGTTGCGATGGTCTGCGTCGAAGGCGTTTCCTATAAGGAGGCGGCCAGCATCCTCGACATTCCGATCGGTACCGTCATGAGCCGCTTGTCGCGCGCACGCCAGACACTTTACGCCTCGCTCATCGAGGCGCCGCAGCAGGCCGCCGAGCCCGTCGCCGTGCGTGCTGCTTCCCGGGAGCGCTGATATGGGGCAAGTCACGGACGAAATCCTGATGGCCTACGCCGACGGCGAGCTCTCTCCGGGCGAAGCGGAAGCCCTCGAAGAGCTGCTGAGCCGCGACGCGACGTTGCGCATGCGCCTCGCGCCGTTCGTCGTCACACGGCGTGAGATCGCCAACACGTTCGAGCCGACGCTCGAAGAGCCGGTGCCCGAGCATCTCGTGGCCGCCGTTCTGCGCGCACCTGTGCCGGCGCGCGCTTCAAAAGCATCGACACCTGCAAGGGAGAGCTGGATCGACCGCACGCTCGCCGCGATCGGCGCCACCCTCTTCCCGCACGGCGCTTCGCTCGCGACGGCCGCGAGCGTCGCGGTTCTGTTCACGGCCGGCGCACTCGGCGGCTGGCTCGCCACCCGCTCCGCACCGCCTCAAGAGGCCGGATTGATCTCGACCACGGGCTCGGGCCTCATCGCGAGCGGCGCGCTCGCGCATGCGCTCGAAAGCACGCCGAGCGGAACGGCATCGGCCGCCGACATCAACGGCGCGGCCATCGTCCCCATCATGTCGTTCCGCCAAGCCGACAGCGACGGCATCTGCCGCGAGTACCGCGTGCGGAACACGGAGCAGGGCGAACCGGACTACGCGGGCCTCGCCTGCCGTGCCGACGATGGCGCATGGCGCGTCGCAGTCCACGTCGAAACGCAGAAGGTGACGACGGCCCGCACGGAAACGGGGGCAACCTCCTACCAGACCGCGACGGGCCCGAACGCGCCTGCCGTGGATGCCGTCGCCGATACGCTGATCTCCGGTGACGCACTCGGCCGCGACGAGGAACGGGCACTGCTCGAAAACGGGTGGCGCCCCGCATCGAGCTGAAACGGCCAGGCCCTTAGTTCGGACCGCCCGCGGCGCCTGCGCGGATCACCGTGAGCGGAGCACGGGCCCGAGCGTCGAGCATCGGCGGCGAGGAAGGCGGGGCACCCGCAATCGCCGCCCCGCCCGGAGCGCACGCGTCGGGCGCCAAAGCGAGCCCCGCACCATAGATGGGATCGCGCCCCGGCGGTCCGAGATCGCGCAAAGCGAGGTCTCCCAGGAGCGCCACGCCAGCCCCTTCCACAACCGCGTTGTAGGGCAGACGTCCGCCGGCGCGGGCGGCGGCGATGGCCGTCACGAACGGCGCCGAGAACGACGTCCCGCTGCGCGTCCCTTGTTGCGCGCCCGGCAATGCAATCAGGATGTCGACGCCCGGCGCCGACACGTCGATGTAGTCGCCGCGATTGGCGTGTCGATAGTTCTCGCCGTTGCGGTTGACGGCTGTGACGGCGATGACGTCGGAATACGCGGCCGGATAGCTGGGCGACGCCGCGGGCCCCATGTTCCCGGCAGCCGCGACGAACAGCACGCCCTTCTTGCGCATGGCCGAAATGACCTGCGCGACGGCCGGATCCTGCGGCCCCGAGAAGCTCATGTTGACGATGTCGACACCTTGCGCATCGAGCCAGGCGAGCGCGGCAAGCAGACGAACCGTATCCGTCGATGCGTTGCCGTTCGCATCGCTCAGAAACGCCGCCGCAAGCAGGAACGTCGCCTCGGGCAGCAGCCCCGGCGTCCCGCTCGACGGATCGCCGGCGAGCACGGAAAGAACGGCGGTTCCGTGCCAATCCGACGGCGACGGCAGCTGCCCATCGAGAAACACGCTCTGCTCGGCCTTGACGTGCCGGAGCGCGGGATGGGCAAGGTCGAACGACGTGTCGATGATCCCGACGCGAACGTCCCGTGCGCATGAGCCGAGCGCGGCGCGCCAGGCGATGAGATCAGGACCGAAGCAGGTTTCGGCGGGACACGGCCCCGGGACGGCAGGACCCATCCGGTTCCGCTCGATCACCGTCCGCGCATCGCCCCCCGCGTCGTCCTCGGGCTCGGGGACGATGGTGTAAGTCTCGTTCGGCGTCGCCGAGACGGAGGGCAGGATCGTGCGCAGCTCACGTGCGGCGACCTCGCGCGTCGCGCCCGGGAGCCTCAAGCGGGTCACTTCATGGCCGGGCCTGAGCACCGTCGGCGCGCGCGCCACGAAACCTCGCATCTTCGCGATTTCGAGATCGGCGAGAGAAAGATCGGTCACGATCAGCTCCGTGCCATCGGCTCTCGCGAAGGCATCGCCGGCCACGTCGACGCTCCGCGCCTTCCCGACGAGCGGAAGCTCGAACGTCTTCACCGCCCGGCTGTCGGCGGAAGCCGCAACCTGCGTCGCGCCCCCGGCCTCCGGCACGCGGTCGCCGAGCGGAATGGCGCCAGGGTGCTGGAGCTGAGAGGCCTGTCGCTGAAAATCTTCAAGCCAACGGACACGCCCGTCCGCCGCTGCTTCCGCTACGGCAAACAAAGCGGCGACGGCCACGCCGACAACGCCCGAGGCGCTGCACACCCGTCTGACGGCGTTCGACGACGGTTCGGCCCGGTCCATCAATCTGGCCCAGCCGCCAATCGCTGAATGATAGAATGTTCGAACATCCCGGCCGATACCCCCTCTGGAGAGATTGCGTGAATCTGTCGGCCGAAAAAAGGCAAAGCACGTTTCTCCGACACCGCCGTGATGACATAGATCATGCGCGAGAAAACGAGGACGCAACGCAAGACCGCAACTCGGCTTAACCCGCAATCAACCCTACGAACGAGAAACGCGCAAGGCAGCCCATTATCGCGACACGCACGCTTTCACAAAGGCGGATTTTAAGACCCCGTTGCTAGACTCCCTGAAAACGAGGGAGGTATCTCTTATGAACATTCGCGTGAAAACCGACGAAGTGCCCGCAACGGTCGGACAAAAGAAATTCGATGGCGTGCTCGCCGCCCTGGGCCTGCAGGCCGCGATGCCCGCAACGCCGCGTCATGGCGCCAGCGAGCCGTGGGTTGCGTCCTGGCGCTTCTGCCAGAATTGAGCGCAGGCAGGGCCGGTCGGCCCGAAAGCAAACAAGGCGCCCGCAGCGAACGCCTTGCTTGAAGCTCCCCCGGAATTGAACGGCCCGCCTCAAGCGGCGATGTGCTCGTCGTCGGGATTGCGCAGCACGTATCCGCGGCCCCACACCGTTTCGATGTAGTGCTGCCCCCCGGTCGCCATCTGCAGCTTCTTGCGGAGCTTGCAGATGAACACGTCGATGATCTTGAGTTCCGGCTCGTCCATACCGCCGTAGAGATGATTGAGGAACATCTCTTTGGTGAGCGTCGTGCCTTTGCGCAGGCTGAGCAGCTCGAGCATCTGGTATTCCTTGCCCGTCAGATGCACGCGCTGGCCGTTGACCTCGACCGTCTTGGTGTCGAGGTTCACGCGGAGATTGCCGGTCTCGATGACCGACTGCGCGTGTCCCTTCGAACGACGCACGATGGCGTGAATGCGCGCGACGAGCTCGTCCTTGTGGAACGGCTTGGTCATGTAGTCGTCGGCACCGAAGCCGAGACCGCGCACCTTGTCCTCGATCTGAGCAAGTCCGGACAGGATCAGGATCGGCGTAGCCACCTTGGCGACACGCAGCATCTTGAGAACCTCATAGCCGCTCATATCCGGCAGATTGAGATCCAGCAGAATGATGTCGTAGTCGTACAGCTTGCCGAGATCCACGCCCTCTTCGCCAAGATCCGTGGTGTAACAGTTGAAGCCCTCGGACTGGAGCATCAGCTCGATGCTTTGCGCAGTTGCGCTATCGTCCTCGATCAGAAGGACCCGCATTGCTCATTCCCTTTTTCCTTGCCCCATCACAAGGCGCGCCGCCCAAAACGTGAAGAGAACGCTACTGCGGCTGGAACAACCCAGCCCGAACCTTCATGACAAAAGTAACCATCACAGGTTAACAAATCCTAATTTTAGTTACGAAACGCTCTACGTACGGCAACCCACGCGCGTCACCCGCTCGAGACAAAACGGCATCGCCGCCGGAAAACGCCCGTGCGCGAAAGAAATCCTGAACTGTCGGCCATTTAACTCGCCTGAAGCCCCCGCTTCGGACGGCGCGCCCCTGCCGGTCCCCATCCAGAACGGTACGAATCAAGAGGTAACAGAATTCGCCCGCTAGCCCTAGGGCCCGAAAACAATTACAACGGTGTCCAGAGGTAAACACTTAACCAAATCCGTTATGGCGTTGCTTTACCGCAACTTAATGCCAATATGGCAAGGTAAACAAGAGAGCACTTGGACAGCGCCCGGCAAACCGCGTCCGGCCCCTCGAAAAAGGCCGGAAAATCGCGAGATCCGGACAGGCGAGACGGCAAGACCGGCTACGTGGCACGCTTCTTGATAGATGCGCCCAGAGTATCGAGTTAGGGGTAACGATGATGAAGGCACGCGAAACGGCGCTTAAGCTCAAGCGCTTCGAGATGGAGGAGCGGGCCCGCAAGGTCAGCGATCTCGAGCAAATGATCCGCGAGTTCGAGAACATCGCCTCCGACCTGGATCGCCAGATCCAGGCCGAGGAAGACCGCTCCGGCGTGAAGGATCCGAAGCACTTCGCCTACTCGACCTTCGCCAAGTCTGCCACCCAGCGCCGCGACAACCTCCGCGCGTCGATCGGCGAGTTGCGCACCAAGCTGGAAGCGACGCAGGCCGATCTCGACGACGCAAAGCAGCAGCTTGCCCGGGCGAGCACCGAGCAGCCGCGGGAGCTCGGCCGCGTCCGCCGCCGCCACGAGCGCCCGGCGGGCTTGGCCCTCCGCTAGCCTTCGGCCCATCGCGCTTCGTTAGGACGCTGTCCTGATCGAGTTCGGAGCGTTCGGCCAAACGCCCCGTCTTTTCGGGCGGTCAAACCAGGCCGCCCGGTCCATCCTCCATCGATGAACCGTCCACAACGCGCCGGACCGCGCGGCGCTGCCCCGACTTGTCTTCGCCCCTTTCCCGTGCAATCGCACGAAGACTGAGGGTCTTGAGGACCGGATCCCGAGCCCCCTCGCCGAAACGCCGGGAGCCATGCCCTGAAGCGGCTCGCAGGCATGTGGACGGAAACGATGCGTCGGAAGCTGCCATTCCTGGCCGGAACCGCCCTGATCCTGGCGGCGTCGTTGGCGGGATGCGCCGGCTCGGGCTTGAGCCTCCCAGCACTGCCGAAGCCCGAAGAGATCGCAACGGACGAGACGAAGCCTCCGGATACGGGGCTCCAGGCCATGTTGATCCCGAGCGGTCGCGTCGTCGGAACCCCGACCGAAGTGTATACGCGCCTCGCTCGCGGGGTGCTGACCTGCTGGTTCGGGGCCGACGGCCCACTGAAAGCAGCCTACATTTATCACGCACAGGCCGACCCGGTCTCCAAGGGCGGCCGGGCCCAGATCCGGATCATGACCCGCGACCACGAGGCGAGCGACCCCCGCGCGCTCAGGGCCTATCTGATCGCGATCAGCCCGGGAGAGGGCGTGACGAAGGTGGAGGTGGAGAACAGGCGGCTGCCCGAACACCTGGCGCTTGCCCTTAAGGAGGACGTCGATCGCTGGGCGAGAGGGGAGGATGGATGCGGCGAGGGCCCGGTCACGGCCGGCTGGACCGCGGATCCGGCACAAGAGCCCGCCAGAGCTCAGACGAACGGCAAAAAAAGCAAAGCCCCGTAGAACGGGGCGAGCGAAGGCCTTGCCGCATCGCGAAAAAATCGCGCCGGGACCGATCCGGTCGAGCGCGCGAGATTGGACGGGCGACATCCATCGCCCGGCCCGCACCTCACGACCGCTTCCAGAGCGTTAGCTCCGGTAGTCCTGAATACGGGTGGCCCGGAGACCGGGAAGCCCATGCTTGTCGATCGAGCGCTGCCAGGACAGGAATTCGTCCACCGTGAGCTTGTAGCGCTCACAGGCCTCCTCGATGCTGATAAGTCCGCCACGCACAGCCGCGACGACCTCCGCCTTACGGCGGATGACCCAACGCTTCGTGTCCCGGGGCGGGAGATCGGCAACCGTCAACGGACTCCCATCGGGGCCGATGACGTAGCGCACACGCGCTCTCATCTGATGTTCGGTCATGATACTCGATACTGCTACTGACCAGCCCGTAAGCTAACCGATTTCTCTTAAACATGGCCTAAACCATTGAGTAAACGTAGCATAAAAGACTGTCCAAAATCACGCATAGCTGGCCATTATGGTTGACGGCCGCAGCCATGCCGGCACCAGGGGTCCCCCTGCGCCCGTTGCCCGCCTTGCGCATCGGTACGGCCACCCCCTATCATGCGGCCTCGAACCTGGGGGCCGCGACCCGCGCGCCCCGTGCCGGGCTTGGCCCGCCGAAACGCTTCCGCTGGAACGAGACGCCAACGTGTCATCGCCTACCCTCAAGACCCCGGCCGGAGACGGCCGCAAGCGCGTGGTCGTCGCCATGTCCGGCGGCGTGGACTCGTCCGTCGTCGCCGCCCTTCTCGCCCGCTCCGGCCATGACGTGATCGGCATCACGCTCCAGTTGTACGATCACGGTGAAGCCGTCGGCCGCAAGGGCTCGTGCTGCGCCGGCCAGGATGTCGAAGACGCCCGCCGCGTCGCGCAGACGCTCGGCATTCCGCATTACGTGCTCGATTACGAGAAGCGCTTCTCGGACGCCGTGATGCAATCGTTCGCCGAAAGCTATGTCGCGGGCGAAACACCCATTCCCTGTGTCACCTGCAATCAGCAGATCAAATTCAAGGACCTGCTGGAGACCGCGCGCGAGCTCGGCGCCGACCTTTTGGCGACGGGCCATTACATCCGGCGCGGCGAAGGCGCCGACGGACCGGCGCTGTTCCGCGCCCGCGACGCGAACCGCGATCAGAGCTACTTCCTGTTTGCGACCACCCGCGAGCAACTTGCGGACCTGTGGTTTCCGCTTGGCGGCATGCGCAAGAGCGAAGTCCGCGACATCGCTCACGATCTCGGCCTCCTCGTCGCGGAAAAGTCCGACAGCCAGGACATCTGCTTCGTTCCGAAAGGCCGCTACAGCGACGTCATCGAGCGGCTGAAGCCCGGCGCTCTGACCCCTGGCGACATCGTCCACGTGGACGGACGCAAGCTCGGCGAGCACGCGGGGATCGTGAATTACACGATCGGCCAGCGCAGGGGCCTCGGCATCCCCTCCCCCGAGCCGCTCTACGTGCTGCGGCTCGACGCCGCGAAAAACGAGGTGGTGGTGGGACCACGTGCCTTCTTGCAAACACACACCCTTGTTCTTAGAAACGTGAACTGGCTCGGCGACGGTGTGCTCGAAGACGGCGCGGAGGTCTACGCCCGCATCCGTTCATCGCAGGCGCCGCAGCCAGCAACCGTCTCGCTCGACGCCGACGGAACCGTTACGGTGACGTTGCGCTATGGAGAGCTGGGGGCGGCCGCCGGCCAGGCTTGCGTCCTCTATGCGGACGGCTCGGATGAAGCCCGTGTATTGGGCGGCGGATGGATTGCGAAGGCCGTGAAGGCCGATACAATGG
>ENA-UOUJ01001718-UOUJ01001718.1-activated-sludge-metagenome-genome-assembly--contig:-NODE-1718-length-11002-cov-5.637892_pt1 | contig 11002 bp, 4 predicted proteins | sample MGYA00249839_ERZ747224 | MGnify/ENA primary metagenome ERZ747224 (study PRJEB28782, sample SAMN03220277) | activated sludge metagenome | biome: wastewater; feature: sewage sludge; material... | reverse complement strand
CTCCTTACTCTGGGGAATTGGACTCCAGATCGCCGCGCTACTCAAAACCGGGGGGGCGTCGCACCCAATACGACATGGCGTTGTACGCAACTATAAACTGCAAATGGTGCATCTTCCGCCATGCCAAAAGACGGCTTAGCTTGATCTCGCAACGTGCCGCACACCCCACCCGGGACCGCGGCGCCCCTCGAGAACCCGCCGTCGTGTCCGAAGCCGCCTCCTCGCGCCCAGCCCTTTCACCGGCCCCCACCGTCGTCCTGGCCTGCCTGGCACTGACGATGCTGCTGCCCTCCCTGGGTACCAGCATCGCCAACGTTGCACTCCCTACCTTGGTGCAAGCCTTCTCGGCATCGTTTCAGGCGGTCCAGTGGGTTGTCCTGGCCTACCTGCTGGCGGTCACGACCGTGATCGTCAGCGTCGGCCGCCTGGCCGACTTGTTCGGCAGGCGCCGCCTGATGCTGATAGGCATTGGCCTCTTCACCCTTGCGTCGTTGGCCTGCGGTCTCTCCACGGAGCTCTGGATGCTGATCGGTGCACGTGCAGCACAAGGCCTGGGCGCGGCCATCATGATGGCGCTGACCATGGCGATGGTGGGCGATCTCGTGCCCGCCGCGCGGTCGGGCAGTGCGATGGGCTTCCTGGGGACGACTTCCGCCATTGGCACAGCCCTTGGGCCATCGCTCGGCGGGGTCCTGATATCCGCCTGGAGTTGGGAAGCCATCTTCCTGATCAACTTGCCCTTGGGCCTGCTCGCATGGTTGCTGGTCAGGCGGTTGCCTGTCGATGTTCGATCGCAAGCTCGTCCTGACTTCGATTTGGTGGGGTCTCTGCTGCTTGCGGCGACGCTCGCAGCCTATGCACTGGCCATGACTTTGGGGAAAGGGCGCCCGGGCCTCCTGAACGCGGCCCTTCTTGCGACGGCCTTGGTGTTTGGCGCCACCTTCCTGGTCGCCCAGACGAAGACACCGGCGCCGCTGGTACGCCCGCAGCTGCTTCGGCAGCCTGGAATCCGCGCCGGCTTCATCATGAGCTCGCTCGCATCCGCCGTGGCGATGACCACGCTGGTGGTCGGCCCGTTCTACCTGACGGGCGCCCTGCACCTGGCGCCCGCAAACGTCGGACTGGTGATGACCGCGGGTCCGCTGGTTGCTGCATTGGTCGGAGTACCGGCTGGTCGTGGCGTTGACCGCTTCGGTCGTCAGCACATGCTCCTTGTCGGACTGGCCGGGATGGCGATCGGCGTGATCGGGCTTGCGCTGGCCGCGCCCGATGCAGGCGTGCCCGCGTACCTGATGCCGTTGATGGTGACCACGGCAGGCTTCGCCGTGTTCCAGGCAGCGAACAACACGAGCGTGGTGACCGGCGTCGAGCCCGCACAGCGAGGCGTGGTGTCCGGACTGCTCAACCTGTCCCGCAACCTGGGCCTGATCACAGGCGCCTCGGTGATGGCAGCCATCTATGCCTTCGCATCCGACGCTCGCCATGACGCCGCGTCGAGCGTGGAAGCGGTCGCCACGGGTGCGCACGTCGCGTTTGCCTCGGCCGCAGCTCTAGTCGCCATTGCACTGCTGCTCTCACTGCGCCAACACCGCGCCAGGCAATGAATCCACCAATAGCACCAAGCTCATGTCATCCCCGTACGCACACACCTTGCTCTTTGCGATTCTGCTCGCACTTCTGCAGCCCCCCGTGGCCGAGGCCACGCCCGGCAACGCCGCAGAACCCGAACACAGCCGCTGCTCGGGCACGGATACGGCAGGGCCGATTGCTCCCACACCGGCCGATCCCTACCCGCTGATGGCTGCCCGATGGGGGCCTGAACTGGGAAAGGGCTACATGGTCAGCCGTTGGGCCGAGGACTGGTCCGGTTTGCGCGAAGCGGGAACCGCCCCGATGCTGAAGGCCCGGAAGCTGGGCGAAGAAGCGACACTGACCGTCAACGCGGAACTGCGCCTGCGTCATGTCCAGCAGCGCAACAGGCAGTTGAGGCGAGGCCAGGATCCCGGACAGACGCAGCTTCGCGCCGTTCTCGGGGCCGACCTTCGCTTCAGCGACAACGTTCGCGTCTATGGTGAGCTGGGAGTCGGCCAGGTGGATGCCGCACGCGATGGCACCGCAGCGAACTTCCAGAACGACGCCTCCGTGCAGCAGTTCTTCGTGGATGCGCGGAGCCGGCGGGGCGGCACCATGCTGGGGGCCATGCTGGGTCGCCAGGAATTCTCCGACGGCCCCCGCCAACTGATCAGTCTCAGCGACGGCCCCAACCTCCACAGGACATGGAACGGCGCGCGTGTCTACTTGCACGGTGAGCGGTATCGCATTGGCGCCTTCGACCTGCGCGCCACTCGCCTGAAGGGCGGCGACTTCGACGATGGAATCAACCATCAGGAGATTCTCCGGGGAGCAACCGCCAGCTTCATTGTCTCGGGGCGAGACGGTCCCAACACCTATCTGGATCCGTTCTGGTTCCACACCGAGAACCCGTCAGCCCGCATAGGTCCGCATGTCGGGCACGATCGTCGAGACACCGTTGGCCTTCGACTCTGGGGGCGGCGTGGCGCGCTGCGCTACGACTGGACCGCTGCCTACCAGCGCGGGCGCGTGCTGGATGGGCGCAGGTCCGAAGCCTGGAGCCTGTTCGCTGTCCAAAGCCTCGAGCTTTCTGACGGCACATGGAAGCCTCGCCTGGGCATGCGCGTCGATCTTGCCTCGGGCGGCGGAACCTACGAGCAGGGCACGCTTCGCGCCTTCCACTCCCTCTACGCAAGCTCCAACTACCTTGGAGAAGGCCAGCTCCTGGGGCTCAGCAACCTGGCAATGGTCGCACCCAGCCTGTCTGTCTCACCCACATCGCGCACCAGTTTCACGTTCGAGTACGGCTACGCGCAGCGCCTGGAGCAGACGGACGTCGTGTATGCGGGCGGTATGCGTGCCTACCCGGGCACACAGAATGCGCCCGGTCGCCACATCGGCAACCTGGCACGCCTGTCCGCGAACTGGTCCCCGCGTCCGCAACTCACCCTCACCCTCAACCTCGAGCACCTCGCCGCCGGATCCGTTCTCCATGGCGCGGGCTATCCATCGGGCAGCTACGGCTACCTGTCCGCCACCTATCGTTACTGAGAATCCCATGAGCACAAGCACCAATGCTGCATCTACCAACAAGCGATCCAATGCCCGGTTCAACTTCTTCATGCACGGTCCCGACGCCATGGGCGCAATGGATGCACTCGAGCAGCGCATCCGTCACTCGGATCTGGACGCCTCCCTGATCGAGCTGGTTCGAATCCGGGTCTCGCAGATCAATGGGTGTGCATACTGCATCGACAAACACATCTCCGACGCCCGAGACCATGGCGTTGACGAGCGCCGTCTCGCCCTGCTCCAGGTATGGCGCGAAACAAGACTCTTTTCTGACAGGGAGCGTGCGGCACTGGCGTGGGCCGAGGCGCTGACGAACATTGCTTCCGGTGGCGCATCCGATACGGTTTGGGAACAAGTCAGTGAGGGCTTCCCGCCGTCGCAGCTTGTCGACCTGACCCTGGTCATCACGACCATCAACGCCTGGAATCGCTTCGCTATTGGATTCCGGAAGGTACCGGCCTAGGATTGCCCCGCCGTTTCGACCTACACCCTTCATTGCCCAGGAGACAATCATGAAATGGCTCAAATGGTCAGTTCTCATACTGGTCATCGTCTTGATCGCGTTGGCAGCGTATGTCATCGGCACGGCGCGACGAAGTGACCAGCCTGTCGGCTTCCAGGTCCAGCCGGTCAAGACCGCAAGCGGAATGATGGCGGTCGCCATCTGGTACCCCACTACCAAGACCCCGCTACCGACGACGTTCGTTGGTGGCCAACTGCTGAGCGTTGTACGCGACGGCCCCATCAAAGGGACCGCGCTGCCATTGGTTGTCATTTCCCATGGCAATGGAGGCAGTGCGCTGAGCCACGTCGATCTTGCCATGGAGCTTGCCAGTGCCGGATACGTAGTAGCAGCGCCGACCCATCCTGGCGACAACTATGCCGACAACTCCCGTCAGAGTTCGCCCGCGCTGTTCAGTCAACGTGCCGAACAGATGCGCTCGACCGTCGACTACCTGCTTGGTAGCTGGGCAGGCGCGGAGCGAGTGAATCCAGGCAGGGTCAGCGCATACGGCATGTCCGCTGGTGCCTTCACTGTGCTGAGCCTCATCGGGGGAAGGCCCGCGATGGATCGCATTGCAACGCACTGCATCCAGACTCCGGAGTTCATCTGTGAGGCCATGAAGCAGGTCGGCTCCCCCTTGCTTGGAAGCGCTGAAGGTGCTGGAGAGTTCAAGGCGGACCCACGCATTCGCCAGGCAGTGATCGTTGCACCCGGGCTGGGTTTCACGTACGCCGGCAATGCCTTGGCCGGCGTGCAGGCCCCCGTGCAGCTCTGGTTCGGCGATCAGGACGAGACCGTGCCCCATGCCAGCAATGCCGCCATTGTCGTGGCAGGACTTGGCAGCCGCGTCGAAGTGCATGAAGTGAAGGGCGCCACGCATTTCTCGTTCCTGGCACCCTGTGGCTTGCTTCAACCGGCACAGTTCTGCCAGGACACAAGCGGCTTCGACCGCGCGGAGGTTCATCGCCGCATGAACGCCGACATCCTCCGCTTCCTTGACTCGCATACACAGGGGGCCGGGCAATGACCTCAACTGCCCGGAAGCCGTTTGCTCTTTGCTGGCAGTCTCACGCTTGCGCAAGAGCCGGCATCAGCCCCCGCATGCCGCCCGCACCAGACGGCTCCCGGCATGGAGCGACAGCGCCTTCGGCCACGGCGGATGCTGCGGCAGCTTCGGCTTCGCCGACCCCGCAATCGGGCGCGGCGTTGCCCACGTCGTCAACCGGATGGGCTCGGCACTGAACGGAAATCCTCGAGCGAGAACGATCACGCGGCTTGCGGCGGAGCTGTAGCGGACTGCATCACCCCAGGTTCGCTGGATACCTTCGGCCATACATCACGGCACCGAAGGAGGTGCACATGGGCAACAGGCGATCCGGATGAGCAGGCTCGAGCGCCCGCTGGCGATCCATCGAGATCGGCAGGCAGCGATCGTGACCCGCGCCGCGCCATGGTACGACCGCCGGCTCCCCCCCTTGCCGTCCGTTTGCTTGCGGACTGCCCATTTGCTAACGTCGCCCTTCTGGAACAGGGGCGTTTGTTTCATCGTTGGTGGCGGTCAGTAACCCATTCTTTCGGGATGGAGGTGAACCGTGACAACAAGCGCCACACGGCCCGTCGAACGTGCCGGCCAGGGGCATGATGGCCGGGAGTCCAACTGGTCAGACGCGTATGCCCGGTTCCTTGCCGGTTCGCTTGCGAACGCCCAGAAGACCTTGCGGCTTTACCAACAGACGCTGGAATGCGTCGCGGCCGGGCGGTTGCCGTCAACGATCTTCCAGGAGTATTACCCGCGGTTCGTGCAGCGCCACGGCGCGGTGTACGGCGAACGCCTGTCGCAGCTCGTTGCCGGTTTCATGGGCCGGTTCGCTGAACTGAACAAGCGCAATGCCGCGTTCCCGGGTGATGGCGATGACCAGGTTTCGCCACCGGTATTCGAAGCACGGGACCCTGCGCGCTGGCTCGAGCAGTACGCCGAGTATGCGGGCGCGCTGAATGCGCGGGCAGTCAAGGCCTACCGCAGGCAGCTGGACCAGGTCGCCGAAGGCGCGCTGTCTCCCGAAGATGCCCAGCAGAAGGTGGCCGATGACATGTCGCGCGGGCTGGAGCATTACCTGCGCGACGCCGGCCAACTCTACCTGCAGCTGATGCTGGAGCTTGACGGGTTGCGGGGAAGTTTCGAGGGGGAGTACCTGGGCGGGATGCTCGCGCTTGCCGACGACCCCACGAAGGAATCGGTCACGGCCGTCACCCTGCAGGCACCGGCGGGCGGCGTGGCGTTCCAGTCGTTCACCATCGAGAACACGACCAACGCGCCAATGCCGGTGCGATACCTCGCGACCGAGGTGCGCCGCATGGATGGCGTGGGCCCCGCCTTCGCGCCCAAGGTGGCGATCAACCCGGAAGTGCTCGAACTCGAGCCGGGAACAGACGCGACGATCGAGCTCTCCCTGCAACTTGAGGCGGATCGCTACGAAGTGGACGTGCCCTACATCGGCTTTCTCTACGTCATGGACGAAGGCGAACGTCGCGTCGAGCTGCGGCTGAGAATCGTCGCAACGGCACCGACCCCGGAACAGGAAGAAAGATAGGAGTCCGGGATGACTCGCTCACGTACCGGCAAGGGAGCAAGCGCAGTTGCGGAAGACCGGGCTGCGCACGAGGAACCGATCGCCATTGTCGGCATGCGTGGACGCTTCCCTGGCGCCAACAGCCTCGACGAGTACTGGAACAACCTGGCCGAGGGCATCGAATCGATTGCCGTGCTCGACCAGGAGGACATGCGCGCGGCCGGCGTGCCCGACCACATCTCGCGACTGCCCGGCTATGTGAATGCGTCGCCGGTGCTGGACGACGTCGACAAGTTCGATGCGCAGTTCTTCGGATTCTCCGCGCGCGACGCCGCGCTGACCGATCCGCAGCACCGCCTGTTCCTGGAGGCCGCATGGGAAGCGCTGGAGGATGCCGGCTACAACCCGGACACCTTCGGAAGGCCGATCGGCGTGTTTGGCGGCTGCGAGGCGAGCACCTACCTCTACCAGCTGTACCAGAACCAGGATTCCCTGAAGTACATCGACGGCATGCAGCTGATGGTTACCAACGACAAGGACCATCTCTGCACCCAGGTGTCGTATCGGCTGGACCTGAAGGGCCCGAGCATCGTCGTGCAGACGACGTGCTCGACCTCGCTGGTGGCGGTCTCGATGGCATGCGAAAGCCTGCATCGGGGCCGTTGCGACATGGCCCTGGCCGGCGGCGTGACGGTCCGGGTCCCGCAACGCGGTGGCTACTTCTACGCCGCCGGTTCGATCCTGTCCCCGGACGGGCACTGCAGGCCGTTCGACGCGAGCGCGCAAGGCACCATCGTCGGCAGCGGCGTGGGGCTGGTCGTGCTGAGGCGATTGGGCGACGCGTTGCGCGACCGCGACAACATCCGCGCGGTGATTCTCGGCACCGGCATCAATAACGACGGCAACGACAAGGTCGGCTACACCGCGCCCAGCGTCAGCGGGCAGTCTGCGGCGATCCGGGCGGCCTACCGCAGGGCCGGGATCTCCACGTCATCGGTCGGCTATGTGGAGGCGCACGGAACCGGAACGATCCTCGGCGATCCGATCGAGATCACGGCGCTGACCGAGGTCTTCCGGGAAGCGAGTGACAGGCGCGGCTATTGCGGCATCGGCTCGGCGAAGTCGAACTTCGGGCACCTGTCGTGTGCGGCCGGAGTCGCCGGCCTGATCAAGGCGGTCCTGGCGATCGAGCGTGGCGCGATCCCGCCGACCGTGCACTACACCTCCCCCAACCCGGCCATCGACCTGGCGGCAAGCCCCTTCTACGTGACCCGGGAGCTTTCCCGCTGGGACAGGAATGGAGCGCCGAGGCGGGCAGGCGTGAGCTCGTTCGGCGTCGGCGGAACCAATGCCCACATCGTGATCGAGGAGGCGCCCGCTCCCGACGAGCCCCGGGGCGCAAGGCCGTTCCAGGCGATGACGGTGTCGGCGCGCAGCGGGGCCGCCCTGTCGGCCGCGGCAGAACGCCTGGCGGATCACCTGGAGCGGCACCCGGAGGTTGAACTGGCGGATGCCGCTGCAACGCTGCACCTGGGACGCAAGGCGTTCGCCTTCCGCAAGGCCGTGGTCGTGGCGAAGGATGATCTCCCCGGTGCGGTGGCCGCGTTGCGGTCCGTGGCGACGCAGCCGGCGCAGGCTTGCCCCTCCGAACGCCCCGTTGTCTTCATGTTCCCGGGACAGGGCTCGCAGTACCCCGGCATGGCGAAGGGCCTGTACGACAGCGAGACCGTGGTCCGGGACACCATCGACCGCTGCGCCAAACTCCTGAACAAGCGGCTCGGCCACGACATCAGGAAGATCATCTTCCCGACCGCGCGTTCCCGCAAGGACGCGACCGAGGCGCTCAGGGACACGCGGTGGGCGCAGCCGGCCCTGTTCACCACCAGTTACGCGCTGGCCAACCTGTGGCTGTCATGGGGCATCCGTCCTTCGATGATGATCGGCCACAGCGTCGGCGAGTACGTGGCCGCGACGCTCGCGGGCGTGATCGCGCTTGAGGATGCCTTGGCCATCATCGCAAAGCGCGGCCAGTTGATCTCCGCGTTGCCGCGCGGATCGATGCTCGGCGTGATGGCGGGCGAGGAGGAGCTGGGCAGGTTCGTCAAGGGCAAGGTTTCGCTCGCCGCAATCAACGCCCCCGGGTTCTCGGTCCTCTCCGGCCCAGACAGTTCGATCAGTCGCGTCGAGAAGGCGCTGCAGGCGGAATCGATCCCGGCCCGCAGGTTGCACACGTCGCATGCGTTCCATTCGTCGATGATGGATCCGATCCTTGCGGAGTTCCGGACCGTTTTCGAGGGCGTGACGCTGCACGCACCGCAGACGCCGTTCGTGGCAACCCTGCAGGGAAAGCTCGCGGGCGACGACGTGGCGCGGCCGGACTACTGGATCTCGCAGCTGCGCCACGCCGTGCGCTTCGGCGATGGACTGCGGACGATCGCGGAGGAAGCGACTCCCGCCGGAAAGGATCCCGCCTACATCGAGGTGGGTCCGGGCAATGCCCTGACCACGTTCGCCAGCGCCACCGCGAAAGCCGCGGGCAGGAAGGTCGAGTGCGTGAATTCACTGCCGGCCGCGGAAAGCCAGGTGCCGGATACGCAGACCATGCTGGCCGCCCTGGGGAAGCTGTGGAGCGTCGGCGTCAATGTCGACTGGTCCCGGTTCCACGAGAGCGAACAACGACGGCGGGTGAGCTTGCCGACCTATCCGTTCGAGCGGAAAAGCTACTGGGTGGGCGCCTTGCCCGACGCGAAGGCCAAGGCAGCGGAGCTGCGCGACACCGCGAAGTGGATGTACAAGGCGACGTGGAAGTCGACCCAGGCGCCGAACATGGAGCCAGGCGCCCTCGCCGGCAGGAAGATCCTTGTCTTCGAGGGCGCGCAGACACCCGGACCGTCCGTGATCACTGTCCTTCGGGCGGCCGGGGCGCAGCCGATATCGGTACGCCGCGGCGATCAGTTCAAGCGCACGCGCGCAGGATATGCGATCAACCCGGCGCAGGCCGACGACTATCTCCGGCTGGCGGGCGAAGTGTGCGCGGGTGAAGACAAGCTTGCCGGCGTCGTGTACTGCTGGAACGCGACGCCGCCGGCCGACACGGCGCTGGACGATGCGGCGACCACCGCATTGCTCGGCCCGATGCGACTGGCCCACGCGCTCAGCCGCCAGCAGACGGTGCGGCCGTTGCCGTTGCTGTTCGTGGCGCGGGGAACCGCTTCACTGGATCCGGAGGATGCGCTCGACCCGACGCGCGGGCTCGGCGCCGGGGTGGCGCGCGTGCTGCCGCAGGAACACCCGGGTTTGCGTGTCGCGCACGTGGACGTCGATGACGACAAGGCGACGGCGACGATGATCGTGGCGGAACTGGCGGCGGGGCTGCCGGATCCGGCGATGGCGATGCGCAAGGGCCAGCGCTTCGTCGAGGCCTTTGCGCCAATGGCGACCAAGGCCCCGGGGGCGCCGATGGACCTGCCGGAATCACCGGTGGTGCTGATCACCGGCGGCCTCGGCCACATGGGGCTTCACCTTGCCGAAGTGATGTTCGCCGGCATCGGTGCGCGGCTGGTGCTGCTCGGCAGGACGACGCTGCCGATTCCCACGGAATGGGCCGCAGCGAGTGAGGACCCCTCCGTCTCGGAGGGGCAGCGGGCCATCCTGAAGCGGCTTGCGGCGATGCGCGCGAAGCGCGACGAGGTGATGGTGCTGCATGCGGACCTGAACAAGGCGCCCGAAGTCATGACGGCCGTCGACCTCGCGGTGCAACGGTTCGGCAAGATCGACATGGTCGTCCACGGCGCGGCGCGCATCGATGCTGCCGCGTTTGCATCGGCCGCCGACACCGGCGTGGAGGTCATGGAAGCGCAGTTCTCGCCGAAGATTCGCGGGCTCTACAACATGATCGAGGCGATGAAGGGGCGGGAACCTGCACGCTGGGTGCTGCACTCGTCGGTATCTGCGGTCCTGGGCGGACTCGGCCTGGCGGCGTACTCGGGGGTCAATGCGCTGCTGGACGTGCTGGCGCTGCAGCAGGGCAAACGCTGGTTGAGCATCGACTGGGACGCGTGGGACAACGCCGCCGAGGCGCAGAGCGTGAGCATGCCGCTGGCGATCAACCCGCCGGAAGGGGGCGATGCCTTGCTTCGATTGCTGGCCTCGCCCGTGGGCTCGCGGGTGATCGTCGCGGTGAATCTCGAGGAACGCCTGCAGGCATGGGTCCAGCACAAGCAGGCCGCACCCTCGCATGGCGCGGGCACGGAGTTGCATCCGCGGCCGGACCTTGCGACCACTTACACCGAGCCGCGCAATGAAGTGGAGCGTGGCCTGGCCGAGATCTGGGGAAGCCAGCTGGGCATCGATGCGGTCGGCATCCACGACCGGTTCTTCGACCTCGGCGGGCATTCGCTGCTGGCGGCGCAGGTGGCGGCGGAGATCTGCGAACGCTTCCAGATCGAACTGCCGGTGCTCAAGCTCTTCCAGGCGCCGACGATCGGCGAACTGGCGGTGATCGTCGCCAAGGCCCAGGCCGGCGAGGTGGATGACAAGGCCGCGGGGCTTCCCTTCGAGCAGGTTGAGGCGACGGAACTCAAGGGCGATGCCCCGGGTGTCGCGGCCAAGCAGGGCTATCGCGACTTCTACGACGACGTGTCGCGACGGCTGCAAGCGTCAGGCGTGGGTGAAGCTTCGTTCTTCCTCAACTATGGCTATATCAGCCAGGACGCAGGCGAGGACGAGTCACGCTTCGAGGTGCCGGAGCGCGTGTTCAATCGCAATTCGGTGCGGCTGGTGT
>ENA-UOUJ01001717-UOUJ01001717.1-activated-sludge-metagenome-genome-assembly--contig:-NODE-1717-length-11007-cov-18.255478_pt1 | contig 11007 bp, 9 predicted proteins | sample MGYA00249839_ERZ747224 | MGnify/ENA primary metagenome ERZ747224 (study PRJEB28782, sample SAMN03220277) | activated sludge metagenome | biome: wastewater; feature: sewage sludge; material... | reverse complement strand
CAACAGGCGATGCTATGAAATACCAAAGCTTGTAAACAAAAAATCAGCGGTATGATCCTCCTTTCGCAGGGTATGATCACATTAAGCTTCGCGCCGGGGTCTTCATCAAAAGCCTTTGCGAATAGTCATGAGACCCTGGCGCTGAACGAAAAATTTGTAACCAAAAAATGCCCGATCTGGCTCTCTTTTCGCAGGGTATGATCACATTAGCTAAACGGCATTCATAAAAATTAAAATGAAGAACTGCTTTACATTATGGATTGTTTTTGCGGGGATGCTGTTCGTGGATACTTCTATGGCTCAAACCCATGATACCGGCAACCTGGTAATGATCAAATACAATAATCCCGGCCTAACGGTGGATCTTGGTGTTGGATTATGGGCCTGGCCGATGCCTATGGATTTTGATGACGACGGTGATATGGATCTGCTGGTTTCCTGTCCGGATAAGCCCTATAACGGAACTTATTTCTTTGAAAACCTCACGGGTGGGGCGGAGCCTGTATTTTCACCCGGGCGGCGTTTAACGGGAGCTTTGAAAGATGTGCAGGTTTCTTATGTCAATAACCAGCCCAGGGTATTGATTCCGGGTTATGAGCTCATTAATTTTAAAAAAACAGCCGGCGCCGAAAAGGATTCCCTGTTTCCTATCCGGGAAATTTTAAAGGATTTTAAAAAACAGCCCCGGTTTAACCAGTGGAAGCTGGTGGACTACGACAATGACGGAGACGTTGATATAATAGTGGGCGTAGATGACTGGAGCGATTACGGCTGGGACAATGCATTTAACAGTAAAGGAAAATGGGTGAATGGGCCGCTTCATGGTTATGTGTACTTAATAGAAAATGTAAATGGGGTATATGTTAACCAGGGAAGGATAAAGGCCGGGGGTAAGGAAATTGATCAGTATGGCGCACCGTCTCCTAATTTCGCCGATTTTGACGGCGATGGTGATCTTGACTTAATATGCGGCGAGTTCCTCGACAAGCTAACCTGGTTTGAGAATACCGGAACAAGGGAAAAACCGGTTTATGCGAAAGGACAAATATTAAGCAACGGAGGTGGGATGATTACAATGGATCTTGAAATGATCATTCCCGTTGCCGTTGATTTTGATGGAGACGGGCATGTAGACCTGGTAGTGGGCGATGAAGACGGCCGCGTGGCTTTTATCAGGAATACAGGAAAAGTAAAAAAAGGCATGCCGGTATTCAGGTCACCTGTTTATTTTAAGCAGCAGGCAGATCATATAAAATTTGGCGCGTTGGTTACACCTTATAGTATAGACTGGGATGATGATGGCGATGAAGACATTATTGCCGGAAATTCGGCCGGCTATATCGGGTTTATTGAAAACCTGGGAAATAATGATGGTATGCCACGCTGGGCTGCGCCGGTATTATTAAAAGCCGGTGGTACAACCATTCGTATACAGGCTGGCTATAATGGATCTATCCAGGGACCTGCCGAAGCTAAATGGGGTTATACCACGCTGTCGGTAGCCGACTGGGATGGCGATGGTTTGAAAGATATTATTATCAATTCGATTTGGGGAAAGGTGCAGTGGTATAAAAATATGGGTAAAAAGGGGGCGCCCGTGCTGGGGAGTATACAGGACGTGAAAACAGACTGGCAGGGAATTGCGCCAAAGCAGCCGAAATGGAACTGGTTTAAAGCTAACCCTGATCAACTGGTTACGCAATGGCGAACTACACCATGCGCTTTCGACTGGAATGGAGATGGAATGATGGACCTGGTGATGCTGGATCATGAAGGATACCTGGCTTATTTTGAACGCTTTGCTGATGCAAAAGGCAACCTGCTGCTAAAGCCGGGGCAAAGGATCTTTTACGGTAGCCGGTCATCCGGTTTTGATTCGAAGCACCAGGTTATAGTAAATGAGCCGGGACTGTTAAGATTAAATGTAAAGGATTATGGCGCCAGCGGAAGGGTAAAGCTTACCATTACCGACTGGAATAATGATGGCAAACCCGATATTGTATTAAACAGCCTGAATGCCTCCGTATTACTAAACCTGGGAGAAAAAAACGGAAAGGTATATTTTGAGGAAACGGGGCAGGTAAGCGATAAGGTACTTGCGGGCCATACTACCAGTCCAACGATGGTAAGCTGGGGAACGAACGCTGCCCGGGGCCTGCTGATTGGCGCGGAAGATGGGTATTTATATCTTATGAAGAGGTAATTTGAGTTGCACAAAACTGCTTAAAAATAAATTTTATTGCGTAAAGAGAGCATAATAAATGGCTTTGCGTTTTGACGCATCTAACGCCTGTAAAAAAGTAAATTATTAGATGGTAACACTTGATACATTACGAAACTTAGCCTTATCATTTCCCGAAGTGACAGAAGAACCTCATTTTGAAAAAACATCTTTCAGAGTGAAGAAGAAAATTTTTGTGACCTATGACGATAAGAATAAAAGGGCTTGTATTAAATTATCAGAAATTGACCAAAACGTTTTTTCTGCTGCCGGCAAGGCAATAATTTATCCATTGGAGAATAAATGGGGCAAACAGGGCTGGACACTAGTTGAAATGAGGAAAGTGCATAAAGACTTATTTACTGACGCATTAACAACAGCATATTGTGAAGTAGCATCTAAAAAACTTGCTGACCAGGTTAGACCAAATTACAGCGAACGAAAAACAACGAACCGCTAACAAGAGTTCCTATGGATTAACACAGGGATTTTCATCAAAAGCCTTTACGAATAGCCATGAGATCCTGGCGCTGAACGAAAGGATATTCCATGCTGCACGGCTGGCCTGCTGCTGGATAACAGTTTTAGTATTTGGCTGTGTTAGTTTTACAATTATAAGTTCTATCTATTCCGTGATACATGATATTCTGAAAATGATGGTGAAAAATAGCCATTTACTGCTCTGATAGTTTTTATAATGACTTTTATTCCGCTTTCCAATTCCAGGTAAGGTTTTGGAACATCTAAGTATATTGCCCTAATTAATCCTTCAGCCCTAATCATCCCTTTAGCATCCAAAAGCATAGCAGCGTTTCTTTTTCGTTCTTTACAATTTATCAAAATTTCCAAGAACGTTTCGTTTATAGAAGGAGTAGTTCGGATATTCATAACTTAAAATAAATTGTATTCCTTTGAAACTAAGTACCAATCCCCCGTCTTCAAAATGATAGACTATCCCGCTTTTTAAGAGATGTATTAATAAAAAGCCATTATTGCTTGCGATAGTATTTTCGTTCACTCAAATAGGAGGCTACAGACAAAACGAGCATCATAACAGCAGTAACCGGAATCCAGATAGGTATTGGCATCGGGTCTCCGGCAGCATAAGAGTGTAATCCGGACAGGTAGTAGTTTACGCCGAAATAAGTAAAGATAATTGTCCAAATCATCCACATGCCTGCTACGTTAAAAGTCCATTTACCCTTCAGCCCCGGCACCATCCTGAAATGCAGGATGGTAGCATAGAAAATTATGGAAATAAATGCCCAGGTTTCTTTCGGGTCCCAACTCCAGTAACGCCCCCAACTCTCATTTGCCCAAATTCCACCTAAGAAAGTTCCGATAGTTAGTGCAAACAATCCAATCTCAGCAGCCATTTCATTCACAATCGTCAACTCCTGAATGGAGTTTTGAATTTTTGCAGTAGGCTTTATACAGAATAGAATCAAAGAGATTATTGAGATAAGAGCAGATAGACCAAAAAAACCATAGCTTGAAGTAATAATACCTACATGCACCATTAACCAATATGATTTCAATACCGGTTCCAAAGGTGTAATCTGCGGATCAAGCATAGAACCACCATGTGCAAAGCCCATCATAATCATAGCGACTAATGCACCTGCAGCAGGAATAAACGCATTTCTGTTTTTATAAAGCAATAATCCTGCTAATACGCCAATTGATGAAATGAAAATAATGGCTTCATAGCCATTGCTCCATGGCGCATGCCCCGATAAATACCAACGAACACCCAGCCCCACAACCTGCACTGCCAAAGCAAGAACTATTATGCCGAGTAATACTTTAGTTAATATCCGAACTGCGTGATTAATTTTAGAACCTGATGATAATACTTCTGCAAAACCAAGTATGATCATTGAAATTCCCAAAAGGCTATAAGTAACCATCAGCCACAGGAAGATATTTGCATGATTATACAGGATTTCCAAATTAACTTTTGTATCAGATGGAATGATGTCCTTACTCCATGTTTTTTGAAAGTTGCTAATGCTCGCTAATATTTCATTGGTATTTTCCCAGTTTCCGGTTTGCAAACTTTGTTTTACGTCATTAAAATAAAGTGCAATAAATGCATAAGCAGCCGAATCAAGTGCTACAGGATTATTCTCAGAGCTATAGACCCAACTTCTCCATGTATGTGACGGATCGTTTCTAACCGGAATAATCTTAGTAAAATACCCGTAAATAATATTGCCGAAAATATTATATCGTTCTGTTACACTTATCAGTTCTTTATCATAATTTGATTGTTCTGCCTTACGTTTGCTGAATGATGCTTTATACTGATTTTGCAACCTGAATTCACCCGTGGCGGTATCCATCAAATTGGCAAAAGTTGTATAGCCATCTGCATTAGCGCCGGTTTCTTTAGCCAGTTCATCGCCGCCTTTTTTGCCTACATATATCATTGGCTGAACAAACCAGTAAGCCGGATCGAGTTGCATAGATAAAAACCACTGCACAGGTGATAGCAGCTCGTATTTATCCTTTTTATAAATCTTACGCAGCAATTCTAATGTATGTGTATCCATTGGTTTTATTCTACCCTGAAAGTCCTGAACCAGCAGGTGGCCAAACTTATCAGCGTGATTTGTACTTATAGCCTTACCACCTAATTCACCCTGTTTGAAAAATAGTTCTACTTCCTTTTGAGCATGTGAGGTGTCGATCCTTTCTTGTACTGAATTTTGAGCATTGGCAAAAGAGATCATCAATATCACAGGAATTAGTACTACAACTTTCCTATGTATGTCTTTCAGCCGTTGATTCAATTTCCAAATATGAGTTCGCTTCCGGAAGAGTGTAAGGAACATCCCAGGGAATAAAAAGAAGTAGCCGGTATAGGTAATTCTTGTTCCCCACCAGTCTTTGTTTACAGAAAGAATAGTACCTGATTCATCGGGGAAATAACTTGCCTGAAAGAATCTGTAACCACTGTAGTCCATAACATTGTTCATGTAAATATGATGCGGCGTTTCTTTTGCATCATCAATAACGGTTACCCTGCTTTCATAGGAAGAAGCATTGTTAGAGCCCGGATAGCGGTCTAATTTAAAATCATCACAACGAAGTGAAAAGGGCGTTTTTATCAATTTTGAACCATAACCAATCGCAATTTCCAATCTGTTAATATTGGTTTTAACGCTGTAGGCAGTTATGCCTTTTCCACCCTGCACTATAACAGTATCTTTTTCATTTCCGGAACTAATTTCCAGCTTCACCATACTTAAAAGATCTTTATCTGTCATATTGCTTTTATCGCCGCTGTAATAGACAATTTTGCCGGCAAATGCAGGATTGGGTATAATAAAGTTTGTATTATTGATTGTATAAAGCGTTCTGAAACCCAATGAGGTTAACTCATTTGCTTTTATTGTTCCTGATTGTTGTGCCAGTAAAGCAGTATCGGTAACTACTCCTGCCTGTTGGCCCTGCATAGACATGTACTGCCCGGCTAAAGGCGGGTTAATCATTATGCTATCTCCTTTTTCTATTAATTGCACCGTTCCCTGAACCGGGTTATTGAAGCTGAATAAAATACCCCCTATAGTTTTTATCTCACCATTGAAAATATAATTATTCTCTCGTCCGCTCTGCCCTGTTGTTATGATAGTAAGAATTTTATGACCTGAGGTTGTTTTTTGTATAGAATCTTTAACAAGTGGGATATAATCAAGAGATTTTATTTTGACTGTTTTTTTATCAAACGCATAACTTTCTCTGAAATTTCTTTTAAATGGCCATCTTGTATTTTTTTCATTAAAGTACGACATCGTATAAGGATGCTGATCATAAGTAATAGATTTTACGCCATCATTAATATTTACTTTGATGTAGGTAAGGTCGCTAATGATTTCATTAGAGGTCTCACCTTCTTTTATAGGCATTTGCCCCTCAAAAGCCAAATAGCGTGTTATTGCACCACCTAAGAATATTAGAATGAATGCAATGTGAAAAATCAGAATGGGCCATTTTTCTTTTTTTGTTAATTGATAGATTTTAATGTTGAAGACAAAAATAATGATGATCCACAGCATTAGTATCTCAAACCATTTGGCATTATAAATCAGCATTTTTGCTGTTGGCGTATCATAGTCATTTTCTACGAAAGTGGCTACTGCCATAGAGCAGGCAAAAATGAATAACAATGCAGTCATTGTTTTCGTAGAGAAAAAAAATCTTTCTATGCGAGTCATTATTTATTTCGTTTATCCATGCAAATACACCATTCCTGCAAAATATTTGATACGGCTTCTCATGTTGCTATCTAATTCAGGTGTCTTTTAAAAAGTAAATCTCCCGGGAGTCTTTAACCTCCCAGGAGATACAAGACAACCTTACATAATTAGAGTGATTTTAAATATTCAGTAAGATCTGTTTTTTCCTGAGTGGTTAGGCCCAGGCTTTTCGATGTATTATATTTATCTACAACTGCTGATAAAGTTGCGGCTGAACCATCGTGAAAGTAGGGAGCATGTTGCCATATCCCTTTAAGCGGTGTAACTCTCCATTGTTTTGTAGCTGAGCGGTTCACATAATCTTTATCGGTGGCTACAGAAGCACTTTGGGGATGAAGTATTCCTCCATTCGTAACGTCAGTAAACCGGGGGCCTGAATGACACGTAGCACACTGGGCCTTGTTATTAAACAAAATTTTCCCTCTTGCCGCCACAGTAGCGTCAAATGAACCTGCCGGCGCCTGTGGAGCGGCAAGTGAAAATTGATAAGCTTGCAATGCAGGCAATTTATCTGTTACCAAATCAGCTCCGCCGCCGGTATTATCTACATTGAAACTAATACGAGTATCGTTGAATTTTCCATGGCCACCCATCTGGGTTACTGCAACATAACGGTTCCAATAGGCAACAGGCCCAACTGATTCATGTTGAACATCACCATCTCCGGTAAAGATGGCTTTAGGCAAACCATATAATCCAAAAGCAGGCGGTATTACCACAGGGTTATTCAGCCCATCATGATTAAACCTTGGGTCATATTTACCTTTACCCCATGACGCATAAACAGCCTTTTGAGTAGCGCTCAGTGATGGTGATAAAGAAATAATAAAGCCAGGGTCTAAATCTCTGTTGGGATAACCATCTAAACGATTTCCAATACCCGGAGCAAATGAATTGTCAACAGTAGAGTGACATAAAGCGCAAGTAATACCCACACGATCTAACTTTAAAGTTCCTTCAGTGGTTGTACTCACCTGACCTTTAACACCTACTACCGCATTCAGTTGAAGCAAAGCAAGTGTGGTTTGAGGATCGGTTAAACTTATTGAGCCGTTTTGAACACCTGTAACAACCGCAGCGGGTAATGCAGATGCATCTACCTTTAAACCAACACTCAAAGCAGTTGTAGGGTCTACGGCTGCTTCAATTACCTGGTTCATTTTTAAAACATCTGTCCAGGTAGTTTCGTCACCAAAAGTTTCATAGCGAAATATGTCCTTTCCCTGATTAACCAATGCGGGGTCTAATGCAGGTAAACTCAAGTCGCCTTCACCTGCATCCTGGCGATGATCATTATCCGTTTTTTTACAGTTAGACAGAGAAATGACTATAAGTGAAGCCATTCCCAAAAGTGTTAATCTTGATCTCATGATATTAATTTATTTAAACGTTTGTAAGTAATGTGCAACTTCTTTTCAAAGTGTTTACATAGTTAGAGTAAATCACTTTTGCTTAGGTTACAAAAACCAAAAAATAAACTTGCACCATTGTGTGATTAGGCTGCAAGTGCATATCTTAAATAATTAACAGGGTTTTGTTGCTGATGTTAACATTATGATGGTTTATTATTCTGTTGCTGCTTTAACGACATTAAAACGCTTCCTTTACGATAAAACTATCCGCAATACCCAGAGAAGATAAATGCTTTTCTACTACCTGCATCATTGGTTCAGGTCCACAGAGATAGAAATATTGGGAATGTTCGTTTGTATGTTTTTTTATCAGGTCTGCCGAAATAAAACCGTGTTCATAATTTGCGATTTTTTCGTCAGATAGTATATTGATGAAATTGTTGCCCAGGAGTTGACGAAATTGGTCTTCGAGGATAATGTCTGCCTTTGTTTTGTTGGCAAAGATGAGCTTGTTATTACCCACTTTGTCTTCTTTTTTAAGTTGTTTTAAGATGGCAATAAATGGCGTAACGCCTGCTCCGCCTGCAATAAAAATGCCTTCACCTTTGTATGTTATGTCACCAAAAACATCATGAATTAGCATTTCATCTCCTTTGTTAAGCGAAAGTAGTTGTGCTGTAACGCCATTGCGTGACGAATATGTTTTAATGGTAAATTCTATGTACTCATCATCAGGCAAAGAAGTAAATGTAAATGCTCTTAGCTCTTGTTCCCAGTTTTGCTTGCTTATAGATATGTCCACGGCTTGCCCGGGCTGATAGTTTATTGATGCCGGTTTTTCAGCAACAATTTTAAGTACGTCGTGTGTAAGATGCTCAATGGCTATTATTTTAACTTGTTCCATTATGAATTATCTTTTGTTGTAAATGTGGGATAGAAATTCCTGCCTGATAGTTTCGTTCTCAAACTGTCCCGAATATTGAGCGGTATGTGTTATGCTGTTGGTGTCTTTAATGCCTCTTGAAGCAATGCATAAATGGTCGGCTTCAACTACAACCGCCACATCATTATGCTGCAATGCTTCCTTTAATGCTTCCGAAATTTGAATTGTTAGCCGTTCCTGTACTTGCGGACGTTTGGCATAATACTGTACCAATCGGTTAATTTTTGACAACCCGATAACCTGCTTGTCGGGAATATAAGCAACGTGTACCTTTCCAATTATCGGAACAAAATGATGTTCACAATTAGAGTACAACGTAATGTCCTTTTCAATCAGCATTCTCTTATAACCGTATTTATTTTTAAATAAACTGATTTCGGGTTTGTTGTCAGGGTTTAATCCGCTGAACATTTCTTTTACAAACATTTTTGCCACTCTTCCTGGCGTTCCGCACAAGCTGTCATCATAAAGATTAAGTCCGAGTGTATGCATTATTTGAGCAAAATGGTGCTCTATTTTTTTTATCTTTTCACTATCGCTCAATTCAGAAGCATTGCTGTGCATGAGCATATCTGTTATGGTTTCGTCCAATTCTGTATTTATCATTACCTGTATTTAATAGTCAGAGTTTATTTATTTTATGCATTACGTTTTCTACCATTGGGTCGCAGTAAATCAAATTAAATTCAAAGAGTTCATTGGCAGAATAAGCGTTTTCTATATCTCTCCGTAACATTATTTTCGCTCTATTCAACCTAACTTTTACATTTGCTTCACTAATACCTAACATTTCTGCGGTTTCTGAAACATTTAATCCGTTTATTTCACGTAACGAAAAAACCATCCGGTAATCAAAAGGAATTTTCCGAAGAGCGTTTTCGACAATATGCCCCAGCTCACGATTTTGAATTATCTTGTCGGGATCGTTATTCCTATTACTAAACATTGGCGTTGAATATTCGTTTGCATCTTGCATAATTTCGTTTTTAAAACTTGCCTTCCCCCGTTTCCTATAACAATTGTTCATCATTATCCGGATAATCCACGTTTTAAACCCGGCACGACCTTCAAACTGCAGCAGGTTCTTATACGCATCAATGAAGGTTTCCTGCATTAAGTCCTGTGTATCTTCGTGATTGTAGTTATACGACCTCCCGATTTTATATAGATAAGGATTGAAGCGTCTGACTATAATTTCATAGAGAGCCTTTTCCCCGTCTATAACCCGTCCGATAATTTCTGCTTCGGTAAAATTTTCTAACTGAACCATATTTATGCAACGATTTTAGATATTCTTGCCATTGATAGGGCTGAAATCGCCATTACAAGGTCACGTACTGCTACATCTATATAAGTGAAGCCAATTAACAATGTCAGTGCCACTACTGTCAGCCACCCTGCAACGATGTACCCGCCGATTTGGGTTCTTTTCAGTACAATGATGCCTGCTGCAATCTCAATAATGCCCACAATCATCATAAAAACCGAAGCGGAAAACGGCAAAAGACTTGCGATTGACGGATTAACGTACTGTTCCCAATGGGTCAGCAGGTTAGTGAATTTGTCTGCTCCCGCAACAATAGGAACAATAACGAAAGTGTACTTTAATAGATTGAATGTTTGTTTCAATGCCTGTTGTGAATTATTTGATTCCATTTTTATTATCTGTTTATAGGCGATTAAGCTTGGCATCCATCTCTTTGTGGTCATTATAAAATGCATCTGCAGTTAGTAGAGTCCACTACATGTGAGCTGACCATAACTCCCGCATGGCTTTGTTTAACTCTTGATATTTTGCGCTTTTCTGCAACTTAGTAGAAAGTAACACCTTTCATTTCTGAATGATACATTTGCTGTGCATTTACAGCAGAAGCCGTTATAATTAAGACAAAAATGATTGTTAACCTTTTCTTTTTTTACTTTTAAGTTGCTTTATATCTATTAGAGTAACCGAAGAATGGAAAGGTTACAAAAACCGTAGGAGAGTTGAATATATGGGTTGAGGTTAACTGGAATTGTCGCAAATGCGCAGTTGAAGGCTTCTAATTGTTCATCCCTTTTTTGTTGACGTGGTTTGTAATGGTTTTTCCATCGTTTAATTTGCGGCCCTTTTTGGATGTGTACGTGATGAGGCACCTGGTAATTGATGCTGCTATGAACCCGCCTGTAATTTAAGCTTCGCGCCGGGGTCTTCATCAAAAGCCGTTGTGGGTTAGCCATGAGACCCTG
>ENA-UOUJ01001716-UOUJ01001716.1-activated-sludge-metagenome-genome-assembly--contig:-NODE-1716-length-11008-cov-4.649046_pt1 | contig 11008 bp, 11 predicted proteins | sample MGYA00249839_ERZ747224 | MGnify/ENA primary metagenome ERZ747224 (study PRJEB28782, sample SAMN03220277) | activated sludge metagenome | biome: wastewater; feature: sewage sludge; material... | reverse complement strand
CACCAGCTCCGGCCGCGCCTGCGCGCGATCGCCGACCAGGAAGAAGGTCGCCTTCGCGCCGTGCGCGTCGAGTAGGTCGAGGATCGCGGCGGTGTCGTCCGAGGGGCCGTCGTCGATGGTCAGCCAGACCGTCGGTTCCGTGGTCGGCAGGTGCGACAGCACCGGTCCGTACAGCGCCGAATTCGGTGCCAGCACGCCCCACCAGGCCGTCGCGTGCGAGGCGAACATGAGCGACAGCCCGGCCTGCCAGCCCCAGCGCCACCAGACCCAGGCCACCGCCAGCTGCGAGAGCAGGAGCAGGGGCAGCCAGGCGTGCGGGCGGCGCGGTGGGCGGTGCGGGACGTCCATCCGCCGATGATGCCATCGGCCGCCGCGTGCAACGCCGTGTTGCCGGCCGCGGCGCGGCGATCGCGCTAAAATGGTCGGCCCCGCTCCAAGGATGTCCGCCATGTCCCTCGATCCCGCCCTGCGCGCCCGCATCGACGCCCTGCTGCAGGCCAACCGCGCCGTGCTGTTCATGAAGGGTGAGCCGGCCGCGCCGCAGTGCGGCTTCTCGGCCAAGGCGGTGTCCGCGCTCGAGATGCTCGGTGCGGACTACGCCCACGTCAACGTGCTGGCCGACGCCGAGATCCGCGAGGGCATCAAGGCCTACGGCGACTGGCCGACGATCCCGCAGCTGTACATCGACGGCGAGCTGGTCGGCGGCAGCGACATCATCGGGCAGATGGTCAACAGCGGCGAACTGCACGCCGCGCTCGGCCTGCCCGAGCCCGACCGCACGCCGCCGGCGATCACCATCACCCCGGCGGCGCTGGCGATGATCCGCGGCGCGATCGCCGACGCCGGCGGCGAAGTGGTGCTGCTGGTCGACATCGACCGCGCCTTCCGCACCCGCCTCAACCTCGGGCCGGCCGACGCCGACGCGATCGCGGTCGACGTCGAGGGCGTGCATGTGCAGTTCGACGTCGCCGGCGCGCGCCGCGCCGAGGGGCTGACCATCGACTTCGCCGACGACATGCGCGGCAAGGGCCTGGTGATCGACAACCCGAACGCGCCGAAGCCGGTGCTGGACATTGCCCCCGCCGAGGCCGACCCGAAGATCCGCGCCGGCGAACTGCTGCTGGTCGACGTGCGCCCGCCGGAGGAACGCGCGATCGCGTCGGTGTCGGCGCCGTTCCGCACCCTGGACGAAGGTCGCGCCGCGATCGAGGCGCTGCCGAAGGACACCGCGATCGCCTTCATGTGCCATGGCGGCGGTCGCAGCAGCCGCATGGCCGAGGAGTTCCGCGCGCTGGGCTTCAGCAAGGTGCACAACATCCAGGGCGGCATCGTGGCCTGGGCGGAGACGGTGGATCCGTCGATCCCGAAGTACTGACCCAAGCGCTAAACGCAGGAGCGGGCCATGCCCGCGACCGCGCCACGAAACACTGGACGACGCGACCCTGACAAGCGCGTCGCCACGCGCGAGGTCGGCGAACTACGTCGTCGCCCCGGCATCATCGCTACCCGGTCGCGCCCATGGGGCGCTCCTACGAGACGCAATCGTTACCCAGGCGCCGCGTTAGTTGCTCGCGACGGCCGACTTGCGCAGTTCGTCGCGCACCCAGTCGTCGATCATCCGCTTCTCGTACTGCAGGTTGTCGCTGCCGCGCAGCTGGGGGCCGCGCACCAGGAAGCCCATGTCGCGGATCTCGCGCGTGCCTTCGGCCAGCAGCTGGCCGTCGGCGCCGTAGTGGCGGAACTCGAGCTTCATCGACGGTGGATAGATGTCGCGCACGATGCGCACGTCCTGCATCTGCGCGCCGCGCCAGGGCTCGTAGTGGCCGGCGCGGTCGAAGTCCTGGATGGTGACCTCGAGGCGATCGCCCTGCGGCAGCTGCTTGGCGGCCGACTTGCGCAGGTGCTCGGCCAGCTGGTAGACCCAGTTGCCCTGGCGGGCCTCCCAGCGGTTGCCGCTGAACTTCAGGTCGGTGAATTCGGCCGGATCGGTCCACTGCACGCTGACCGGGCCCTCGGCGGGCAGGCTGCGCGGAGCGTCGGGATCGGTGACGTTGCGGACCCTGGCGTCCGCGGCGGTGGCCGCCAGCAGCGCGGCGGCGATCAGGACACACGCGGCGTATTTCATGGCGGGGCTCCCGGCGTGGATGGGAAAGAGTGTGCGCCCGCCGAGCTTAACGGTCCGGAAAATGCCCTTGCGGTGGCATCACGCCCCTCAGTCGAGCAGGGGCGCCAGCGCCGGCCAGACGTGGTCGAGCAGCTTCGGCTGCGACTCGACCGTGGGGTGCAGGTTGTCGGCCATGTAGGCGTCTCGGTCCAGCGCGATGGGCTCGAGCAGGAAGGGCAGCAGGGCGGTGTCGAACAGCGTCGACAGCTCGCGGTAGTTGCGCTCGAAGCCGGCGGTGTAGTCGGGGCCGAGGTTGGGCGGCAGGCGCATCCCCACCAGCAGCACCTTCGCGCCGACGTGCTGCGAGGCGCCGATCATGCGCGCCAGGTTGCGGCGCGTCTCGCGCAGCGGCAGCCCGCGCAGGCCGTCGTTGGCACCGAGCGCGATCACCACCACGTCCGGCCGGTGGCGCAGGACTTCGGCGACGATGCGCGACGAGCCGCCGGCCGTGGTTTCGCCGCTGATGCTGGCGTTGACCACGCGCCAGCCGGGCTTCTCCTTCGCCAGCCGCTCGCCCAGCAGCGCCACCCAGCCCTCGGCCGCGGCCATGTTGTAGCCGGCCGACAGCGAATCGCCCATCACCAGCACGGTGTGTTGCGTCGGCGCGGCGGCCGGCGCCGGCTGCGCGAACGCGGGCAGCAGCGCGAGCAGGGCCAGTAAACCGATGGCCCATTGCATCGGGCGCCGCGCGCCCGCATAACTCCACTTCATGTCGGCTTCCCGCGTCGTTCCGGCGCACCGGTTCCGGCGCGCCCATACCCTACAGAGTAGCGAACCCGGAATGAACATGGCCGACGCCTCCGCGCCGCTTGCCGCCGCAGCCAGCACCGCCCCCGCCGCCGCGCCAGCCCTGCACGTGCGCGACCTCGGCAAGCGCGTGCCGCTGCCCTCGGGCGAGCTGACCATCCTCGACGGCGTCGCCTTCGACGTCGCCCGCGGCGAGGTGGTGGCGATCGTCGGCGCCTCGGGCTCGGGCAAGAGCACCCTGCTGTCGCTGCTGGCCGGGCTGGACGCGCCCAGCACCGGCGCGGTGGAGCTCGACGGCGAGGCGATCTCGACGCTGGACGAGGACGGCCGCGCGCGGGTGCGCGGCGACAAGGTCGGCTTCGTGTTCCAGAACTTCCAACTGCTGCCCTCGCTGACCGCGCTGGAGAACGTGATGCTGCCGCTGGAGCTGCGCGGCGACGGCGATGCCGAGGCGCCGGCGCGCGAGATGCTGCGCAAGGTCGGCCTCGGCGAGCGCCTCGACCACTATCCGAAGCAGCTCTCGGGCGGCGAGCAGCAGCGCGTGGCGCTGGCGCGCGCGTTCGTGACCAGGCCGTCGCTGCTGTTCGCCGACGAGCCCACCGGCAACCTCGATACGAACACCGGGCAGGCGATCATTGAACTGCTGTTCGCGATGAACGCCGATGCCGGTACCACCCTGGTGCTGGTGACCCACGACGACCACCTCGCCGAGCGCTGCCACCGCACGCTGCGGCTGGACGGCGGCCGGCTGGTCGCGGACGAAACGCGTTGAGCCGCTCACGGAAATCACGAAATGCCCGTCATCCCCGCGAAGGCGGGGATCCATGGACGTTACGCCCTCGGAAGGCAAGGCCCATGGATGACCAGACACGAGGTCTGTTGAAGGGCGATTCCGGCCTTCGCGGGAATGACGAGCAAAAGCCCCGGTCGTTCGGGGGGCCGGCTTCATGAACACGCTCTCCCTCGCCTGGCGCCAGCTGCGCCGCGACATCAAGGCCGGCGACATCCGCATCCTGTTCGCCGCGCTGGTGCTGGCGGTGGTGGCGGTGACCGCGGTCGGCTTCGTCACCGATCGCGCCGGGCGCGCGCTGGCGATGGAGGCCAACCGCCTGCTCGGCGGCGACGCGCTGGTGCGCGGCGACGCGCCGATCGCCGGCGTGATCGACGAAGCCGCGAACGCGCCGGGCCTGCGGCGCACGCAGACCGTCGAACTCGACAGCATGATCCGCGTCGGCAGCGGTAGCGATGCGCAGCTGCGCCTGGGCGACCTGCGCGCGCTGGGCGAGGGATTCCCGCTGCGCGGCGTGTTCCGCATTGTCGGCGCGGACGGCGTCGAGCGCGAAGCCGCCGCCGTGCCCGAGCCCGGTACGCTGTGGCTCAGCCGCGCCGGCGCCGACACCCTCGGCGCACGCATCGGCGACAGCGTCGGCATCGGCACGCGCGAGCTGCGCCTGGCCGCGCTGGTGGCGCAGGAGCCGGATGCGTCGATCGACTACTTCAACGTCGCGCCCAAGGCCTTCCTCAATCTCGCCGACCTCGCATCGACCGGACTGGTGCAGGAAGGCAGCCGCATCCGCCTTCGATTGGTGGTGGCGGGCGACGCCGCGGCGGTGGAACACTTCACCGCGACTGCGCGTGACAACCTCGCTCGCGGCCAGCGCATCGAGACGATCACCGACGCGCGCCCGGAAGTGCGCTCAGCGCTGGACCGCGCCGGCCGCTTCCTCGGCCTCGCCGCGCTGGTGTCGGTGGTGCTGGCCGCGGTCGCGGTGGCGATGGCCGCGCGCCGGCACAGCGAGCGCCACCTTTCCGGCGTGGCGGTGATGCGCTGCCTCGGCGCGCAGCAGCGCACCCTGGTCGGGATCCATGTCGGCGAACTGCTGCTGCTCGGGTTGATCGCCTGCACCGTCGGCGTGGCGATCGCGTTCGCGCTGCAGTGGTCGGTCGCGGGCTGGCTGGCGCAGGCGCTCAAGGTCGAGATTCCGCCGGCGAGCCTGTGGCCGGCGCTGCGTGGCTACGGTGTCGGCCTCGTCGTATTGCTCGCCTTCGGCGCGCCGCCGGTGCTGGCGCTGCGCCGCGTGCCGGCGCTGCGCGTGCTGCGGCGCGACCTCGATGGCGCCGAGCCGAGCGCGTGGATCGTCGCGCTCGCGGCCCTGGGCGGGCTTGGCGCGCTGCTGTGGTGGCAGGCCGGCTCGGCGACGCTGGCGATCGCGATGCTGGTCGGCATCGTCGCCACGCTGGCGGCGCTGGCCTTGATCGCCTGGGCCCTGATCGTCGCCGTGCGCCGGCTGCGCACGCGGCTGCGTGGCGCGCTGCGCTACGGCCTTGCCAACGTCAGCCGTCGCGCCGGCACCAGCATCGCCCAGGTCAGTGCGCTGGGCCTTGGGTTGATGGCGCTGTTGCTGCTGACCTTCGTGCGCACCGACTTGCTCGACCGCTGGCAGCTGTCGCTGGCGCAGGACGCGCCGAACCGCTTCATCATCAACGTGCAGGACGACCAGATCGCGCCGGTGCGCGAGTTCATCGCGTCGCAGGGCGTGGCCGAACCGGTGCTGTTCCCGATGATCCGCGCGCGCCTGGTCGAGCACAACGGCCGCGCGGTGAGCGGCGCGGACTATGCCAACCGCACCGGCGATGCCGACGAGGACCGCCAATCGCAGCGGCGCGCCGAGCGCGAGTTCAACCTGTCGATGGCGGCCGCGTTGCGCGACGACAACCGGGTGACCGCCGGCACCTTCTGGCAGGGCACGCCGGCGACGCCGGAGCTCTCGGTGGAGGAAGACTTCGCCAAGGGCCTGGGCTGGAAGATTGGCGACCGCATCTCCTTCGACATCGCCGGCCAGCGCTTCGAAGCGCCGATCACCAGCCTGCGCAGCGTCGACTGGGAAAGCTTCCAGCCCAACTTCTTCGTGCTCGCCTCGCCTGGCGCGCTGGCCGGCTACCCGGCCAGCCACATCACCGCGGTGCAGGTGCCGCCGGAGCGCACGCGCTTCACCGCCGAACTGGTGCAGCGATTCCCGAACCTGTCGGTGATCGATGTCGACGCGGTGCTGGCGCAGGTGCGCTCGACCGCCGACCAGGTCTCGACCGTGGTGCAGGTGGTGTTCTGGTTCTCGCTCGCCGCCGGCGTGCTGGTGCTGCTGGCCGCGGTCAGCGCCAGCCAGGACGAGCGCCTGCTCGAGGGCGGGGTGATGCGTGCGCTCGGCGGCAGGCGAGGGCAGTTGCGCATGGCGCAGGTCTCGGAGTTTGCCGCGATCGGCTTGCTGGCGGGCCTCGTCGCCGCGATCGCCGCGTCGATCCTGTCCGGCGTGGTCGCCGAGCAGGTGTTCGACCTGCCGTGGCGCCCGAACTGGAAGCTGGCTGCGGTCGGCAGCGCGGTCGGCGTGGCGGTGACCCTGCTCGCCGGCCTGTTCGCCACCCGCAAGGTGCTCGATGCGCCGCCGTCGGCGACGCTGCGCGAGTTGCAGGGCTGACCGCCGCCATGCAGGACATCGAATTCCGGCTCGAACGCGAGCACGTCGAACTCAACCAGTTGCTCAAGCTGTGCGGCGTCGTAGACAGCGGCGGCGCCGGCAAGGCGCTGGTGTCGAGCGGTGCGGTACGCGTGGACGGCGTAGTGGAGTTGCGCCGGACCTGCAAGATCCATGCGGGGCAGGTGGTCGAACTCGAAGGCGCGCGGATCCACGTTTCCGCGTAGGAGCGGGCCATGCCCGCGACCCATGGTGCCGGGGCACCATGCGGCGCAGTCGCGCCCATGGGGCGCTCCTACAGCGCTTTCAGCCCTCCCAGCGCCTCAACACCAGGCTGGCATTGGTACCGCCGAAGCCGAAGCTGTTCGACAGCGCCGTGCGCAACGGCGCGTCGCGGCTTTCGCGCGCCAGCGGCAGATCGGCCGCTTCCGGATCGACGTTGTCGACGTTGATCGAGCCGGCGATGAAGCCGCGCTGCAGCATAAGCAGGCAGAAGATCGCCTCGTGCACGCTGGTCGCGCCCAGCGAGTGGCCGGTCAGCGACTTGGTCGAGGAGAACGGCGGCATGGCGTCGCCGAACACGGTGCGCATCGCGCGCAGTTCGCTGACGTCGCCGACCGGGGTCGAGGTGCCGTGGGTGTTGACGTAGTCGATGCCGCCGTCGAGGCCGTCGATCGCCATGCGCATGCAGGCGATGGCGCCGTCGCCGGAGGGCGCGACCATGTCGACGCCATCGGAGCTGGCACCGTAGCCGACCAGTTCGCCGAGGATGGTCGCGCCGCGCGCCTGCGCGTGATCGAGGCTCTCGAGCACCAGCGCGCCGCCGCCGCCGGCGATGACGAAGCCGTCGCGGCCGGCGTCGTACGGCCGCGAGGCGCGCTCGGGCGTGTCGTTGTACTTGGTCGACAGCGCACCCATGGCGTCGAACAGGGAGGCCATGCCCCAGTGCGCCTCTTCGCCGCCGCCGGCGAAGACCACGTCCTGCAGGCCGCCCTGGATCTGCTGCGCGGCGACCCCGATACAGTGCGCGGAGGTGGCGCAGGCCGAGGAAATCGAATAGTTCAGGCCCTTGATGCCGAAGGCCGTGGCCAGGCAGGCGGAGACCGTGGAGTTCATCGTGCGCGTGACCTGGTAGGGCCCGATGCGGCGCACGCCCTTCTCGCGCAGCACGTCGGCCGAGCCGATCAGGTTCTCCGGCGAGCCGCCGCCCGAGCCCATGATCAGGCCGGTGCGCGGGTTGGACACCTGCGTCGGGTCGAGGCCGGACTGGGCGACCGCGTCCCTCAGCGCCAGGTAGGCGAACGCCGCGGCGTCGCCCATGAAGCGCAGCAGCTTGCGGTCGATCAGCGCCTCCAGATCAACCTGCGGGCGGCCCGAGACGTGGCTGCGCAGCCCCATCTGCGCGTGCGAGGCGTCATGGCGGATGCCGGAGCGGCCGTCGCGCAACGATGCGGCGACGGTATCGAGGTCGTTGCCGATGCACGAGACGACGCCCATGCCCGTGACCACCACGCGGCGTCCGCCGGAGTTCAGGCTCATGCGTCGCCTTCCCGCTTGAACAGGCCCACGCGCAGGTCGTTGGCCGCGTAGATTTCCTTGCCGTCGCAGTACATGCGCGCGTCGGCGATGGCCATGATCAGCCGGCGCTTGACCAGGCGCTTGATGTCGATCTCGTAGCGCACCAGCTTGGCGTCCGGGCCGACTTCGCCGGTGAACTTGACCTCGCCCGAGCCCAGCGCGCGGCCGCGGCCGGGGAGCTGCTGCCAGGTCATGAAGAAGCCGACCAGTTGCCACATCGCATCCAGCCCGAGGCAGCCGGGCATCACCGGGTCGCCCCGGAAGTGGCACTGGAAGAACCACAGGTCCGGGCGGATATCGAGTTCGGCCTCGACCCGGCCCAGCCCGTGCGGGCCGCCGTCGTCGTCGATATGGGTGATGCGGTCGAACATCAGCATCGGCGGCAGCGGCAGGCGGCCACTGCCCGGAGCGAAGAGGGTGCCTTCGCCGGAGGCGATCAGTTGTTCGTAGCTGAAGGAGTCCTTCATCGGGCCGGACGACTCGCGCGCTTCGGGTGGCCGCCCAGTATCGCGGAATTGGCGCCGTACTGCCCGTACGCTGGAGTAGGTTCCGGCCGGAAACGAAAACCGGGGTCAGAGGGAAACTGGGGTCAGAGTGCACTTTCCCCGACGATCTCGGACTCCGCCGCTGAAAGCCCGGGAAAGTGCACTCTGACCCCAGTTTCCCCAGTTTCCCCGGTTTCCGCAGCTACTTCGTCCGCCGCGCCAGGTAGTAGGCGGCCAGGTTGCCGATGCCGGCGGCGCCGAGCAGGATCGCGAACTGCCCCGGCGAGGGCTCGTTCCAGTTGAAGGCTTCGAGCAGGCCGAAGCCGACGGCGAGGCCGACCAGGATCACCCCCCAGCGCAGCGAGGCCTGGTGGCGGCGGGTTTCCTCGCCGTCGATGATCGCGCGCAGCATTTCTTCCGATCCGTTGGACTGGACCATCTGCTTGCGGGCGCGGGCGTCGACCACGGCCTTGATGGCCAGGTAGATGCAGATGAACAGGACGATGGGGATGAGGAATTCGAGTTCCATGAGCGTGGCCTTGGCGGCTGGGTGGGTGGGAAACAGCGGTCTCGGCGAAGGAGATACGGCCGGCGCGGGGGCGGTTGCACGAGGGAAGGGAAACGGGTGAGAAACGGGGGTCAGAGTGCACTTTCCCCCGACTCCAGCGGACGGCACTGCTGAAACCAAGGGAAAGTGCACTCTGACCCCCGTTTCTCACCCCCGATTCTCCTTGCAACCATCTGCGCCACCGGCGTATCCCTGTCGGCGATGCCTGCCCCCCCGGACCGCGCCGAAGACACCCTGCAGGCCGACCGCGCCCTGGTCGCGGCCGTGCTCGCCGGCGCGCCGGGCGCGTTCGAACGCCTGGTGCGCGACTACCAGGGCCTGTGCTGGCACGTGATCGACCGCATGGTGCGCCACCCCGAGGACACCCGCGAGCTGTGCCAGGAAGCCTTCCTGCGCGTGCACCAGGCCCTGCACCAGTACCGCGGCGAGAGCGCGCTGAAGTCGTGGATCGCCCAGGTCGCGTACTCCGTGGCCAGGCGCCATCTGGAGAAGAAACGCATCCCGATTGCGGACACGGTGGGCGACGACGATGGGCCGTCGCTGGTGGAATCCGTCGGTGACGGCTTCGACCTCGAGGCCGAGACCGCCGAAGGCGAGAGCGTCGCCCTGCTGCATGCCGCGATCGAGCGCCTGCCGCCGCTGCAGCGGACGCTGCTGAGCCTGTATCACCTGGAGGAACTGCCGATCGGCGAGATTTCACGCATCACCGGCCTCGCCGAAGGCACGATCAAGAGCCACCTGTTCCGCAGCCGCAAGCAGTTGCGCGGGCTGCTGGAGCCGACCCTGGGAGTCTTCGCCGCATGAACACCCCGCGCCCACCCCGTTCCACCGATGCGCATCCGGTCGACGAGCGCGATTGGCTCGCGCAGGAACGCGCCCTCCCCGATCCGTCCGGCGACCGCCGTGACGCCGTGCTTGCACGCGCCCTGCGCACGATGCCGGTGTCCCGCCCCCCTGCGGATTTCGCCGCGGAAGTGGCGCGGCTGGCGGCCGCCGGCTTTTCTACGCGAACCGCATTCAGTGATGCCCCCGTCTACGGAGGCAAGTCGTGGCTCAGCGTCGCAACCGTTCAGACGGGCGTCCGCATCGAAACTCCATCGCTGTACGACGAGATGGAGCCGTCGGCGGCACGTCTCGGGACCATCACGAACTTCTTCAAGTCGCAGGGCTATCGGACAGTGTCATTGCAGCCAGGCAACTATCGAAACGACATGCGGTTCCCTGACCCCTACGCGCGCGATCGCCAGTACGCCTTCAAGGACCTCCGCTACAACGGCCCCGCGTACGGCTACGTCGGGGTCCCCGACCAACATTCACTGCGGGTCTTCACTGAAGACGTTCTGTCGCAGGAGCGTGGCCCGACCTTCATGTTCTATTTGTCGATCTCGACGCATCATCCCTTCCCGAGCATTCCGTTCGAAGGCGGTGGGCCGTGGCCCTCTATCCCGGGTGTGGAAGCGATTCCGGCGGACGGCGCACACCGGGCGTACTTCAACACTGTTGAGTACGAGTGGAGGTGCTTGCTCGAGTTCATCGACCGCGTCGCGGACGACGACGCAGTGTTCTTCATCATCGGAGATCATCAGCCGCTGCTCGAGCGAACGATGGACGATGTTCAGGAACTCACCGTGTTGCAGTCGTCGAACACGCCGGTGCACGTGATTTCCCGCAACGCGGCGTTTCTCCAGCGGTTCGAGAAGTACGGCTTTCAGCCTGGCCTCGCCCCCCCGCCGGGAACAGGCGGGCTGCGGCACGAGGGGCTTGCGTCGCTCTTCGTGCACGAGTTCGTCGGTCAGTTCGGCGGTGAAGCCCAACAGCGTCATACACAGTACTACCCAGATGGCATCGGTCTAGGCGGGCTCGTCGCTCCGGCGTCAAGAGACGTAGGTGCCGGCTCCGAGCGCGACGGCGCACAAGAGCAGCAAGGCCGCTGACGCTGGGACTGCCGCGCTCCGCGCTCGGGTGCTGAGCATCGTCGCCAGCGTCACGAACAACG
>ENA-UOUJ01001715-UOUJ01001715.1-activated-sludge-metagenome-genome-assembly--contig:-NODE-1715-length-11010-cov-3.157462_pt1 | contig 11010 bp, 8 predicted proteins | sample MGYA00249839_ERZ747224 | MGnify/ENA primary metagenome ERZ747224 (study PRJEB28782, sample SAMN03220277) | activated sludge metagenome | biome: wastewater; feature: sewage sludge; material... | reverse complement strand
TCCTTAATATTTTCTCACCCGGTTCCGCGAGGGCCGAAGAGAAGATCGAATTTCAAACCCGTAAGATGCACATCGGATCGGTGTCTTTGACCGTCGAGGTCGCGGACACGCCCGAGCGCCAGTCCCGAGGGCTCATGTTCCGCCAAGAACTGAAGAACGGGCACGGGATGATCTTTATTTTCCCGCTCGAGAAAATCCAATCGTTCTGGATGAAGAACACCTTCGTCCCCCTCGACATCGGCTTCTTCGACCAGAACAAGAAGCTCGTCGATATCCAGCAAATGGAAGCGGTCGGAAGCGTGATGGAAGTGCCGAAAAGCTATCGGTCCCGGGCCCCCGCCATGTACGCGCTCGAAGTGCCGCGAGGGTGGTTCGCGAAGATGAAGATCAAAGAAGGCGTCGTCTTTCGTCTCGACTGAGGTCGGGATTCGCCGACTCGACCGGACCTCGGTCGAACCATAAACAATTTGCAAGGGTTATAAAGTATGCTCTAATTGGAGCACAGGGACGAAAGAACAGAAGGTTCTCGTCCACCATCGCGATAACCATCACGGATGAGTGGTAAAGGGTGAGTGGTATGAAAAAAAGCATCTTTGGATTCGGCGGAGCACGTCTTCTTTTGGCGTTGGCCGCTTTCGGAATGGTCTTTCAGCTGACAGGTTGCACTTCGGGCGGCGAACAGAACGATGTCGAAGCCGTTCAAGACGTGGAAGGTTTGGACACGGCCGCCTCCATTGACGGTGGCGGAGACGACGCGCTTCTCAGCGATTCTCTCCCCGAAGACGCTCTCGGTTCCGATGTGGCCGCCGCACCGTCCGCCCTGGATGAAGCGACGACGGACACCTCGATGGCGACGACCGAACCTCCGAGCATGGTGGCGGACGAAATGCCTCCGACCGACACGGCCATGGACTCGACTTCCGTTGAAGAGCCGATGAACGAGATTTCTTCGACGGAAACGCCGGTTGAAGAACCCGCTCCGGAGCCGGCTCCCCCAAAGGTCAATATCCCCTTGCAGAAAGTGGCCGCGACTCCTTGGAAGTCAGGCGGTCGTTGGGTCAACGCGGTTTACTTCGCGCGTCCCGGCGATACCCTTTCCGGCATCAGCCAAACGATTTACGGTGAAGATCACTCGGAAGAGCTTCAAAAAATCAATCCGACTTATAAATCCCGCGAGCCCCGCCCCGGAGACAAAGTTTACTACAGCTCCATGAAACGTCCGGATGACGGCACTCAGGTTCTCACCTGGCACGAGGAAAACAGCCAAACTCCTCAGATTTATGTCGCGAGGTCGGGAGACAACATTCGAACTCTTTCGAAGGAACTCCTGGGGTATGACGGCGCGTGGAAAGAAGTTTGGTCTTCCAATGCGGCGGTCGAGTCCAAAGGAAACCTGGAAGAAGGCACCGAGCTTCGTTACTGGGCGTCGGCCGCTTCCGCCGCCGCTCCTTCCGAGCAGATCGCATCCGGCAATATGGAAGACAACCTTCCACCGCCTCCGGCGGAGCCGATGCCCGAAGCTCCTCCAATGGAAATGCCTCCGGCTCCGGATATGATGGCGGATGCGCCGCCGCCGTTGCCGGAAGACATGAATGCCATGCCGCCCCCTCCGGAACCCTCTCAGGCGATGAACGAGCTTCCTCCTCCTCCGCCGCCGATGGAGATGGCGCCGCCGCCACCTCCTCCTCCGCCCATGGATCAGAATCACTCCGTGGCCGGCGAGTCGGGCGCGATGGACGAGGATACGATGATGGCTTTGGGGACCGTGGCGATTGCGGCCGCTGCGATCGCGGGACTTCTGGTCGTCCGCCGCCGCCGAAAACAGAAAGAACTCGAGAATCAATTCGGAGACTCAACCCACGTCGGCACGTGATCGTGCCGACTCTTTGAGTTGAAGGGCGATTAGCCGACTTTTCTAAAGATATTGTCCAAAACGTTGCGGCGGCCATCACGGCCGTTCTCGACGAAATAAATCAAATCATCGACGATCTGAACGTCTCTGTTGCTGGTCGGGTGAAACTTCACTCCGCAACCGGCCGAATTCGTCCAAATGACGGTCGCCGCGATTTTCCGTTCACGTCCGGCAACAACGAAAGTCAGATTCAGTTTTTCGTTGGCGCGGAAGTTTTCCCCGCGGCATTCGAGAAACGCACCGGTCAGGCTGATGTTCTTCAGAACCGCGCTCGATGCTTGTCGCGCGTAGTTCTTCTTGAAGCTCACTTCAAGATGCAATGGTGTTCGTGGTGCGGGCGCATTTGTCATTTCCAAGCCCTCCTCCTCGTGGCTATGAGATTGAGGCAGTTCATAGGTCTTTTCGGAATTCTGTTGAAAAACCTTACACTTGAGAACCTCGCAATTTTTAAAAATCACAATATTTCGAGGACGGCATCCGTCACGAAAAAAACAAGTGATTTCGACATTTTATAAATCGGGATTTTGGTCCTGAGTTCCAAGCCTGGAGGGCCTCTCCTGATCTAAGTCCTGGTTTTCGGTTGACAAAAACAAGGGCTCTCTTCAAAAGTGAAGGAACCCTTCAAGGTAAGAAGCATCCCCATCTTCAATTTTAACTCGCTATCCGAGTCATCTTTTTGAAAAACCAGAGATCCATATAAGGAGATTCCTTTGTCCGACGAAAAAGAACAGCCGAGCTCCGAAAGCCCGAAGAAACGTTCGTCTCGTAGCAAAGCCGCCCTGACGGAAGCACCCGTTGAAAAAAACGAAACTCCCGCAGAGGCCCCCGCCGCCCCGGCGCCGATCGCCGCCGCGCCGGAAGCTTCGGCCCCCTCGGCCGGCCCTGACGGAGCCGCCACGCCGGCCGCCGCTCCCGCCGCCTCTCAGAACAATCAACAACAAGGTCAACAGCAGCAAGGAAATCGAGGCGGAGAGCGCCGAGAATTTCGCCGCTTCGACAACAGAAACAAAAATCAGTCCTTCAATAAAGGCGGTCACCAGCAAAAACGCGACTTCCGCGACCGCGACCGTGATCACAACCGCGATCACAATCGGAACGATCGCAACCGCCATTATCAACAAGACGACGGTCTTCCGGGAATGGACGGCGGCATGGACAACATGCCCGAGCCGGATCTGAACGACATTCAACTGACGGACGAGGAAAAAACATGGCTGAGCTCGAAGGACTTGAAGTCCAAGAGCATCACCCAGATGACGGACCTCGCTTTCAAACTGAAAATCGAAAACGCGGCGGGCATGCGCCGTCAGGATATGATCTTCGAAATCCTGAAACGTTCGGCTCGCCTGGGTGTGGACATTTACGGCTCCGGCGTTCTCGAAATTCTGCCGGACGGTTACGGTTTCTTGCGCTCCCCGGATTACAACTATCTTCCGGGTCCCGACGATATTTACGTGATCCGCCGTTTCGGTCTGCGTACCGGTGACACCATCACGGGCACGGTTCGCCCTCCGAAAGAAGGCGAGCGCTACTTCGCTCTCTTGAAAGTCGACACCCTGAACTTCGAGGCGACCGAAGAAGGAAAAGGAAAAATCCTTTTCGAAAACTTGACGCCGCTTTATCCGAATCAGCGCTTGAAGCTCGAGCACAATCCGGGCGACTACACCACCCGCGTCGTCGACCTCATGTCTCCGATCGGAAAAGGTCAGCGCGCTTTGATCGTCGCTCCTCCGAGAACCGGGAAAACGGTTCTCATGCAGCACATCGCGAACGCGATCACCGCCAATCATCCGGAAGTGAAGCTCATCGTTCTTCTGATCGACGAGCGTCCGGAAGAAGTGACCGACATGCAGCGGACCGTGAAAGGCGAAGTGGTTTCTTCCACCTTCGACGAACCGCCGACCCGTCACGTTCAGGTCGCGGAAATGGTTCTCGAGAAAGCGAAACGTTTGGTCGAGCACAAACACGACGTCGTGATCCTGCTCGATTCGATCACCCGTCTCGCCCGCGCTTACAACACGGTCGTTCCACCAAGCGGAAAGATCCTCTCCGGTGGTGTGGACTCCAACGCCCTTCACAAACCGAAGCGCTTCTTCGGAGCGGCACGGAACATCGAAGAAGGCGGTTCTTTGACGGTCATCGCGACGGCCTTGATTGACACGGGCTCCCGCATGGACGAAGTCATCTTCGAGGAGTTCAAAGGAACCGGTAACTCCGAGATCCATTTGGACAGAAAGCTCATGGAAAAACGGATCTTCCCGTGCATGGACATCAACAAGTCCGGAACTCGTAAAGAGGATCTCCTGATCGATAAGGCGGATTTGAACCGTCTCTGGATCCTCCGCAAGGTGCTGGCTCCGATGAACGTGGTCGACGCCATGGAGTTCCTGATCGACAAAGTTCAGGCTTCTAAAACGAATACGGACTTCCTGAAGTCCATGAACAGCTGAAGAGTCAAAAAAGTCATTTGAGGCGCCGCCGAAGAGATTCGGCGGCGGTTTTTTTATTCCCGCCAGTAGTAGGCAAGCCCGCAAAGGGCGGTCCCGATTCCCCAAATGGGAAGAGGGCTCATCGTAAAAAGCGGGTAGATCATCAAAAGCAATCCGATCACCATGACCTTGTGATTGGTCTGTTTTTTCCCCTTCCGGAAAAGCCAAATTCCGATGATCCCGAAAAGAAATCCGCCCACCAGAGTCCATGGCGAGAAGCTGCTGAGTAGCTCCAAGTTGCTGTCATTGAACCGATTGAGTTGCTCCAGAGTGGTTTCGTCCATCGCCCTTTCAGGCTACGCCTGGGGCCCGTCTCCTTACAAAGGCAAAGAGGGAGCCGCCCACGAGGTTTGGACCTGGAAGAAGTTCACATTCAGGGCAAAAAAGGGGTTGGCAGGCTCAACCCCCTGTGTTAGATCCTTTCGGTTTCCGCATGAATTTGTAGCAAAGGAATTTGAGATGAAAAAAGACATTCATCCTAAGGTCAATCAGGTCGTTTTCCGGGATATCTCCTGTGATTACGAGTTCTTGGGAACTTCGACCCTGACCTCGAAAGAAACCGCGAAATGGGAAGGCAAAGAATACCCTCTCATCAAAGTTGAAATCTCTTCCGCTTCCCACCCGTTCTATACCGGCAAACAGCGTGTGATGGATACCGAGGGTCGCATCGACCGCTTCAAGAAGAAATACGGTCGTAAGTAGCTCTTCTCAGACCCTGCGGCGAAAGCGGCGGGGCCGGATGTTGAAAAAAATGCGGTGCTCTTCGAGCTCCGCATTTTTTTTAAGTGAAACTCGGACGGGAAGGACCCGATGTTTTCGAAACTGGACGAAGTAGAATCCCGGTACGAGCAGGTGAATATGTCCCTGCAAAGGCCCGACATTGCCTCGGATCAGAAGCAATATCGCGCCCTCATGAAGGAACTGGCCGAGCTTGAAAAAGTCGTGGTTCTTTACCGTGATTTCAAAAAGAAAAAGTCCAGCCTCGAGGCGAACAAAGAGCTTTTCACGGCCGAGTCCGATTCTGAAATGCGCGAGCTTCTGCGTGAAGAAATCAAAGATCTCGAAGCCGAGCTTCCGGGGATCGAGGAAAAACTCAAAATCGCTCTGATCCCGAAAGATCCGAACGACGATAAGAACGTCCTCCTCGAGATCCGAGCCGGTGCGGGAGGCGACGAGGCTTCCTTGTTCGCCGATGAACTGTTTCGCGCTTATGTGAAATATGCGAGCAACCAAGGCTGGAAAGTCGAAATGCTTTCTTTCAGCGAAGGAAACGTCGGCGGGGCGAAAGAGGTCATCGCGAGCGTCAGCGGCGATTCGGTCTTTTCCAAATTGAAATTCGAATCGCGTGCACACGTCGACGATCACGGTGGCGGTGATTCCGGAAGCGGATCCCACCGAAGTGAAGCTCAATATGATCGAGATCCGGGTGGACGTCATGCGGGCGAGCGGAGCCGGCGGTCAGTCCGTCAACAGGACGGAGTCCGCGGTCAGGCTCACTCACCTTCCGACCGGGATCCAGGTTCACTGTCAGGAGGGGAAATCCCAGACGGCGAACAAAGAACGGGCCTTCCAGATTGTACTCGAAACTCCTCACTCTCGAAGAGGAAAAGGCCCGTCAAAACGCCTCCGATCAGCGCTTGGAGCAGATCGGAACCGGAGACCGCTCCGAGCGGATCAGGACCTACAACTTTCCGCAAAGCCGCATCACGGACCATCGAATCGGCCTGACAACCCACCAGATTGATGCTGTCATGGCGGGAGCGCTTGAGAACCTGATCGATCCGCTGATCGCCCACTTCCAAGCGGAAGCATTGAAGCAACAAACCAACTAAGACGGGCTCTCATCGGGTTCGCAAGACTTCAGGATGAAGCTCAAAGACGTCCTTGAAAAAACCAGCCAGTTCTTCCGGGAAAAAGGTTTTCCGTCCGCTCGCTTGGATGCCGAGATCCTGCTCGCGCACGGTCTTGGGATCGAGCGCATTCGTCTGTACCTGGATTTCGATCGTGAACTCGCGCCGTCGGAACTGGATCGCTGCCGCGAGTTCGTGAAACGACGGACCCAAGGCGAACCCGTCGCCTACATCATCGGCTACAAGGACTTCTACAACTCCCGATTCAAAGTCACCTCCGACGTTTTGATCCCTCGGCCTGAGACGGAACAGATCGTCGAAGAAGCGATCGAGTGGTGCAAGCGAAACGAACTGACGAATCCACGGATCGTGGATCTAGGGACGGGCTCGGGCTGCCTCGGGCTCAGCGTCCTCAAGGAAGTTCCGTCGGCTCGTTTGCTCGCCGTCGACGTCAGCGCGAAGGCGCTCGCGGTGGCGAAAGAAAACGCGGAGGCTCTGGGTCTTCTGGATCGCGTGACTTTCGTGGAAGCGGATGCCGGAGATCCCGCGAGCGTCTCCATGGGATTGGAGGCGGCCGGATTCGAAGAAATGGATCTGCTGTTGTCGAATCCGCCCTATATCGCGAAAGCCGACGAGCGCGTGGAAAAAGACGTTCATCGGTTCGAACCCCATCTCGCTCTATATGCGGAAGAAGACGGACTCTCGGCCTTGAAGGCGTGGATAAGTCTGTGGAGAAAATATTTAGGCCGTCCCGGCATCTCGATGATGGAGATGGGAACGGGTCAAGGCGAAGCCTTAAAAAAACATTATTCCGATTTCGGTTTTTCGGATGTCCAGGTTTTGAAGGATCTTGCCGGACACGATCGCGTGATCAAAGGAGTGCAGCATGGATAAAATGGTCATCAACGGCGGAAAAGTTCTGCGGGGCGAAGCGAAAACCAGCGGCGCTAAAAACGCGGCCCTCCCCATTCTGTTCTCCACTCTTCTGGCTCCGGGAAAACATCGCTTCACGAACGTGCCGCGACTCATGGACATCGATTCAACGAGTGCCCTCTTGGAAAGCCTTGGTTGCAAGGTCACCCGGGACGGAAACAATTTGGACGTGGAGGTCGGAGAGCTGACGTCCATCGAAGCCCACTACGATCTGGTCCGGAAAATGCGCGCCAGCATTCTGTGTTTGGGGCCCGTTCTGACCCGCTACGGTCAGGCCGTCGTGTCCCTGCCCGGCGGTTGCGCCATCGGAACGCGTCCGATCGACCTGCATTTGGACGGGATGAAAGCCTTCGGCGCGGAAATCGAACTCAAAGAAGGATATGTCCGCGCGACGGCGAAAAAACTCAAAGGCTGCACTTTCTTGTTTGAAACCGCGACCGTCGGAGGAACCGAAAACCTGATGATGGCGGCGACGCTGGCGGAAGGAACCACGGTTTTGGAAAACGTCGCCAAGGAACCGGAGATCGTCGATTTGGCGGAATATCTCAACAAAATGGGTGCGAAGATCACCGGTCACGGTACGAGCATCATCACCATCGAGGGCGTGAAATCCCTGAAGCCCGCCGAGCACCGGATCATGCCGGACCGGATCGAAGCCGGGACTTTGTTGATCGCGGGAGCCATCACCGGCGGCGACGTGAAAGTCACCCATTGCCGTCCGAAAGATCTCGAAGCCTTGATTCTGAAAATGCGCGAATCGGGGTTCGAAATCGAAACGGGTGAAGATTGGGTTCGCGTACTTCCGGCGAAATCTTGGAAAAGCGTCGACGTCACGACGGCCCCCCATCCCTTGTTCCCGACCGACCTTCAGGCTCAGTTCATGGCGCTGATGGCGGTGGCGGAAGGAACCTCCGTCATCACGGAAACTATTTTCGAAAATCGTTTCATGCACGTCCAGGAGCTCGTCCGTCTCGGAGCCGAGATCATTCCGAAAACCCGCGTCGCGGTCGTTCGCGGTCACAAAAACGGTCTGACGGCGGCCCCCGTGATGGCGACGGATCTGCGCGCCAGCGCGTCCCTGGTGCTGGCGGGTCTCGTCGCCAAAGGGGAAACCGTGGTGAATCGCATTTATCACCTGGATCGCGGCTACGAAAATCTCGAGGCCAAGCTGGTTGCTCTGGGCGCCGACGTCCGCCGCGCGGATTGAGTTTTAAATAAAAAAAGCCTCAGTCCTGGAGGGGGGATGGACTGAGGCTCAGAGGGTCTGAAGCGAATCTTTCGCTTCTTGAAATCATTCGGCCCCGGAATCGGCTTTCGAGTCTTCGAGGAGGGGGTCGACGAAGTCACGTCATTTGAAAAGCCGGAGCCGATATATCAACAAATCAAAAAAGCCGAATCAGCGAACCGAAACTGCTTTTACCGAGCTTGTGGATTTCGTTGAGACTTGAGCTCGTGCCATGGCTGCCAGTGTGAGAACAAACAAGATGTAGGCGGCAATCAGGGTATTACGAGTCACTCAACGATCTCCTCAAGCTGCTAAGCCGTCTCAAATTGCAACGCTCGTGCCAGGTCTGGATAAGGCTCAAATAAAATCTATTCGGGTTTGAGCAAGGGGAACGGGACGAAAGCCGATTCCAAAACGAGTTTCTGATTCCATTTTGGAACTGTCTTCTGGACCTAGAGAGGGGCTCGGGCTCTTTTCAGGATCAGGACTCCGATAAAGAGGAAAACCCCCCTAAAATAAATCAGTTATGCAGCATAAGGTGCAATGGATCCTTCGGGATGAAAATGGAGTTCTGCAAGGGCCTCTGGAGACCGACGTCGTTCTACGGATGATTCGGGAAGGGCAACTGACGGGGTCGGAAATGATCTCTCAGTATCCGCAAGGCCAATGGTCTTTCGTTTCCCGTCGTCCGGAGTTCTACGATGTTTTGCTCGAGGCTCTCGAAGGAGCCGTGCGCTCGGAAAACCGTCAGGCTCAGAAGGTGATGACGGAAGAAACGATCTTCATGCCGCCGCCTCCGACGCCGGAACCCAAAAAAGAAAACCTTCTCGTCCCGGCTTCACCCACGCCTCCTCCGTCCCAGCCTCTGCCCGTCGCGCCGAAGCCGTCGTTTTCGGGAAAGGTGATCGAGCTTAAAAAAATATCCGAGTTGAAAACGGCCGCGCTTTTCAAAGGATCGAAGATCCCGTTGATTCTCCTCGGCGCGGCGATTCTGCTTCTTTTGCTGGTGATCGTGATGCCCGGCGGAGAGGCGCCTTCGGATAAGGTGGTTTTGATCGCGCCTGGAAAAGCGAGTTCCCCGCTGACGGAAGCCGAGATCAAAAAACGCTACGGCGCGATCGAACGCGACACGTTCGAGGACTACGTCGAAGCGCAGAACAAGCTCGTGACTTTGATCGAGGGCGCGCCGTCCAATTTGGAAATCCGCTCGATCCTGTGTTTCGTCTACAAGGAACTTTGGCCGTTCACGAACCAGGATGCCACGGATCAAAAAGTGGTGACCTCGTTCACACAGTCGACGCGCGTGATGGACGTGACGAGTCCCTTCGGAAACTTCTGCGAAAGCGTGAAGCTTCTGACGTCGGGACGCTACCGGGAAGCGCGCGGGACCGTGGACAGTTTGCTTGAAAATTACGACAACTTTTCGATGCGGCCGGTGGTCTATTCGATCAAGGGCGAAATCCTTGAGAACGACAAAGAGTTCGTGATCGCGGCCCGTTACTATGAACGCGCCTCCCAGGACTGGGAGCGCTGGGTGAAGCCGCGAATTCGCATGGGCTTTACTTATTTGAAAACGCGGGAGTACCCGAAGGCCGGCGAAATGTTTCGTTCGGTTCTGAGCAAGAACTCTTCGCACAAAGCCGCCCGGATCGGACTTGGGTTCACCGAGTATTACGGCTTTCGCCAGTACGACAACGCCTTGAAGCTTCTCGGGGCGGCCTTGAACTCCGGTGATCGCGTCGCTCGGCCGTTGGAGGGCGAGGGTTGGCAGGTCTATTCGGAACTTCTGATCGATCGAGGCCAGAAAAGGGACGCTTTGCGAGCGGCTGAAAAAGCCTATCAGATCAACCCGAACAACGAACAGGCTCGTCAACTGATCCTGCGTCTCGGTGGATCGGACAAAATCAAAACGGACGGAAATCAAAACAACGAATTGATCCTCTTGGGGGATCAGTACGTGCGTCAGGGAGACTGCCTGTCCGCCCAGGCGGAGTTCAAAGCGGCCTTCGAGATCGACAACAAAAACGCGCTGGCCGCCTTGAAGGCCGCGAAATGCCTTTGGCAGCTCAACCAAAGCTACGAAGCCATCGAATGGTTGAATAAATCCATCAAGGCGGACTCAAAGCTCGTTTCCGCTTATGTCCTGCAGTCGGACTATATGGCTCAGCGATACGATTTCAACGCCGCCGCCCAGGCTTTGAACAATGCGACCCGAATGGTTCCGAACAACCATGAAGTGCTGCGGGGAATGGCCCTCCTGGAGCTTCGGAAGAACAACATGCAAGGGGCCGTGAACTATGCCCTGCGTTCGATGAAAATCTACGACGCCGATATCGAAACCTACATTCTTTTGTCGAAAGCCAATCTCGCGATGGCTCTTTCCAATCATTCGTCGGCGAAGAAAGACATCGAGCGCCGAGAGACGGCGGTCCGGGACGCGATTCGTTACGCGACCAAGGCGATCGAACTCGACGCCACGAATCCCGAGGCGCAGATGGCCTACGCCCGGATGCTTTCGGCGACGAACGGGACGGACAGCGCCGTCGACTATCTTCAGGAGATGATCAAACGCTACTCCTATTCGTTCGAATACCGCCTGGC
>ENA-UOUJ01001714-UOUJ01001714.1-activated-sludge-metagenome-genome-assembly--contig:-NODE-1714-length-11014-cov-2.800712_pt1 | contig 11014 bp, 9 predicted proteins | sample MGYA00249839_ERZ747224 | MGnify/ENA primary metagenome ERZ747224 (study PRJEB28782, sample SAMN03220277) | activated sludge metagenome | biome: wastewater; feature: sewage sludge; material... | reverse complement strand
TTTTCGGAAGTAAATTATTGGATAAAATCATAGATATTAACCATCATCTCGTACTAAAACTCTCAGATACCATAGCTTCATTTACACTAGATTTTGCCAAGCATTCTAGAGTTTTGAAAGGATATTATAAAAATACCGTAGAGGTATTACCCATAGTAGAACTGAATAAGAAACATATAATCAAAATAAACGAGTTAGAGAATTCTCCCCATCCTCGAATCGGCATGGCGACTAGAATTGCAGCGGATAAAGGTATCGACTATTTGGTAAATGCATTGCCATTAATTTGGAAGAAATATCCGACAGCCGAGTTAATCATAGTTGGATCTATTAACGCAGTGGGAGAAGAAAAGTATTTAGAAAAACTCAAACCATTGTTTAAGAAATATGAAGAAAAAATACATTTGTTAGGACAAATAGATCCAAACGCAATGCCTTATTATTTTAAAAACATTGATGTTTTAGTTGTGGCCAGTACAAACTCTACCGAGGCTTTTGGCATGGTACAAGTTGAAGCTATGCTAGAGGGGACACCAGTTGTGGCTACCGATTTGCCGGGTGTCAGAGTACCCATTAAAACAACTGGTATGGGTGAAATTGCAAAAATTGCTGATAGTGAAGATTTAGCGAAGAAAATTATCAGTGTGTTAAGCAATGCTAAATCCTACTCCATGGACACTCTCCATAAATTCAATAAACAAAGTGTGATTGAGACAAACCTGAATTTATATAAAGACTTGTTGAAAAGAGATGAATAAATCGATACTGAAGAAATACCTACCATTCCTAACCTTCATCATCTTCTGTATTTATATTATCACCATAGAACTTTCATATTATTTTGATTCCTCATTAGGAAAAATAGGGGTTGTATTATGGTATATGTTGGGAGTCCTACTTATCACGCACACTATTCTTGAACTTTTCAGTTTACTGAAAAAAGTATCTAAAGGCCATTTCATAGTACCACTTGTTATTTTTCTAATATTAAATGTTGTTGGAATCTTCTATATGGCCAGGCCTGAAAACATAAGCTTGGAAGCGACCCAACAGGTAAGTTGTGCAATTAATAATTTCTCAGTTTCGGAAGACTGGGGATATTTTCAAAATTGCTTTCTAGGTTACCCTGCAAGACAATTTTTAATGCCTTTAATTCCTAGCTTAGTTGGTAAAAGTGTCTTCACACTACATCTAGGTAACTATATATACTTCCTAATTGGCCAAGTCTTATTTTTATCGGTCTCAGCAAAATGGATTTCCCCGACTAAAAAAATCCAGGTGTATTTGGTTTCGATGTTATTAATCATTCCTTTTCATTTTCATTTTTTTAACTACTTAAATCTAACCTTCGAACAAGCATTTTATCCAATCGGACTCGGGTTAATTTTGTTTTCAACTTTGTTGAATATGAAGTTACAGATTAACGTCCGCAATATTTTGATTTTCCTAATTTCGGGATTACTTATAATCTCTTCATACACAACTGCACTTGCATATATTCCACTAATATTTTTATTCGGATTGTATTTCCTAATAATACAGAAATCTAGTAAAAAGCATAAAACAATAATTTTGTCATCACTAATTACACTGGCCGTGTCATTAGTAGTATCACTCGCATACAGAGGGGACTTGCGGTTTGAAAATAATAAGGAAGTTCTGGACAAAGAAAAAACGGAGCTAATTGTTCGAACAATCTTCGGGCTCAGTGATGGTATAAATTTTGTTTCTCCAGTTTTTACACTAATTTGGATTCTGACCTTGGTATCTGCACTTCTATTTAAGTTTAGATTGCTTGGGGTTGTATTTCTGGTTTGGGTAATTGCAGTATTCCACTCATCCGTTTCAACACATGGTTACGCAGGTCCTGACATGGTTTTCTCATTATATCGAGCGAGTGTTTTAATCCCACCAATGCTGTTCTTACTACTTTATAATAGAGTTGGTTTTTTCAATAAAAAATATTCTTTAATAGTGGTTTTGATTTTATTGATAAGTGGATTGCTCTTTCAATACGACTATTATAAAACTAAAGCCGATAACAAATCCGTAATACTTTACGAACTATATACTACTCTAAACAGAGAAGTCGAACCCCCAAAGGAAAAGCTTTATCTTTTTGAACTAGACAAAGAACCATTTCTCCCGATACTCAATGGTAGTGGATATTTTATGAAAGATATCGAATTAATTTTTACCAAAGATCTATGTATTATCGATTCTAAGAATTCCGCGATTCTCACAGATAAAGCTATTCCTAATGTAGAATGTGAGAATGAAGTTGATTATAATCAACTTGACCAAAAATCATTAACCATAGAAGGAATAAATGATACTCTTTATTTGTATCAATAATTAAATGAAGAAATATTTAACAAAACTAAATTTTTACGAGATTGTATTACTTGTATTAATTGTTCTTTTAGCTTCTTATTTTAGGTTTACCGGAACAAATTGGGATAATTTTGCACACCTTCATCCTGATGAGAGATACATGACAATGGTAGCCATTGCCGTGCAGTGGCCTGAAGACTTTGAAGAGTATCTTGATCCGCAGACATCTCCACTTTCCCCTTACAACAATAACTTTGGTTCTTACATTTACGGGACACTTCCTCTATTTTTCGTGAAATATGTTGCCGATAGTTTGGAATTAGGCGATTACAACAATCTCCACCTAGTCGGAAGGACCTTGAGCGGAATGCTAGATATTGGAAATCTCTTATTAATATATTTAATTGGCAACAATATCTATAGAAAACGTCTTGGATTAATTGCGGCGTTATTCTATGCAGTAGCAGTTATGCCAATTCAACAAAGTCATTTTTTCACAACAGATACGTACGAAACATTTTTCGCTTTGATTACATTCCTACTATTAATAATTTTTCTAAAGGTTAGATCACCCATGATTAATGTTTCTCTTAGCATTTTAATAGGAATCTCTATGGGACTTGCCCTTGCAAGTAAAATCTCAGCTGCAGTATTTGGATTGATGATTGGTGTTGCTTTAGCTATGAAATTCCTACAACAGTTAAAAAGATTTTCACTTCCAAGAAATATGTTTTATGTTGTTGATTTTGCTCTTCTAATCCTTATCACAATTTATGTCGTCTTCCGGTTAGCCTCCCCATATATATTTAATGATGCTAGTTGGTTGGATATCACCTTGAATAAAAGCTTCCTCGAGTCTCTTAATTTCCAAAGATCTGCGATTACAGGTGAAGTTATATTCCCGCCTTCGATGCAATGGTTCGAAACTACCCCATACCTATTTCCTTTGAAAAATATAATAGTATGGGGACTTGGTATTCCGATAGGAATAAGTGCGATCTTTGGACTTGGATATTTTGTTTATGAACAGATTCTATATCTGAAGCACCATTACAAATTAAAGCAACTTCTTACACCACTTACATCCCCATTATTAATAGCATTTATCTGGATAATTGGTGATTTCATTTACAGAGGCGGAAATTTTGTAAAGTCGTTTAGATATTTACTGGCGATACTCCCATTCCTCACAATTTTTGCAGCTTTAGCAATTTACCAACTAAAGAAAGTCAATAAACGAATTTATTATATTGTTTTGGCATTGGTGTTTTTACCTACACTGCTTTGGGCTTACGCGTTTACGAACATATATAGAACAACCACAACAAGGATTGAAGCATCAGACTGGATTTACGAGAATGTTCCAGCAAATAGTACTGCAGTTGTTGAACATTGGGACGATGGTATACCATTTAAAACGTTGGTACCTCCTCCTCATTTATACAATGCAACTGAACTCGCTGTTTACAATCCAGACGATCATACAAAGATTCCTTATCTTTTCGAAGTACTTAGTAAGACGGATTATATATTTATAAGTAGTGATCGAGCACGAATGACAATCGGAGAGCTTCCTGAGAGACACCCTGTTATGGCATCGTATTATTCCGCTCTTGATGATGGTTCTCTGGGGTATAAATTAATAAAAGAAGTTTCATCTTACCCGCAAATTTTCGGAATTGAAATAAATGATAGTAAAGCAGAAGAAGCTTTCTGGGTATATGATCATCCAACTGTTAGAATATACAAAAAAGAAAGACAATTGCCTATGAATGAATTCTCTTGTGTACTTGGCCGTGAGAAGGGTTCAGTTTGGAGTGAATCTAGATGTGTAAATATAAACGAATTATGAATACGACTATAAATTTAATCAAAAGAATAAAATATTACCTGATTTCTATTAAAACTCTACTTATCAAAGTTCCCCTCAAAGTTCTTTGGAATATGACTTTTAACAAGGAAACAGTGCTAAAACTTGACGACGGTGCCTCATTCAAATTAAGGAACAAATTCGATTTATGGGTTGTGAAAGAAACCTATCTAGATGAAGATTATCGAATTGATGATGACTTGATTGCTGAAAATCCAACTATTATCGATATTGGCGCATATATTGGTGACTACGCAATCTGGGCTGCAAAAAAATACTTGAATTCGAAAGTTTATGCTATTGAGCCTGTTAAAGAAAATTATGATTTAGTTTTAGAGAATATCGAAAACAGTTCACTAAGCAATATTAAGCCCTATCGATTAGCACTTCACAGTTCCGAAACGGAACAATATCTGAAAACAAAGAACATCAGTCTTAGCCAAAGCTTCATTGCACAAAATGAAGAATCCATGGACGAAAAATCTCCAAGTATGTCTCTCAAAAACTTTATGAAAGTAGAAAATATTAAAAAATGTCATATCTTGAAAATGGACTGTGAAGGTTCAGAATATGATATTTTACTTAATTCAGAAATCACATTCCTGAAAGAGAAGTTCGACAATATCATCTTGGAGTATCATACGCATCCCGAATATTCATACAAGGATTTGGTTAAGCATCTTGAATCAGCAGATTTTGAAGTGGAGATAATCGCACCGAAGTTTGAGAATGGAACTGGATTTATGAAAGCAAAGAAGTCTAAATAATTTCCCGAATCTGACTAGCGATTGCCACTCTATCAATTTTATACTTCTCCCACAATTTTCGATGACTTCCAGACTCACCGAAAGTATCGTCTATGCCCACTATTTTTGTAAATACGGGATGATTTTCCGCAACAATTCTGGAAATGCTCTCTCCGGCACCACCCCAAATATTATGCTCTTCTACAATCAACAGTTTTCCTGTTTTACGAACCGACTCTAAAATACCTTCTTTGTCTAGTGGTTTGATGGTATGGAGATTTAATAATTCGACATTTCCACCATCTTTATCTACTTCTAGTACAGCTTGAAGAGTTTCATAGACCATAGATCCAGTTGCGATTACGGTTAATTTATCCCCTGATAAAAGTTTCTGAACTTTTCCAATCTCAGTATGTGCGTCTTCTTTCAGGAAAACTGGAAATTTTTCTCTTGTGAGTTTCATATATATCGGTCCCTTAGCTCTTGAAATCAAATGTGTCATGGTTTTTGTTTGATTGTAGTCAGCAGGATTGACAATTACCATGTTAGGGATAGCTTTCATCATAGCGATGTCACTCTCCATCTGTGCGGATGCTCCATCTGGACCGACATGAAAACCGTAATGAGATGAAACAACTTTGAAATTTTGGTTTTTAATCGAACCGATTCTAATTTGTGCAATATTCAATCCAGGACTAAATGCCGCAAATGAGGTAATAAAAGGAATTTTGCCATAATGGCTCAAACCAATTGCTATACTCGCCATATTCTGCTCTGCAACTCCAATTTGTAAATACCTCTCTGGGAATACCTCCATAAAGTCGTTTAATTTTAACGAACCTGGAAGATCTGCATTCAATACCACAACATCGTCGTTTTCATTTGCCACAGATACAATCGCCACACCAAAAGCTTCTCGAGTTGCCATTTTCTCAAGTTCAGACTCGTTTTTATAGTTTTCTAACAAATACTCCATTTCGTGTTTCTACTAATTAAATTTATCCAACTCTGCTTGAAGTTCCTTAAGTGCTTTCTCGACTTCTACAGGATCGTCTTTCCAATCGTGATATTTATAAAGTCGTTCCATAAAACTTATATCCTCACCTGCTATTGTGTGTGCGATAATCGCGACAGGTTGATCAATATTCTTCACGAAATCAAATATTTGCAATATTTCATTGTAATCGTGACCATTAATATCGAGTGCTATCCAACCGAAACTCTCATACTTTTCTTTTAAATTTCCTAAAGGCATTATGTCTTCTGTATTGCCATCAATTTGGACGTGGTTCCTATCTACAATGACCACAAGGTTGTTTAGGCTCCACTTGTTGGCTGACATTATCGCTTCCCATGTCTGACCTTCTTGATGCTCACCGTCGGAAGTAATCACATAAACTTTATTTGGCTTTGAATCCATCGTCAAACCGAGTGCCATTCCTACTCCTTGTGATAATCCTTGTCCGAGTAGACCACTTGTATTCTCAACTCCCGGAATTCCCAATTTGGGATGACCTTGAAGAAGAGAGTCAATTTTACGTAGATTATTTAGTTCTTCTTTGGGAAAAAAGCCTTTTCTCGCAAGTGCTGCATAAAGTATAGGGCAAACATGCCCGTTTGATAACAAGATGTAATCCCTCTCATCCCAATCAGGGTTAGTTGGATCAAGATTAGCTACTTTGAAATATAGACAAGTTACAATGTCAGCAATACTGAAAGCACCTCCAATATGACCTGAATCAGCCTTATCGAGCATTTTTATCACGTCGATTTTCAACTCATAGGAGAGTTTACGAAGTTTATCTAATTCTTCTTTGCTATAATCCATATTACTTTATTGAAAATTCAACAGATTTTCCACCAAATGATTCTGTATAGAGAAGAGAAAAGACAGTCTCCTTAGCAGGCACTTCATATGTTATCCACCCTCTATGTTCTTGTCCTGCTGGTAGAGTACCAGAAGAAAAAGTGGGTTGTTTTGCTCCTCCAAAAACAACACCATAAGAATAATTGTCTGAGTCCTTTAATTTGAAATTATAGTCCGAATAATAGACAGATTCATCTGAATCGTTAACCATATATAATTCTACCGCGACATACTTCATATCAGTATCTGGTGAATAAAAATCATCCTCCGGCATATATTCCATATCAAATTCGTTAATACTGAGTTTCAAACCATCAAGATTGGCCGTCTCTTCTACATCCAAATATTCGACCTCATCCCTCTGTGGAGTAACTGTATCAAATATCTCTGTAAGTCTATCATTATCTTCTATTATTGTGGGACTTGGAGTTGCGAATAGCGCTATTGCCATAAACGTCCCGCAACAGAAACATAGAAATAGGAATATGGCAATCGCGAGGACTATGAAAATAGTCTTGTTGCTACCAGATTTTTGTATTGGTTGATTTACTTCAGCCTGTTCCATTAATAATGATTAAGAAATAATAATAAATCATATCAAAAATAAGATATTATTATTAGACCTCTTACCTTTTTCTGTTTTTTATGTAAGAATATCTTTTAAATAATCCCCAATATGTCACACAAATTTTATATAGGTGGAGGAAAAACGGCTGATTGGCCAAACCTTCCCACCCAGACTTTCGCGCCCGTTATGGGTCTAAATTACAGAAACGTATTGCTTTTGCAACAAGTTTCTGATGTCAGCTCTCGCAATCAGGTTGACACTTCAGTCAAATTCGGCCCATTCGAGCTGAAAGTTCCAATTATGACAGCTGCCATGGACAGCGTCAGTGGAGAATTGATGATTCGTACACTTCATGAACTTGGTGCACTAGGCACTTTGCCACGTGCGCACACAGAAACAGAGTTCAAAGAAAACCTTGTTATTTGCAAATCACTAGCAGAGGAAAATATTTCATGTGTCTACTCCGTAGGATTAGCGAATGCTACTGAAGAAGCAAATAAATATATTTCAAACGGTGCGAAAGTAATTTTGATAGATGTCGCACAAGGAGGAATGAAAAAAATAGTTGAGCAGGCAATTAAAATTAAAAAGAAATTCCCTAAAGTTCATATGATTGCAGGAAGCATTTGCACCTATGATGTCACAAAAATGTACATCGATGCAGGAATTGATATGATCAAACTTGGTGTCGGAAACGGAAGCGCATGCGATACAAGACAACAAGCAGGCACCGGAACACCTCAGCTATCTGCAATTCTGGATGCAACATTAGCAGATGATGTCACCATCATCGCTGATGGCGGAATAAAATATCCCGGAGACGTAGCATTGTCTCTTGCGGCTGGAGCGGATATGGTGATGAGCGGCTCAATATTTGCTGGGACAACAGAAACTCCTGGAAGAGTAATTAATGGCGTAAAAACATACAGAGGACAAGCCTCAGCAGAATATATGAAAGATCATGGAATTAAAAAAGCGCATAGAAGTATAGAAGGAATCAGTATGAATGTTCCTTACAAAGGTGACGTGAAATATGTTATAGAAAACTTTGCTGCCGGATTACGTTCTGCTTTTAGTTATAGTGGTGCTACAAATCTCAAGGAGTTCCAAGATAGAGCTATTTTTCAATATATTGGAGAGAACACATTTACTAGGGAGAGTCTACCTCAGGTACCCGTAAACTTGCAGTAAGAGTTAAATTAGAATATCATTAGTCATAAATTAATTAACTTTAACAGAAACTAAAATGCCAAAAAGTGTGAATAAACTCGTAAAACAAGCTAGTGTTGTTGCTTCAGCAATAGGAGCAGGAGTTCTAGCCGGTCTTATGCTTGCCCCTAAATCAGGGAAAGAGACCAGAAAAGATATTAAAAACAAACTTGACGAGACTAAAGATAATATCGAAAAAAAAGGTACAGAAGTAAAGACAGATATGAAAGAAAAAACAGAAGAAATGAAGAGAGAAGTCGAGAAAAAAGTCGAAGAATTGAAGAAATAATTTTCAATCCAAAAAACTAAAACACGCATTAAACATGCGTGTTTTTTTATGCTAATCTATATTCATAAATATTATTTTTCCCATTTATGGATAGTTTTGAAAATAGTCCCGACACAACACCAACCCCAGGTGAACAATTAAAACCTACTACTACAAACCCACCAACACCAACTCCCGTATCTGCTACAACTTCAAAAACTAAATCAAAGAAAAACTTACTAGAGATTGGAATACTAATAATCATCCTCGCTATCTTGGGAGGACTTGTTGCATATTATTTAATCTCAAAGAATCAAACAATTTCCATTCCACAAGAGTCAGATACGAATGATCAAGTAACTGGAGAAACAATAACTCAACCTACACTTGTAGTAGTGACACCAACAATCGAGCCAAGAGAATTAAAGGTACTGGCTGACTGTAAGATGCATAATATAAACCAAGATGGAGAATTGTCTGTTTTATACGAGAAAGAAGAATTATGTGATTATAATAATCTCATAATTGACGATACCCAGCAATATATTGCTGTTTGGGGTAATTCACGCAAGCTACTAAAAGTATCTCATGGGACCCTTAATGATTTACCAGAGAATTTATCATTTGGATACTACCATCCGACAAGTAAAAATCTATACACGAAATCTTTTGAAGAAACTTCATCCGTTTTGTACAAAGGAACATTGACCAATCCAAAAGTAACCAAAATATTTGAATTTGAACTAACAATGGGAGGACGCGGACCAATGGCAGAAGACGACGGTTACATCGCTCCAAACAGTTCAGAAAGTTACATAATTTATCAAGATACAACTACAAATGATTTCTTTACTGAATCGAAACTAGTGCCTCCAAGCTACAATGGAGGTATGGTTGTTTTTACATCAACAGGTAGTAAATTAATTGAAGTTGAGGGAGCATTTCGGACTCGTTGGATTGACGATAGTTCACTTGTCACATTGGTAAAAAACGAGAATAACACACAAGTGACCATAAGGAAGTACACAATCACACCAGATGGTAAGTTCAGTTTCGTAGATTTGTATCGTATTAATGATAAATCAACTTTTGGAGAAATCTATAATATTGACATAAGTAATAAAACTGCCCTACTAAACGTTTATAAAGAGGAAAAGCATTTGGCTTACATAGCAGATTTGTCTGGTGATACCACAACTCTAGTGAAGTATTCAGACATTCCTGCAAATTCACATCTAATGGGTAATGAAAATTTACTTGGTTATGGTTTAACCGAATGTGATCCAACAAAGGGACTCGAACAACCAGAAGAATTATCATGTCCTGTGGCAGACTGGGTTTTCGATGATTACAAAACAGATATTAGAATATACAACTTAGTCACAAAAGAGAAAAAGACCCTACTCAAACTAGACGAGATGTATTTACTCTAAAATAAGGACTACTTAAAATAAGGCACTCTCCACCATTTAATTGGGTCGACGAATCTGTAGTCTCGATTTAATTTCGAGATTTTATCATAATCCTCTGGAGTCATCTCGAAATCAAGGGCTTGTTTGTTTTCTTTGATTCTAGCCTTTGTGGTACTTTTCGGAATGATTACAACATCTCTACTGATACCCCAATTTAATGCAATTTGAGCAGGTGATTTTTTATATTTCTTTGCAAGTTCCAAGATAACATCATCTTCCAACAAGGAATCCTCACCTTCATCTCGTCCGCCAGGTGAGCCCATTGGCGAATACGCGGTTACAAGAATATCTTCGTGTTTCATATATTTCAGGAACAAATCCTGTGTATTGTATGGATGAACTTCGATTTGATTAACTGCAGGGCGTATTTTCGCATAAGAAAATAACTCAAGCATCAACTGAGTTGAGAAATTTGAAACTCCAATAGATTTTACCAATCCTTTTTCGACTAGATTCTCCATCGCTTCCCAAGTTTCTCTAAGTGAGACATTTTCAGTTCTGATGTAACCCTCACTATCTAATGGTTCATTTTCCTCACCGCATTCGAAATCAATTCCCCAGTGAATCAAATACAAATCAAGATAATCAAGTTTCAGATCTTTGAGAGTTTTTCGGCAAGCCTTCTCAACATTTTCTTTTTTGTGCTTTGTATTCCATAACTTGCTGGTGATAAAAATATC